>WNGH01000627.1_pt1 | contig 31240 bp, 31 predicted proteins | sample 5400631 | NCBI WGS metagenome assembly WNGH01 (sample SAMN13153373, study PRJNA577476) | soil metagenome | isolation source: 115 cm soil or saprolite under Garry oak tree replicate 1 | place: USA:California | collected 2016-06-15
CGTTGGCGAGCATCCAGCTAACCGTGTCCACGAGATCACCCCGCGGCTCTGGAAAACGCACTTCGCCAAAAATCCCATCCGCTCCGCTTTACACACTCGGCAGGCGTAGACAAGGACGCCCGGTAGTTACCGGATACGACTTGTCGGCCGGCAGCAAGTCGCCTTCGGTAGTCGCCGGATGCTTGGCGACGTGCAGGTCGACGAGAGGGCGGAAAGGCTCGATCAGGTCGTCGGCGAGATTGAAAGCATTCTGCTCGCTGTCGTGGAAAAGGCCGATGGTGGGATGCAGGCCGTGGGCGACCAGACCTCGTGCGATGGCGCCGCGCAGTACCGCATAGCCGTAGTCGAGCGCCGCGTTGGTCCATTGTTCTTGATCACGATGGAATCCCTGACCGAACAACTGCGCAAAGTAGAAGGCCGCGGCCTGACCTTCCAAGTTGTCGGCGTCGCCCGAGCGCACGCGTCGCGCGTAGGATTCCAGGCGGTCAAAGCCATCCCGACCGCAGAGCCTGAGGCATGCCGCCTGATTCTCGATCTTGCGCCGGACGATGCTCGCCCACACCTGCTTCGCCCGCGGCCGGGCGATATCCAGTTGTCGCCGCATCATGCGCGTCGTCCGCGAATGCGGGAGGAAGGGCAGGAACACGCCCGACGGCTGGTGGTTGTTGCCGGTGGCATAAAGGCCGATGCCGTATTCGGCACAGGCCGAGAGTACCGGATGGGTGAGGGTGATTTCGCGGTGATTGAGGACGATGATTGCGATGTCCTCGAACGGCACGAAGGCAGTCTGTTCCTGTTCGATGGCCAGCGAGAAATGCTCCCGTCGCAGCTTGGCGGGGCGGGAAATCATCACGCTACGCCAGACCACGACGGGGCTCCGGATGGGCAGGGTAGATGTTGCCGAGGACGTCGACGTGGAATTTGTCGACGGAAAGCGCGGTCTTCACGCCGATGCTGCGCATTAAGCCGTCTTTGCCGAACTGGGTGCTCCGATCATGGCCCCAAAGGTGGATGCAGGCAGTTGATCGGTCACAGCCCGCGTAATAGCCGAAGCGAGTGCTATCCCTAAGTTTCACTTTGAGCAGGTCATTCGGATACAACGAGAAACGGAACCCAAAGCTCTCGTCGATCAATGTCCAGTCGTCCTCGTCTCTGAATGCCACAATGGCCCGATTCGGCAACTCGTTCGCTACCGCGTGATACACATACACCGGCACGAGGTGGAACCTGCCAGCCTTGGTGAAGACATCGACCCGTAACATGCTGTCGTTCTTGGCGATGCCGCCGCGCACAGGGATGCCCGACAACTTGTCAATCACCATCGTAACGGTACGCACGATGGGGCCGGTTGGATTGCCGTCGCGGTCTGGTTTTCGCAGTGGATTGCCGGGCGGGAACGCCTTGTCGCCCTTGCCGCCGTTTGCCTCCAACCGCGCGCGGACTGCGGCATAGAGTTTTTCGTTGCGGTGCGGGTCGATCAGCTTGTCGAGGTCTTTCAAGCTTAGGCTGGTGAGTGGCACTTTCTGCGTCACGCTGCCTTGTGCCTTCAGCCGCTCCGGTTGGCCGTAGATGGTGTCCTTGTGGGCCGCGCCACCGTTGCGCCGCTGTGGCGCACGGGAGACGAATAGCGGCCCCAGCGATTCCAGTGCCTCGGGCGGGTAGGTGCCAAACCGTCCCATTGCAGCTTGCAGTTTGATTGCGTCGTCCTTGATTTCATCGTTAATACCCAACCGAGCTTTCAGTTCTTCGCGGAAATGCGGCCAGGGGTCCGGGAAGTGCTGTCGCAGTTGGTGGAACATGGCCGGATCGACGATCTCGCCGGTTGCCATGTCGATGAATCCTGTGTGGACGTTTTCCAGTTCCTTGCTCCGAGCATAGTTGGAGAGATTCTGGACCATGCGATGGCTGCACGCCGCCACCACGGCGGCATCGAGGGCATGGTGACGGTCGCTATCGCCGCGTACCTTGATGAGCCCCCAGCGGGCGCGCAGAAACGAAGTCAGTTGGCCGCTCAGGACGACACAGCGTTTCGACTCGCTCCCCTCGGCCAATTGCAGATAGCGTTCGACGTAGTTCTTGAAGAATTTGCAGATATAGCGGGTGTCGTTCAGGTTCCGCTCGCGGAATTCCTCGGCCTCGTCGTTGCCGAAATTCTTGCGCAGCAGCCGGCTGCGCTTGGCGAGGCGGTAAGCTTTGTTTCCTTCGACGAAGGCGGCGAATGGTCGCCAGCGCGGGCTGTCCTCAGCGCCGCCGAGATACTCGTAGGGCGTACGGTTGCCCTTGTCGCGGTTTTCCTTGACCAGCGCCAGCACCTTGTTGCTTTTGCTGTCGTCATAACTACGTGAGTAAGGCAGGGCGTGATCGACCTCGGCATAGCCGATGTCATGCAGTACGCGGTGCAGGTCAAGAGGTTCGAGGGAATATGCACACTTACCCTGTTGCTCGCGATAGAGCTGGAACTTCTCGAACTCCCGGCTCTTGGCCGGTATATTGAATTCCGCCTCAAAAGCCGCCTTGTCCTTGTCGTTGCGCTCGCGGTATTCGTCTTGTGCCTTCTTGACCTTATTTCGTTCGTCTAAAGGGCGAGAGAGATCGCGTGCCATCTCGATGTGTACCGCTGCTGGCGAGCCATAGCGGCGCACGAGGGCATTGAGCACCTTACGCGCCTGATTGAGCGAACGCATTACGACAGGATTGCGCGGCACGTCCAGGTCTTCACTGAACACCATGCGGCCATCCTTGTCGCGGCCGGAGTAGAGGGGTGGCAGGGTCTTGTGCTCGCCTTCGCCAACCTTGTGAAGCTGGCTGTGATGGCCGTATTCCGGAATTTGCGCAACGGCTTCGTCATACCGTAGACCGGTTTCCATGAACGGCACGATCTGGCGCAGGGCTTTGAGCGAAAGGGCGTGGAACTTGTCGAAGCTTACCTCGCTCAGTGCCTCGATCGTCTTCTCGCCACCGGGCAGTTGCAGTTTGCGCAGTTCGGCAGCCACTTCATCGCCGTCCTTGAAGACGCTCAACACCCACGCGATCTGGTCGAGCAATTCGGGCCGCCCGCTCGTAGCGGCGCCCGCCATCCCTTGCCACTCGGTCTCCAGTCCCTTGTCTCGTAGCGTCTTCCGCAGTTCCTGCCAGGCCGGGAGCTTGACCAGCACAACGGTTTCTGGATCTTTCGCCTTGCCATCCGCCGCTTGGGCATAGGCGAATTTGGCGAAGCGGAAGGCATCGTCCAGCACGCCCGATTTCACCAGCGCTGCGCGCAGTTGCTTGTAGGTGAAGTCACCCGCTTGGGCGTAGGGCAGTGGCAAAGCGATTTGGCGCTCCTGCTCGTTTAGTGGCCGAGTGACGCCATCGACGGCGATACGCAAATTGTTGAGGCGCGTCAGCCAGACATGGCGTTCGGCGGTGAAGCTGGCCTTCGGCGCCCGGTACTCCGCTTTCTCGAAGGTGCACTTGCCGAGCATCTTCAGCAGGTCGGCTCCGGCCAGGGGCGGCTTCTGCGCCCACAAAAGACCGCTCTTGCGATCCCCGTGGCCGAGAATGTCCGCTTCCAGCTCTTGACTTGCCTGAGGGTTGCCCAGTTCCCGCTGTCGCTGGAACAACATTGCCAGTTCGTCTCCCAGCAAAGTCCGTGAAAGCGCCTTGCCGTACTCTCCCTGCTTATTGCGTTGCGCCTCTGCGAATTCCGCCAGAACCATCTCGGCAGCGCTGCGATGGCCTTTCTCCTTCATCAACTTCGCCGTGCCGGCGAGACCCTGCTTGACTTTTCCGCCTTCACCCTTGCTGTCCGCTTCCGCTTGTTTTTCCTCGGCGCGGCTGATCCAGTGGAAGCCCCGATGCTTGCAGAGGTGGTAAATTACCCGTGCCCATTCCTCATTGCTCAGTTGCCGGTCCAAGCCGGCTACGCGCAGCTCCCACAGCGATTGGGAAAAAGCTTGCTGGTTCTTGAACATCTGAGCGTCGGCGATCAGCCCTGCGCGTTTCAGCAGTCTCGCCAGCTTGGTCAGCCGCCAGGCGCGGCGACGCAGTCGGCGTCGCATCAGGCGCGCGGCGCGTCGCACGAGATTGAGGGAGTCGCCTTCCTTGGCGGTCTCGGCCTTATCGAAGGCACGCACACCGAGGTCGATGATTCGATTCTCGCCGAGGACGCACCAGCCGACCGAGGCGATCCCGATGTCAAAGCCGAAGGCTAACGGGCCAAGGGTCTTGTCAGCCATGATTTCCTCCCGGATAATCGACCCCGTTGTGGCTATCCGGGGTGAGAGCCGTTGCTACAATAAGGATCAGTCGAAAGACTGAGTCCGTATCCAGGCCCGGCGGCTTAAAACCCGCCGGGCTTTTCATTGGGGCGTGCAGCCGCGATCTGAAGATCGGAGCATAGCACCGGCATATGTGCTTTGCGTACGGCCCGCACGCGTGGGGTGTTTGCCGCAATGCACATCGGCAGCAAATGGCGCGGCATTTGGCGGTTACGCCGAATGCTAAGTGATCGCCGAATCCAGGTCAGATTTCGTCGCATCGGCCGGGATCGCCAGCAGCGCCAGCCAGACGCGCTGCTGGAAGGCGGTGCCGCGCAGTTCAAGCGGCAGGTCTAGCCCCAACTGGGGGGCTTCGACGAAGTCCGCGACACGGGCCACGAGCCGCTCGAATCCGGCCCACCGATCGGCCCGGCGTTCGGAAAACGGTCCTGCGGGCCGTGCGCCAACTCATCGGGATTGTCGCCGATGAGGACCGCGCAGACGCCGAGCGCCGGCCGCGACCAGGATGGCGCCGAACGGGTTGCGGCCGACGGCGAAGGGCATCGCGGTGCCGGCGCCGAGGTACGGTAGGAATTCACGCCAGATTAAGTTCGAGACGTGCGGGACGTATGAGAGCTCCATATAATTGAAGGAGTCGTTGTACGAGGGTGGGGGTCGATTCCTTGCCCTAAGTCCGGTGTCGGCAGGCCGGGGTGGCCGCTTCAGATGGTCGTCCCGCCGGGCCCGGCCCGTTCGCAGGATTGATTACAGGTTGCCATGAACGTCAGTCTCGGTCGCTCGATCATCTACCGTTTGGCCGTCCCGCTGGCGATCCTCGCCGCGGACCCGGCATGCGCCGCGGATTTGTCCGCGCCTGGCCGGGCGGCTCCGACTGCGAGCAGTCCGCATACCCGTACGCTGCGCGAAGTACTCGCATCGGTCGAGGCAGCGACAGGGGTGCAGATCATCGTGGAGCCGGACGTGGCCGATGTCCAGGTGGTCGATGTGGCTATCGCCGGTCGGCAACCCGAAGCCGTGCTGCGCCAGATACTGGCCGGCTACGAGGTGCTCATGCAGTACCTGCCCGGCCAAGGCAACGCGGCGCTTTCGCTGAAGCGCGTCTGGGTCCGCATGCCGGGGCCCGATGCGGACGCGCGCCCGGCCGACGCCGCCGCGGATTCCGCCGCTGTGCCCGGCGGCCAACCGTCGCCGGAGCACCCGGCCGCGACCGGCGCAGCGGTCGATGAGGCAGCGCCCGACGCGGTCGCGCAGCGTGCCCGCGACCTCACCGATGCCGACGAAAACGTCAGGCAGCGGGCGCTCGTCGCCGCGGCCGGCAGCGGCGATCCGCTGCCGCGCCATATGCTCGAACAATTGTTGATCAGCGACCCATCGGCGCTCGTCCGCCGCTCGGCGCTGGAGGCACTCAATGCCCACCCCGAGGTCGATCAGGAACTGTTGCGCGCCTATCTGGAACGCGCCCGCAGGGATTCGAGTCCGCTCGTCCGCGACAGCGCTGCGGCAATCGCCGCGGCTAAGGATGCGCCGGTCGACAACGATCCGACCAACGCGCCCGGAACAGACGCAGCCGAGTCGCCTCAGCCCCCGGATGCCGGGGCACCGTCTTCCGCCGGACAGTGAGCCGCCGCTGCCGGGTCGCCGGACGAAATCTGCCGCGACGACCTAAGGAAGGGCTGCGCCGGCTCGGGGAAGCAAACGACGCAAGCTCGCCGGCGGGCAAGGATTACTTGGCTTCGGGATCGCATTCGCCAAGAGCCCTGGCCGTGACGGTTTGATAGAACGTCATGTTCTTGCCGCCGAGCTTGACGTTCAGCCGGCCCGTGAGCTGATCGGCACCGAGCTGCCACTGGGCATTACCGGTCGTGCCGTGCCCGCCCGCGCACAGCAGCCGATAGGACACCGCATCGCCGCGGCGGCTTTCGTTGGCGAGCTGGCAGTCCTGCAGCGCCGCGTGGCTTAGGATCGGGAAGGCGGATGACAGCTCCTGGTGTCCCAGGCAGCGGCTGACCCGCGTCGTGGCGTAGCGCAGGTTCGCTTCGAGATGCGGCATCACGGTCTCGGTGGTGACTTCATACAGGCCGTGCGGCATCGCCTCGGTGGCCATTGCCGGCGGACCGAGCAGCGCCGCGGCGGCCAGCAATCCACCCAGGCGGGCGCGGGGCAGCGGTGGCGGGCCGCCGTCGGCCGCGGGCGCGGCGCCATCGAGGCGCGTCACGGCTCGGCCTCGCGATCGAGCAAGGCCCGCTTGCGCTCGACGCCCCAGCGGTAGCCCGACAGCCCGCCGTCATAGCGCACGACGCGATGGCAGGGGATGGCCACCGCCAGCGGATTGGCGGCGCAGGCCCCGGCCACGGCCCTGACCGACTTAGGTGCGCCGATGCGGGCGGCGATCTCCGTGTAGCTCGCCGTCGTGCCGGCCGGGATCTGCCGCAGCGCCAGCCAGACGCGCTGCTGGAAGGCGGTGCCGCGCACATCGAGCGGCAGGTCCAGCCCCAGCCGCGGGGCTTCGACGAAGCCCACCACCGTGGCCACCAGCCGCTCGAAGCCGGCGTCGCCGCCGATCAGCGCGGCGCTCGGAAAACGGTCCTGCAGCTCGCGCGCCAGTGGCTCGGGATCGTCGCCGATGAGGATGGCGCAGACGCCGCGCCCGCTGGCGGCGACCAGGATGGCGCCGAGCGAGCACTGGCCGACGGCGAAGCGTATCGCGGTGTCGGCGCCGCCGGCGCGATAGGTGGTCGGGGTCATGCCTAATAGCGCGTTCGACTCTTCGTAGAAGCGCCCGCTGGAGTTGTAGCCGGCGCCGTAGATCGCCTCGGTCACCGTGGCGCCGCGCTCGAGCTCGCGCCTGACACGCCGGGCGCGATGCGCCGCCGCGTAGGCCTTGGGCGTCAGGCCGGTCACGGCCTTGAAGAGGCGATGCAGGTGGTGGGCGCTGAGGCCGGCATGCTCGGCCAGCTCGGCGAGGCTGGGCCGCCGCTCGGCGTTCTCGATCAGCCGGCACAGCTCGGCGACCTTGGCGGCGTGCCGCTCGGCGAGCGGCGGCTGGTCGGGCCGGCAGCGCTTGCAGGGGCGGAAGCCGGCACCTTCGGCAGCGGCCGCCGTGGCATGGAACATGACGTTCTCGGGCCGCGCCGGGCGCGACGCGCACGACGGCCGGCAATACACGCCGGTCGTGCCGACCGAGTAGTAGAACGTGCCGTCGGCCGCCGCGTCGCGGGCCGCGACGGCGGCCCAGCGCGGGTCGCCGACGGTCTTCGCGGCGCGCTCGGCTTTCCTCGTGACCATGTCATTTGCATCCTTGCAACGATCGTCGGGATCGATGCCTGAAGTCTAGCCGGCGCCGCGAAGCGCCGCACTCCGGGTCTTGCTCTTGAATTCCGGGGCCGTCGCGGTGACCGCATCAGGATGCTATTTAGGTCCCGCCGCCAAGTCTTCGCAGTGCCACAACTGCAGTTGCCTGTTGACGCGGAGCAGTGCCCCGCGCCGGCGCAGATAGGCGTCCTGGACCGAGTAGGCCTGCTTTTCCGCGGCGCGATTGGCTTCGCAGTCGGCGTAGATCGCCGGGCCGCTGCGGGCATACTGCAGCACGTGGACGTACTCGTGGATGAGGAAGCTTTCCCATTCCGTGCCGTGCTGCAGCCCGTACTCGCGAATCAGGATGCGATTGTTGTCCGGGTCGTACACGGCTTGCAGGCCGTTGCACTGAGCCCTCACTTCGCGGCACATCAGCGCCCGCATCTCGGTTTCGGTGACCGGCCAGACGGCCGGCTCGGCGCCCGGCGGCAGCGGCGGCAGGCCGCTCAGTTGCACGGCCAGGGCGAACAGGGCGGCGAGCTGTTCCATGGTTCAGCAGGCGCCGTCGCGGTGACGGGCGGCGGCCAGCGATGCACGAGGAGTCTGCGCGTCTGTCACGACCACCTCCCGGGAATAAGGACTTCGATTCGTCGTGCCGGGAGAAGTTCGCGGCGGCCGGCAAATCACAAATGCCGCCGGTTTTCGGACTAGAATCACGGCCGCTCAGCGTAGTCCGGCGCCGCCCGCCACAGGGCGGATTGCGCCACTGGCGCGCATTTCGGCCGGCAGGCCGGAAGCTCCTCCGCACGCGGGACAAGCGCAAGGGAAAGGTGTAGGGAATGACCGATACGCGCCTCATCCACGGCTTCCATGCCGTCATCGCCAAGCTGCGTCACGCCGCCGACGATGTGCAGGAAATCTTCGTCGCCGAGGGCCGCCAGGACGGCCGCATGCGCGACCTGCTGCGCGCCGCGCAAGCCGCCGGCGTGCGGGTGATGCCGCTCGATGCCGCGCGCCTCGACGGCATGGCCGCCGGCCAGCGCCACCAGGGCGTGATCGCCCGCGTCGCCGCCGTGCCGCGCCATGTGACTCTCGACGACGTGCTCGACACGCTGGCCGAACCGGCCCTGCTGCTGGTCCTCGACGGCGTGACCGATCCGCACAACCTCGGCGCATGCCTGCGCGTCGCCGACGCCGCCGGGGCGCAGGCGGTGATCGCACCCAAGGACCGGGCCTGCGGCCTCAATGCCACCGCCATAAAGGTGGCCAGCGGCGCCGCCGACAGCGTGCCCTATGTCGTCGTCACCAACCTGGCGCGGGCGCTGCGTGAGATGCAGGAGCGCGACGTCTGGGTGATCGGCGCCGCCGGCGAGGCCGACAAGGACCTCTATGCCATCGACCAGCGCGGCGCCCTGGCCTGGGTGCTCGGCGCCGAGGGCGACGGCCTGCGCCGCCTGACGCGGCAGACCTGCGACGAGCTGGCGCGGATTCCGATGCACGGCAGCGTCGACAGCCTCAACGTCTCGGTGGCCGGCGGCGTCTGCCTGTTCGAGGCGCGGCGGCAGCGCGGCGCCCGCTAGGGGTGCCGCCTCCGCTACAATGCGCAGCCTTGTCCCTTATCCCGGTTTCATGCCATGTGGTTTCGCAACCTGCAGATCTTCCGCCTCACCGATGAATGGGATTTCTCGTCCGCCGCCCTGGGCGAGCGCCTCGGCCGCGGCGCCTTCCGCAACTGCGGCGCCACCGAGATGCAGTCGCTGGGCTGGGTGCCGCCGCGCGGCGAACCCGGCGAGCTGGTCGTCGCCGTCGCGCGCCAGCAGCTCGTCGCCCTGGGGGTCGAGCAGAAGCTGCTGCCGGGCTCGGTGGTGCGCCAATACACCGAGGAGCGGCTGGTGCAGATCGAGGCGTCGCAGGGCTACAAGCCGGGCCGCAAGCAGGCCGCCGAGATGCGCGAGCAGGTGACCCTCGAACTGCTGCCGCGGGCCTTCGTCAAGCGGCGGCTGACCTATGCCTGGATCGACCCGGTCGGCCGCTGGCTGGTCATCGATGCGGCCAGCCCGGCCAAGGGCGACGAGGTGGTCGAGCGGCTCAAGGAGTCGCTCGGCACGCTGCCGCTGCACCTGGTGCGCACGCAGCTGTCGCCGGGCGCGGCGATGACCGGCTGGCTCGCTGAAGGCCAAGCGCCGGCCGGCTTCAGCATCGACCGCGACTGCGAGCTGCGTGCCCTCACCGAGGAACGGGCCACGGTCCGCTATGCCCGCCACGTCCTCGACGAGGACGACGTGCGCCACCACATCGCCGCCGGCAAGGCCGCGACGCGCCTGGCGCTGACCTGGAACGACCGCATCTCCTTCGTCCTGACCGAGCAGATGCAGATCAAGCGCCTCGCCTTCCTCGAACTGCTCAAGGAAGAGGCGGGCCGCCGCGTCGAGGGTGGCGACGATCTGTTCGAGGCCAATTTCACGCTGATGAGCGGCGAGCTGGGCCGGCTGCTGCCGGACCTCGTCGCCGCGCTCGGCGGCGAGGCGCAGTGACGGCCATGGCCGCGACCATCCTGGTCACCGGAGGCCTCGGCTACATCGGCTCGCACACGGCGGTGGAGCTGCTCGCCGCCGGCCATGACGTCTTCATTGTCGATAACCTGTCCAACAGCAAGGCCTCGGTGCTCGACCGGATCGCCGCCATCGCCGGCCGCCGGCCGGGCTTCGCCCGCGCCGACATCCGCGACCGGGCGGCGCTGGGCGAGCTGTTCGCGGCCCGGCGCATCGACGCCGTGATCCACTTCGCCGGCCTCAAGGCGGTCGGCGAATCGGTCGCCAGACCGTTGGCATACTACGACAACAATGTCGGCGGCAGCCTGGCGCTGTTCGAGACCATGGCCGAGGCCGGCGTCAGGCGCCTGGTCTTCTCCTCGTCGGCGACGGTCTATGGCGATCCGCAGTCGGTGCCGATCCGCGAGGATTTTCCGCTGTCGGCGACCAATCCCTACGGCCGCTCCAAGCTGATCGTCGAAGAGGTGCTGCGCGACCTGGCGCGGGCCGCCCCGGACTGGCGGATCGCCCTGCTGCGCTATTTCAACCCGGTCGGCGCCCACGCCTCGGGGCTCATCGGCGAGGATCCCAGCGGCATACCGAACAACCTGATGCCCTACATCGCCCAGGTGGCGGTGGGGCGGCTGGCGCAGCTGTCGATCTACGGCAGCGACTACCCGACGCCCGACGGCACCGGCGTGCGCGACTACATCCACGTCGTCGACCTGGCCCTCGGCCACCTGGCCGCCCTCGCCGCGCTGCAGCGGGATGACGGTGTGCTGACGGTGAACCTCGGCACCGGGCGCGGCTACAGCGTGCTGGAGATGGTGCGGGCCTTCGCCGCGGCGAGCGGCCGAGCGGTGCCGCATGTCTTCGCCGCCCGGCGGCCGGGCGACATCGCCCAGTGCTACGCCGATCCGGCGCTGGCCCGGCAGCGGCTCGGCTGGCAGGCGCGGCGCGGCATCGACGAGATGTGCGCCGACACCTGGCGCTGGCAGCAATGGGCGGCGGCGAATCTTCCTTGAGCGCCGGCCGCCGACAAAAAAGCCCGCGCTGACGCGGGCTTAGCCTGGGGCCGGGAAGGCTGTTACTTCTTGGCCTTCTTGCCGGCCACGGCGGCCTTGAAACCGGCGCCGGCGGTGAATTTCGGCACCGTGGTCGCGGCGATCTTGATCGTCGCGCCGGTCTGCGGATTCTTGCCCGTACGGGCGGCGCGCTTGGCCGACTTGAAGGTGCCGAAACCGACGAGGGTCACGGTCTCGCCCTTGGTGACGGCCTTGACGACCGCATCGACCATGGCGTCGAGCGCCTTTCCTGCTGCTGCCTTGCTGATATCCGCCGCGCCGGCGGCCTTCTCGATCAGTTCCGCTTTATTCATGGTTCCCCCTTTTCACGGTAGAAGGCCACATGGCCTGGGCGCGATTCTAACGGGTTCCCGGCCCGTAAGGCTAGCCGCAATTCGACGAAATCCCGCGTCAGGGCCGGGTTTCAGCCGGCGAAGAACTCCTTGACGCGGTCCATCCAGGATTTCGCCCGCGGGTTGTGCCGCGCCGCATTGCCCTGGCTGATGGCCTCGAATTCCTTGAGCAGTTCCTTCTGGCGCTCGGTCAGGCTGACCGGCGTTTCGAGGGCGACGTGGCAGAGGAGGTCGCCGCGGGCGACGCTGCGGACTCCCTTGATGCCCTTGCCGCGCAGCCGAAAGACGCGCCCCGACTGGGTTTCGGCGGGAATCTTGATGCGCGCCACGCCGTCCAGGGTGGGAATTTCGATCTCGCCGCCGAGCGCCGCGGTGGAAAAGCTGATCGGCATTTCGCAGTGCAGGTCGTCGTGGTCGCGCTGGAACACCGCATGTTCGCGCAGGTGGATCTGCACGTAGAGGTCCCCCGGCGGGCCGCCATTGACGCCGTGCTCACCCTCGCCGGAGAGGCGGATGCGATCGCCCTCGTCGATTCCCGAGGGGATCTTCACCGACAGCGTCTTGTGCTGCTTGATCCGCCCGGCGCCCTGGCAGCTGGGGCAGGGGTCGGCGACGAAGCGGCCGGTGCCGTGGCACTTAGGGCAGGTCTGCTGGATCGAGAAGAAGCCCTGCTGCATCCGCACCTGGCCGTGGCCGCCGCAGGTCGGGCAGGTCGCCGGCGCCGTGCCCTTCTTGGCGCCGCTGCCGTGGCAGGAGTCGCACTCGGCCATGGTCGGGATGCGGATCTTGGTTTCGCTGCCGCGCGCCGCGTCCTCGAGCGAGACCTCGAGGTTGTAGCGCAGATCGGCGCCGCGATAGACGTTGGACCGTCCGCCGCCGCGGCCGCCGGCGGCGCCGAAGATGTCGCCGAAGATGTCGGAGAAGGCATCGGCGAAGCCGCCCATGCCGGGGCCGCCGGGACCGGCGCCGGCCGAGGCGTCGACGCCGGCGTGGCCGAACTGGTCGTAGGCCGAACGCTTCTGTCCGTCCGAGAGCATCTCGTAGGCTTCCTTGGCCTCCTTGAACTGCTCCTCGGCCTTAGGATTGTCCGGGTTGCGGTCCGGATGAAACTTCATGGCCAGCTTGCGGTAGGCCTTCTTGATCTCATCTTCCGCAGCGTCGCGATTGACGCCGAGGACTTCGTAATAATCGCGTTTAGCCATGGGTGTATTAGTCTAGTCGTTGCAGCGCAAAGGCCGAGTCAAGCGACGCTGCAGCGCCCGCTTGACCCGGCCACGTGAAACGGCGCGGCGCGACCGGCCTAAGCCTTCTTGTCCTTGACCTCGGTGAACTCGGCGTCGACCACATCGCCGTCCTCCTTCTTGGCCTCGCCGCCCGCCGCTGCGCCGCCGTGCGCCGCGGCTTCGGCCCCCTGCTGCTGGGCATAGACCTTCTCGCCGAGCTTCTGCGAAGCCAGCGCCAGCGCCTGGGTCTTGGCCTCGATGGTCGCCTTGTCGTTGCCCTTGATCGCTTCCTCGGCTTCCTTGACCGCCGCCTCGATGCGGCCCTTTTCCTCGGCGTCGATCTTGTCGCCGTGTTCGGCCACGGCTTTCCTTACCGAATGGATCATGGCGTCGCACTGGTTGCGGGCATCGACCAGTTCGTGGGTCTTCCTGTCCTCTTCGGCGTGCACCTCGGCGTCCTTGACCATGCGCTGGATCTCGTCCTCGGAGAGGCCCGAGTTGGCCTTGATGGTGATCTTGTTCTCCTTGCCGGTGGCCTTGTCGCGGGCCGACACGTGGAGGATGCCGTTGGCATCAATGTCGAACATCACCTCGATCTGCGGCATGCCGCGCGGCGATGGCGGAATGCCCTCGAGGTTGAACTGGCCGAGGCTCTTGTTGCCGGCGGAAACCTCGCGCTCGCCCTGCAGCACGTGGATGGTCACCGCCTGCTGGTTGTCGTCGGCGGTCGAGAAGACCTGGCTGGCCTTGGTCGGTATCGTCGTGTTCTTCTGGATCAGCTTGGTCATGACGCCGCCCAGCGTTTCGATGCCGAGCGACAACGGCGTGACGTCGAGCAGCAGCACGTCCTTGACCTCGCCCTGCAGCACGCCGCCCTGGATGGCGGCGCCGATGGCGACGGCCTCGTCGGGGTTCACGTCCTTGCGCGGGTCCTTGCCGAAGAACTCCTTGACCTTGTCCTGGACCTTGGGCATCCGCGTCATGCCGCCGACCAGGATCACGTCGGCGATGTCGCCGATCTTGACGCCGGCATCCTTGATGGCGATGCGGCAGGGCTCGATCGTGCGCTGGATCAGTTCGTCCACCAGCGACTCGAACTTGGCGCGGGTGATCTTCATCGTCAGGTGCTTGGGACCGGAGGCATCGGCCGTGATGTAGGGCAGGTTGATCTCGGTCTGCTGGTTCGAGGACAGCTCGATCTTGGCCTTCTCGGCCGCCTCCTTGAGGCGCTGCAGGGCCAGCACGTCGGCCTTCAGGTTGACGCCCTGTTCCTTCTTGAACTCGTCGATGATGTAGTCGATCAGGCGCTGGTCGAAGTCCTCGCCGCCGAGGAAGGTGTCGCCGTTGGTGGACAGCACTTCGAACTGGTGCTCGCCCTCGATCTCGGCGATCTCGATGATCGAGATGTCGAAGGTGCCGCCGCCCAGGTCATAGACGGCGATCTTGCGGTCGCCTTCCTTCTTATCGAGGCCGAAGGAAATGGCCGCCGCGGTCGGCTCGTTGATGATGCGCTTGACTTCCAGCCCGGCTATGCGGCCGGCATCCTTGGTGGCCTGGCGCTGGCTGTCGTTGAAATAGGCCGGAACGGTGATGACCGCCTCGGTGACTTCCTCGCCGAGGTAGTCCTCGGCGGTCTTCTTCATCTTGCGCAGCACTTCGGCGGAAACCTGCGGCGGCGCCATTTTCTTGTCGCGCACCTGCACCCAGGCGTCGCCGTTGTCAGCCTTGACAATCTTGAAGGGCATCAGGTCGATGTCCTTCTGCACTTCCTTTTCCTCGAAGCGGCGGCCGATCAGGCGCTTGACGGCGTAAAGGGTGTTCCTGGCGTTGGTGACGGCCTGACGCTTGGCCGACGCGCCGCAGAGCACTTCGTCGTCCTCGGTGTAGGCGACGATGGACGGCGTGGTCCGCGCGCCCTCGGAGTTCTCGATGACCTTGGGCTTGCCGCCTTCCATGATGGCGACGCAGCTGTTGGTGGTGCCGAGGTCGATGCCGATGATCTTGGCCATGATGTTGTCCTTTTCCTGAATGTCGTTGCGGCGCGGGGCCGATGCAAACCTGTGACGAATATGGGGCTATCGCCGCGATCTTCAAGCGCCGGCGGGCGGGGCCTTGGCCCGGGAAACGACGACCAGGGCCGGGCGGATGACGCGCTCGTTGAGCACATAACCCTTCTGCAGGACGCTGACGACGCGGCTCGCCTCGCCATCGGCCTCGATCTGGCTGATGGCCTGGTGGCGGTGCGGGTCGAACTTCTCGCCGGCCGGGTTGATCTCGGCCAGGCCGGATTTCTCGAAGGCGGCCGTCAACTGCCGAAGCGTCAGTTCGACACCGGCCTTGAGCGCCTCGGCGCTCTGGTTGTCGTTGGCCAGCGCCGCCTCGAGGCTGTCGCGGACCGCCAGCAATTCGCCGGCGAACTTCTCGATGGCGAACTTGCCGGCCTTGAGGATGTCCTCCTGGGCGCGGCGGCGGACGTTCTCCGCCTCGGCCCTGGCGCGCAGCCAGGCGTCGTGATGCTCGGCCGCCTTCAGTTCGGCGGCCTTGAGCATATCCTGGAGGCTGGGTGTGGAATCGGCGGCGGGGGCGGTTGCTTCGGCGGTAACGGCCGGGGCGGAGGTGTCGCCGGGCTTGGGCAGTTCCGGGGGCAGGGGAGTCGATTGCGGTTCGGGCATGGTCGTCGAAAGGGTAATGGAAAACGGAAACCTTGCCTCTATTGGGGCGTTCCCGTCCTTTTCAAGGGGGTGCCCGGACCCTGTCGCCGCTGTCCCGCTCAGGCCTTGTCGCGGATCCAGCGGATCAGGCTGCCGGCATCCATGGCGCCGGAGCTGCGGGCGACTTCGCGGCCACGCTTGAATATCGCCAGCGTCGGAATGCTGCGGATGGCGAAGCGGCCGGCCAGCGCCGGCTGGTCCTCGGTGTTGACCTTGGCCAGGCGGTAATGCGGTTCGAGCCTCGCCGCCGCCTGGGCGTATGCCGGCGTCATCGACCGGCAGGGTCCGCACCAGGGCGCCCAGAAGTCGACCACCAGGGGCAGGTCGCTGTGGCCGAGGTGGCGCTCGAAGCCCGCCTGGTCGAGTTCCAGCGGGGCGCCGGTAAACAGCGCCTGGCCGCACTTGCCGCACTTGCCACCGTCATCGAGGCGGGCGGCCGGAACCCGGTTGGCGGCCTGGCAGGCGGGGCAGACGACGATCAGCGGGTCGCTCATGAGAGGCTCCGGAAGTTGCACTGCTTCCGATATCCGGCCGGTCCGGCGGATTTCAAGGGGTCAGGCGTTCGCGGACCAGGCCGGCCAGGGCGGCGATCCAGTCGTCGCGCTCGTTGAGGCAGGGAATGAAATGGAACTCGCGGCCGCCGGCGGCGAGGAAGGCCGCCTTGACCTCGATGCCGATTTCCTCGAGCGTTTCCAGGCAGTCCGAGACGAAGCCCGGACAGACCACGTCGACGCGCTGAGTGCCGCTGCGCGCCAGGGCCTCGACCGTCGCCTGGGTATAGGGTTCGACCCAGGCCGCGGCGCCGAAGCGCGACTGGAAGCTGACGACGTAGCTCCGCTCGGCCAGGCCGAGCGCAGCGGCGATCAGGCGGGCGCTGGCGAGGCACTCGTCGAGGTAGGGGTCGCCGCGCTCGATGGCGCGCTGCGGCAGGCCGTGGAAGCTGAGCACCAGCTGGTCGGGACGGCCGTTCTGCATCCAGTAGGCGTTGATGCTCGCGGCCACCGCCTCGATGTAGCGGCGATCGTCGTGGAAGCCGCGGCTGTAAGCGATTTCGGGCAGGCTGCGGGTGCGGACCTGCCACGCCGCGAAGGCGTCGACGACGCTGGCGGTGGAGCTGGCGGCATATTGCGGATAGAGCGGCAGGACCAGGATGCGCCGGCATCCCGCCGCCTTCATGGCGTCGAGCGTCGCCGCGATCGACGGCTCGCCATAGCGCATCGCCCATGCCACGTGGATATCCGGCCGGCCGGTCGCGCCGAGCAGGCCGCGCAGCAGCTTGGCCTGCCGCGCCGTGTGCACGGTCAGCGGCGAACCGTCGCGCTGCCAGATCTTGGCGTATTTCGCCGCCGACTTCTTCGGCCGCGTATTCAGCACGATACCGTGCAGGATCGGCAGCCAGAGCGCCCGCGGCAGCTCGACGACGCGCGGGTCGGCGAGAAACTCGGCCAGGTAGCGGCGCACCGCCGCAGGCGTCGGCGCGGTCGGCGAGCCGAGATTGACGAGCAGCACGCCGCTCTTCGCCTCTCCGCCGGGGTCGCGCGGCGGCTCGGGTGAATAGCGCGCCATCAACCAGAGGAGAGCGCGCTGGAGAGCAGCTTGGCGGTGATATCGACGATCGGTATCACGCGTTCGTAGGCCATCCGCGTCGGCCCGACGACGCCGATCGAGCCGACGACGCGGCCGTCGATTTCGTAGGGCGCCGCGACGACGCTGCATTCGTCGAGCGTGGCGATGCCCGATTCGTCGCCGATGAAGATCTGCACGCCCTCGGCGCGGCTGCCCACTTCGAGCAGCTGCACCAGCCGCGTCTTCTGCTCGAACAGGTCGAACAGGCCGCGCAGCCGTCCCATGTTAGAGGACAGGTCGTCGACCTCCAGCAGGTTCCGTTCGCCGGAGATGACGGTCTGGCCGCTGGTCTCGCGCACCGCCTCGTTGCCGGCCCGGAGGGCCTGCGACATCAGGTCGAGCATGTCGGCGCGCAGCTGCAGCAGTTCGTCCTTGAGCCGGCCGCGGATCTGCTCGAAGTCGAGGCCGGCGCAGTTCTGGTTCAGGTAGTTGGCGGCCACGGTCAGGTCCGAGGGGCTGAAGCTGCCCTGGGTGAACAGGATGCGGTTCTGCACATCGCCGTTGTCGGTGACGATGATCAGCAGGATGCGCCGTTCCGAGAGCTGCAGGAACTCGATCTGGCGTATCCGCGCCTGGGGCCGGCGCGGCGCCACGACGACGCCGGCGAAATGGGTGAGCTGCGAGAGCAACTGCGAGGCATGGCCGATGACCCGCTGCGGCTGGTCGGGCTGCATGGCGTCCTTCATCTCGTCGACTTCGTTGGGACGCAGCGCCTTGACGGTCAGCAGCGAGTCGACGAAGAGCCGGTAACCGCGCGGCGTCGGTACCCGTCCGGCCGAGGTGTGGGGGCTGGCGATGAAGCCCTGTTCCTCGAGGTCGGACATGGCGTTGCGTATCGTCGCCGGCGAAAGCTCGAGGCCCGAATATCTCGACAGGGTGCGCGAACCGACCGGCTGGCCTTCGGCGATGTACCGTTCGACGAGGGTCTTCAGCAGGGTCTGGGCGCGCTTGTCGATCATGGTGCCGATTGTACCGCCGCTGGTCCTGATGGCTGGCGTCGTTTCGGCCTCGCCGGCGTGGAGAAGCGCAGGCGTGTTGCATCCGCCCCGGGCTCTTATGGTTTAATTCCGCCATGCCCAAGGAATTTCGCACCATCGCCCTGATCGGCAAGTACCAGAGTCCCGAAGTCGCCGAATCCCTGTCGGTGCTGGCGGCCTTCCTGCGCGAGCGCGGCCTGACCGTGCTGGTCGAAAAGGAAACGGCGCAGACGGCCGGAACCAACGGCTACACGGTCACCGATTACGAACGCATCGGTACCGAGGCCGACCTCGCCGTCGTTCTCGGCGGCGACGGGACCATGCTGCATGCGGCACGGCGCCTGGCCGGCTTCGGCGTGCCGCTGGTCGGCGTCAACCAGGGCCGCCTGGGCTTCATGACCGACATCGCCCGCGATGCCATGCTCGAGGGCATCGGCGGCCTGCTGGCGGGGCAATACGTCACCGAGCGGCGGGTCCTGCTCGAGGCCGAGATGCTGCGCGGCGGCGAACGGATCTACCACACCCGGGCCCTCAACGACGTCGTCGTCAACAAGGGCCAACAGGGCCGCCTGATCGAAGTCGAGCTCAAGATCGACGGCGAACTGATTTACGTGCTGCGCGCCGACGGCCTGATCATCGCCACGCCGACCGGCTCGACGGCCTACGCGCTGTCCGCCAACGGGCCCATCCTGCACCCGGCGGTGGCGGGCATCGCCGTGGTGCCGCTGTGCCCGCACGCGCTGTCGAACCGGCCGATCACCATCGCCGATACCAGCCGCATCGACATTACCCTGGTCCAGCCGCACGAGGCCCGGGCGCATTTCGACGGCCAGGACACCTGCGATGCCCTGGCCGGCGACGTCGTCCGGGTGAGCCGCTCGCCGTTTGCGCTGACGCTGCTCCACCCGCCCGGCTACAGCTATTTCGCCATGCTTCGCGAAAAGCTGCACTGGAGCGCGACGCCGCGTCACTGAAGGACCATGCTGCAACGGTTGCACATCCGCGATTTCGCCATCGTCGCCAGCCTCGAACTCGAATTCGGTGCCGGCTTCGGCGCCCTGACCGGGGAGACCGGCGCCGGTAAGTCGATCCTGATCGATGCGCTGTCGCTGACCCTCGGCGACCGCGCCGACGCCGCCGTGGTCCGCAGCGGCGCCGAGCGCGCCGAGGTGGTCGCCGAGTTCGCCGCCGGCGCCGCGCTGTCCGCCTGGCTGGCGGCCAACGACTTCCAGGCCGACGACGGCATCTGCCTGCTGCGCCGCCTGGTCGATGGCAGCGGCCGTTCGCGGGCCTACATCAACGGCACGCCGGCGACCTTGGCGCAGTTGAAGGAGGTGGCCGAGTTCCTCACCGATGTACACGGCCAGCACGCCCACCAGTCGCTGTTGCGCGCCGACTCGCAGCGGGCGCTGCTCGATGCCCACGGCGGCCTGAGCGCTCTGGCTCAGGAGGTCGCCGGGCGCTACCGCGACTGGCAGCGGCTGGCCCAGGCGCGCCAGCACGCCGAGCGCGACGCGGCGGCGACGGCACGCGAACGCGAACTGCTCGAATGGCAGCTCAAGGAGCTGCGGGCGCTGGCCTTCGATCCGTCGGCGTGGCTCGAGACCGAGCAGGAGCATCGCCGCTTGGCCCACGCGGCGAGCCTCATCGACGGCGTCGCGGCGACGCTGGCGCTGCTCGAGGACGGCGACGCGGCGGTGCTGACCAGCCTCGGTCACGGCGCGGCGCGCCTGGGCGAGATGAGCGGCATCGACGGCGCGCTCAAGGAAGCGGCCGATCTCGTCGACGGCGCGCTGATCCAGGTCCAGGAGGCGGTCTCGCAGCTGTCCCGCTACCGCGAACGGCTCGACCTCGACCCCGCCCGGCTCGCCGCGATCGAGCAGCGCATTGATGCTGTTGTCATGATGGCGCGCAAGCAGCGGGTGGCGCCCGAAGACCTGCCGCAGCGCCAGGCGGAGTTCGAGGCGCGGCTCGGCGAGCTGAGCCTGCTCGCCGACGCGGCGGCGCTGGCCGAGCGCGAGACGGCCGCGCGCGCCGCTTACCGCGCCGCGGCGGCGAAGCTAACCGAGGGCCGGCGGCAGGCAGCGCTGGCGTTGTCCGCCGCCGTCAGCGAGGCGATGCAGCAATTGGCCATGGCCGGCGGCCGCTTCGAGGCGGCGCTCGAAGCGCTTGCCGAAGGCGCCGCCTACGGCCTCGAAGCGGTAGAGTTCCGCGTCGCCGCCAATGCCGGCCAGCCACTGCGGCCGCTGGCCAAGGTGGCCTCGGGCGGCGAACTGTCGCGGATCGGCCTGGCCATCCAGGTCATCGCCAGCCGCGCCGGGCAGGCGCCGACGCTGATCTTCGACGAGGTCGACGTCGGCATCGGCGGTCGCGTCGCCGAGATCGTCGGGCGGATGCTGAAGCGGCTCGGCGCGGAGCGGCAGGTGCTGTGCGTGACGCACCTGCCGCAGGTGGCGGCCCAGGCCGACTGGCAGTGGTCGGTCGCCAAGCGCGAGGCGGATGGCGTGGCGACCAGCCAGGTCGCCGTCCTCGACCGCGCCGCGCGCATCGAGGAAATCGCCCGGATGCTCGGCGGCGAGCGCATCACCGAGACGACGCGGCGCCACGCGCGGGAGATGTTGGGACTCTGAGTTATCCCAGGTGCATCAACCGCGCCGGCGCTCAGACCGGCTTCCGGTTGGGGCAGTCCGGGTTGATGCAGTCGGCATAAAGGTAGAGGGTGTGCTCGCTGATCGAGAAGCCGCGTTCGGCGGCGATCTTCTTCTGCCGCTTCTCGATCTCGGCATCGTAGAACTCCTCGAGCTTGCCGCATTGCAGGCAGACCAGGTGGTCGTGGTGGCGGCCCTTGTTGAGTTCGAAGACGGCCTTGCCGGATTCGAAGAAATGGCGCTCGAGCAGCCCGGCGTGCTCGAACTGCGTCAGCACCCGATAGACGGTGGCCAGGCCGATGTCGATGCCCTCGGCGATCAGGTGGCGATAGACGTCCTCGGCCGTCATGTGGCCGGCATCGCCGCTGCGGAACAGGTCGAGGATCTTGAGGCGCGGCGTCGTCGCCTTCAAGCCGGCACTCTTGAGATCGTCGGGGTTGCTCATGGCGTCAAAGCGGAACGGGTCGGACCGCTATGATATAGTTTCGCGTCGCGCTTGGGCTCGCGCGAAGTCGCCGACAAGGGGATTTCGCGCGCTGGCGCGACGAAATGTCCAACCTCCTTTTCCGCTTCCATGACACGAGCGCTCGTCCTTCTGCTGCCGCTGGTCGCCGCCTGTTCGAGCGCCCCGGACATCACCTCCCGCCTGACCCCGTATCGGATCGACGTCCGCCAGGGCAACTATGTCACGCAGGAGATGGTCGCCCAGCTGAAGCCCGGCCTGAGCAAGGACCAGGTGCGCTTCATCCTCGGCACGCCGCTGGTCACCGACCTGTTTCACGCCGACCGCTGGGATTACGTCTATCGCTTCCAACCGGGCCACGGCGAGGGTCAGCAACGCCGCCTGATCGTCTATTTCGCCGAGGGCAAGCTGGCCCGCGTCAGCGGCGACGTCGTCACCGAGACCCAATCCGCGACGGAGCCGCAGCCGGCGGCAGCGTCGGCGCGGGTGATCGACATTCCCGGCGAGCCGTCGGCCGGGGCGAAGCAGGACGCCAAGCCGAACGAGCAACAGGATGCCGCGCCGGCATCCGGTCGATGAACTTCTGAGCAGCATGGACCCGATTCGCTACGCCATCGCCGGCAGCGCCGGCCGCATGGGACGCACCCTGATCGAGGCGGTGCTCAAGGCCCCGGATGCGCAGCTCGCCGCCGCCCTCGAACATCCCGACAGCCCCTTCGTCGGCGCCGATGCCGGCGCTCTGGTCGGCTCGCCGTGCGGCGTGGCCATCGCCAGCGATATCGAGGCGGCGCTGGCCCAGGCCGACTGCCTGATCGACTTCACCCGGCCGGAAGGCACCCTGGCCCATCTCGCCGCATGCCGTCGCCGCGCCGTGCATCTGGTCATCGGCACGACCGGCTTCGCGCCGGCGCAGAAGGCAGCCATCGCGGCGGCGGCCGGCGAGATTCCAATTGTCATGGCGGCCAACTTCGCCGTCGGCGTCAATCTGGTTTTCAAGCTGCTCGACACGGCGGCGCGAATTCTCGGCGAGGACTTCGACGTCGAGATCGTCGAGGCCCATCACCGCCACAAGGTCGATGCGCCTTCCGGTACGGCGCTGCGCATGGGCGAGGTGATCGCCGCGGCGCTGGGCCGCGAGCTGCGCGACTGCGCGGTATACGGCCGCGAAGGCCTGACCGGCGAACGGCAGCGAACGACGATCGGCTTCGCCACCGTACGCGGCGGCGACATCGTCGGCGACCACACGGCGCTGTTCGCCGGCACGGGCGAACGGGTCGAGATCAGCCACAAGGCCGGCAGCCGGATGCCCTTCGCCATGGGTGCGCTGCGCGCGGCGCGTTTCGCGCGCGGCCGCGCCAACGGGCTCTTCGACATGCAGGACGTGCTGGGCCTGCGCTGACCGTTGCCGGACGGCGCTGCGCTGTGGGAAAATGCGGACAATTCGCGAACAGGGCGCCGGGCGCCCTGTTCCGCTTTGTGTAGCCACGACTCGGAAAGGCGATCCATGCCGGTCATCACCCTGCCCGACGGTTCGAAAAGGGATTATCCGCAGCCGCCGACGGTGGCCGAGGTCGCCGCCTCGATCGGCGCCGGCCTGGCCAAGGCGGCGCTCGCCGGGCGCGTCGACGGCCGGCTCGTCGATACTTCGTTTCGCCTCGTGGCCGACGCGCGGCTGGCGATCGTCACCGACAAGGATGCCGACGGCATAGAAGTGCTCCGTCATTCGACCGCCCACCTGCTCGCCTACGCGGTCAAGGAGCTGTTTCCCGACGCCCAGGTGACGATCGGCCCGGTGATCGAAAACGGCTTCTACTACGATTTCGCCTATTCGCGGCCATTCACCCCCGAGGATCTCGCCGCCATCGAGCAGCGCATGGCCCTGCTGGCGAAAAAGGACTTTCCCGTCAGCCGCGAAGTGTGGCCGCGCGATCGGGCCGTCGCCTTCTTCAAGTCGCTGGGCGAGCACTACAAGGCCGAGCTGATCGGGGCGATTCCGCCCGGCGAGGAGGTGTCGCTGTACCGCGAGGGCGATTTCGTCGATCTCTGCCGCGGTCCGCACGTGCCGTCCAGCGGCCGGCTCAAGGTCTTCAAGCTGATGAAGGTGGCCGGCGCCTACTGGCGCGGCGATCCGAAGAACGAGCAGCTGCAGCGGATCTACGGCACGGCCTGGGCCAGGAAGGACGAACTCGACGCCTACCTGCACATGCTCGAAGAGGCCGAAAAGCGCGACCACCGCAAGCTCGGCCGCCAGCTCGACCTGTTCCACCTCCAGGACGAGGCGCCCGGCATGGTCTTCTGGCACCCCCACGGCTGGACCGTCTGGCAGCAGATCGAGCAGTACCTGCGCGGCGTCCTGGGGCGCCACGGCTACCGCGAGGTGAAGACGCCGCAGGTCATGGATCGCGCCCTCTGGGAGAAGTCCGGGCACTGGGAGAACTACAAGGAATTCATGTTCACCACCGCCTCGGAGAACCGCGACTACGCCGTCAAGCCGATGAACTGCCCGGGCCACATCCAGATTTTCAACCAGGGCATCAAGAGCTATCGCGAGCTGCCCTTGCGCCTGGCCGAGTTCGGCTCCTGCCACCGCAACGAACCCTCGGGCGCCCTGCACGGCATCATGCGCGTGCGCGGCTTCGTCCAGGATGACGCCCACATATTCTGCAGCGAAGCCCAGGTCGGCGGCGAGGCCGCGGCCTTCATCGATCTGCTGCAGCAGGTCTATGCCGACTTCGGCTTCAACGACATCCTGGTGAAGCTGTCGACGCGGCCGGAGAAGCGGATCGGCTCCGACGAGACCTGGGACCGCGCCGAAGCGGCGCTGGCCCTGGCCCTCGAGGCCAAGGCGCTCGGCTACGCCTTGCAGCCGGGCGAGGGCGCCTTCTACGGGCCGAAGATCGAGTTTTCGCTGAAGGACTGCCTCGGCCGGGTCTGGCAGTGCGGCACTCTGCAGCTCGACTTCTCGCTGCCCGGGCGGCTCGGCGCCGAGTACGTCGGCGAGGACAACGCCCGCCATACCCCGGTCATGCTGCATCGCGCCATCCTCGGCTCGCTGGAGCGCTTCATCGGCATCCTCATCGAACACCATGCCGGCGCCTTCCCGCTGTGGCTCGCCCCGGTCCAGGTCGTCGTCATGAACATTTCCGAACCCCAGGCCGATTACGCCGCCGCCGTCGCCGACCGGCTGCGCCATGCCGGCCTGCGCGTCGAATGCGATTTGCGAAGTGAGAAAATTGGCTATAAAATACGCGAACATAGCATGTTGAAGCGGCCTTACTACGTTGTCATCGGCGACAAGGAGAAGGCTGTCGGGTTGGTCGCCGTCCGCGCCCGGGGCAATCAGGATCTCGGGCAAATGTCCCCGGAATCATTGATCGAACGCCTGTTGCGCGAACTCAGCGCGCGCGGCGCGGTGGCCTGATTTCTGAAATTATTGGAGAACTGAACCATCGCCCAGGATAAGACGCAGCGCGTCAACAACGAGATCAACGCCCCCGAAATCCGTCTAGTCGGGGAAAACGGAGAGCAGGTCGGTATCGTTTCATTGCAGCAGGCCTTGCAACTGGCCGGAGAGGCCGGTGTCGATCTCGTCGAAATCGCGCCGCTGGCCAAGCCGCCGGTCTGTCGCATCATGGACTTCGGCAAGTTCAAGTACCAGGAAGCGAAGCGGGCCCACGAGGCGAAGCTGAAGCAGAAGCAGGTCCAGGTGAAGGAAGTGAAGTTCCGTCCGGGCACCGACGAGAACGATTACCAGATCAAGCTGCGCAACTTGACGAAGTTTCTCCAGGATGGCGACAAGGCGAAGGTGACGCTGCGCTTCCGCGGCCGGGAAATGGCCCACCAGGAGATCGGCATGCGGCAGCTGGAGCGGGTCAAGGCCGATCTCGATGCCGTCGGCGTGGTGGAGCAGTTTCCGAAGATGGAAGGTCGTCAGCTGATCATGGTGCTGGGGCCGAAGAAGAAGCATTAGGCGGTTTTGCGCGATCCCCAGACGGGGCGGGCATGAGAAGTGATTGCAGGTCGACAAGCGCACCCGAGGCGGGGGCCACCTGGCAGTCATGTTAAAAGGAGATCTTCGATGCCGAAGATGAAGACCAAGAGCGGCGCCAAGAAGCGCTTCAAGATCCGGGCTGGCGGCAGCATCAAGCGCTCGCAGGCGTTCAAGCGCCACATCCTGACCAAGAAGACCACCAAGAACAAGCGCCACCTGCGCGGCACGATCGATGTCGTCGCCGCCGACGTCAAGTCGGTGCGCGCGATGCTGCCCTACGCCTAAGGAGAGATCGCCATGCCACGAGTCAAACGCGGTGTAACGGCGCACGCCCGCCACAAGAAGGTTCTCGACGCGGCCAAGGGCTACCGCGGCCGGCGCGGCAACGTCTATCGCATCGCCAAGGAAGCGGTGATGAAGGCGGGGCAGTACCAGTACCGCGACCGCCGCCAGCGCAAGCGCCAGTTCCGTGCCCTGTGGATCGCCCGGATCAACGCCGCGGCGCGCGAGCTGGGAATGAACTACAGCAATTTCATGAACGGCCTGAAGAAGGCCGAGATCGAGGTCGACCGCAAGGTCCTCGCCGATCTCGCCGTCTTCGACAAGCCGGCCTTCGCGGCGCTCGCCAGCCAGGCCAAGGCCAAGCTCGCCGCCTGACGGCCGGCCCGCCAGAAGGAGGAGGCCCGGCGCGACACGGGGCCTCCTTTTTTCTCGTCGGCAGGATCGTATGAACGACATCGATTCGCTCGTTGCCGCCGCAGTCGCCGAGTTTTCCGGCACTGTCGAAGCGGCCCAGCTCGAACAGGCCAAGGCCCGCTACCTCGGCAAGACCGGCAGCCTGACCGAACTGCTCAAGGGGCTCGGCAAGCTGCCGGCCGAGCAGCGCCGCGCCGCCGGCGCCGCCATCAACGGCGCCAAGGAGCGCATCGAGAGCGCGCTGCACGAGCGCCGCGAGGCGCTCAAACGCGGCGCGCTCGAGGCCCAGCTCGCCGCCGAATCCCTCGATGTCACGCTGCCCGGCCGCGGCGCCGGCGGCGGCGGGCTGCATCCGGTGACGCGGACCCTGGAGCGCATCGAGCAGCTGTTCGCGTCGATCGGCTTCGAGGTCGCCGACGGTCCCGAGATCGAAACCGATTGGCATAACTTCACGGCGCTCAATACGCCGGAGGATCACCCGGCCCGGTCGATGCACGACACCTTCTACCTCGAGAATGCGCCGGGCGTGCTGCTGCGCACTCATACCAGCCCGGTGCAGATCCGCCACATGCAGGCCCATGTCGAGCGCTACCGGCATCTCGAGCGGATGCCCGAGATCCGCGTCATCGCGCCGGGCCGCGTCTATCGCGTCGATTCCGACGCCACCCATTCGCCGATGTTCCACCAGGTCGAGGGTCTCTGGGTCGGCGAGGGCGTCAGCTTCGCCGACCTGAAGGGCGTGGTCGCCGATTTCCTGCGCCGCTTCTTCGAGAGCGACGCGCTGCAGGTGCGCTTCCGGCCGTCCTTCTTCCCCTTCACCGAGCCCTCGGCGGAAATCGACGTCGCCTTCATGGACGGCCCCAACCGCGGCCGCTGGCTGGAGATCGCCGGCTGCGGCATGGTCCATCCCAATGTCCTGAAGAACGGCGGCGTCGATGCCGAGCGCTACACCGGCTTCGCCTTCGGCATGGGCCCCGACCGCCTGACCATGCTGCGCTACGGCATCGACGACCTGCGCCTGTTCTTCGACGGCGACCTGCGTTTCCTGACGCAGTTCGGCTGAATCCACCGGAACGCCCCCGATGCAGTTTTCCGAACGCTGGCTGCGCCAACTGGTCGATATCCCGCTCGACAGCGGACAACTGGCCCACGCCCTGACCATGGCCGGCCTCGAGGTCGAGGAGGCCGCGCCGGTGGCGGCGGAATTCAGCGGCGTGGTCGTCGCCGAGGTGCTCGGCGTCGACCGGCATCCTAATGCCGACAAGCTCAAGCTGTGCCGCGTCGACGCCGGCGAGGGCGAACCGCTGCAGATCGTCTGCGGCGCCCCCAACGTCGCCGCCGGCCTGAAGGTGCCCTGCGCCCGGATCGGCGCCCGGCTGCCGGGACTAAGCATCGGCCGGGCCCAGGTGCGCGGCGTCGACAGTCACGGCATGCTCTGCTCGGCGCGCGAGCTGGGCCTGTCCGATGAACACGCCGGCCTGCTCGTCCTGGCCGTCGATGCGCCGCCCGGACGCGACCTTCGCGACTACCTTGAGCTCGATGACGTTTCAATAACGCTGAAGCTGACCCCGAACCGCGCCGACTGCCTGTCGCTGGCCGGCATCGCCCGCGAGGTGGCGGCGCTGGGCGGCGGCGCGCTCCATCTGCCGGTCATCGCCCCGGTCGCCGCGGGGCACGAGCGGCAACGCGCCGTCGTGCTCGACGCGCCGGCGGCCTGCCCCCGCTACTGCGGCCGCATCGTCAGCGGCGTCGATGCCCGTGCGCCGACGCCGGAATGGATGCGCCGCCGCCTCGAGCGCAGCGGCATCCGCTCGATCAGCGCCCTGGTCGATGTCACCAACTACGTGATGCTCGAACTCGGCCAGCCGCTCCACGCCTTCGACAACGCCAAACTGGCCGGCGCGATCCACGTCCGCCATCCGCGGCCGGGCGAACGGCTGCTGCTGCTCAACGGGCAGACCGTCACGCCGTCGGCCGACACCGCGCTGATCGCTGACGAGCAGGGCGGCGGCCGCGCCCTGGCCATCGCCGGCATCATGGGCGGCGAGGACAGTGGCATAACGCTGGATGCCACCGAACTGTTCCTCGAGTCGGCCTTCTTCGCCCCGGCCGCCATCGCCGGCAAGGCGCGGGCCCTCGGCTTCGCCTCCGACGCCTCGCACCGCTTCGAGCGCGGCGTCGATTTCGCATTGCAGCGTCCGGCCATCGAACGCGCCACCCAGTTGATCATCGAGATCTGCGGCGGCGTCGCCGGCCCCGTCGTCGAGGCCGTCTCCGCGCCGCACCTGCCGCAGCGCCGGCCGGTGCGCCTGCGCCCGGCGCGGGCGGCACGGCTGCTCGGCATCGATCTCGGCGCCGAGCGCATCGGCCGGCTGTTCGAGCAGCTCGGCTTCGAATGGCGCCGCGACGGCGAGGCCTTCGTCGTCACCCCGCCCGGCCATCGCTTCGACATCGAGATCGAGGAAGACCTAGTCGAGGAAATCGCCCGCCTGCACGGCTACGACAACATCCCGGCGGCGCCGCCGCGCGGCATCGCCGCCATGCTCGAGCTGCCCGAAGCGCGGCGCACGCCGTTCCGGTTGCGCCACTTGGTGGCCGGGCGCGGCTACCAGGAGGTCGTCAATTTCAGCTTCGTCGACGCCGAATGGGAAGCCGATTTCTGCGCCAACGCCGATCCCGTCCGCCTCGCCAATCCGATCGCCAGCCAGATGGGCGTAATGCGCTCGAGCCTGATCGGCGGGCTGGTCGGGACGCTGTCCTTCAACCTGAAACGCCGCGCTTCCCGGGTCCGGGTGTTCGAGATCGGCCGCTGTTTCCTGCGCCAGGCCGGCGCCGCACCGGTCGCCGGCTTCAGCCAGCCGCTGCGCCTGGCCGGTCTCTGCGGCGGAACGGCGTTGCCCGAGCAGTGGGGCGAACGCAGCCGGGCCGTCGACTTCTTCGACGTCAAGGCCGACGTCGAAGCGCTGTTCGCGCCGCGGCCGGTCCGCTGCGTGGCGACCGGGCATGCGGCGCTGCACCCGGGCCGCGCCGCGGAAATACGGGTCGGCGGGCGTTATGTCGGCGTCATCGGCGAGCTGCATCCGCGGCTGGTCCAGAAGTACGATCTCGGCGCCGCGCCGGTGCTGTTCGAAATCGATCTGGCGGCGCTGCTCGAGCGCGACCTGCCACGCTACCGCAGCGTATCGCGGCTGCCGACGGTGGTCCGCGATCTGGCCCTGGTCGTGCCCCAGGAGGTCGTCGCCGAGACCGTCCTGGCCGCCTTGAGCGGCGCGGCGCCGGTGATCGTCCGCGAAATCCGCCTCTTCGACGTCTATCAGGGACAGGGGCTGCCTGCCGGAAGAAAAAGCCTTGCCTTCCGCGTGGTTATGCAAGATACTGAAAAGACTCTTGAAGATGCCGAAGCGGATGCGGCCGTGGCCGTCCTGGTCGATGCCGCGTCCCGGGATGTCGGCGCGACGCTGCGAAAATGAATAACGATCAGGGAGCGAGCATGACGTTGACCAAGGCGGAACTCGCCGATTTGCTCTTCGAAAAGGTCGGCCTCAACAAGCGCGAAGCCAAGGACATGGTCGAGGCGTTCTTCGAGGAGATCCGCACCAGCCTGGGCCAGGGGGACAGCGTGAAGCTGTCCGGCTTCGGCAATTTCCAGCTGCGCGACAAGCCGCAGCGTCCCGGGCGCAACCCCAAGACCGGCAAGGAAATCCCGATCACCGCCCGCCGCGTGGTGACCTTCCATGCCAGCCACAAGCTCAAGTCCGTGGTCGAGCAACTAGAGAATGGCCGCGCTGCCGAATCATAAGGAGCCGCTGCCGCCGATTCCGGCCAAGCGTTATTTCACGATCGGCGAAGTCAGCGAACTCTGCGGCGTCAAGGCCCACGTCCTGCGCTACTGGGAGCAGGAATTCACCCAGCTCAAGCCGGTCAAGCGGCGCGGCAACCGCCGCTACTACCAGCACCACGAAGTGCTGCTGGTGCGCCGCATCCGGGAACTGCTCTACGACGAGGGATTCACCATCAGCGGTGCCCGCAACCGCCTCGAAGGCGGTGCCGACAAGGCGGACGAGCCGCCCGCCGAAGTCCAGTCCCCGCCGCAACGCTCGCTGCGCGCCGAACTCGCCGAGATTCTCGAAATCCTCCGCACCTGAGCGCCGGCCCGGCCCGGTTCTTTGCTATACTTCGCGCCGTCGGGGCGTAGCGCAGCCTGGTAGCGCACTTGCATGGGGTGCAAGGGGTCGCGAGTTCGAATCCCGCCGCCCCGACCAGTAATACCAAGGGTTTCCGTCAGATGGCGGGAACCCTTTTTCGTTGGATCAGGGGAAAGTCGAGAACTGCCCCACACAAATGGGATTGCTTGGGGCTGGTGTTGATGGTCATATCGTCACCGTGAGGTGGCGGTAAGTCCTGTCCGCCAAGCCAAATGGCCTGACCGGCTCCTTGATATTCCATTTGCTTCACGGCACGATACAGCAATAAGGAGACTTTCTCTACAACGCTGAGAGACATAGAGATAGAGCATGGCTGGCGACTTCAATCAGGAACGACTAACTGAGACCTACAAGTCTCTCATTACCATATCCATCGAAGGATTTAGGTACCTTGTATTAATCAATGGTGGTGCCGTCGTTGCTTTGCTGACCTATCTCGGAAACGTGGCAAAGAACGGGCCGCCCGTGCCCAACGTGTCGATGGCAATGGCATCATTCCTTGTGGGGCTGGTTGCTTGTGGGGTCGCGATGTCTTTTGCCTACATAACCCAGCTTCGGCTTTTGAATGAATTAATTATGTCCGGAAAATTGGCAGTGCGCCATGTGTTTTCCCTTTGGGCAGCGATGGCCGGATTCGCCATTAGCCTCGTCAGCTTCAGTATTGGAGCGTGGCTTGCAGTCGGTGCATTTCAGGGCCATGCATGAGTCATCTGTCCAAAGTTGGCCAACTGATTTGTCAGCAGCCAAAGGATCTCAATGTCGCGCAAATCGATGATACGTCTTGTAGTAAGGGGCATTGGCCTCGTCTACCTCGCTGCATTCACTGGAGCAGTGCAGGCTGAGTGGATTCAGATTGATAACACTTACCAAGACGAAGTCACGTATATTGATACGTCGCGAATTCGGCGCGATGGGCCAAAAGCTTTCTACTGGACCATGTCCACTTATGCACGGCCACGTCCGCTGTCTGGGAAGATGGCAATGTCGCAGGTGAACCAGTTTGTGATCGATTGTGGCCGCGAGTTGCAGGCTGCCGTATTTTTTGCATGGTACGAGGGAGCACTGCCGTCCGGTTAAATAGACGGTCGAGTCTCTGAAAGCCATGACTGACGCGGATTTCCAGGCGACGAAGGGTGGTGTCGATTTGAACGGCGATTGCCAATTCGGGCAGTCTTCCGGGCTTTGGCCCGGAGGCCGCC
>WNGH01004065.1_pt1 | contig 31179 bp, 31 predicted proteins | sample 5400631 | NCBI WGS metagenome assembly WNGH01 (sample SAMN13153373, study PRJNA577476) | soil metagenome | isolation source: 115 cm soil or saprolite under Garry oak tree replicate 1 | place: USA:California | collected 2016-06-15
TCCATCACCGCGAGCATATCAGAGCTTGTGACATTCGAAATCGGCCATTTCTCCACGAAAAAGGCCCATTTCCGACCTACTTTGTTCACCCCCTGAGACGTTGCTTGCAATGCCCCTTGGAAGCTGTGCCGGCCTTGCCGGTGCAGCCGGTTTATCTTGCGCCTGTGCCCGACTTCCACGTCGAGACGATCGGCAGTGGGCCGCGTGTTGTCCTCGTACACGGAAGCGTGGGCAACGGGAGTGCGACGTGGGATTCCCTCAGGCCTCTGGCCGACCGCTACACGCTGGTGATTCCGGATCGCCCGGGCTATCCGCCGAACCCACCGGTCGACCGAGGCGACTTCGAACCGCAGGCGGAGGCGATCGCCGAGCTGCTGCAACCAGGCGACCATCTCGTCGGGCATTCGTACGGAGGCGTGATCTCGCTGCTCGCGGCGGCGCAGGCGGACGGCCTGCGGTCACTGACCGTGAACGAGCCGCCGGCGTTCGGCGTGGCACGTGGGAATCCGGCGGTCGAGGAGTTCCTGGCGAAAATGCGGGACGCTCCCGGCGAGCCGCGCGACTACCTCGCGTACTTTCTGCCGCTCGTGGGCAGCTCGCTGAAGCTCTCCGACCCCCTGCCGGCTCCGCTCGAGGCCGGGGCGCGGGCGGCGATGGTCGAGCGCTCGCCCCACGAGGCGCAGATCCCGCTCGACGAGCTCGCGGTCGCGCAGTTTCCGAAGCTCGTCGTCACGGGCGGGCACAACCCGGTCTTCGACGCGGTCGCCGACGTGCTCGAGCAGCGCCTCGGCGCGCAGCGCGCCGTCGTTCCGGGAGCCGGGCACAGCATTCCCAGAGCGCCGGGCTACGGCGAGACCCTCGTCCGCTTCCTCGAGTCTGTGTGATCGGGCTTCCGCTCGAGACCGAGCGGCTCGTCATCCGGCCCTTCGAGCCGGAGCGCGATGCCGAGCCGTTACACGAGCTCTGGGGCGACGCGGAGGCGATGCAGTTCGTCCCCAGTGGGCCCAGGGCCAGCGTCGACCAGACCCGCGAGCTACTGAAGTCCCTGTCGGGCCGCGCCCCGGAGGGCTTGGGTTCTGGGCACTCGAAGAGCGCGGTGGCGGAAGGCTCGTCGGCGGCGTCGGCCTCTTTCCCCTGGCTTGGAAAGGACCTGAGCTCGAGCTCGCCTACCACGTCGTCCCGGCAGCGTGGGTCGCGATGCGGGGGAACGTCGCCTCGCGGCGGGTGATGGAGAAGCTCGGGATGAGCCTCGAAGGCCCGACGCGCTACCGCGACCTCGACGTCGTCCGCTACTCGATCGCGCGGCCGGCCTGATGGCGAGCATCTGGGTCGACCTGACCAACCCGGCGCACGTGATCGTCCTGCGGCCGTTGGTCGAGCTGCTCGAGGCGGGCGGGCACGAGGTGACGCTCACCGCCAGGCCACTCTCGCACACGACCGAGCTGCTCGACGACTGGGGACACCCCTACACGGCGATCGGGCACCACGGCGGAGCGAGCCGCGTCGGCAAGGCGCTTGCGGCGGGCTCCCGAACGGCGCAGGCGTTCGCTTTCGCGCGCGGCAAACGCTTCGACTACGGCCTCGCTCACGGCTCCACCGACCTGCCGCCGGTCGGCCGCCTGCTCCGGATTCCGAACACGACGATGTTCGACTACGAGTGGGCCAGGCTCCAGCACGAGCTCAACTGCCGGCTCGCGACGCGCGTGCTCGTCCCCGATGCCCCGGGCTGAAGGAGGAGTACTACCTGGGCGACTTCGAGCCCAACGAATCCGTGCTTGGCGAGCTCGGGCTCGACCGCGAGCGCGTTGTCTCGGTTGTCCGCACGGCGCCCTCGTACGCGCTCTACCTCGGCGGTTCCGAGAACGAGCTGCTACCGCGGGTGCTGCGACGGCTGCTGGACGAGGAGGCTCAGGTCGTCGTACTCGCACGGACGGACGATCAGCGCCGGGCCTTGCGAGAGCTGGACGGAAGCTTGATCGTGCCCGAGCACGCGGTCGACGGGCGGAGCCTCGCGGCGTTCGCCGATCTCGTCGTCTCGGCCGGCGGGACGATGATCCGCGAGGCGGCGGTGCTGGGAACGCCGGTCTGGTCGATCTTCGAGGGCCGGCTCGGTGCCGTCGACGAACTCCTCATCGCCGAAGGCCGCGTCCACTTCCTGCGCGACCCCGCCGACCTGGTCATCGAAAAGGCACCGGCCCTCCGCGAGCGGCGCGGCCGACGTGACCCTGCCGACTTGCTCCGGCTGGCCGTCCCCTCCCTCTAGCGCCGGCTGCCCGCGCTCAGCGCGCGCTCGACGGCCTCCTCGCGCTCCGGCTCGTCCGCGAGCTTGCCGCGCCGCAGCACCTGCAGATGGCGGGACTTGAGGATCTCGAGCGTGTAGACCATCCAGACGGACGCCGCGAGCACGACGATCCCGACCCCGAGTGCGATCAGGGTGTTGTCGAGCTGCCAGTGACCGAGCGGCCGCGGCGGCTCGAACCGCAGCAGCAGGGCATAGGCGGCGAGCAGCAGCGCCCAGAGATGCAGGTAGGCCGCAGTCCGGCGCTGCGAATAGCCGATCCGCATGAAGCGGTGGTAGAAGTGGTTCTGGTCGGGGGCGAACGGCGAACGTTTGTATTTGAGCCGCTTCGCGATTACGAACGAGGTGTCGAGGATCGGCACCGCCATCACGAGCAGCGGGCCGAGGAGCGCGATCGTCGCCGCGGTCTTCAGGACGCCCTGGACGGCGACGCAGGCGAGCAGGAAGCCGAGCGCGAGCGCCCCGGTGTCGCCCATGAAGACCCTGGCCGGGTGGAAGTTGTAACGGAGAAAGGCAAGCGAGGCGCCGCAGATGATCGCCGCCAGCGCGGCGGCGTCGGCGCGCGCGAAGGACGCCGCGAGGATCGCGAACGAGCCCGCGGCGATCGCCACGATTCCGGACGCCAGCGAGTCCATCCCGTCGATCAGGTTGACGAGATTGGCGAGCGCCGCGATCCAGAAGACGGTCAGCGGGTAGGCGGCCCAGCCGAGGTCGAAGTTGCCGACGAGCGGCAGCCCGACGTTCTCCCACGTCATCCCGAAGCCGACGACCGGAATCAGCGCCGCGGCGACGATGCCGACCATCTTCACGGTCGCGTTGATCCCCTTGATGTCGTCGATCAGCCCGAGCGCGGCCACCATCAGCGCTCCGAGGAGGATCCCGAGGTAGCGACCCTCGGGCTTGATGAAGACAGCCATCGGCACGGCGATGCCGATCACGATCGCCAGGCCGCCGATGCGCGGGATCGGCCGGCCGCCGTGGACGCGCGGGCGGTCGTGCTTGTCGTCGACGCCGCCGATCCTCGGAGCGAGGCGCGCCACCAGGGGCGTCAGCAGGAGCACGATGCCCACAGCCGTCACGAACCCCCAGACCGCCGTCGTGTCGCGCACCAGCGCGTGCACCGAGTCCGGGAAGGACATTGCCGCCGGTTATAGCAGTTGCATTTGCAGGAATTGAGCGGCGCCGCCGATACTGAGTTCCTGCAGACCAGGTTGCTAGCCTGCACACCCTCTTGAGCAAGGTTCTCTCACCGGAAACGACCTTCGACGAGCGCATCGCCCAGCGCACCGCGGCGATCGGGATCGTCGGGCTCGGCTATGCCGGCCTGCCGCTCGCGATGGCATTCGCGGAGACCGGCTTCGACGTCACCGGCATCGACCTTAGCGACCAGCGCGTCCGCGCCGTCCAGAAACGCGAGTCATACCTCGTGGACGTGCCGAGCGAGCGGTACGAGAGCATCGACGGGACGCTGACCGCGACCACGGACTACGCAGCCGTCACTGAGCTCGACGCCCTGACGATCTGCGTCCCGACGCCGCTCTCGAAGACGCGGACGCCTGACCTCAACTTCATCGTCTCGGCGGCGGAGTCGGTCGGCTCGAACATCAAGCCGGGGATGCTGATCGTGCTGCAGTCGACGACGCATCCGGGGACGACGGAGGAGGTCGTCCTGCCGATCCTCGAGAAACGTTCCGGCGGCAAGGTCGGCAAGGACTTCTTCCTCGGCTATGCGCCGGAGCGCGTCGATCCGGGCAACGCGACGTTCACGATCAAGAACACGCCGAAGCTCGTCGCCGGGGTCACCGAGGAGTGCCTGCGCCGCACCGCGCTGCTCTACGCGCAGATCGTCGACACGGTGCAGCCGGTCTCGAGCCCGATGGTCGCCGAGACGGCAAAGCTGCACGAGAACACGTTCCGGGCAGTCAACATCGCGCTCGCCAACGAGCTGGCGCTGATGTGCGACCGGATGGGCATCTCGCCCTGGGAGGTGATCGAGGCCGCGTCCTCGAAGCCGTTCGGATTCCTCCCGCACTACCCCGGGCCCGGCCTCGGCGGCGACTGCATCCCTGTCGTGCCACATTTCCTGGCCTGGCGGTTGCGCGAGTACGGCTACTCGGCGCGCCTGATCGAGGCGGCACACGAGATCAACGCGGCGATGCCGCTCTTCGTCGTCCAGAAGATCTCCGATGCGCTGAACGATTCCGGCCGGCCGATCAAGGACTCGCGGCTGCTGTTGCTCGGGATGGCGTACAAGGCGGACGTCCACGACATTCGCGAATCGCCCTCGCTCGAGATCATGCGCCAACTGATCCAGCGCGGCGGCGACGTCCGCTACTGCGACCCGTGGGTCTCGGAGGTCGAGCTCGACGGGGCGACGCACCGGTCGGTCGACTGGTCGCCGGACGAGGTCGCTGCCGCCGACTGCGTGGTCGTGCTGACGCCGCACACGGTCTTCTCGGAGCGGCCGCTCTGGGATCACGCGCGGCTGATCGTCGATACGCGGCACGCGGTGCCGGACGGGCCGACCGTCCACCAGATTTAGCCCGTGGGTCGGGTCCTGGTCCTCGGGGCCGGGTACATCGGCGCCAAGCTCGGGGAGCTGGCGCTCGCCGAAGGGCACGAGGTCGTCCTGGCCGACAACTGGTTCGCGACGGAGCGCTCGCAGCTGGACGGGCTCGCGGCTGCTGGGGCACGCGTCGAGACCGCGGACATTCGGGCGGACATCGGCGAGCTGCTTTCGCCGCGGCCGGACGTCGTCCATCTGCTCGCGGCGCAGTCATCGCGGCCGCTGTCGGAACGGGACCCGGATTACACCGAGGAGACGAACGTCAGCGGGACGCGGCGGGTGGGCCGCGCGGTCGGCGAGGCGGGGGTGCCGCTGCTCGTTTTTGGTTCCTCGTTGCACGTCTACGGCAACGAGCTGTCCGGCAAGATCGGGCCGTCGACTCCGTTCGGGCACCCGACCGATCTCGCGCATCTCTCGAAGATCTACGGCGAGGTGGCGCTCGCGCTCAAGTCGAGGCGTTTCGCCTTCGACCTGGCGATCCTTCGGCTCGGGATCGTCTACGGCCCGAGCCCGGTCGAGCATTCCGCGGCGGAATCGCAAACCGTCGTCGACAAGTTCCGGCGGCTCGCCGGGGCGGGGGAGGAGCTGCCGCTCGACGACGGAGGCCGAGCGACGATCGGGGTCGTCCACGTCGCCGATGCGGCGCGAATCCTTCTGGATGCGAAGCCGGGCGTCGAGAACGTCGCGGCCGAGAGCGTGACGGTGGCGGACGTCGCCGCGCTTGCACGCGGCGAAGATCCAGCCGGCGGCGCGGCGTTCACAGTCGCCTCGCCGTTCACATACGAGCACCGGCTGGCGGACTACCTGCGCCGATGAAGGTTCTTGTCACCGGCGCCAACGGTTTCCTCGGCTCCCGGGCTTCCGGCCTGCTCGCGGAGAACGGCCACGAAGTCGTGCGCGTATCACGGCCCGGCGGCGCCGAGCGCGCGGGAGCGAAGGACGCCGTCCGCATCGACGCGGGCGACCCCGCGGCCCGCGAGCTGATCGCCGGCTGCGACGCCGTCCTCCACTTCGCCGGGATTCCGGATCCCGCGCGAGCGCGCGAGGACCCGGCGCGTGCCGTCCGGGAGAACGCGGGCACGACGCTGAATCTTTTGGAAGGCTGCCTCGAGCACGGCGCCGGCCTCGTCTATCCGTCCACCGTGCGAGCCGCGCTCGACCCACCGCCCGATCCCTACGCTCACTCGAAGCGCCTCGGCGAAGAGGCCTGCCGCCTGCACGAGGCCCCGACGCTCGTCGTCCGATTGACCTCGGTGTACGGGCCCGGCCAGGTCGCCTGGGAAGGCGCGACCGGCGCGATCGCGTCGTTCGCGGCGAGGGCGCTGGCGGGCGAGCCGATCGTTGTTGCCGGTGATCCCGAGCGCAGCCGCGACTTCGTCTATGTCGACGACGCGCTCGCGGCGATCGAAGCGCTGGTCGCCATGGGACGCTGGAACGAGACCGTCCTGATCGCCAGCGGACGCTCGACCTCGCTCTTGCGCGCTGCCGAGCTCGTTCGCGACGCGGCTGGCTCGTCGTCTCCGATCGAGACCCCGGGAGGGGAGCTTCCCGCGGGCGAGAACGAGAGCTACCAGGCCGCTCCGGAGGCACCGTTACCCTTGAACCTGTCCCTGGAAGAGGGAATCCGTCGCTATGTCAACTGGCTCCAGAACCATCCCGCAGCTGAAGTCCGCGCCCGAGCCTGACCAGCTCGCCGACCGGCTAGACGGCGGCGACTGGCAGGGGATCGAGATCGCGCTGATGCCCAAGGACGTCGCCGACGACGCTGCGCTCGCGCGGGCTGCAGAGGCAACTCGGAAGGCCGCCGCCGGCCTTGTCGTCACCGCCGAGGCGCCGGTCGCCTGGCCGAGCGGCGCCTTCGTTCGCGTCGACCGCCTCGACGAGGAGGCGCGCGCCGGGATCGAGCGGAGCGCGGAGTTCGCTGCGCGTGTCGGCTCGCCCGTGCTGACGATCCATCTGTTCATTCCGCTCTCGCCGGACGAGTTCCGAGCCTCCGGCGCCGTCGATGCGGACGCCGTCGAGAAGTTCCTCGGCTTCTACGCGGACGCGTGCGTTCAGCGGGGCGTGGATCCGCTGATCGAGAACGTGCCACCGGTCCTCCGGATGCGAACCGGAGGTGTCTATCTCTCCCCCATCGGCGGCCACTGGCGCGACTTGCTCGACTGGCGCGAGCGCGTTCCGGAGCTCGGGTTCACGATCGACACATCGCACGCTGCGTTGTTCCGCTCGTTCGCGACCATCTATCCCGGGCTGTTCGCGCACCCCTGGGACGAGGAGCTGGAGCTCGGGCGGTACGTGGAGGAGCTCGGGCCGCACGCCCAGGTCGCGCACGTCTCAGACGCCCACGGCCTGCTCGGGGAGGGGCTTCCCTACGGCGGCGGCGAGCTCGAGCTCGACCCCGTCGTGCGAAGGCTCGGCGAGCTGGTGCGCTTCATCGTCGCCGAGATCAACGAGCCTGATCCGGCGCGCTCGGTGGAGATGAAGCGTGCTTACCGCGCGATCGAACGGGCCCTGGCACTGCCACCCGCGGAGCCGCAGCCTGCGCGCCGCCGGGTGCCGACCGATTCGTTCGACTGGCAGCAGGTGCTCGAGCGTCGCGATCCCGTCCCTTCCGTGCTCGAGTTGCAGGAGCGCTTTGGCGGCCGGCGGATTCTGCTGACCGGCGGCGGCGGCTCGATCGGCGGCGCGCTTGCGACCTTCCTCGGCGGGTTTCGCCCGGAGCGGATCACGATCGTCGACGGGCACGAGTCCTCACTGATCGCCGACCGGCGCGCGCGGGACCCGCAGACGCTCGGCCTCTTCAACCACGTCCTCTGCGACATCCGCGAGCCGGGGCGGCTCGAGCGGGAGCTCGCGGCAGCCAAGCCCGAGATCGTCTTCCATCTCGCGGCGTACAAGCACGTCGACTGGGCCGAGATCTTCCCGGAGGAGTTCGTCGACACGAACCTGCACGGCTCGTGGAACGTGCTGCGCGCCGCCGAGGGCGCGGGCGTCGAGACCGTCGTCGTCGCCTCGACCGACAAGGCCGCGCTCGCGCAGAGCTTCTACGGACGGACGAAGCGGTTCATGGAGCAGCTGACGGCATTCGCAGCCCGGCGGGCCGGCGCGCAGCGCACGGCCGTTCGGCTCGTCAACGTGCTGGGCTCGGCCGGCGCCGCCTCCGAGATCTTCCTCAGCCAGGCCCGCGCCGGAGTTCCGCTGACCGTCACGGACACAGGCATGGTGCGCTACTGGATCACGATGCCGCATGCGGCTTGCCTCGTGGCGCAGGCCGCTTTGCTGGCGGGCGACGGCGTTCCGCTCTGCAGCCCGCACGATCCGGTCATGCTGACCGTGGGCGAGTTGGCGGAGCGGATCTGGCGGCTGGCCGGCCCTGGCGGCGAGACCGAGATCGAGCTGCTCGGCATCCGCCGCGGCGAAACGCTGAGCGAGGTGCTCACCGGTCCCGGCGAGGCGCTCGGTGAGGAACGCCACCAGGGGATCTGCGCGATCGAGGGCGAGATCCCGACCGCCGGGGCCGCCTGGGTGATCGAGCGCCTGCCCGCCCGCGGCAGCCGGGAAGAGGCCCGCGCGATCTGGCTCGAAGCGATGCAACGGCCCGGCCTGCTGGCGCCCGGGCGAGCCGAGAGCCGAACCGACTAGCTGGTCCGGACCGTTTTTAGGGACAGTCCCCGTCCGGGGACTGTCCCTAAAGCGCTAACGAGTCCCGTACAGCCGGTCGCCGGCGTCGCCCAGGCCCGGGACGATGAAGCCTCGCTCGTCGAGGCCGCGGTCGACGGCGGCCGTGACGATGTGGACGTCGGGATGCTCGGCGTGTAGGTGCTCGATCCCTTCGGGGGCCGAGACGAGACAGACGAGGATCACCGAACGGGCTCCCGCGTTCTTGACGGTCGAGAGCGCCGCCACGCTCGAGTTGCCGGTCGCGAGCATCGGATCGAGCACGATCGCGTCGCGCTGGTCGAGGTCGCCCGGGAGCTTCACGTAGTACTCGACGGGCTGCAGCGTCTCTTCGTCGCGGTACATGCCGAGGAAGCCGACGCGGGCGCTCGAGACGAGCGACAACACCCCATCGAGCATTCCGAGGCCTGCCCGGAGCACCGGGCAGACGGCGACCTTCTTGCCCGAGATCCGCTCCGCGACCATCCGCTCGAGTGGCGTCTCAATCTCGACCGGCTCGGTCGGAAAGTCCTTCGTCGCCTCGTACGTCAAGAGCAGCGTGACCTCGTTCGCGAGCTTTCGGAAGTGGACCGTCGGCGTCTCCTGGTCGCGCAGGTACGACAGCTTGTGCTGCACCAGCGGGTGCGAGACGACCGTGAGCTTGCCGCTCACGCCACGTAGGTGGTGAAACCGCGGAAGCCCGGATACAAGGGCCGCTTCTCGCAGAGCGCCGCGCTTCGCGCCGCCAGCGCGGGGAGATCCGGGCTCGCGCCAAGCGCCTCGACGATCACGTGTCCGACCTCGCGAAAGTCCGACTCATCGAAGCCGCGCATCGTGGCCGCGGGCGTGCCGATTCGGACCCCCGACGCCACCGTCGGCGGCCGCTCGTCGAAGGGAACAGTGTTCCGGTTGACGGTCAGCTTCACCTCGGCCAAGCGTTCCTCCGCCTCCTTGCCCGTCCACTCTGTCGAGCGCAGGTCGAGCTGGAGCAGGTGGGTGTCGGTGCCGCCGGTGAGCACGTCGAGCCCGCCTTCCTGGAGCGTGTCGGCGAGCACATCGGCGTTCTTGCGGATCTGGCCCTGGTACTCACGGAACGCCTCGGTCGAGGCGATCTTGAAGCACGCAGCCTTGGCCGCGATCGTGTGCATCAAGGGCCCGCCCTGGATGCCGGGGAAGACGGCGCGGTCGACCGCCTGCGCGCGCTCCTCGTCACAGAGGATGAAGCCGGCACGGGGCCCGGCCAGCGTCTTGTGCGTAGTCGAGGTGACGAAGTGGGCGTGCTGGACGGGATTCGGATGGAGGCCGGCCGCGACGAGCCCGGCGAAGTGGGCCATGTCGCAGAGCAGCAAAGCATCGACCTCGTCCGCGATCTCGCGGAACTTGTCGGCCTCCACGGTGCGCGGGTACGCGGAACCGCCGCAGACGATCAGCTGCGGACGGTGGTCCTTCGCGAGGCGGAGCACCTCGTCGTAATCGACAACGTTGGTCTCGCGCGAGACGCCGTAGTGGACGATCGTGTACAGCCGCCCCGAGAAGTTGACCTTCAGCCCGTGCGTCAGATGCCCGCCGTGCGAGAGCTCGAGCGAGAGGATCGTGTCGCCCGGCTGCAAGGCCGCCATGTAGACGGCCATGTTCGTCTGCGCGCCCGCATGCGGCTGCACGTTCGCGTGCTCGGCACCGAAGAGCTCCTTCGCCCGGTCGATCGCAAGCTGCTCGATCTCGTCGACCACCTCGCAGCCTCCGTAGTAGCGCTTGCCGGGGTAGCCCTCTGCGTACTTGTTCGTCGGCACGCTGCCGACCGCCTCGAAGACGCTCGGCCAGGTGAAGTTCTCAGACGCGATCAGCTCGATCTGATTGCGCTCGCGCTCGAGCTCGCGGCCGAGCAGCTCGGCGATCTCGGGATCGACGTCGGTCAGTCCGGCGGTGCGCAGGTGCTGGAAAGTTTCCTCGGCGACGGCCATACGGGCACTCCTGGGTCGGTTAGTCGGATGCTACTCGGCGACCAGGCCGGTGACCCGCTCCAGCGCCTCCGCCGCGGAGACCGCGCCCTCGCGCAACATCCTCGGCTCGTCGCCGGTGAGGTCGATCACGGTCGAGGGAACGCCCGGGAGCTCGCCGGCATCGATCGCTGCGCCGCAGCCTTCGAGGATCTTGTCCGGCACGTCTTCCAGTCGCGCGGGGTCCGGCCCGCCGGGCATGTTCGCACTCGTCGCCATCATCAACCCGGCTCGCGACAAGACGGCGTCGGCGGGCGCCGGCAGATCCGGCACACGGACGCCGATCGTGTCCGCGCGTTCGCCAGTCAGCCAGGGGTAGCGCCTGGCCGGGTTCGGGACGACGATGGTGAACGGGCCGGGCAACAGACCCCGCAAGATTGGCCCGACACGGCCTCGCAGCTCGGGTAGGCATTCGAGCAGCATGTCGACGTCGCCCGCGAGCAGCGCGCTCGGCTGCGACGGCTCGCGACCCTTGAGCTCGTACGCGCGCCGGACGGGCTCCTCGCTGTAGGCATTCGCGCAGAGGCCGTAGACGGTGTCGGTCGGCAGGACGACCGGGAGCCCGGCGCGAAGAGCCGCGACCGCCGCTTCGACCTCGTTGCCGTCCCTCAGCGACTCCACTGCGCCTCGATCACGCGGTCGCGCCCAGCCATGTCGGGCGACACCCTGAGGTGCTCGTAGCCAAGGTCGAGCAGCAAGCCGGCGACCTTCGCCGCCTGGTTCTCCGCGATCTCAAGGACGACCCAGCCGCCGGGCCGCAGCGCCTCCGTGGCTGCGCGAGCAACCGCCTCGGTCGCGCCGTGGGAGACGAGAGCGATCCGCGGCTCCCAGTCGCGCACCTCAGGCTGAAGCGTCTCGATGTCCCCCGGCTCGATGTACGGCGGGTTCGAGACGACGAGGTCGAACGCGTCATGTCCGAGGCCCTCGGTCAGGTCGTGCTCCACGAGCCTGACACGGCCGTTGATCCCGAGCAGGTGGAGGTTCTCACGCGCTAACGCCAGCGCGTCCTCCGAGGCGTCGATCGCGGTCACCCGCGCCCGCGGATGCTCGTCGACGATCGCCAGCGCGATCGCCCCGGTCCCGGTGCCGACGTCGAGAACGGACGGCTCGCCCCCATCCAGGTGCTCGAGCGCCCGCTCGACCACGATCTCGGTCTCCGGCCGCGGGATCAGCGCGCGTCGGTCCGTCTTCAGCGTCAGCCGCCGGAAGCCCCAATGGCCGAGAATGTAGGCGAGCGGCTCCCGGGTCGCCCGGCGCGCTAGCAGCGCCTCGAAATTCTCCTCGGCCTCGGGCGAGAGATCGCGCCGCAGCTCCATGTAGAGCAGCGCCCGCGCGCAGTCGTCGCAGGCCCTCGCGAGTAGCAACTCGGACTCGAGGCGTGCAGTGTCGATGCCCGCTTCCGCAAGCACGTGCGTTCCGTGCGCGAGTGCTTCGCCGACGGTCACGTCAGACCGCTGCGGTTTCGAGCGCCTGGCGGCGCTCTTCAGCCTGCAGTGCCTCGGTGAACTCGTCCAGCTCGCCTTCGAGAACGCGGTCGAGGTTGTGCACGGTCAGCTTTACGCGATGGTCGGTGACCCGGTTCTCCGGATAGTTATAAGTGCGGATCTTCTCGGCCCGCCCGCCCGAGCCGATCTGCGAACGGCGCGTCGCCGCCTGCTCGGCCGCCTGCTTCTCCCGCTCGAGCTCGTAGAGCCGCGCGCGCAACACGCGCAGCGCTTTCGTCTTGTTTTGGAGCTGCGACTTCTCGTCCTGCATCGCGACCACCGTGCCGGTCGGCAGGTGCGTGATCCGCACGGCGGAATCGGTCGTGTTGACGCTCTGCCCGCCCGGCCCGGTCGAGCGGTAGACGTCGATCTTGAGATCGTTGTCGTTGATCTCGACATCGACATCCTCGGCCTCCGGCATCACGGCCACGGTTGCGGTCGAGGTGTGGATCCGCCCCTGCGATTCGGTCACCGGGACGCGCTGGACGCGGTGGGTTCCGCCCTCCCACTTGAAGATCGAGTAAGCGCCCTCGCCCTTGACCGCGAAGCTGATGCTCTGGAAGCCGCCGGTCGGGTTCGGACTCGCTTCCAGCTGCTCCCACTTGAAGCCGCGCCGCTCCGCGTAACGGGTCAGCATCCGGAAGACGTCGCCCGCCCAGAGCGCAGCCTCGTCGCCGCCGGCGGCCTGGCGCATCTCGACGATCACGTCCTTGCGGTCTGCCGGATCCGTCTCGACGAGCGCGAGCTTGAGCTCGTCTTCCAGCTGCGCCACCCGTTCCTCGAGCTCCGGCACGAGCTCGCGCAGGTCGCCGTCATCGCGCGCGGCCTCGAGGTCGGAAGACGCCTCCAGCCATTCCGTTGCGAGCTTGTGCGCCGCCTCGAGCTCCTTCAGGCGCCGCCCGACCTCCGCCGCTTCGCGGTGGTCGTTGTAGACGGAGGGGTCCGAAAGACGCTCCTGCGTTTCCGCGAAAGAGCGCTCGACCTCCTCGACGAGGTCCTGCATCGCGGCCATGGGCAGAGGTTAGCCGCGCTGCCCGCGGAGAGACCCGAGCGCGACCTGCGTCGTGTTGCCCGAGGAATCAGCGGCGAAGAGCGTCGCGGCCCAGACTCCTGCCGGCACGGAGAGGAGCGCCGAGCCTCGGAAAGGCTTCTTGCTCAGCCAGAGCGTGCGCACCGCGCCGGACCGTCTGATCACGACCTTCAGCGCCAGCCAAGGCGACGCGTCGTCGCTGCCACGCCAGTAGAGCCTGCGGCTCGCGAGGGAGGCGCTGACCTTCGGGGCCTGCGTATCGCGGCGGACCTCCACCGGCGGCAGGTCGGTGTCGGACGCGTTGCCGGCGACGTCGACCGCGTGCAGGTTCGGCGTGTACGTCCCCGGCTGGATCCGCCCCGGGCTCCAGACGAGCGTGTGCCAGCCGCGCGAGACGACGACCGGCGAGCCGGCGTGATCGATCTGCAGGCGGACGGTCGAGCGTTTGGAGACCCAGAAGACGTAGCGCGCGTAGTCGCGGTAGCCGTCCTGCGGCCACGGATAGATCGCCCCAGGTGCCGCGCCCTCCTTGACGACCGGCGGCTCGCGCAGGTCGTTGCCGAACCGTTGTGCGTAGGTCGTCAGCGTCGGGTCCAGCGTCCGCTTGGACAGGATCCCGAGCAGGCGGACAACGTACTGGTGATAGTCGAGCGGAGCCTCGGCCCCGCCGAGCGAGTACAGCGACCAGTACCCGGTATCGAAGCGCGGCAGCATCCCGACGGCCGCGGCTTGCAACTGTGCGGCCAGGTTGGTTGCGGCCTGGTCGCCCGTCCGCCCTGCGTAGTCCTGCAGCGAGACGATCGTCTGGAGCTGGGCGTTGAGGACTGTGTCGTTGTTGAAGGCGTACAGCCGGATCCATGGGCCCGCCTGGACCGAGCGGGTCAGCGACGGCACCGTCTTGTAGACCCGTTGCGAAGCCGATGTGAAGATCGGGTCGGCGAGGAGCGTTCCCGCGCCTGACAGCGCCTGCGCTGCGACGGCCTGCGCCATCCCAGAGATCCACGGCGGCTGCCCGCCTTCGAAGCGGAAGTAGTACTCCCAGGCCAGGCCGCCGGAACGGACGACGCTGCGCTCGAGCAGCGACTGCGCGAGCTGCTCGGCCCGCGTCGTGTTCTTCTGCGCGACGAAGTTGTTCAGCTTTCCGAAGTTCTCCAGCGGGTGGAACTGGAAGCCGATCCCCGGAAAGGCCCGGTACCAGATGCCATCCGAGGCGTCGAAGACGTCCTTGCCCGCCTTCTGATCCCAGTGGCTCGCGAACCACCGCGTGTTGAAGCCGAGCATCGCGAAGAGCGTCAGACCACGCGGGGAGTCGTAGCCCTTCCAGAAGCCGGCGACCTGGTGGACGACGGCGGCGAGGTTCTTGTAGCGGCTGCTCGGCAGCTTCGGCAGCACGCCCGCCGCAGCGGAGGCGTCGTCGCGGAACTCGGCAGCTTCCGTGCTGTTGATTCGGTTCGCCGCGACCGCGCGGTCGATCCCCTTGTTGATCAACGCGAGGTCGGTCGACCACGGCGGCTTCGCAGAAGCCGACCCCGAAAGAAGCATGGCCGCGAGCGCAAGCACGGCGGCCAGACCTGCCGCGCGCGTTCCCATGAAGGATCAGACGCTAGCGGTATGCAGGAGTTTGTGTAGCGCGGGGAAACCATGTTTCCCCGCGAGCCCCTTCTTCTTTGTATCGACGTCGCAACCGATCCTTGGCCTCGCGTCGGGACAAGCCCGCTTCCGGCCGCGCAGGTTTTCGTCTCGAACGGATTCCTAGTCTTAGCTGCCGAGCTCGGCGAGGACGTTGTCGTAGTCCGCTGTTACGCCATGACTTCGACGCGCTCGGCCTGCGGGGTGGCGCTCCGCCCCTCGCGCTCGAGCACCTCGCGCAGGGCGCGGATCGAGACCTCGAGCTGGTCGAGCGTCGGCTCGCGCGTCGTCAGGCGCTGGAGCCAGAGGCCCGGCGCGAGCAGCGTCATCAGGATCCGGTTATCGGTGTGCTTGCCGGCGAAGCGGATCAGCTCGTAGGCGATTCCGGCGATCACCGGCAGCAGCAGGATCCGCGTCGCGATCAGCCAGTACCAGACCGGGCGGCCGAAGAACGCGAACACGAAGATCGCGATCACCATCACCCAGAGCAGGAACGCCGTTCCGCAGCGGGGGTGGATGAGCGAGAACTTCTGGACGCGGGCCGGCTCGAGCTCCTCGCCGGCCTCGTAGGCGTTGATCGCCTTGTGCTCGGCGGCGTGGTACTGGAACACGCGCCGCAGGTCGGGCAGCAACGAGATCAGCGCCAGGTAGAGCACGAAGACAGTGACGCGGATCAGGCCCTCGACGATCACGAACCAGCCGGCCTCGATTCCGATCCAGTTGGTCAGCAGCGCCGGCCCGACCTTGAAGAGCAAGACGGCGAAGCCGATCGCGATCGCGAAGGCGAAGATCAGCTGGCCGCGCGTCAGCTCGGTCGTGACCTCATGTTCGCCGTTAAGACGGCTTCGCGGCCTGCGCCCGCTCGAGCCGGCGCTGGAAGCGCTCGACCCGGCCGCCGGTATCGACGAGCTTCTGCTTGCCCGTGTAGAACGGGTGGCAGTTCGAGCAGATCTCGACGTGCAGCTCCGGCTTCGTCGAGCGGGTCTGAAACTCGTTCCCGCACGCACAATGCACGGTCGCGAGCACGTATTCGGGATGGATGCCAGCCTTCATCGCCCGGCCAGGATAGCAGCCGCAGTCTCGACCGCCACGTTGCCTCCGGAGACGACAGCGGCGACCGCGGTTGCCCCGTTCAGCGGGACTTTTTCGGCCAGAAGCGCCGCAACTCCGACCGCTCCGGCCGGTTCGCAGGCGAGCTTGGCGCGCCCGTAGAGGAAGCGAAAGCCGGCCCCGATCTCGTCCTCGCTGACGAGCACCGACTCGACCCCGCGCGCCTGGCACACCGCGATGCAGTTCTCACCGGCAAAGGGGGCGCTAAGGCCGTCCGCGATCGACTGCGGCTGGACGGTCACCGGATGCCCGGCGCGCAGACCCTCGTGCAGCGCTCGCGAGCCCTCGGGCTCGACTGCGACAACGCGCCCGCTGGCAGCCGCTGCGATCCCGCTGACGAGGCCGCCACCGCCGGCCGGGACGACGATCACGTCGGCGTTGGGCGCGTCTTCCTCCAGCTCGAGCGCGATCGTCCCGTGGCCGGCGATCACGTTCGGATCATCGAATCCGTGAACGAGCGTGCGGCCCGTCTCGGCGACGAGTACGTCGAGACGGTCGAAGGCAGTGAGGGGGTCGGTCGCCTCGAGGTCGACGGTGCCGCCGTAGGCTCTCGTCGCCTCGAGCTTCTGCTCGCTCACGCCCTGCCACATCACGATCAAGGCGTCGACACCTTCGAGCGCAGCTCCGTAGGCGAGCGCCTGCGCGTGGTTCCCGGCCGAGATCCCGATCACGCCGCGTGCCTTCTCCTCGGCCGAAAGCGAGGCGAGCTTGTTGAGCACCCCGCGCGGCTTGAACGAGCCGGTGCGCTGAAAGAGCTCGGCCTTCAGGTAGACGGGGACGCGGAGCTCGCGCTCCAGCGACGCGGAGGTCAGCGTCGGCGTCCGATGGACCTGTCCGGCGATCGCCTCGCGGGCGGCGAGAACGTCTTGGCGGGTGACGGGCGGCGAGGGGATAGCTGACCCTAGTCCTTACTTCCTCTTGAGAAATTGGTGTTTCACTCCGAAGCAGTACCTGTGAAGGCTCGCTGCGCTCTCGTCTTTGGACTCGTTACCGTTGCGCTCGCCGCGACGGCAGCGACCGCGTCCGCATCGTCGAAGGCCCAGTACGGCGTCCAGGACGACGCGTGGCTCCAGGTCGGGTCGACGATGATGTGGTCGCTCGACGAGCGCCTCGCGATGCTGGATCAGCTCGGCGTCGACGTCGTCCGCTACACGCTTCGGTGGGACCACATCGCCCTTTCCCGGCCGAAGAAGCCGGCGAACCCCGACGACCCGGCCTACGACTGGAGCCCGAGCGACGCTCTCCTCGCTGGTCTGCAGGCCCATGGAATCGACATCGTCCTGACGGTCTGGGGCACGCCCGGCTGGGCGAGCGGCCGACAGAAACCGAACTGGGCCCCGAAGAGCCCGTCGGCGCTGGCCCTGTTCGCGACCGCGGCCGCGAAGCGCTACCCGTGGGTGCACAAGTGGGAGATCTGGAACGAGCCGAATCAGCTCGGCGGGCTCTACCCGAACTCCCCACTGCTGTACGTCCAGCGGCTTCTGAACCCGGCCGTCGCCGCCCTGCACGCGGCCGACCCGCGCAACGTCGTCGCCGGCGGCGCGACCTCGCCGCGCGCGACCCGCACCGCGCTCTCCGCGGTCGCGTTCATGAGCGGGATGCGCCGCGCCGGCGCGAGGTTCGACATCTACTCGCATCACCCGTACCCGCGCTGGTTCGGCCGCGGCCGGCCGGAGACGCCGCTGCAGACACTCCCCTGCACGCGCTGGCTGACGATGGCCAGCCTCCAGTGCCTGCTTCGTGATGTGACCCGGAACTTCGGGCCGAAGCACGTGTGGCTGACCGAGTACGCCTACAAGACGAATCCCCCCGACCGCTACCGGGGCGTTGCGCCTGCTCTCCAGGCGCGTTATCTCGGTGAGGCGGCGCGGCGCGTCTATCAGGCGCCACGGGTCGATCTGCTGATCAACTTCCTGATTCGCGACGAGCCGGTCGTCGGGCGCTGGTCGAGCGGCTTCTTCACGGCACGCGATGTGATCAAGCCGTCGTTCTTCGCCTTCATGCTCCCGCTCGCGGAGGTCAGCCGCCGTGGGAGCGCAACGACGCTCTGGGGGCAGGTGCGCCCGCGGTCCGGGCCGCAGCCCTACCTGCTGCAGCGTCAGCGGCGAGGCCGCTGGCTACCGGTGGGCGGCGTCACCGTCAGCGGCCGTACGGGCTTCTTTACGCGGCAAGTCTTCGCCGGGGCAGGCTCGAGGTTCCGGATCTGGTCGCTGCTGGACGACACGTTCAGCCCGGCGCTCGTGGTCAGGTAAGTGTGTACTCGGGGCCGGAGCCGCCCTCGGGCGGCGTCAGTCGACCGCCCTTTGCAGTGATCGCTCCGCACTGAACGCAGTTGGAAGCGGTGACCTCGACTCCGCCCTCCCTCGGTTCGTAAACCTGGGCGGGGCACATCCGCGCCCACAGCTCCGCGAGCTCGCGCGGCACCTCCGTCTGCACGCGGATGTGGTTCGGGGCGTCGTCGCGCGTCTTGTTGCCGCTCAGGAAGACTGACGAGAGCTTGTCGAAAGTGAGTTTTCCGTCGGCCGCCGAGTAGCTGCGAGCCCGGTCGGTGCGGAGCAGCTCCTGCTCGGCGTCGGGCTCGGTGCCCGCGTCGCCGGGCGGGAACTTGCCGCGGCTCGCCGTCATGGCGCCCGCCAGCGCGCCGCCGAGCCAGAAGCCGCGGCCGAAGGCCTGGCGCATGTTCCGTACCTCTTCGAGCTCGCGCCAGACGAAGCTCTGCCGGACCGCCTCGTCGTAGGACGCCAGCGCACCCCGGCGCCCGACGGCCTCCCCCCGCTGCATCGCCGCGAACGCGGCCTCGGCCGCGAGTGCGCCGGTCTCGATCGCGTAGTGGATCCCTTTCAGCGCCGGCACGTTGACAAAGCCAGGCCCGTCGCCGGCCAGCAGCAGCCCCGGCGCGTGGAGCCGCTTCGGCAGCGAGAGGAAGCCGCCCTCGGGGATGGTCTTGGCGCCCCAGGCGATCCGCTCGCCGCCCTCGAGCAGCCTGCGGACGAGCCGGTGCGTCTTCAGCTCCTGCAGCAGGTCGTGGACCGAGAGCTCGACGTCGCGGTAGTCGAGGCCGACCACCATCCCCAGCGTGACCATGTCGTCGCCCATCGGGTAGATGAAGGAGCCGCCGAACTCGCGGTACTTGGCGCCCGCGCGCAGGGGCCAGCCCAGCGTGTGGATCACCCTGCGCAAGGGCCTGGCGACGCGCCAGACCTCTTTGACGCCGAGTGCCCAGACCTGCGGGTTTTCGCCCTCGAGCCCAAACTGCTCGATCGCCGCGCCGGTCAGGTGACCCTGCGTTCCCTCGGCGAGCACGGTGATGCGCGCGACGACGTCCGACCCGGGCTCGAAGTTCGGCAGTTCTTGGTTGTCTCGGCCGCGGCCCTTGTCGCCGGTGCGGATGCCGCGGACGCGGCCGTGGTCGACGAGCAGCTTCGTCGCGGCGGTCTCCGGCAAGATCATCGCGCCCGCCTCCTCCGCCTGCTCGGCGAGCCAGCGGCCGAGCTCGGCGAGCGAGGCGACCCGGTTGCCGTGATTCTTCATCGTCGGCGGCGTCGGGATCCGAACGGCGCGGCTGCTCGTCAGGAAGTAGACGGACTCCTGCTCGACCGGCCCGTAGAACGGCATTTCGTCCAGCCGCCTCCGTCCCGCGAAGAGCCGCTGCAGCGCGCGCGGGTTGACGACCGCGCCGGAGAGCAGATGCGAGCCCGGCTGCTTGCCCTTCTCGATCACGGCGACCGGCACCTCGCCGAGGCGCTCAGCAACCGCGGGTGCGTCCTCGAGGAGCTGGCCGAGGCGGATCGCACAGGCGAGACCGGCGGGGCCGGCGCCGACGATCGCGACGCCGACCTCGATCCGCTCGTCCTCCGGATCTGTCGGCGGGGCGATCGCCTCCGAGACGCTGAACGGAGGCGGAAAGTCGCTTGGCTTGGTCACGCCGCTTTGCGCTGCCGGACGAGCTCGGTCAGCTTTGGGACGATCTCGTGCAGGTCGCCGACGACGCCGAGATCGGCGTACTCGAAGATCGGCGCGTTCGGGTCCTTGTTGATGGCGACGATCACGTTCGAGCCCTGCATGCCCACCTTGTGCTGGATCGCCCCGGAGATGCCGACGGCGATGTAGAGCCGCGGCGCGACGGTCTTGCCGGTCTGGCCGACCTGCGTCGAATACGGGTACCAGCCCGCGTCGACGACCGCGCGGGTCGCCGCGACCGCTCCGCCGAGCGCCTTCGCCAGCTCCTCGACCAGCGCGAAGTTCTCCGGGCCGCCGAGGCCGCGGCCGCCGGCCACGATCACGTCGGCGTCCTCGATCGACGGCCCCTCGCTCTCCTCGTGAGCCTGCTCGATCATCTTCGCCTGGGTGGAGAAGTCCTCCAGCTCGACAGCCACCTGCTCGACCTCGGCCTCGCCCCCGCTCTCGACCGGCTCGAAGCTGCCGGTGCGGATCAGCGCCAGCCGCGGCTCGCTCTTCCAGCCGACCTCGACGTAGACGGTGTCGTCGAGGGCCGGCCGCTTGCCGACGAGCTTCCCGTTGTCCTCCGCCAGGTCGACGAGATCCCAGTTCAAGCCGGCATCGAGCCGCGCGGCGAGGCCCGCGGCGACGTCCGCGGTCAGCACCGTGGCGCCAAAGAGAACGGTGTCGAAGCCCTGTCTCCGGCCCAGGTCCGCGGCCACGTCCACACGAGGCTGGGGTAACGGCGCCTCGAGCGCGGGGTCGTCTGCGACGTAGACCTTCCTCGCCCCGTACTTGCCGGCCTGGGCTGCCAGGCCCTCGACGCCCGAACCCGCGATCAGCGCCGAGACGTCGCCGCCGAGCTGAGCCGCCTTGCCCAGCACGCCGAGCGAGTCCTTCTGCAGCTCGCCCTCGTGGTGCTCGAGGAAGACGAGCGTGCTCACAACGCTTTCCTTTCCAGCAGGAACTCGACGATCTTCTCGGCGCCCGAGCCGTCGTCGTCGATCCGCTGCGTCTCGCCACGCGGCGGCGGGTGGCCGATCGCGTAGACCTCGGTGCGAGAGCCGGCCTCGCCGGCCCGGTCGGCCTCGACGCCGAGATCGCCGAGAGACACCGTCTCCTGCGGTTTCTTCTTCGCGCCCATGATCCCCTTCAGCGACGGGTAGCGCGGCTCGTTGATCGCGTCCGACACGGCGACCACGGCAGGCAGCGGCGCCTCGATCACGTCGTAGCCGAACTCGGTCTGCCGCTTACCGCGGAGCGTTCCGTCGGACACCGTCAGCTCGGCGACCTGCGAGATCAGCGGGCGGCGAAGCCGGTCTGCGACCGCAGCCCACATGACCGCGCCGTCGGAATCGTTCGCCTGCTGTCCGAAGAGGACAAGGTCGGCCTGCTCGCGGTCGAGCGCCCGCGCGAGCGCATAGCTCGAGGCAACGAGGTCCGAGCCCGCAGCGGCCTCGTCAGAGACGAGGACGACGCGGTCGGCACCCATGGCCAGGGCCTTGCGAAGCGCGTCGAGCGAGCGCTCAGGCCCGAGCGAGACGAGCACGACTTCGGCGTCGGCGTCGTTCCCCTTCAGACGCAGCGCCTCCTCGACGGCGTTCGCGTCGAACGGGTTCAGGACTTGCTCCCCGGAGCGGTCGAGGCCGCGCCTGCTCTGGGACGACCTTTGCGCAAACAGCGATCTTCATTCGGCGCCGGACTCTATCGGCGGCGTGCATGAGCCGGTCACCTTGTTAGGGTGCGGCGCTTCGGCCACGTCGTCGAGAGCGAAAAAGCTGGTGCTGGTGCAGCAAACCGGGATTAGCGGCCGCGCAAGTAAATCGCGCGGCCTCTTATATGGCATCGCGAACGACGCCGTCGAGCGTGAACCAGAGCTCATGAGACGCCACCGGACGACAGCCCGAGGAGCCCTCTTGCTCTTCCTCGTGGCCGGCCTGCTGGCCGTGACGGCGGCCGCGCGGTCCGGGAGCACGACGAAGCCGATCGTCTTCCCGGTCCTCGGTGCAGCCCGCTACACCGACGACTTCGGCGACCCCCGCCCAGGCGGCCCGCATCAGGGGATCGACATGGTGGCCGCGAAGAAGTCGCTCGCGCTCGCTGCCGAAGCCGGCAAGGTCAAGTTCTGGACGACCTCCGCCAGCGCCGGCTGCATGCTCTACCTCTATGGCGCAACCGGGACGACCTACTACTACATCCACCTGAACAACGACCTCACGCGCGGCAACGACGACCGCGGCAAGTGCGTCGCCGGCACCGCGTACGCGACGGGGCTCAAGGACGGCGCGAAGGTCGCGGCCGGCCAGCCCGTCGGCTTCGTCGGCGACTCCGGGGACGCTGAGGGCAGCCACGCCCACCTTCACTTCGAGGTGCACCCCGGAGGCGGAAAGGCGGTCGACGGCTACCCGTATCTCCAGACCGCGCAACACCTGCTCTTCGCGTCGCCGAAGGGCAGGCCGTTCACGCTCGAGCTCGACGGCACCGTCATGAAGCCCGGCTCGCTGACGTTGCAGGTGAAGGTGAGCGCCGTCCGCGCGTGGCCGATGGGACAACGCCAGACCAAGCTGCACCGGCCGCTGCTGCTGAACGTCCCGGACACCGCGGTCGTCCAGTCGACGAACGGCTCCTCGACCCGCAAGACCACCATCCTCAGCGCCCGGATCGGCCAGACGGTCAAGGTCTGGACGATGCCGGCGACCGCGAGCCTGAAGACCGAGCGCGGCGACGACCTCTCCCTCGACGCCGCGCTCGTGTTACTGAGAACCAGCTAGCGGCCGACGAAGTTCGGCTCGCGTTTCTCGACGAAGGCCGTCATGCCTTCTTTCGCATCCTCCGTGGCGAAGAGCTCGCCGAAGCTCGCGGCCTCGGCTTCGAGATTCTCGGCGTGGCCGCCCTGGAGAGCCCTGTTGCACGCGGCCTTCGCGGCGGCGAGCGCAACGAGGCTTTTGGAGGCGAGGAGCGTCGCTACTTCCATCGTCTTCGCCAAGAGGTCGGCCGGCTCGAAGACCGCGTTCACGAGCCCGTGGCGCTCGGCTTCGTCGGCATCGACCACGCGACCGGTGAAGATCAGCTCCTTCGCGTAGCCCAGTGTCGTCGCGCGCGCGAGGCGCTGCGTCCCGCCCCAGCCGGGGATGATGCCGAGGTTGATCTCGGGCTGGCCGAGTTTGGCGGTCCTGGCCGCGTAGCGCAGGTCGCAGGCGAGGGCGAGCTCGCAGCCACCGCCGAGCGCGAAGCCGTTGACCGCCGCGATCGTCGGCTTCGGCATCGTCTCGAGCAGCCGGCCGGCCTCGTGGCCGAGGGCTCCCCACTCCTTCGCCTCGCCGACGTCCAGGCCGCTCATGTACTTGATGTCCGCTCCGGCGGCGAAGGCCTTCTCGCCCGCGCCGGTCAGGACGACCACCCGCGCACCGGCGTCGTCGGCGAGTTCCCGCAGCCGGTCGCGCAGCTCGGTCAGCGTCGGGAGATCGAGGGCGTTCAGCGCGTCCTGACGGTCGATCGTGACGACGGCGACGCCGGCGTCGAACGCTACCGAGACGCTCAGGCTGCCACCTTCCTCGGCTTCGCCTCGGTCGCGTGGGGGAAACCATGTTTCCCCCACGAGCCCCCTTCTTCTCCTATGTTCGCCTCGGCGCCCGCGTCGCTGAGATCGCCGCGTGCGACGAGGATTTCTGAAGGGGGAACCTCCCGGTTCCCCCTAACCCCCTCCACGTCGCCGCTCACGCGGCGACCCTGTCGCGCAGGAAGTCGACGATCTCACTCGTCGGCGCCCCCGGCGTGAAGACTGCAGCCACACCTTGCCCCTTGAGCTCGTCGGCGTCCGCCGTCGGGATCGTTCCGCCGAGTACGACGAGCACGTCCTCGGCTCCGTTCTCCTTCAAGCCGTCGAGGATCCGCGGGACGAGCGTCATGTGGGCACCCGAGAGGATCGAGATCCCGACCGCGTCCGCGTCCTCCTGGATCGCGGTCTCGACGATCTGTTCGGGCGTCTGGTGCAGGCCGGTGTAGATCACCTCCATCCCCGCATCCCGGAGCGCGCGTGCGATGATCTTCGCCCCGCGATCGTGTCCGTCAAGACCGGGTTTTGCGATCACGACTCGGATCTTGCGGGCCACGGGCGGCAAAGTATATGGCGATGATGCTGGCATGAAACTCGTCGTAGCTGGGTGTTCCCCGGCCTGGCCGAACCCGGGCGGAGCCCAGTCCGGGTACCTCCTGGAGAGCGGCGGCCGGCGCATCTTGCTGGACTGCGGACCGGGCGTGCTCGCTCGTCTCCGCGAGCGCGAGCCCTGGCCCGAGCTCGACGCGATCGCGATCACGCACTGGCACCTCGACCACTGGGGCGACCTCGTTCCCTGGGTCTGGGGACGCATGTTCGGTCCCGGCGAGGACACGAAGAGACCCGAGCTCTGGATCCCGCCGGGGGGCGCCGAAATGCTCGAGGGGATTGGCGCGCGCCTCGGGTTTCCGGACATGTTCTCGGGCACGTTCGACCTGAACGAGTACGTCGACGGCGAGCCGTTCGAAACCGCCGGCTTCGAGGTGACCGCCGAACGGGTGCTCCACTACGAGCTCTTGGCCTTCGGCTTCCGCGCCTCCGCCAACGGATCCGTGCTCGCCTACTCGGGCGACTCAGGCCCGAGCGACGCCTTGCCGCGACTGGCACAGGACGCCGACCTCTTCGTCTGTGAGGCGACATTGCTGGCACCGAACCCGGAAGGCGGCACGCGCGGCCATCTCGCCTCCGACGAGGCGGTCGAGGCCTTCGAAGCCGCGGACGCGAAGCGGCTGCTGATCACGCATCGCCCGAGCGAGCGTCCGCTCGACTCATCGCTCGAGCAGGCCCACGACGGCATGGAGCTTGAGGTCAGGTAAGCAGGGCTCAGGGCTACTCGCCGAAGAGCGCCCGTGCGCGCCGGTCGCGGTACCAGTTCGTGCCCGCGATTCCGGCGGGGATGAGCAGGGCCAAGCTGAGCAGGCCAACGGGGATGAGGAGCCAGATCGGGCTCTCCTTCGCCTTCGCCGAGGTGGCGCTCACCCGCGGACTGATCTGGTCGAACACCCCCCCAGTCGCTCCGCCGCCGCCGCCGGCGACCTGAGACGCCGTCGTCGGTGCGGCCTGCCAGTTGTCGACGAGCCAGTGTCTATGCGTTCCGGCGCCGACCTTATGGAGCCCGATCATGAAGACCTGCGCCTGCTGATGGGAGGCCTTGGTCGGGAAGAGCGCCATCGTGAAGCCGATCCCCTTCGCGTCCGAGAATTGCAGCCTCCACCTCGCCTCGGCGACCGGAAACGGCGGAATCCCGGGCAAGTTCGCCGTGTCCCATTGCTTGCGCGTGTAGCCGGCGTGGAGCGTCGGCGTCACGAGCCCCCAGGCGCGATCGACGTTCTTGCGGGCGACCGCTGTGTCGATGAACCTCGATGCGACCGCGAGTGCCGCCGCGCGTTCACGCACCTTGAGCGGCACCTTCTTCGGCGGTGCAGCGATCTTGACGGGGCCGCCGGTGGGTTTGGTGTTCTCAGGCGGGGCGGTGTTGGGCCAGATGAACCCGATCGCGAGCGCGCTTCCTACGACGCCCGCCGTCACCGTCATCCAGATCAGGCGTCGCCGCCAGCGGTACGACGCGAGAACTCGCTTCACCTTGGATTGAGGATAGCGCCTGCCATGGCCACCTCAAGGGCGGAAATTCGCCCTAGTGGGTCGGGACCGGCACTCCCCGCATGGCGCCGAAATAGTCAACGACCCAGTGGGCGTTCGCCCCATGTCCAACCTTGACCACCTCGATCAGGAATGGCCCCGTTTGCAGCCCCGACTTCGCCGTCGGAACCAGGAGCAGGTTGACGGCAGCATCGCGCGGATGGGCGAAGTTCGTGTTCTTCCAGTTGTAACGAATGATCTTGGTCGTCGGGAAGTACGGGACCGGGATGTTTCCGGTCTTCCACTGTGCGAGGGTGAGGCCGCCTCTCACGTTGTCATCCGCAAGCGCATACGCCTGGGCGAGGTTCTTTCGCGCCGGCGCCGCCGCGATGAACTGTTTGGCCACCTTCCACGCGGCCGCCGGGAACCGAATGTTCTTCTGATTTTTTTCAAGCTGGCTGATCGGTGGACCCGTCGGGTTGGCGTTCTCGGTTGTCCCGCTGTTGTTCCCGACCTTGGTGACGAGGATCGCGATGACCCCGGCTACGAGAACCAGGGCGCCGAGCACGAGCAACCAGCGGTTGAACCGTCGGGACGACAGCGCACTCTGGACCACATTCACGGCCATCACGATCGTAGACGACGAGAACCGCCGTTCGGTTAGCGCTGGTTCCTAGAAGACCGGCGTCTCGGTCCACGTGCCCCAGACGCTTCGCAGCGCATCGCACATCTCGCCGAGCGTGACATAGGTCTTCGCGGCGTCGACGAGCGGGGGCATCAGGTTGTCGCGGTCGCGGGCGGCGGCCTGCTTCAGCCGCGCGAGCGCCGCCTCGACGGCGGCCGAGTCACGCCGTCCGCGCAGGGCCCGGACACGCTCGATCTGCTTGCCCTCCAGCGTGGGGTCGATCCGCAGGATCTCGACCTCGGGCTCGTCCTCGAGCTCGTAGCGGTTGACGCCGACGATGATCCGCTGCTTCTGCTCGACCTCGTGCTGGTAGCGGAACGAGGCATCGGCGATCTCGCGCTGGAAGAAGTTCTCCTTGATCGCGGGGATGACACCGCCGAGCTTCTCGATCCGGTCGAAGTAGTCGTAGGCCTCCGCCTCGAGCCGGTTGGTCAGGTCTTCGACGTAGTAGGAGCCGCCGAGCGGATCGATCGTGTTCACGGCGCCGGTCTCGTGGGCGATCACCTGCTGCGTCCGCAGCGCGATCCGGACCGCGTCTTCGGTCGGCAGCGCGAGCGCCTCGTCGAACGAGTTCGTGTGCAGCGACTGAGTGCCCCCGAGCACGGCCGCCATCGCCTCGAGCGCCGTCCGCACGATGTTCACCTCGGGCTGCTGGGCGGTCAATGAGACGCCCGCGGTCTGAGTGTGGAACCGCATCAGCCAGGAGCGCGGGTTCTTGGCGCCGTAGCGGTCGCGCAGCTCGCGCGCCCAGATCCGGCGCGCGGCGCGGTACTTCGCGATCTCCTCGAAGAAGTCGACGTGCGCGTTGAAGAAGAAAGACAGCCGCGGCGCGAAGTCGTCGACGTCGAGCCCACGCTCGATCGCCGCGTCGACGTACGCGAAGCCGTCGGCGAGCGTGAAGGCGAGCTCCTGGATCGCGTTCGAGCCGGCCTCCCGGATGTGGTAGCCCGAGATCGAGATCGGATGCCACTTCGGCATCTCCCGCGCGCAGAACTCGACCATGTCGGTGACGAGCCGCATCGACGGCTCCGGCGGGAAGATCCATTCCTTCTGGGCGATGTACTCCTTGAGGATGTCGGTCTGGATCGTGCCGCGGAGCTCTGCCGGCGAGGCGCCCTGCTGCTCGCCGACGCAGGCGTAGAACGCAAGCAGCATCGCCGCCGGCGCATTGATCGTCATCGAGGTCGAGACCTCGGCGAGCGGGATGCCCTGGAACAGCGTCTCGACGTCGGCGAGCGAGTCGATCGCTACCCCTTCGCGACCGACCTCGCCGAGCGAGCGTGGGTGGTCGGAGTCGTAGCCCATCAGGGTCGGCATGTCGAACGCGGTCGAGAGCCCCGTCTGCCCATGGTCGAGCAGGTAGCGGAAGCGCTCGTTAGTCTCCTCGGCCGTCCCGAAGCCCGCGAACTGGCGCATCGTCCAGAGGCGGCCGCGGTACATCGAGGGGTAGACGCCCCGCGTGAAGGGATAGACCCCGGGATAGCCGAGCTCGGCTTCGTAGTCGATCTCGACCGTGTCGGGCGTGTAGAGCGGGTCGTTCTCCAGGCCGGAGATCGTCGAGAAGAGCTCGCCCTGGCGCTCAGGTGCGGCTTCGTACAGCTCGCGACGCCACTCGTCGGTTTCGCTCTCGATCCCTGGCCGGTCTCCGGTCGTCGCCACGGCGCCATCTTAGGGCTAGCGGGCCGGGGTTCCGTTGGAAGGTGTTGACTTTGATCGCTCTTGTAGGACCGAGTACCTACCCCGATCGGGGGATCTTCTCAACGACCACGGTTTCAAGTCACATTTCGGCTCAGTCCGCCGGCTGCGGTTGCCGATCCGAGCTATGTGGACGCTTCTCTTCAACCTGCGGCGGGCCAGATGCCTCTCGCACCTCTTGGGAGGCCGCCCCGTCTCGTCCTCCGCTTCGCGCTCTACACGGGCGCCGTGCTACTCGCGGCCGGGTTCGCGATCCTCTGGACGGTCAACCACGAAGTCGCCGCCCGTGCCCAGCGGACCGTTGAGACCCAAGCGCGGTTGTTCGCCGAGCAGAACCTGCGCCGCCAACTACTCACAAGCGACTTCACGAAGCCGGTCCGCGGGTCGCGCCGGGCCGTGCTCGACGACCTCTTCCGACAGCGCATCCTGATTCCCGGCATCATCGGCACCCGCCTCTTCAACAGCAGCGGCACAATCACCTACGCCGCGAGGCACCAGCTGATCGGCACGAAGGTGCCCTACCTGGCGGATGTCAGCGGCGTCCTCGCCGGGGTGCCGAAGCGCCGAGTGACTCGGACCGTCAGCTGGCGAGGGCAGAAGAATGTAAAGGTCCTGCAGTCCTTGATCCCGGTTCGGCAAGCCGGGTCGATGAAGCCGATCGGCGCGCTCGAGCTCGACCAGGACTATCGCGCGGTCGCCGTCACTGTCGGCGAGGCGAAAAGCCGGCTCGTGCTGATTTTGGGCATCGCGCTCCTCGTCCTCTATCTGGCGCTCTTTCCGATTCTTCGCCGTGTCACCGGCGAGCTTGCCTCTCGCAACCGCCGCCTACACGAGCACGCGCTCGAACGAGGAAGCCTGCTCGAGGCCGAGCGTGCGGCACGTGCCGAGGCCGAGTCGATCCAACGACTCCTCGCCGAGCAGAATGAGCGCTTGCGCGAGCTCGACCGGATGAAGGACGAGTTCGTCTCGTTGGTCTCGCACGAGCTGCGGACGCCGCTCACGTCAATCCGCGGCTATCTCGAGCTCTTCAGAGACAGCGGCGATCTGACGCCGAAGCAGCGCGAGTTCCTGAAGGTCGTGGACCGGAATGCGCAGCGCCTACTCGAGCTGGTCGGAGACCTGCTCTTCCTCGCCAAGATCGATGCCGGCGCCTTCGAGATCGACCTCGACGAGGTGGATCTCGCGCAGGTCGTAGAGGAATCGATCGAGGCGTGCCGGCCGATGGCCGAGAGCCGGAAGATCGAGCTCGTTGCCTCGATCGGAAACCCGCCGCCTCTCGTTGGCGACCGCACGCGCCTGGCCCAAGTCCTCGACAACCTGGTCTCGAACGCGCTCAAGTTCACAGAAGCTGGCGGTCGCGTGAAGGTGACACTGTCGTCCGAAGACGAACAGGTCCTCCTCGAGGTCAAGGACACCGGGCTTGGGGTCTCGCCTGAGGAGCAGCCACTCCTGTTCGAGCGGTTCTTCCGCAGCTCACGTGCGACCGATAACGCTATCCCGGGCACTGGCCTCGGGCTGACGATCACCAAGGCGATCGTCGAGCGCCACGGCGGCTGGATCACACTCGAGAGCGAGGGGAACGTCGGAACGACGGTGCGCGTCGAGATTCCGACGAAGGCCGCGAGACGAGCCGACGTCGCCGGCCGAGAGCTGCCGGACGTCGCGGCCGTCAAGCGCTAGCGCGGCACTTTGTACCGGTAGCCAAATCCGCGAACGGTCTCGATCGGCGACTCTCCGGAAGGGAGCTCGCCCAGCTTGCGACGCAGATAGCCGACGTACAGCTTCACCTGATCTCGTCCGCCGGCTCGGTCGAGCCCCCAGGCCAACTCGATCAGCTGGTCCTGGGAAAGGACCTGGTTTGGATTACGGACGAATGCCGCCAGAAGCCGGAACTCGAGTGGCGTGATCGGAACCTGGACTCCTCCTGCTGTGACGGCCCGCTGTGCGAAGTCGATCGTCAGGAAGCTGTCGGCATACAACTGCGGCGAGTCGGCCTCCGTCCGCCCCTTGCGAAGCAGCCCTTCCACGCGCGCGAGCAGCTCTTGGGGCCCGAACGGCTTCGTGATGTAGTCGTCTGCGCCCCCGCGTAGACCGCGAACCTTGTCGAGCTCGTGGTCTTGGGCGCTCAGCATCACAACCGGCACGGCGCTCAATTCGCGGATGCGTTCGAGCGCCTGCCAGCCGTCGAAGCCCGGCATCGAGACATCGAGAATCACGAGATCGGGCTGCTCGGCGTGGAACAGTCGCAGCCCCTCGCGCCCGTCGCCGGCCTCGATCACCGTGTGGCTGGCTCGCTCCAACACCTCCCTGAGCAGGCCGCGGATATCCGCGTCGTCGTCGACTATGAGCACCGAGGCCATAGCAGTTCAATACTGAAACGACCGGCGGATGGGAGGCGTTTCGGGGCCGAATCATCCCTCGCGGGAGGGACTTTTGGGCCGTTCATACCGTTTTCTTACCGGAAGCCTCCCGAATTCCATCGTGGCGTGCCGAAGCCTCCGCCATGGCGAGCTTCAACCTGCGGCACCTTTTTCTTTCCGTGGTCCGTGGCGCTGTTGGCAGCGTCGGCGTTCCACAGCTCGGAATCCTCGTGGTCTCACTCGGGATCGGGGGCGCCGCGATCGCTGGCCCCGCCCTCAAGGACGGCGGCCGGGGCGCCAAGCCCGCCAATTCATCGTTCCCGACCGTCGTTCTCGCCAAGCCGAGCGAGGCGAACGGCTCCCAAGATCGCCCGGGGCTTGCGCCAGCAGGTGGAAAATTCATGGGCTCGTCGTCCTCCGCGGGAAGCGCGCGCGTTACGAAGAGGACGTCATCGCGCGGCGCCGCCGCCAGGAAGCAGACGACTGCGAGTAACGGTGCGTACGGTCACGGAAACCTGTCGGGCGCTTCGAAGACGGCAGGCAGCGAAGTTTTGGCGAGGCAAAAGCTTCCCGCGGCCGGCCCCGTCGGCCCTGCCGGTCCGCAGGGCAAGCCCGGCGCTCACGGCGCGACTGGCCCGGCCGGCCCTCAGGGCGATCCGGGCCTGACCGGTGCTCAGGGCCCGCAGGGGCTCAAGGGCGATAAGGGTGAAACAGGCAACACGGGCGCGACGGGCGCGACCGGAGCCCAAGGCCCGGTTGGGGCACAGGGCGCGAAAGGTGACAAGGGCGATACGGGCGCGATTGGTGCGACCGGAGCCGCTGGCGCAGCGGGCGCCACAGGCGCAGCCGGCGCCACAGGCGCGACGGGACCCGCCGGGCCTCAGGGCCCGATCGGTTCGAGCGGCGCAACCGGGCCGCAGGGCCCGCAAGGTCTGAAGGGCGACACCGGTGACGCCGGCGCCACGGGCGCCCAGGGTCCAGCCGGCGCCACGGGCGCACAGGGCCCGCAGGGGGTCCAGGGCGCCAAGGGCGACACAGGTGACACCGGCGCAACCGGTGCCACGGGCGCGACCGGACCCGCCGGGCCTCAGGG
>WNGH01004025.1_pt1 | contig 31163 bp, 33 predicted proteins | sample 5400631 | NCBI WGS metagenome assembly WNGH01 (sample SAMN13153373, study PRJNA577476) | soil metagenome | isolation source: 115 cm soil or saprolite under Garry oak tree replicate 1 | place: USA:California | collected 2016-06-15
CGTCTACGAGGTCGATACGACCGAGGCCACGCCCGAGAAGAGCGCGGACACGGTGTTGGAGATCCTCCAAGGCCGCGTCGCGGGTCACGGGGCCGGATCCGTGGACTGGAGCAACGAGGTGCTCTCGTGGTACTAGACCGTGCCCCAACCTCGAATCGACGAAGCCTGCTTAATCCAGGAGCGAAACTGCTTTTCATCGTACTCGCCGAAGTCGTGAATGTTGACGCGACGCATCCCCTTGCCCTCGCCGAAGGGCGGCGGAGGGTCGAGGCTGGTCCCGGCGAAGAATCCGAGGCTCACGTATTCCTTGAAGGAAGCTACGCTTGCAAACCATCCCTGCCCTGCGAGTCCATACAGCGGCGTGCTCCACTTGATTGCGCGCTTGACTTCGGGCACGGTGTCGCCGATGAGGGCATCTAACTTCTCGACAATGGGACGATGACCGGGTTTGACGCCCGCGATCCACGCGAGCACGGCCTCGTGCCCTTCCCCCTTGCCCGCCGTCCCGGGGCGGCCGAACGACTTCGGGGTTGGCGCGGCCTTGTTCATCGCCTTCGTGGGTCCCTTCAGGGCCGGCTTCCGAGTGGACTTCCTCGCCACCATACCACGCGCGAACGCGGTCGGTTGCATGAACCTTCGCGTAGCGGGTAACCGGCAACGCTCGCGCCATGGCACCAGACGGATGAGGCCGCGGCGGCTCTGGGCCCGATGACGTTGAAGTACGATACCGCGATTGGGGGCCGTGGTCCTTGATCGGTATCGCGCGGTAGCGGACCGGCTCTTCACCCCGGTCGCGAAGCGTCTCATCCACGTGAACCCGGACGTCGTCTCGTGGCTCGGACTCTTTGCCGCTGCGGGGGCGGGGGTCTCCTTCTTCCTCGGAGGGACGGGGTTCCTCGCGCTGGCGCTCATTCTGCTTCTCGCCAATTCGTATTTCGACGCGCTCGACGGGAAGATCGCGAAGCTCGCGGGCAAGGCGTCCGCCCGCGGCGACTTCCTCGATCATGTCTTGGACCGGTACGCGGACGTGTTCATGATCGGCGGCATCGCGTTCTCGATCTACTGCCGGCTCTGGGTCGGGACGCTCGCGCTCCTCGGCGTCCTCCTGACCTCGTACATGGGGACGCAGGCCCAGGCGGTCGGTCAGGGTCGACGGTACGCGGGCATCCTCGGTCGAGCGGACCGTCTCGTGCTCCTGTTCATCGGTGGCCTCCTCCAGCTCATCGTGTCCCCGAGCGGTCGCGTGCTCTGGGGTGTCGCGCCGGTCGCGTTCCAGCCGCTCGAATGGTTCCTCGTCGCGTTCGCGGTCCTCGGCCATGCGACCGCGGTGCAACGCGGCCTGTCGACGTGGCGGGGCTTCTCCGCCTAGGCGGCCGTCGACGCGCTCTCGCCGCGCGGACGGCGTTCCCGACCCTTGATCCGATAGTAGGAGAGCGGGTGCTTGATCGTCAGGCAGATCCGATCCGGCCCGGGGCAGATGCCGTACGACTTCATCGTCGAGCATTCCGGCGGCGTGTACTCCGTCGGGCTCGAGGTGCCCGTGATATGTTCGATCTGATACCGCGTGACGTCCGCGGCGAAGTCCGGGACGTCCCCGAACACGCGGAAGATCTCCTCGTTGCTCAGTCCGATGTGATGCAGGAACGCGACGATCGCGAATCGCCCCATGTGCGGGACGTTCTCGTGGTTCTGGATCTGCGCGAGCAAGTTGTACATGCAGGGCGGGAAGCGCGTGATGCTCACCTTCCCGATGTCCTCCGCCTTGAACGTCGCCTTCTTCGCCTCGAGGATGCCCCGGATCTCTCGCAGGTCCGCGCGGAACACGTTCAGGATGTCGTCATTCACCGGCAGCGGCAGGCCTTGCTCGATGTGCCGCTGGATCGCATTGCGCATCACGCGGACCGCCTTGTCCCGCCGCAAGAGGACGTACCCGCGGACGACTTGCTGGTTGATCAACTTCCAGGGCGCGTCGCGCATCGTGTTCGTGAATCGGAGGAAGTCTGTGAAGTGCAACCGGAATCCGCCGTCCTCCCGCCGCAGGTCCATGCCGATTTCGGCGGCCATGTGGAGGAGGAGATCGTCCGACTCGTGCTCCGCGCGGCCCTCGGCCGCAATCGCCTCGCGGAGCGCGAATCGCCGGATCAGGTACGTGTCCTCGAGCGCGGAGACGAAGATCCGCGCGACCGGGTAGGCCAGGAGTTGCGCGAGCTGATCGGCCGGTGCGATCGCGATGCGGTCCGACGGAGCGACTTTCTCCAGTGCCTCGAGCACGCGCGCCTTGCCGAGCGCTCGCGCCCGGGCGTACGCGGGTTCGAGGAGGATCTCCTCGAGGCTCACCTTCTCCGATCGGATGAGCGCGCCCGCTTCCCGGAGGAACGGATACTTCGCGAGGGTCGCCAGCTCCATCGCACACGCAGGAACGCCGCGAAGCCATAAAAGGCCATGGCGGGGCGTCGCGAAAGTGGCTCACGCACGGTGCGTGCGAGCCCTCATCGCGGCCGTGCTTCCGGCCTCACTCGCCCAGCGTTTCCTCGGGCTCCCCAGGCTCCTCGGCCTTGGGCGCGCTCGATGGCGGCGGCATGACGCCGAGCTGCTGCATCATCCCGGCGACGTCCCACTGGCCCCAGTGCTCGACACTCTGCCCTTCCTCGAATCGCGTGACGTCGATGCCCGAGATCGACACGGCCTTCCCCGTCGCAGGGATGCCCATGAACTCCGCCTGGTGCGTCCCCGTCATCGTCCCGCGCACGACCACCTTGTCACCCTCGGCGATGATGTCGTCGATTGTCGTCTGGCCGTCAGGAAACGCGGCACGCAACATCGAGAACCACTGCTTCTCGCCCTCTCGGCCCGGAGGCATCCCGGGCGGCGCCGTGTGATCTACGTAGTTCTCGGCCGTCATCTTGTCAATCACGCCGAGATTCCCTCGATTTAGGACCTCGTCGTAAAACATGCGCACTGTCGCTTTGTTCTCCTCCACTCCCATGGTACTCTCCTCTGGATATAACCGCATTCGTGCGCCATCCTGGAGGACTGCGGGACGCCCAACGGAAATCGGTTCCACGCAGTCAGAAGGTCTTTCCGCCGGCGGCCGATGGGCCGCCGATGGGGGAGCTGCATGGATACTTCGCGGTCCACTCCCAAGGACTCGGCCATGCGACGCGCTCCGTGGCCCTCGCTCGCGGCTTGATCGAACAACGGCCAGACGTGGACCTGCTCTTCCTCGCCGGAGTCCCGGCGCTCGATCTCGTCGTCGCGAGCGGCTTCGATGCGATGACCGCCCCCCCGGCTCCGGATTGGCCCGCGCACGATGGAGTCCTGGATCCTGCGTGGCGGTGGTACCGGGACTACGCGCGCTACCTTCGGGTCGCCCGTCGGTTCCTTCGCCAGGAAGGGGACTGGGATTACTTCCGTTTCCTCATCTCGGACAGCGAGCTCGCGTCGGTCCGGGAGGCTGTGCGTCGACGGGTGCCGACCGCTCTCGTCGTCAATGGACTACGACAGGACTTCGCTCGGGACGGGGTCTCGCGTCTCGCGGAGCGCTTCGGGAATTTCTGGTTCTCCCGCCTCGCGCGAAAGATCGATCTCGTCCTCGTGGCGGAGTCCGCGCCCCCGTGGCCGAACGTGAAGCGCATCGGGCCGATCGTGCGGCCCTTCACCGCCTCGCGTGAGAAGCTGCGGGAGGACCTCTTCTTTCGCAAGAAGACGATCCTCGTCACTGGCGGAGGAACGGCCATCGGCGATTTCCTCATCCGCGCCGCCATGGAGGCATTCCATGCCCTCGATCTCGATGATGCGTCGATGGTCGTCGTGAGCGGACCGAAACTGAAAATCGAGCCGGCGCCCGGCGTGTACACGTACGGATTCCTCCCGAACCTCCAGGATTACGTCCTCGCCGCGGATCTCGTCATCACGACCGCCGGAAAGGGCACGTTGAACGAAGCCCTCGCGGCGGGGACACCGGTCATCGCAATCCCTCCGAAGGGCCACGCCGAGGCGGAGCGAAACGCCGCGGCCCTCGGGTACCGGCCCGACGATGTGCACCGGCTCCGCGAGCTCATCCCGCAACAGCTCGCCCGCGGTCGCCTGCCGCCGCAACCCACGGGGAACGCGCAAGCGATCCGGTACCTGGTCGAATTCCTCGAGGGTGCGGCCCGTCGCTAGGCGCGTTGGACAAGCCGCGCATCGATATCCGCGAGGCGCGATTGACCGGCGAGGGCCATCGCGTGATCGAACTCGGTCCGCAGGTGTTCGAGGACCGCCCGAACCCCATCCGCACCGCCGAGCGCGAGGCCCCAGAGGACCGGTCGCCCGACGAGGACGGCCCGTGCCCCGAGGGCGATCGCCTTGAGCACGTCGGTCCCGCGTCGCACGCCGCCGTCCATGTAGACCTCCGCGCGGCGTTGCACGGCGCTAACCACTTCCGGCAACGCGTCGAGCGTCCCCAACGTCGAATCGAGTTGACGTCCTCCGTGGTTCGAGACGACGATGCCGTCCACGCCGTGCTCGACCGCGAGCGCCGCGTCCTCCGCGGTGAGGATCCCTTTCAGGACGACGGGCAGCGGGCTGATCGAGCGAAGCCAGTCGATGTCCTTCCACGTGAGCGACGGGTCCAGGAGATCCGCGACGTACCGCGCGAAGGCGGAACCCCGAGTCGCCTCCGGAATCTTGTCCAGGCCCGCCGGGCGGACGTTCGCGATGCCGAGTCCTTGCGGGAGCGTGAACGCATTGCGCTCGTCCCGCTCCCGCCGCCCGAGGACCGGGGTGTCGACCGTCAGGAACCATCGGGGTGCATCGATCGCGGCGGCGATTTCTTCGAGGGTCTTCGTCGCGATCGTGCTGACGACCATCAACGTGCTCGCGGCCGCGGCGCCTGTCGCGGTCGCGACCTCGCCGTCCGGATGGACGAGCCCGTGGAACGCGGTGGGAGCAACGATGACGGGCATGGAGATCCGTTGCCCGAGGACCGTCGTGGCGAGGTCCCGCTTCGAGACATCCACGAGGACTCGAGGCCGCAGCGCCCAGCGGCCGAACGCTTCGCGGTTCCGCCGGAGGGAGACCTCATCCTCGGCCCCACCCGCGATGTAGTCGAACGACGCCCGCGGAACTTTCGTCCGCGCGGTCTCCTCGAGCTCCGAGAGGTTCGTGAACTCGAGCGCCACGCGGCCGCGATGGGGTCCGCGCGCTTAGCCCTTTGTTCCCGTCCCGGGCGGCTGCGGGAGGAGGGCGCCGCAGTTCGCGCAATAGGCCATCCCTGGGATTGCCGCCGCGCCACAATGCGGGCAAAATTTCAGGGTTGTGGCATCGGGCGTCGGCCGTGGGGCCGCCAGCGGCGCGGGGGTCTGCCACGGTCGACTTGGCACCGCGCTCGGCATGTACGCGGCGCGCGCGCGGTCGCGAGGGTTCTGCGAGAAGAGCCCGAAGAGCAGCTCGATCGGCCCGAACACGAGCGCCCCGATGCAGATGAACGGGACTTCAGGGGTCAGGAGACTCACGAGCCCGGCCACCGTGAAGACGGCTCCGATGATCACGTGACGGACGATCAAGCGCCCGCGCCCCCTCCAACGACGGGATGGAGGGGTGAGCGGATGAAAGCTTCGTTCCGTCATCGCGAATAGCTCGGATGCTCCGGCTTCTTCCGTCCTTTCTTCTGCACCCAAACCGCCATTTGGTACAGGAGGGATGAGAGCCGGTTGAGGTACCGCATCAGATCCGGGCTCACGGGTTCGCGTTTCGAAAGGGTGACGACTCGCCGCTCTGCGCGCCGCGCAATGGTCCGCGCCCAGTGAATCCGGACGAGACCTTCCGGGCCGCGCGGGACGATGAACTCCGTCACGTTCCCGGCGTCGAAGGCCTCAATCGCCGCTTCGAGCCGCGCGACGTGATCGGGCGTCACCCTTGGCACCTTCGACGTTTCCTGGCCGCGGGACATTGCGAGCTCCGCGCCGACCGTGAACAGGTCATCCTGAATTTTCTCGAGCACTTCGCGAATCCGTTTCTCGCGTTGCGCCGCAAGGGTGAGGCCGATGACCGCGTTGAGTTCGTCGACCGCGCCCATCGCCTCGACCCGAGGGTCGTCCTTCGGCACGCGCTCGGGTCCGAGGAGGCCCGTCTCGCCCGCGTCGCCCTTCCGGGTGTAAAGCTTCGCCATCACGGCACGCCCCGCTCCGCGTCCTTCGCGCGCGGTGGCCTCGGGAACAGACGTGGCTGGAGAATGTGCGCGAGGATCTCGAGTCCATCGACGAGCCGCGGCCCCGGCCGGTTGAAGAAGCTCGAGCCATCGACGGCCCACACTCGGTCGGTTCGCGCAGCGGGGAGGTCTGCCCACCAAGGCAATTGGGTCACGGCTCCCGCCTCTTTGCGCGTGCGCTCGAGGTTGAAGCCGCACGGCATCAGGACGACGACATCCGGCGATGCGAGGACGACTTCCTTCGGTTCGACGCGGCGGGACTTCTCTCCCGCGTGGCCGAGCACATCGGTGCCGCCGGCGAGCTCGACCATCTCAGGGACCCAGTGTCCCGCGAGGAACATCGGGTCCAGCCATTCGAGACAGAGCGTTCGAGGGTATTCGGACATGTTCGCCGCGCGGTTCTCGATCCGATCAATCCTCTCCTGGAGCGTCGCGGTGACTTCGACCCCTCGATCGTCGACACCGCAGGCGATCGCCACTCGCCGAATGTCCGCGAGGACGTCCTCAAGGCGATGCGGATCCAGGGAGAGAATCTCGGGCTTACGCGGCAGTCGCCGTGCCACGTCCTCGACGTCACCGAGGGTGGGCGCGCACACGTCGCAGAGGCCCTGGGTCAGAATGAGATCGGGGGCTATCTCCCGCAACGCGGCCTCATCAACCTGATACAATCCACCGCCGGACTCCAGGCGTTCCCCGACGAGGCGGCTCGTTTCGCGGCTCCCGACCGCTTCGAACTCGAGGAGGGCGCGGCTCACGATCCGCTTGCTTTCCGCGGCCGGAGGATAGTCGCATTCCGGGGAGACTCCGACGAGGTCGTCCCCTAGACCGAGCGCGTAGCAGATCTCCGTGGCGGCGGGCAGGAGCGAGACAATGCGCATTGCGGACGCGCGGATAGATGCGGGCCGCTAAAAGCGTTGTCAACCGCGATGGGCTCACGCGTCCACACGAGCTGAACGCATCACCACGCAGGGAAAGGGGTCCAGTCGACCGCGCGAAGCAATCGACCGGAATGGAAAGGGAAGGGGCCGGTGGTTACCCGGCATTCGGTGCGCGGTGCTCGAAGCGCTTGTCGGCGGCCGTCACGATGCCGTGCTCGATCTGCGACTTGCCGCCATTGACGCCTTCGATCGCCTGGGTCGAGAGGGCGACGGCCTCCTCGACCTTCAGGTCCGGGCGATATCCCTTGACGATCGTCTCGAGGGCCTCGTCCGACTCCTGGCCGATCGCGAACGCGGATCCCTTGAACGTCGTGCCGCTCGGATCGATCTGGATCAGCTGCACGCCGAGGGCGTCGACCCCCGCCAAGAGCACGGACGCGCCGAAGGGCCGCACCGCGTACATCGTGAACTCGTGGAGGTACTCCGAGAGATTCCGCGAGAGCGTCCCGACGTCGATCGGGAGATCGTACACGAGGCGGTGCCGCTGCGCCGCGACCCGGAGCTGGTCCAGGAGCGTGGTCACGTCCCCGATGTACCCGCTGCCCGTCGCGCCGACGTGGTCGTCGACGACGTAGACCTTCTCCGCGGGCTCCATGAGGGGCCGCGTCGGCTTCACCTGACTGGATAGCAGGGCGAAGTCCTTCGTCTTCAGCCCGAGCGTCGTCGAGCCGCGGGAGACCGCTTGGAGGGCGTAGTCCACTTGGACGAGCCGGCCTTCCTGGTTGTAGAAGAACGGCATCCGACCCATGTCCGCCGCCATCTCATTTCACCCCCAGCGCGTGGCCGTTCGGGATCGCGAGCACGTCCACGCCGTTCCCGCTGCCCGGATCGCGTTCCATCGCCGCCCGCACCGCCGCCTCGGCGAGCTTCTTCGCCTCGTCCAGGGACGATTCCTTGCGGAAGCCCTGCTCGAGGACGCCGTAGGCGATCGGCGAGCCGCTGCCCGAGGACATGAAGTCTTCCGACGTGATCGCGCCGCTCATGTCGCTCGTGTACACGTGCGGACCTTCGTGGTCCACGCCCGCCACGACGAGTTCCACGTAGAACGGGTTGTAGGACTTCATGCTCGAGTAGACGATGTTCGAGATCAGCTTCGCACTCTCCTTGACGGACACGGGATAGCCGCGACGCAACGCGAGGAGCCGCCGTTCGGCCTTCGCGAGGTTCACGAGGTACTCCGCGTCCGACATCGCACCGGCGATCGCCACCGCGGTCCCGTCGTCGAGGGAGAAGATCTTCTGGACCACCTTGGATCCGACGAAGAACCCCTTCGACGCGCGCTTGTCCGCCGCGAGGACGACGCCGTCCTTGCTTCGTATGCCGACCGTTGTCGTCATGTCGAACCTCGGACACCCTATGTCGGGGGTCGAGTATGTTGACTCGAATTACGATCGCGGCAAAGGGAGGGCCTCTAGAAATCTCGGACTAGGAGCCCTTTCCAAGTCTCACACGTAACCGTCCCAACAATCCGGGCCTCGTACGTCGGGCTGAGTCGGCACTCCGATCTAGATTCGCGGCGGACTCGCCACCAAGCCACGCGCGAAACGCCTCAGGCGAATAAATCAGAATCGTGTTCCCCTTGCGGTCCTTGTTCAGATTCATCGGGAGAAGACTCTCGTAGTAAGACACTTCTCCGGTCTGCATATCTTTGGTGAAATCGATGCGTAGACGGGATCCTTCCTCGACCAATTGAGCTTTCTTCATGCCATACAGCAGATCATGCCACTCCAGGCGGCCGGAGCCGAAAAGCATCTCGAATGGCTGCGGCGAGAAGGATGAGGGAACTTGGCGTCCCGCGTAATCATACAGGCTTCGCATCACTTTGCGGGCCAAGGCCAGATCATCCGACGCCACCGGCTGGTCCATTTGAAGTTCCCGCAGGTAGAGATACGAGAACCATTCGAATAGGTGATTTTCCTCAAGAAGGAGCTGATGGAGTTCCTGTTTCTTCTCAGGATCCGGCTGGAAATACACAGGGAAGATGACTTTGTCGACCCGTGTCCTCGCCCAATCCTTCAGGATGGGGACATTGGTCGAGAAGATGAGGGTGGGCACCGGCTCTGATTCGTTCCAGTGCTTCTCCCAATAGGTCTTGATGATCATCTCGAACTTCCGATCAGTGACCGATGTCATGTCGTCGAATACCAGGGGGAAGGTTGTCCCTACACTCCTGGCTCGCTCAAGAGTTGTCTCCTTGAACTCCTTGGCGGGAAGTGGCGTCACTGCAGCACCGGCGATCAGCTTCAAGGCGAACTGTAGAAACGTCGACTTCCCGTTTGACGACCGGCCGTAGATGAGGAGAAACAGCGGCCCTCGGCGATCAACGAGGCCCACTTTGGCCCGGCGTGTCCTCATGTGTTCGTGGAAGAAAGGGGATGCGAGGAAGTACAGAATCGCTTCGAACATCGCTGCCTTTTGCACCTTGGAGTCCCAAGGCATCGCTTTCTCGGCATCGGCGGTCTGGATGTATCGCTCGAGGTGGTCGAGCGCCCGAAAAACTTCGGATCGATCCTCGGGCAAAGACCGGGTCCGGTCTGACACCTGCCCGCCCAAGACCAGGGTCACTCGCGGCTCGTCCAAGTCGACTACCATTATCGGAAGTCCCACTTTCCGCTCGACCAGTCCGAGATACTCGTGCGTCCGGATTGTGAGGCCCTCGGCGGTTTTCGTGGGACGAATAACCTCGAGGAACTTCTCCAGGTCCTTCTGCGCCGGTGGATCGGGTGGCACTTCGATGGTGAGAAGTTCGGCTGCTGGCTGTCGGAGCGCTTTGAAGGTGGCCTCCCGAATAATGACCTGGATTCCGCTTTGCTCCACCGGAGCCCCGCGTTGCAGGTACGCCTCGATGAGCTCCGCCCGACGATTTGGTTCTTTCCGCAATTGGTCGAGGAGGTCGCCCATGTAACGAGTGCACCCCTCACGATGGTCCATGTAGTGCGTGATGAACTCTCGGACCAGAGGATGATCAGGTGGGAAGTCGTAGACGGCAACAGAATCCCAGGAGCCAGTTGGGTACAAGTTCCTGCTACCATGGATGATTCGGACCTGCCCCGTGCGCTCCAGAATGTAGAACTTGCTATGGATGGTCTTGCGAGGGGCATAAAGTCGTAGAATCCCATTCTCAAGATGCGCGCAGAGCCGGGTGAGAGTCCCGGCTTCGAGGCTTCCCTGGAAGTCCGTAAAGCTTTCTCCTAAGACCAGCTCGACATCCTCGTAGCCGTACTTCTCGATCAAGTCGAGAACACTCTGGGCTTCGGCGACATACGTCACTGCTTGAATTTTCGTGAATCCTTCCATTAGCCGCTCCAAGGCTCTGGTACTGCGCAGGATTTCGAGGTGAAAGGGTGTCGTTTCGCTAAAGAAGTAGAGCGACACATCTCGAGCGCCTTCGGCCCCCAATGCTACTCCCCCAAGGCGATACGATGTGTCAGGTAGGACTTAAGAGCGATTGGTGAGGTGAGCGTAAGTGTCTCAAGGCTCGCCGAAGGCCGGCGGGCTCGATCCAGATCGTGATTGTTAGTCACCTGGATCATCGCTCGCCTCTGCGCGGTCTGGGACATCTTCGATACTTGGGATAGGTCTGCCAGAACGATCCGAGGTTCTCAATTCCCGACGAGAAAAGCGTTAGATCGCATCCGAGTGCTTGTCTGAAGATTGCGTCGATGGGCTCGAATGCGTCATAGCTGAATTGTGTGGTGTCTGTAAGGTCCCCGCGCGATGAAAGCTTACTGACATGCTGAGCGTGAAATCCGTCGCGGAAGGGGCTGACGACGATGAGCACTGCCTCGGACCAGTACCTCTGGTATCGAGCGAGTTCCCGGTTACTCAGCGGTATCCGCTGATATCCTCTTCGGACCGATCCTGCGCGGAATTTCACTTCTGCCAGGTGCACCTCTTCCTTCCCTAATACCAACAAATCTGGCATGGATCGAATCCTTTCAACGAGGTCACCGCGGCCGAAGCGGTTACGATCGCTTAGTTGGGGGCGCACCCCGGCCAAGACATTCTCGTAACCGAATGGGAGGACAGTATACCTGCAAGATTCCAATAGACTCCGCACCATTTCTTTGGCGGCCCCGCCTACAACCTTGTTTTGGTCGAATTCGCCGGTGCTTGAAGGTTCCATGACTCCCCCGATGGCATCTATGGAGGATGAACCGATATTTCTAGAGTATCTCTGACGGTATTACAAAGATACCAACGATTCTTGCATCCATGAAGACCTTCACATGACGATTTTGGCGCAAATGCATCAGCTGGTAGATTCGGTCGTCAAGTCCTGTCTGCGGCACATTTTTCTGGTTGCGGTTAGATTACTACGATTGAAATCGCGGAAGATTGAGCGATTAGTCTCTATTCGGGGATCTTGATGGTTTCAGAGATTGGCCAGTGTCCGTTCTGTGGCACGGCGGTGGAGCGCGGTCAGTTGACGTGTACCAATGCTGCGTGCGGCATCTCCCTCGCTCCAAGATTGTTGGTCGATTGGGAGATCGAGCGCATCCTCATGCGCGGCGATCTAGTGGTGGATCCACTCTTCAAGTTGCGAAAAGAGCGAGGTGAAGACAATGACGCACAGCTTGGCCCCGCAAGTCTCGACCTTCGTCTTGACACACTGTTCCGGGAATTCCGCAACATGAACAAGTCATCCATTGACTTGCGCCACCGCCAAAGGGAAGAGGAGCTCTATCGTCGGATCGAACTTGAAACCGAACCTGAAAAGGATGCGCGTTATGTTCTTCACCCGAACGAATTCGTCCTCGCCCAAAGCCTAGAATACGTGGTCTTTCCGAAATATCTTTCAGGCCGCCTTGATGGAAGAAGTAGTTACGGCCGGTACGGCGTGACCGTGCACAGCACAGCAGGAGGAGTCGATCCAGGATTTCGAGGACATTTGACTTTCGAACTCTCCAATAGCGGCAAGATGCCCGTGGAACTGCATCCCATGGATAGAGTCGCGCGGCTGAGCTTTTTCATGACCTCCATGGTTCGCGAACCATACAAGGGCAAGTTTCAGTTACAGGTAAGAGTCAAGCCGCCGGTTCCAGATTCGATTTAGCCAGTTCTTCGGATGCTTCCTTGGCCGCCTTCTCCGTCCTAGCCCTCCGCAGATAATGCATCCTCACATAACAGAGTCTGAGGGAATCCAACACAAGGTATCGGAATTCCCGATCGGCCCTGTCTGGAGGACCGAGTCTTTTCTCTGAGTAAGCTGAGAGGGCCCGTTCTTCTTCGAGAACGGCCGCATTGAGGAGGAGTATGTAATCATTCGTATATGGCGAGAAATCCGCGAGTCGCGCCCTTGCGACTCCAAACTCAGGCGACTCGCAGTCGAAAGCATTCACGTTCCCCCTGATCCCGTTGAGTGTCTTTTCAAACAGGCTTTCGAGGTCGACAATGTCACCGGGCACTGCGCCGGCGCCCATTCTGATTCCCTCCAGTGCCTTCTCGACAAAGCTCCTATAGATTTTCGGAGTCGGAAGTTTCGAGATCCCCCGGTCTAGGAGCGCTTTCACACGCTCTTCCCAAGAGGGTGACTCGGTGATACATATGTCTCTCGCGTATAGTGTGTGAGTAGCAACCGCTTGACAAAGCATGGGCCGAAGAAGTAGGATGCGAAGAAATCGGCCTGATATTCTTCGGAGTGACGATACCTCAACTGGGTTGTCTCGTAAGAGCCCGACACCTTCTCAATCGGTCCGTAGAGGTCTAGGACGACTTTCAGTTGACTCAGCTCAAGCACGTGGCCGACTTCGTGTGAAAGCAGAACCCAACTCAGAGGGTTGTCCATTACGGAAGGAGGCACGAGGAACAGCCAACGACGGGGTTCGAGGCTCAAGTACTGGCTGGCACCAAGGAAAGGGTCGAGAATCTTTCCGAGAAACTCATTGAGTCGAACTGTGCCAAGTTCCCGTTCGCTTCCGACCAGAAAGCCAAAACGCCAGTCTCGTGGCAGGCTCTCTTCCATCATCTCGATGAACTGGAAAAAGGCCGGTGGGAGATTGCGAGTGCCTTGAACCAGAGTGTAGACGAAAGACATGAAACGCTCCAATGAGTAATTGAGCACACCGATCGACGCGACTTCTCCTCTGCACCGCTTAGCTCCCGAAGCTCTTCTGCTTTGTCCGGCAGCTCTTTCCGGATCTCGTCGATAACCGTTGCTAGTAGCTCTGTTGCGTCGCGCGCATGAAACGGTAGTTGGACGGCACGTACGTCTTCTTGCAGCCCTCGCAGGGTCTCGTCGAACGCCAGAAGTCTTGCGGTTAGCAGAGATTCAAGTCTGTCACTGCTTATACGTGAATCGCCATGTTTCAAGCGCAGGGCCTTCCTGTTCCTCAGCCATCTTGGTAAGTTTTCGCTCCAGTGCGATTAGGAAAGCCTTTGCTTCTCCGAGGGCCTTCTTCTCCGGATTTCTGTCATGCTCGATTCCTTCGAGAATGCCAACCACCTTAGGCAGTTCTTCTTCCAAAGGGCCGCCGGATACAGGTTTTTCTCCAGGAGCGAAAACGCCCCTCATTAGCGACTTGTCCTCACCTGATCTGTGCAAGCTGAGAAACCGGGTTACATATCCCATGGCACGCGGGACGTTCTTCTTGCTTACGTACAGATCCAAGGCGACCAGTACGTTTGACACCTGTCCCCGAAGATAGATTGCATCCGTATGTCTCATCAATCGATCTATCGGGCTCTGTTCAAGGTTACCTTCTCGCCCGTACTCCATCATGGAACTCACCAATCCACGCCATCCCTACCTCTCACTTCTGGCACCAACGGAAGGGAGGCCACAAAGGCGAACATGAAGGGGGAAGAGGCCCTAATAAAGGTAACTGGGGGAGGTACTTTCCACGGGATCTCGTCTATCGATTATCAGATCTCCGCCTTAAGTCCTACGACAAGCACTGGAACGACTACTCATTCGTAGCATTATGAATGGACTGTCACGGCACAGCTGGCTGAGCTAACAATTGGTCGTAGGATTGGCAGCGTTAGCCGCTAATCCCACGATAGGATTCGCGCGATACCTCGCGAACGACATGGCGGAAGAGCTGGTGACCAAGCCGTGCCGCATCGTCAATCAAACCGTGTGAGAGGACCTTTGCAGTGACAATGAGCTGCCCAGGGCGGATCAACGTCTCGATCTGAATCGAGTCGTCCTCGAGGGCCCATCCGAGCCGCATTCCGTCCGTGGACTCTGTGAGGCCGTACCACCGGAGCGGCCCGATCCAAGTGCCTCGTAGGGATTGAACCAGAGTTCGCAGGTCGACGTCCCCCGGCAGGTACGTCTGCAGGATTGTCACACCCGCCTCTTCTGATCGGAGCGGGCCGGGACTCAATACATCGAGCGCGCGCGGCGTCACTCGATATCCAAGGTCCGTGCGCTCGACGAGTTCGTCGTCCGCAAGGCGATGGAGCGCCCGCGAAAGCTGCTCCGGATGGATGCCGAGTCGGCGACGCAATCCCTGAAACGCGACCTGGGATGCAGGCGCCTTCGAGAGGAATTCCAGGACCTCGCGATCGTGCTCGCGGAGGTCGTCGATGGTCTCGCGCGCGGACGGATCCGCGGACGTCGGCACCATGTGGCACCGCTCACGGCGGCGGTTCGGCTTAAGGCTAAGGGTCGTCCGTCGCGCGGCTGAGAATGAGCGCGGACTCGCGCTACCCGGCGAGGCGGCCGTCCTTCACGACGACCTTCTTCCCGATGCGGACCGTCGCCTTGTCGAGCTTCGGTCCGAGATAGAAGTTCGTGTTGTTCCGACCGCCAAACTCGGAGTTGTCGCCGATGGCGATTTCGACGACGCCGGCCGCGAGGTCGTCTTGGAGGAACCCGGTCTTGACTGCGGGATTGAGACCGATCCCCAGTGCCGCGATCTTGTCCTTTCCTCCCGTCGCCTTGTCCCAAGAGGGTCGCAAGGCAGCGTCATTTTCCTCCGCCGACCAAGTCGCCTTGCCATCCTTGAACGAAATCCGGACGCCTTTGATCAGCGAGCCGAGGTACGCGACGGGCAGGTCGGCAACGAGGACGCCTTCCGCGGAGTTCTCCTCCGGTGCCACGTACGCCTGACCGGGAGGTACATTCGCCATGACGTCCCCCTCGCCGACATCCTTCGCGTCGACAATCGCATCATCGAGAGTCGCGTCACGCCCTTTGAGGGAGAACGAGAGGCGGGTGCCATTCGGTGCGCTGACCTCCACGTCCCCAGCGCGGGACAGGAGCGCAGCGATTTTCTTTCCTTTCCGAGAAATCGGGAGGAAATCGGTGGAGCTCGCGTCCACGAGCATCGAGCGCCATGCGTTCAAGTCGAACCCGTACGCCTCCGCCCGCTCACGGCTCGCGTACCCCAAGGCAAGGCGCGCGCCCCGCAGCTTTCGCTTCTCCGCGCGTCGGTACCAGTCCGAATTATAGCCTGCCGCAGCCGCGGACTTCGGGAGGTTCTTCCGGTAGCGCGGGAGGTCCGCGGGCCCTGGGAGGAAGATGTACGCGTCCGCCTTCGACAGCGCCGCCCATTCCGACGCGGAGACGTGGCCGAGCTTCGACGTCGAGAGGGTCTCCACCGACCGCCAGTACGTCTCCTCGTCCTCGAACAGGGACATCGGCCGAGCGCCGATGGCCCGCAGCTGGTAGACGATCTCGTTGGCGACCTCGGCTCCGTGGTTCCACGATTCCACGACCACGCTTTCGTTCGGCTTGATGTGGAGCGTCTTCCGGATCACGTTCTTCGCAAGGGCCTCGTATTCGGACATGCGTCTTCCCCCGGAGGGCCGCGAAGCCGGGCCGCGGATAAATAGGTGCGCTCATCCGCGGGCGAAGGACCATAGCGCCGCCCGCGCATCCTCGCCGCAATGGTCTCGGAGGCGGGGCCCACCGGCGGGTTGTCGGCGGAAGAGCGGTCCACCCTTCGACTCGTCGCCGACACGTTCGTCCCGTCGCTGGACGTGCCAGGGGACTCGGACGGATTCTACCGCCGCACCGCGAGCGACCTCGGCGTCGATGCCGACATCGCGCGGATTATTGACTCGTACGTCACGGAGAAAGAGCGGGCCGACTTCCATCGGCTCCTCCGGACCTTCGAGAGTCCGGCGCTGAATCTCGTACTCACCGGCCGTCCTCGGCGCCTCTCTTCGATGTCGATGGAGGAGCGGGATCGGTATCTGGTTGGATGGGCGGCGAGCCGTCTCGCGATCAAGCGGCAAGGGTTCCACGCGTTGAAGCGTCTCGTCCTCTTCCTGACGTATGCGAAATCCCCCGATGGCGGCGACAATCCGAATTGGCCACCGGTGGGGTACAACCCCAGCACGGGAGATCGCGCAGCGCACCGGCATCCGCCGGAGAAGAGAATCGAGCCAATCCATCCGGAGGCTGAGATTTCTCTCGAGGCCGACGTCTGTGTGATCGGAAGCGGGGCGGGCGGGTCCGTGATCGCCGCGAAACTCGCGGCACTCGGCGACCGGGTCATCGTGCTGGAGGCGGGCCCCTACCGTACCGCGAACGACTTCTCGCTGCGCGAGGCGGAGACGTACGACACGATGTTCCAGAAGCACGGGGTGCTCACGACGCGAGACCTTGCCTTTTCCGTCCTCGCGGGCCAGACCGCAGGCGGGAGCGCTACGATCAACTGGATGACATGCCTGAGGCCGCCGTCCTGGGCGCGGGAGGAATGGGGGCGCGATGCGGGCATGGCCGGCGTCGCGACCGCGGAGTTCAATGCCCTCCTCGACGAGGTCGAAACTCGGCTGCACGTGAACACGCAAGAAAGCGTCGTCAATCCGTCCAACGACGCCCTGCGCCGCGGGTGCGAGGCACTGGGGTATCGCGTCGGCGCCGACTACGGCGTCATCCCGAGAAACTCCCTCGGATGCGATGCCCGCTGCGATTTGTGTTTCTTCGGTTGCAGCTACAGCGCGAAGCAGTCTCCATTGCTGACGTACCTGCCGGACGCGGCCCGTGCGGGTGCGCGGTTCCTGTTCGACACAAAGGCGGACTCGGTTGCGGTGGAATCGGGTCATGTGCGGGGGGTCGAGGCGACGTATCGGGACGGGAAGCGCGAGATTCCGGTCCACGTGCGGGCCCGGGCCGTCGTCGCCGCCGGGAGTGCGGTGCAAACGCCTGCCCTCTTGTTGCGATCCGGGATCCGGTCACCGGGCATTGGGCGCGGCTTGCGGCTCGACCCTTTCCGCGGCCGATCCGAATGTGGAGCGGCCCCATGCAGACGATTGTCGTCACGCGGTTCCAAGCGCTCGACGAAGGCCACCATGGCCCGTGGCTCGAAAGCGCGCCCGCGCATCCCGGGCTGGCGGCGAGCGCTGCGCGGTGGTCCGGTGGTCGCGCGCACAAAGACGCCATGCGTCGGCTGGCACACGCATCCTCGACCATCGTCCTCGTGCGCGATGTCGCGGAGGGCCGCGTGACGGTCGATGCCCAGGGGGAGCCCGTGCTGGACTACCGACTCACGACGCGGGATCGGCGAAATCTGGTGCGGGGCCTGCAGGAGGCGGCAAAGATTCAGCGCGCCGCGGGCGCCCTCCGGATTGCCGCGCTTCACCATCGACCGTGCGAGGTCGGAGACGGAGCCGCGCCGATTCGCAATCCCGAATTCGACGAATTTCTCGAGCAGATTCAGCGGTTCGGCATTCGGGAGAACCGCGTCTCCTTGTTCAGCGCGCATCCGATGGGCTCGGCCCGGGCCGGCCTCGATCCGAGGACATCGACGGCGGATCCCCGCGGCGAATGCCACGAGGTCCGCGGTCTCTGGATCGGCGACGGCAGTCTCCTGCCCACGGCGCCCGGCGTCAATCCGATGATCTCGATCATGGGGCTCGCTGCGCGGACGTCGGGCTTGATCCACGCGCAGCTGGGTCGCGGCGGATGACTTGCGACCTCACTCCTCGAGAATGTAGAACTCGTTCCCGTCGGGATCCTTGAACATCGCGTATGTGCCCCAGTCCTCTGCCGTCGTCGGGGTCGCGAATTCGACGCCGAGCTTGCGGAGGGAGGCCTCCTCGCGCTTCACGTCCTTCGAGAGGAACGAGATGCCCGAGTTGCCCGGTTCCAACGGATACAGCCCTTCGCACAGGTGGAAGGCGAGGTTCTCGTTCTTCGGGCCGACGGTGAGCCAGTGGCCCTGGTGCTCGCGGATCTCGAACCCGAGCTTGTCCTGATACCAGCGGGCGGACTTCTTCGCATCCGATACGATGAGGGCGATCGTGGATAGGCGCATCATGGGCTCCCTGAATCCACGGTCCGGAATAAAGGCGCTCCATGAATCCCCCGGGGCTCCCCCGCGGAAGTCTTTAGGCGGACCCGAGCCCATCCGGGTCGGGGAGGAGGTCCGGGATCGAATTCGCCGCCCTCGGCTTCCAGCTCGGCCTCGAATCGCCCGGGGCGCCGGAGTACCTGGTTGGTCTCTTCCTGTACGTCGTCGCAGCGGCCGTGATCCTCCCGATCCCGCTCGAGCTCTTGCTCGCCGCCTTTCCGCAAATCCATCCGATGATCAAGGCGATCGTCGTGGGTCTTGGCAAGGCGATCGGCGCCGTCGTCGTCTTCTACGTCGGCAACAAGGTGAACCCGTACATCGAGCGGTGGATGGGAGGCCATCGGCTGGCGGCCCGAATCCTGAAGGCGCTCGAGAGGTTCGTCCGGCGGACCGGCTGGATCGGCTTGACGGCGCTGCTATCGATTCCCTTCATGAGCGACACCGCCGTGAATTACTTCTACTCCCTGTTGAACGAAGAAGGCCACGCGATTGGGCGTTCGGCGTTCGTCCTGGCGAACTTCATCGGCGGGGTGATCCGGACGCTCCTCTTCCTGTTGCTCGTACCCTTCGTCGTCCCGATGTGAACCTCACTTCGCGAGGACCCCGCGCTTCGAGGCGCGCGCGAAGGCCTCCAGGAAACCCCAGGTCAGGTCGCTCGCCGTGATGATGCCCTCGACGTTGTCGAGGCGCGTGACGACGAGCCATCGCGTCTTCTGGTCGAGCATCACCCGGGCGGCGGCGCGGAGTGTCGTGAGGGGGCTGACCGTGGCGACGGGCGTCGTCATGACATCACGGACCCGGACCTTCGCGGGGTGGCGTCCCTTCGCCGTGACGTTCCAGAGGATCTCGCGGTCCGAGAGCAGGCCGATCGGCCGGCCGTGTTCGACGACGACGAGGCCGCCGATCTGCTTCGTCGCCATGCGCTTCGCGGCGTCGAGGATCGTCCGGTCCGGGTCGATCGTGATCACCTGGCGCGTCATCACGTCCCGCACGAAGACCAGGTCGATCCCCTCGCACCGGAAGGGGATGCGTGATTTGAAGGCTTACGCCTCGGACGGACTCGCCTCGACGACGGCGCGGGGCTCCGAGTCCCAGGGGATCCGCTGGCCGGCGGGTCCGAACCGCATCCGCCGACGGCACTTCGGGAACGCCGAGCAACCGAGGAACGACCATCCGTTCTTGGCGCGGCGGCGGATGAGCCGGCCTTCCCCGCAAGCGTCGCACGGCCCGTAGTCCTTCTCGAGGTACGTCGCATCCCGCAGCCAGTGCGCGATGGAGGCCTCGTGACTCCGCAGCTCCTCGAGCACGAGTCGAAGCGCGCCGCGCGATTCCGCGACGACCTCGTCGAGGGTCGCGCGTCCCTCCGCGATGGCGGTCATCCGGTCCTCGAGGTGCCCGGTCATCGTCGGGCTCGTAACTTCGGGTCCATGCAGGGCGAGCGCGTCGACGAGCGCGCGTCCCGACGTCGTCGTCCTCAGGGAGCGCCCGGTGACGTATTGTCGCCGGAAGAGCAGGTCGAGGATTTCATGCCGGGTCGACTTCGTACCGAGGTGGAGCCGTTGCATCGTGAGGAGGAGAGATCCCTGCGTGTGGAGGGGAACGGGCCGGGTGACGTCCGAGGAGAGGCGCAGCTCGCGGATCGGGAGGACGTCGCCCTCATGGAGCGGCGGCAGGGCGAGACCCACGGCGTCGTCTGGGACGATCTGCCGCCAACCCAGTTCGAGGATCTCGTTCCCGACGGCGCGGAAGTCCTCGCTGCCCACGCGGAGTTCGACTTCCGTGATTGCGACCACGCTCGGGGGCGAGAGCGTGGCGAGGAATCGGCGGATGATGAGGTCGGACACCTCGCGGCGCGTGCCCGCGCGGCGCTTTGCCGGCGACCCGGTCGGATGGATCGGCGGATGGTCCGTCGTCTGGATCGGGCCGCGGCTCGCCTCAAGCGCCGGTGTCGCCGCCAGCCGCTCCACGTCGGCCCGGAAGGTCGACTCCCTCAGCCGCTCGAGGATCTCCCGGACATTGAGGGATCCCGGATACACGGTGTTGTCGGTCCGGGGGTAGCTGATTTCCCCGTGCACGTACAGGCTTTGGGCCGCCACCATGGCGCGCGATGCGGACATTCCCTGCCGCGAGGCTTGCGCGAGGAACCCGGTCGTATTGAAGGGCGGCGGCGGCGGCTCCCGTCGTTCGTGACGCTCCACGCGCGTGACGACCGCGGAATCCGCAAGGCTCGCCAGGGCGATCGCGGCGTCTGCACCGCCAACGTCCCAGAAAGGACCGGCCACCGCGGTGCCCTCGAACGATGGATCACCCAACGTCGCGGTCACGTTCCAGAATGGCCGCGGGACGAAGTCTTCCCGTTCTCGCTCCCGCTCCGCGACGAGCCGGAGGGTCGGGGTCTGGACTCGGCCGGCGGAGAGGAGCTGTCCATCCGAGCCGCATTCGAGGGTCAGGAAACGCGTGAGCACGGCGCCCCATGCGAGATCGATCCGCTGGCGGGCCGCCGCGGCCTGAGCCAGCGCCCAATCCGGCCCCACGAGATGTTCGAACGCCCGCCGGATTTCGCCCGCCGCCATCGCACTGAATCGCGCCCGGCGCGCGGGCACGTCCGGGCGCTGGGCCCGAATCGTCTCGAGGGCTTCGACCCCGATGAGTTCGCCTTCCCGATCGTAGTCCGTGGCGAGCACGACCTCATCGATGCTCTCCGCGAGCCGACGCAACGCGTCGTGGAGCGCGACGGGCGACTCGCGGCGGACCGGTTCCGTATCGATGAGCGTCTCGAGATCCGTGTGCCGCCAATCCCGGTCCGCGTCCGGGTAGTCGATTTCGACGACGTGTCCGCGGAGCGGGAACACGACGGCGTCCCCGTCGGCGGTCGAGAACGTGAAGTAACTGAAGCCGTCTGCCCGGACCTTCTCAGCCATCCCTTGTGACAGGACTTGGGCCAATCGTCGGGCGGCACTGAATTTCTCGGCGAGGATGAGCCGCCTCAACCCGAGGCTCATTTGTCTTGTTACTACTTAATTATGTTGATGTCCCACCGTGACTTTTCGCGCGCGCGCGTTATACACGCGGAAAGGCCCGTCAGACACGCGGGATGAAGAATCCGTATGTAACAGGATGGCGGCCGGAAAAATGAATGTGGAACGCGGCGCCGTCCGACGCCCTGCGAGGCTCAGAATTGAAACGGGTTGAGCGGTTCTTCCGGCCGGAGGCGCCGCAGCGGATGGCGGCTCAGCGCGAGCCGAAGGCGCTCGTCGACCAAGTCGGACAGCCGGTCGTCCTCGAACGCGAGGAAGGGCCGTACGCCGAGTTCGCGCCCGATGGCGTCAGCCTCGCGCGGGTAGCGGCTCACGAGATTCGACAGCGCGATCGACTCGGCCATCCCGACCGCTCGGGTGTCTAGGATCCGCTCGAGAGCGAGGAGGTCGCGAGCATACGTCGCGTCCGGCTCGTAGCGCCGTTCGAAGATCGTCCGCCGCACGAATTCGGTCCGGGGAGTGACTTCTTCCATGGCTTGCACCGGAATTGGGCCGCCGACATTCTCGGTGCATTAAAGCTTTTGCCGTAGATTATCACGTCAGATGTCGAGACTCTCGGCACCTGTCGATTTCATGGGTCCGAACAGTCCCTTGTGTAGCCGCAGCGTCGACAGATGACCTTGCAACGAACCTCAAGCGTGGGTCCGCCGCAGACGTCGCAGGAGAGCGGGTTGCTGTCGAGGGCATCCGCCCGTGTGGCTGCCTCCGACGGTTCGTCCATTCCCTTTCCAGTCATGGGCGGATGGCGAGAAAAGCGTGCGCCGCGCTGCCGCGTCACGGCTTCGTCGTCCTCAAGTCGTCGAGGGCCACCATCGCCGCATTTCGACCGGGAGCGCCGGTGACGCCGCCACCCGGATGCGCGCTGCTCCCGCACAGGTATAGTCGGTCGATCGGCGTGCGGTAGCCCGACCAACCCGGGATGGGGCGCAACGAGAACAGTTGGTCCGGTGTCATGTCCGTCTGGTAGATGCACCCGCCGGGCAGTCCCCATTCTCGCTCCATGTCGAGTGGCGAGATGACCTCCCTCCGCTCGACGGCCGTCCGGAGGTTCGGCGCGAACGACGCAAGCGTCTCGAGGATCGTGTCGCCGACGTCCTCCTTCCGGTCGTCCCACGATCCATTCCGCAAGCGATACGGCGAGTATTGCGAGTAGATCGACAACGTGAATTTCCCCGGAGGAGCAAGACTCGGGTCCGTCACGGAGTGCAACACGCAATCGAGAAACGGCGCCTTCGACGGCTCGCCCCACTTCGCATCGTCCCACGCGCGCTCCAGGTAGCCCACGGACGGGCACACGTCGATGTATCCGCGGTGGTGCGGCTGGACGGTCTTCCCGGGCCGGGACGTGAAGTCGGGGAGCTCGGACAGGAGGCAGTTCACCTTCGTCACGACTCCGGTGGCCCGGATGCGGCGCACCCTCGCGAGGAATTCGGGGTCGAGTGCTTCGGGTGCAACGAGTTTCTCGAACGTCGTTTTCACGTCGACGTTCGCGAGCACCGCCCTCGCCATCTCGCGACGCCCGGTTGCAAGCTCTACCCCGACGGCGCGTCCGTCCTCGGCCAGGATTCGCCGCACCGATGCCGACGTGCGGATCGTCGCGCCGTAGTGGATGGCGGACTTTGCGATCGCTTCCGAGATGCCGCCCATGCCGCCGATCGCATACCCGAACGTCTGCTTCACGCCGTTGATTTCATGGAGGAGCATGTGACCGAGCATGAGCGCGGTGCCGGGCGTCCCCGGACCTGCCGGCAGACCGATTGTCGTCCCGGTGACCAGCATCGCCTTCACCTCTTCGGACTCGAAGAATTCGTCGAGGAGGTCCGAGGCGCTCGACAACAAGATCCGCTTCGCGAGTTCCTCCGCGTCCGCGCCGCGGAACATCCCGAGGAGGTCGGGCAACGGGGGCGGGGGCTCCAGGACCATCGCCTCGATGAGCTCCATGACCTCGGTCCAGAAGGCCACGTACTTCGGATAGGCGTCCGCGTCTTTCTTCGAGAACCGTGCGAGTTCCTCGCGATTGCGATCAGCATCGTTCCACAGGAGAATCGAGTCCCCGTTCGGGAACGGGAGGAAGAACTGTGGATCGAACGGACGGACCTCGTACCCGAAGCGCGCGAGATCCAAGTCGCGGATGATCTCCGGCCGCAGGAGGCCTGCGGAATATGCGAGGCGCGAGAACCGTACCCCCGGGAAGACCTCTTCCGTCACGCTTGCGCCGCCGACGATTGCGCGGCGCTCGAGGACGAGGACCTTCATCCCGGCCTTCGCGAGGTACGCCGCGGCGACGAGCCCGTTGTGCCCGCCGCCCACGATGACCGCGTCGCACCGAGGCTCCACGGGCGGGGGAATGCCGGGAGCGGTATCACGTTGATGGTCGAGCGCCATCAAACTATAAACCGCGGCCTCGCTTCTCCGCGGCGATGGCGGGGAAGCGGGGAGGCCGCCGGAAGTCGTCCCACGACGGCGGGGTCCTGGAGCGCCTTTCGAAGGGTGTCGTCCTTGGCGACGGCGGATATCTCCTGGAACTCGAGAAGCGCGGGTACGTGCAGCCGGGGCCCTTCACGCCGGAAGTCGTCCTCGAGCATCCCGCCGCGGTCCGCGAGCTGCACCAGGAGTTCCTCGACGCGGGTGCGGAGGTCCTCCAGGCGTTGGCATTCTACGCGAGCAAGGAGAAGCTGGCGACGACCGGGTACGCGGACCGGGTCGGCGACATCAACCGCGCCGCGGTCCGCCTGGCGCGCGAGGTGGGCGGGGACAAAGCGCTCGTCGCGGCGAACCTGAGCCTCACGTGGATGTACGACCCGAAGGACAAGAGCTCGGCCGATCGCGTGCGTCGTCTCTTCGACGAGCAGCTCGAGGCCCAGCTCCGCGAGGGGCCGGATTTCGTGATCGCGGAGACCTTCTCGTGGCTCGGGGAGGCGCTGCTCGCGACGGAGCGGATCGAGAAGCAGACGGACCTGCCCGCGATGGTCACGATGTCGTTCGACAAGAACCCGATGTCGTACGACGGACACGCGCCGGCGGACTGCGCCCGCGCGCTCCACGACGCCGGCGCCGACATCGTCGGGGTGAATTGCCTCCGCAACCCGATGCTCATGCTCCCGATCGCCCGAGAGATGCGGCAGGCCGTGCCCGGTCCCGTCGCTATGCAGCCCACCGCCTATCGGACTCCGCCCGACGTCCCGGACTTCACCGCCACGAAGGAGTTCCCGTACGAAACGGAGACCCTCGTCTTGTCACGGCGGGCGATGGGCGCGTACGCGGCCGAGGCGAACGGGATGGGGGTCAACTACCTGGGCTCGTGCTGCGGCTCCATGCCCATCCATGTCCGGGAGATGGCGAGGGCGCTCGGGAAGGCGCCGCCGGACCGCTCCTGGCGGGTCGACTACGGAAAGCCGATGTCCGCGTACGAGTTCTACAAGCACGGGCCGGAGTGAGAGACGCTCATCCGATTCAGCCGGCGGTCCGCTCGATATACCTCTACTTAGAGGTATGAACTCGGACAGGGTCGATCCGAGAGACGGCCTCTGCGTCGATCAGCGGAACGGGTTTCCGCAGAAGAAGCAGAACAGGTTGTCCGAGTTCACCATCGTCCCGCAGTGCGGGCAGCGTTTCTTCTGCGGTGCCGCTTGGATCGTCGGCGCCGGGATGGCCGGCGTGCTCGCGGGCTTGACGAACTCGATGGGCGGCGGACTCGCCGCGCGCGGCTCGACGTAGGGTCGCTGCGGCGGCTGGGCGGGAGGCGGTTGCGGCGGAGGGGCCGCCTGCACATAGTAGGCGGGCGGGTACATCGTGCGCGGCTGGTAGGCGGCGCGGCGGGCCCTCGCGGCCCGTCGCTGCGGCAGGAACGCGACGACCCCGGCCAAGGCGAGGATGAACAAGGCGAGATACAAGAGATTCGAGGCGAGGAGCTGGTACAGGACGAACAGGAAGTCCGGGAGGTTGGAGACCGTGACGATCTTCTCCGGTGATTCGTAGACGGTGCCATTGACGGTCGCGACGACCTTGAAGTACAGCGCACCGGCGTTGCCGGGGATCGTGAAGCCGCCCGCGGTGTACGCCTGCCGCGTCATGCCCGTTTGCGCGGTCGTCGCGTTGGCGAGCGCCCCGGACGCGGTCCCCCACACCACGTGGGTGTCGGTCACCGAGAGTCCCGCCGGGCCCAACACCGACCACGTCACCCCGAACGTCGAACTGCGCGAGACGCTGCCCGGGTACGAGGTCACGGACACGAACGGCTGGCTCAATGCGTTGATCGCGTTCCATACGTTGACGACGCCCCAGCCGTAGTTCGTGTTGTAACCGGACCCGCTCGGCTGCACCGCCGTGCGGTTGAGGATGTCCCAGAGTTCCACGTTCGTGAGGTTGCCGTCGAGGGAGAGGAGGAGGGCCGCCGCGGCCGAGACGAACGGCGTGGAGAACGAGGTGCCGCGGAGATAGTGGATGTCGTTCGTGCCATCGAGGGTGAGGATGCGGTCCCCGGGTCCGGACAAGCTGAGTCCGGGGCCGTAGTTGGAGAAGGAAGCCCGGCCGCCGGTCTCATCAATCGCCGCCACCGACACCACATTCGGGAGCCGTGCCGGATAATCGAGGCTCCCCGTGCCCGAGTTGCCCGCGGCCGCCACGATGAGCGCGCCTTTCGACCACGCATAGTTGATCGCGAGTTCGATGTCCGTCGGGCCGCCGAACGTCTGGTTCGTCCCGAGGGAGAGGTTGATGATCTTCGCCCCGTGATCCGCGGCCCACCGGATCGCCAGGGACGTATTGAGGGACGAACCCTCGCCGTTCGAGCCGAGCGCCCGGACCGCCATGAGGCTGACCTGGGCCGTTCCGGCGATCCACTGGCCGTTGTCCGTGATCGCCGCGACGACGCCCGACACGCCGGTGCCATGGTACACCCCGGAGGGGTCGACCTCGGTCGGGTTCGTGTCCTGACCGACGAAGTCGTACCCGTGCGTGCCGTCCGTCGGGTTCGACCACATGTTGCCGAGGAGATCCGGATGGGTCCACACGACGCCCGTGTCGACGACCGCGACGATGACGTTTCGCGAGCCGAGCGTCACGTCCCACGCCTGCGGCGCGCCGATTTTCGTCAGGCCCCACTGGTCGACGTAGAACGGATCGTTCGGGCGGAACTCCGCGTGGACCGGGAAGCCCGAGATGACGGTGACGGTCCGGTTCGCGGGGGCTGCCGTGACAACGGGGAGGAACGAGACCAGGATGGCCAGGATCGCCGACACGGCGGCGATGCGGTGGAGGGGGGAGCGTTGACGCGACAGAGCCGACAACGGGGGAATCCTCCGGGGGGCCGAGGGTTTCAACCGCGCATATGAATCACGGCCCGGCATAAACCTACGCCCGTGATTGTCACGCGTTGACATCTCGAACCATCTTCGACGGGAGGAGACGACCGCCGCCCCCACGTCACAGGCGCTTCGCGAGGTCCGCGATCTTCGCGCTCGCATTGCCCTTGATCGGCTCGCCGTGTCCGAAGATCGCATTCTCGAAGTGGAACTTCGCGAGCTTCTTGATCGACTCGCGATGCTGCTTCGGGTCGACATTGTATCGGTCGTCCATCGGTCGCAACCCGGATTCGTTGTTCATCGCGTCGCCCGCGATGAGGAGGGCGCGGCTCTCGTCGAGCACGGAGATGTGGCCGCGCGTGTGGCCGGGTGTGAAGATCACGCGGAGCCCGTCGTACGCCTGGCCGTCCTCGAGCATCACGTCGACCGGCACCCCGGAATACTTGTGGACCGCGGGCGGGCCGTCGTAGACCTTCCGGCGGGACACGAACTCCGCTTCGATCTTGTGCGTGGCGACCTTGGCGGACGAATTCTTCTTGAGGGCCGCAAGGCCGCTGACGTGGTCTCCGTGCGTGTGCGTGATGAAGATGGTCGACAGGTCCGAGGGTTTCATCTTGATCTTTGCGAGGTAGTCCAGGATCTTGCCCGCATCCGCATCCGCGGACGTGTCGATGAGGACCAGCCGCCCGTCGACGATCAACGTGGTCGTCGCGTACGTCTCGATGACGTGAACGCCCTTCTGAAGTTCCATGTCGGTCCCGGCGACGCGACATCGGTACGCCGCCTTATTCCTTTCGCGCGGCGCCCCGCCACAACGCAACACGTTCCGACTCGTGTGGTATTTATCCGATGTCGTCTTCCCGGCGAGCGGTGCGCGGATGGCCCTCACGGACGTCCTCGGGCGGGTCGAATCGGACGCGGGCAAGGCGCTCGAGCTGCTCAAGGAGTACGTCCGCTTCCCGACGATCTCCGCACACAAGCGCGCCCAGCCCGAGACCGCGGCGTTCGTGCGGCGCATCCTTGCGGAGAACGGCTTCGAGGCGCGCGAGTACCCAACGGACGGCGGGCCGAACGTCGTTTTCGGTCAGATGGTCGTCGACGAGCGCAAGCCCACGCTCCTGATGTACGAGCACTACGACGTCCAGCCGGTCGATCCGCTCAACCAATGGAAACGGGACCCGTTCGACCCGACGATCGAGGGCGACAAGTTCTGGGGCCGGGGCGGCGCGGACACGAAGGGGAATTTCATCATGCAGATCCTCGCGGTCCAAGCCTGGCAGGCGGTCGAAGGCCGACCCCCGATCAACCTGAAGTTCGTCGTGGAAGGGGAGGAGGAGGTCGGGAGCCCGCACTTCCCGTCGTTCGTCCATGCGAACAAGGAGATCCTGCGGGCCGATGGCGCGACGATCGAGGGCGGGGACCATCTCCATGAAGGCACGCCGAAGATCGAGCTCGGCTGCAAGGGCATCCTCTACGTCGAGCTCGTGAGTCGCACGGCGAAGGTGGACCAGCACTCCTCGTATGCCGCGATCGCGCCGAATCCGGCGTGGCGGCTGATCCAATGCCTCACGACGCTCCGTGACGCGAGCGGCCGGATCAAGATCCCCGGATGGTACGAAGACGCACGACGTCCGACGGCGCGCGAGTTGCGATACTTGCGGGCGAGCGCGTTCAAGTCGCAGGCCCTGAAGGAATTCTGGGGCGTGTCCGAGTTCCTCGGGGGCGACAACGATTTCGAGATCCTCCGCCGCCTGATTTACTCGCCGACGTGCACGATTTGCGGGTTTGTCAGCGGATACATCGAGCAAGGCACGAAGACGGTCAACCCGGCCGTCGCGAAGGTGAAGATCGACTTCCGCCTCGTCCCGAACATGAAACAGGCGAAGCAGCTCCAGAAGCTCCGCGACCATCTCGCCGCGAAGGGGTTCGACGACATCGAGGTGGGGCCCGCGGATGAGAAACTCGAGTCCGCGGCGATCTCGCTGAACGCGCGGGTCGTGAAAGCGGCGATCAAAGGATCCGTCGACGCGTACGGCCGCGAGCCGGAGGTCTGGCCGTGGTCCCCCGGCGCGTCGGCGCACGGGTTCTTCAACGAGGTCGTCGGCGCACCCTCGATTTCTGGGCCCGGCGTGTCGTACGACGGATCGAACTACCACGCGCCGAACGAGAACTTCCGAATTCCGGATTTCATCGGCGGCGCGAAACATATGGCCGCCATGTTCGCGCGAATGTGACGCCGGGCGCACACATTACAAGTGGGCCCATCCCTGTGACAGTACCTCTGAGTAGAGGTACCCCGAATCGTGGCAGATGTCCTCTTCTCGGGCCGCGCCCCAAACCTTAAGGTGCGAGGGAGGTTCGCCCGACCGATGGACACGGACGTCACGCTCGGCAAGGTCGACGATGTCCAGGACGGCGAGAAGAAACACTTCGAGATCATGGGATACGACGTCCTCGTGGTCCGCGTTGGCGACCGTTTCTTCTGCGTCGACGAGGCCTGCACGTACAAGTGGGCGATGCTGACGGATGGGCTCGTGGATCCGGACACCCTGACGATCCGCTGCAAGGATTGCAACGGCTCGTGGGACCTCATCACGGGCCAACCGCGGGATGCGCCTGCGAAGTTCCCGCTCACCGCGTACCACATCGAAGCGGTCGGGGACGATCTCATCGTGACGTTCACGTACTGAATCCCACGCGTCGAATCGGGACGAAAAGCCTTATCAACGCGGCCTTCCTCGGGATGGATGTCCTCATATCCTGTGACGAACCGAGTCGTCGGCTCGCGCCCGACCCGCGTTCTCATCGAGCGTTTGAGGCGGTGATCATATGGGCGACGACAAGGATCAGCAGTTCACCCGCATGTGGAACGAAGAGAACACGGCGAAGCGGCAGAAGTTCCGGAACTTGATGAAGTCGAAACTCGACCTCTTGCACGTCGAGGTCACGGAAGAGAACGCTCGGGCGTTTTGGAACGGCCGACTCACCGTACGACAGCCCGAGCGTCTCTACCAAGTGCCGGAGCGGCCCGAAGGTCGAAGGCCTCCGCGACGACGGTGAGCGTCGATCGTCATCTCGGGCCAGCGCTTTCGCTCACGGATGAAAAAAATGAAAAGGACCTGGCCTTGCGGCCAGGAATAGTGAGAGTCGCTCGATTCAGAATCGGCGTCGACCGCGGTCCTTCCGGTCCCGGTCGCGTCCGCCGCTGCTGCTGCCACCACTCCGGCTTCCGCCGAAGGTGCCGAACTCGAACTGCCGGTCCCCGCCGGTGCCGCCGCGTCGCTCGCCGCCGTATCCGCCGCTGCGGTACCGGGGCTCGCGCTCGTATTCGACGGCGCTGACGTCGAGGGCCGTGTTCACGTTCTCGATCGCCTGTTCCGACTTCGTCATCGTGCCGTACTTTCCGACGTTCAGTCGGATGTGCCCGCGCACGAGGGTCACGTAGCCGTTGTCGATCAGGAGCGTCTCGTCCTTCGCCACCTGGCCGATCTGGTCGTTCCAGAGGGTCAGGAAGACGGTTGCGGTCTCGTCCCCGACCGTCGCTTCGACGAGCTTGCGTGCCTCGCCGAATTTCGACGTAATCTCTCTCTCTTCGCTCAACCCGACGACCTTGACCAAGACATTCACTTGCTTGGACGCGGGGGTCAGGTCCTTGACTTTCGTCATTGCTTTGTCCATGTTCTCACATTCTGCCGACACAAGACGCCAGAGTCGCAAATGGCCGGGAAAAACCGAAACCAGGCGAATTCAGACGATGTGGGCCGATTCTCGTTTAGGGGTCGCTCCTATAAAAATGTTCGGAGACGCGGGGCTGCGTTCCACTTCCTCCGTACTGAACTCCGGCCGTGCAACCGGAACCTGCGGCCGTGCAACGGCCGCCGGCTTTGACCCTAAACCCCACGATTTCGGATCAGGACAACGAGTTCGCCTGGGGGGCGCAGTGGCGACCTCAGTCCTCAGCTCACCGCTTTCTTCACGAGCGCGCCGATCCGTGCCTCTTCGGCGGCCGTCAACTCCTTCAGCGCGAAGGCGACCGGCCACAGGGCGCCGTCGTCGAGGTTCGCCGCGTCGCTGAAGCCGAACGTCGAGTACCTCGTCTTGAACTTCTGCGCGGGTTGGAAGAAGCAGACGACCTCGCCGTCCTTGGCGTACGCAGGCATCCCGTACCAGGTTCTGGGCGAGAGGGCGGGCGCGCTGGCTTTGATGATCCCATGGAGCCGCTTGGCCATGGCGCGATCCGGGTCCCGCATCTCGGCGATCTTCGCGAGCACGGCGCTTTCCCCGTCCGCCTTGTCCGCGCGCGGGCCGCGAGCCGCGGACGTCTTCCGCTCTTGGAGGTACTCCTTCATCGCGGCTCGTTCCTCGTCCGTGAATCCCTTGAACTTCTTGGCGATCACGGCGGTGCTCTTGGCGGACTTCTGCTCTTCCTTCCTTGCCGGTTTCCT
>WNGH01000633.1_pt1 | contig 31146 bp, 28 predicted proteins | sample 5400631 | NCBI WGS metagenome assembly WNGH01 (sample SAMN13153373, study PRJNA577476) | soil metagenome | isolation source: 115 cm soil or saprolite under Garry oak tree replicate 1 | place: USA:California | collected 2016-06-15
GCCGCTATTGGTTTTACCGGGGGGGCGTTACCACTCGCTGTCTTCATCGCGCTCATCATCTGCTCTTTCATCGCTTTGAGCATTGGTGCCTTTGCTAAATATCTGCCGGCGGCGGGCGGCTACTATACGTATGTCAGTCGCAGTCTTGGGGCGCAAGCCGGATGGATGACCGGGTGGCTGTTTGACCTGGCCTATCTGCTGATTGTTCCCTTTCAGCTACTGGTGTTGGGGCCAGTCGCAGATGACTTTGTGAGGCGATACTTCCACTTCACCGCTTTGGGAGCGAATGGATGGGTGTTCTGGGCTCTGGTCTTTGCCGTCATTGTCTTTGCCATCACTTACTTTGGCATCAAGCTCTCTGCAGACACCAGCGTGGTGCTGGGGATTATTGAGATTACCGTGTTTGTGCTGCTCTCGGCCTGGCTGATCGTCACGGCTGGCAATGGCAATACGTTCGCGGCCTTTAACCCTGCTTCCAGTCTTGAAAAAGGCCTGGGAGGCTGGCAGGGTGTGCTCCAGGGCATGATCTTTGTATTCCTGGCGTTTGCAGGCTTCGAGTCTTCTGCTCCCCTGGCAGAGGAGACACAGAACCCGCGCCGGACGGTGCCGCGTGCCATCCTGCTGGCAGTAGTCATGATCGGTCTCTTCTACGTGTTTTGCTCCTATGCCGGGGTGGTCGGCTGGGGCTTCAACAAGATCACGACCTATGTCAGCGATCCAGACCCCTGGGCAACGATGGCGGCACGGGTATGGGGGCCGTTCGAGTTTATTGTCAGCCTGGCTATTCTCAATAGCGCGCTGGCGAATGCCAATGCGGGCGTCAACGCAGTGACGCGTGTGCTCTACGCTATGGGTCGCGTCAGGACGCTTCCAGGTGCGTTGGTGCATACGAATCGCTTCCGCACGCCTGACATCGCCATTATTCTTACCATGGTCATAGCCTTGATCTGCACACTGGTGCCCGGCTTTATCTATGGTCCTGCGACCGCCTTTGCATTCGTCGGCACCATTATCGCCATTCCAATCATCCTGGTCTACATGGCGACCTGCCTGGCTGTGCCGTTCTTCTATCAACGCGAACATCGTGCAGAATTCAGTATTGTGCGGCATGTCGTCATACCCGCCATCCCGTTCATCGTGCTGGCGATCGTGTTGTACTTCCAGTTTGCCCCCGTGCCCCCACCACTCAACCTGGCCGTGCCCATCAGTATCACCTGGTTTGTGCTTGGCCTCGTCATCGTCGTATTCCTGAGCCTGCGCGCCCCAGAAGCTCTGGCGCGCAGCAGCAAAGTCTATCTTGAAGAGTAGGGAGAGTAGTATTGTGACTGAACAGTACCTTTGAAAGGAGAAACTTCATGGCTACCCATCAACTCGACGATACCCAGCCTCATGCCTTCTGGGACAATAGTTACCCGCCAAGGATACATATCCAGCCTGGCGATACAGTTGTGTTCGAGACGCTCGAGGCCTCAGCTAACCAGGTTCGCCCGGACTCCGCGTCGGAGGTAGTAAGGGCGCTGGATTTCGCCTTCATTCATCCGCTCACCGGCCCCGTGTACGTAGATGGTGCAGAGCCGGGTGATGCTCTAGTGGTCGATATCATCAGCATCAAACACAAGGGATGGGGCTGGAATGCCGTCATACCGGGTTTCGGATTGCTGGGAGATGACTTTCCAGAGCCGTACCTGCACCATTACAAACTGGGGGAGACCACGTGTGAATTTCGACCGGATATTCACATCCCCTATGAACCGTTCTGCGGTGTGATGGGAGTAGGGCCGCGTGAGCCAGGTCGCTTTACGACTATTCCACCACGCGAGAATGCCGGCAATATTGACATCCGCCACCTTACTCCTGGCTCGCGAGCGTTCTTTCCAGTCCTGGTTCCTGGCGCCCTGTTCTCCTGTGGGGATTGTCACTCGGCTCAAGGCGATGGTGAAGTCAATGGCACCGGTATTGAAACCCTGATGTCCGTAACCCTTACTTTTAGTTTGATGAAAGGTGCGAACATTCCCGAGCTGCGTTTCATTACAGCACCCGGCAAGAAGCTCACCGTCGCTGACGAGGGGGGTTACTTCGTGACCACTGCGCATGGCCCTGACCTCTTCAAGGATTCCCAGCAAGCGATACGCTACATGATCGATCACCTGGCCTCTGAGCACAATATGACACGCGAGCAGGCTTATTGCCTGTGTGGCGCGGCGGTAGACCTGAAGATCAGTGAAATTGTGGATGCGCCTAACTGGATCGTGTCGGCGTATCTGCCTCTGAGCATTTTTAAGTAGCGAAGATAGTAAAGTTTTAGGAGGAAAGGGGACAGTGAGACTGCCCGGCTCACTGTCCTCACTTCCTTATTCCCTGAAAGATGGGAGAGCTTGAGCTACGGTGATTGGGAGGAACAGAGTACAAGCTATGGAACTCATTGGCCCAAAAAGGCATACCGACAAAACAGGAGACATTAGCGAAGCCGCAATTATTACGCGCCTTTTGCAGTCAGGTTATATTGTACTTACTCCCTATGGAAAGAACCATCGGTATGATCTAGTGATTGAAGATGCTGATGGGCAATTCTGGCGTATCCAGTGTAAGACAGGCTGGATAGGTGAGGAACAAACGGTAATCACATTTGCTACAGCGAGCAGTTATAATCATACAGCAAAACAGAAGGGATGGCGGAGCTACAAGGGGCAAATAGAATATTTTGCCGTCTATGTAGAGCGGCTTGGGAAGGTGTACCTCGTTCCTGTGGAGGCTGTTGGTGCAGCTAAGGCAATGTTGAGATTGTCTCCAACAAAGAACAAGCAAGAGAAAAACGTGCGGTGGGCGCAGGACTACGAATTATAGCTATCTACAAGAGGACTTGAACCTCCAACTAAAGCGCTTGACGAGAGTGACCAGGTATGATATTCTTCTCTACGTCAACAATGGGCAGCTAGCTCAATGGCAGAGCAAGCGACTCTTAATGTGCGCCTATGCGCTTCTATTACCCTTGCTGTGGAAGTACAGCACCAATGGAACGGGTGTGGTTAAGGCGCGACCTGACCTGATCCTGAAAAGGAAAAGGGGACAATAGCATGGTCGTTAAAAGTCTGACGAGGCCGAGTCCCACGATAAATCGAGGGCTACGGGCCAGAGCCAGGCAGCCAGGCCAGATATGGTCAAAGCTACACTGCTTGAACTTCAGTCGCGGCGATGTATTCGCTCATCCTTCAGCGCGTGGTTATGCTGGAGTATAGGGTTAACGGCCGAGATTAAGAGGGCCGTTAAACGTTCTCCCTATAGCCGCTCTTGGCAAAGAGTTAAGCGACGAACGAAGGACCTACGTCTGGACCGGGGTAATAGGAGAACTTAGGGATCACCTAAACGTCGCGAGATGCAAGGTGACGGAGCACCCATAGTACTCAAATGCTCGGGGTAATGCCTGAGACACGGGGAAGGGGTGCAGGAAGCTTCGTAAAGCTTCTGGAGAGCCGGATGCGGTGAAAGTCGCACGTCCGGTTCGGGAAGGAAAAAGTTAATCCCCTTCACAAAGGAATTGGCTTCTACTTCACTCGCTAGGTTCAGGGTTCGACTCCCTGGCTGCCCACCAATCCATCACACAGGCTTTTCCAGAGGGGAGAGCCTTTTTTCATGGTAACAATCAGGCTAACATCTTGACACACCGCTTTCACCCAGTGTAATATATAAATAGAAATTTATAAAACGATAGTTTATATGACGGGGCCTGATGAGCAGAAGGTAATGTATGAACGACTGGCGTGAGCTAAAAATCATGATGAAAGCGCTGGCAGACGTTGCGCGTCTGACCATCGTCTATCATCTTGCACGCCAGGAAGAAATCACTGTAACTGCCCTCACGGATCTGCTGGGGATCAGTCAACCGCTTGTCTCCTGGCATCTGCGCAAACTACGCCGCGCTGGCTTGATTCGCACACGGCGTGTTGGTCGCCAGGTCTACTGTGCATTGGACTATCAGCGCTTTCAGTATTGTCTGCACCGGCAGGCGAGCCTGGTTGATCCCGATGTCATAGTAGAACGTGTCCCCGTAGGTACTTCCTTGATAGAAGAGGAAGCGGTTCTCGAGGAGTGATCGCTGCTGGACATCACCTTGCCGCGAACTTATTGCGCTTCATAGCAACTTTACAGGCCGTTAAGCTGAGGCTTAACATATCTCGAGTACGCTTGAAGCAGAGAGTACAAGATTGTAAAGAATAGAAAGCTGGAGTAATTGTTAGAAATAGGAAGAAGAACCTTGCAGAAACATAGGCAGATGACCCAACGGCAGGCATTTCATTCTGGGAAGCTTGGCAAGGCCGACTTGCATATGCATAGTACCTACAGTGATGGTATAGGGACGATTGAGCAGATACTCCATCATGTCCAGTACAACACGCGCCTGGACGTGATTGCAATTACCGATCATGACGTGGTAGATGGGGCTTTGCGTGCCCGTGAGCTATGGGTCAAAGGCAACTATCGCTTCGATTTCATAGTAGGCGAAGAGATTAGCACGAATCAAGGTCACTTGCTGGCACTTTTCATCGAGAAACCTATCCGACCTCACCTGAGTATGGAGCGCAGTATAGATCTCATCCATGAGCAAAGCGGCCTGGCGATTGTTGCTCACCCGCTTAACCCTTTTTTCCGCCATAGCTGCCAGCGCGAGGTGCTGGATCGCATTTACTCAGCCAAGGATGTCTGGCTTGATGGCATGGAAAGCTGGAACGCCAGTTTTTGTGGCCTCTATGGTAATCGCATAGCGATGAGCATCAACCGGGAGGTGTACCGCTGGCCAGAGGTGGGCAACAGCGATGCCCATACATTAAGCGCCATTGGGCGCGGCTGCACCTGGTTTGAAGGGAAAAATGCGACAGACCTGCGCGGCGCCATTAAAGCTGGCTTGAGTGCTCCAGGAGGAAGGTTATGGCGAGTGCATGACTACTTGCGTCTGGCGCATCATCACATGAGTAAGCAAGGGCGGCTTGCATCTTGACCCTACTTGCACACTTGTGCTATACTTAGGCCTAAGATAGGGGAGGTGCTAAACTCGCAGCCAGCTAGTTCCTGGAGCGGCTTCTCATCTGAGATTGAAATTAGTATCGTTTCACTGGATAAGGCCAGTGAGTGGATCACTTGCATGGATCGTCAAAGCGGGGTGTAGCGCAGTCGGCTAGCGCGCAGCGTTCGGGACGCTGAGGTCGGAGGTTCAAGTCCTCTCACCCCGACCAGGATGGCACATGACTTCTCTAAGCGCGTGTCAGATCGTCAGGTAACGAAGGAGTATGGAATGCAGGCGTATCGGATATCGCAATCTGTTTTTATAACAGGTTGGCATCTGATGGCTGTCTGCCCATGTTCGCACAGCGAACGAGTGGCAAGCGATAAACGCCGGGCTGTGCTAAGCTTACCTGGACATGCAAGGTGCCTCGACCCTTATCCGCATAGTCATCATCGCAGGCGGCGCTAGAGGCTGAGGGGTACGGGTTTCTCCCCATTCCCTTTGCCACATCTCACGCTTCTTCCTCGCTGTCTGCTGTGGGTATCGGCTCTGACAGAGAGGAAGGGAAGTCATTTATGCCCGTTCTTGTATTGAACTCCTCCCTACAGCCTCTCTCGGTCATTCCAGAGCGTCGTCTCATCGTATTGCTTTCTAAACAGAAAGTTACCTTTGTTGATGAGAGCGTTCGTCAATTGATCGAGGAGAGCATTCAGGCCCGACGTCTTGAGTTGGAACGGCCTGTTATTGTACAGCTGCTGGCCAATATACGAGTGCCGCGCATGGTTCTTCAACCTACGCGGGCCAATATCCTGCTGCGTGACGACGAGGCGTGTCAGTACTGTGGCAGGCGAAGCCGCGATCTGACGCTCGACCATGTGATCCCGCGCTCTCGTGGAGGGCAGAGCACGTGGGAGAATCTCGTGGCCTGCTGCAAGCACTGTAATAGCAAGAAAGGCAATCACTTGCTCAAGGAAGTGAATATGCACCTGTTGCGTCAGCCTCGCCCACTCACACAGGAGTACGCAGGGTTTTTCCTGTTGCGCTATCCGAAATTGCGCGAGGCTTACGAGGAATTCCTCATGAGCGCACAGGTGGGGGTGTCCTGAGCAAGAGGTGATCACATGCTCGATCAAACATCATCTGGCGAAGGGGTTACAAGACCGAAGGCTGGTCTTGCTTACCTGTGCCTGTATGGGCATTTTTATCAACCTCCCCGAGAAGATCCGTTTACCAACGTGCTTCCCTTGGAGCCCGGAGCCACCCCTTTTATTAACTATAACGAAAAGATTACAGTTGAATGCTATCGTCCCAATGCCACGACAGGCAATTTTGAGGCGATCAGTTATGACCTGGGACCGACACTTGCCTCGTGGCTGGAGAAAGAACACCCGGATGTCTATCAACGAATCATCGATGCTGATCACTTGCATACGATGCGCTATGGTGTAGGGAATGCCCTGGCGCAGGTGTACAATCACATCATTATGCCGCTCGCAACGGCTCGCGATAAACGTACGCAGATTGTGTGGGGACTAAGCGACTTTCGCCATCGCTATGGACACGATGCGCACGGGATGTGGCTCTCAGAAACGGCTGTGGACTTTGAAACCCTGGACTTACTGGCGCAGTATGGAGTTACCTATACCGTGCTGGCTCCCTGGCAGGCAACAGGGCCAATCGATCCTTCTGAGCCATACCTGGTGCGGCTGCGCGATGGCCGCAGTATCACAGTTTTCTTCTATAACGCGCCACTTTCCGGGGGTGTCTCTTTCGATTGGGACACAACCAGTAATGCCGACCTGTTCGCGGCAAGCTACCTGGCCAAGCATCTTGTGCAGAGCAAACTCGATGCGGGGGAAGCTCAATTGATTCTTATCGCCACGGATGGTGAACTCTATGGACACCACAAACCCTGGCGAGATAAGTTTTTGAGTCACCTGATCCAGCATGGGGCGCCAGAATATGGTTTCGAAATCTGCACGTTAGAACGCTATATGCTGATGCACCCTGCCACGCGAGAGATCGAACTACGTGCGCCCAGCGCGTGGAGTTGTGGACATGGCGTAGCTCGCTGGGCAACGGGGTGTGAATGTACCGAAGGCGATAGCAGTTGGAAAGAAGCTCTTCGTCGTGCACTGGATAACCTGGCGACGCGAAGTGACCAGCTCTTCGAGCAGTATGCTGGCGAGACATTGAGTGATCCCTGGGCTGCGCGTGATGCCTATCTCCCCGTACGCAACGGCTGGGAAACGGTTGAGAGCTTCTGGGCAAGGTACGGCAAGCAGCAGCGACCACCGGATGATGTGCGACAGGCACAACGCACCATGCTCTTGCTTGAGGCTCAATATTACCAGCAATACAGCTTCACCAGTTGTGGTTTTTTCTTTGAAGACCTGGATCGTATCGAACCGCGCAACGATATTGCTTTTGCGCGCAGGGCTATCAGTCTCACCTGGCAGGCGCTGGGACGCTTTGCTATCGATCTCCAGCGCGAATTCTTGAAAGATTTGCAGGCTGCTGTAAGCAGGCGCACTCGTCTCAGCGGTGTTGACCTCTACTACCAGTTACCAGTACTGCACCGCGATCAATTGCCGCCGCTACCGCCCCGGCCTTTGAGAGCAGAAGAAGAGGACGTTGCATAGGGGAGCGCGGTCCTTTCCTACGTTACGAACTTTTCATAATGTAATCCACCAGGGACATAAACACTGGAAAGTTTGGTATCCCAGAAACTTTGATTGAAGTCCAGTTCAGCCACTGGCCGTCCTTGTTGATAGCCAATGTCCCTTTATTGACTTGAATGTTTTTGACCTGGTTCCAGAGGATAATCTCCTCCCCGTTGCCTATTCCGTGTATAGTCACACTGAGTTTGCCAAAAGTGACAGGCTCCCCGGCATTGTAGGTATCAATTGCCTTTGGCAGCAGCCTGCGGTTGACCTCTTGCGTAAGAGTATTGCCCAGGGCATCGACTTTGCTTAACCCATTGTTGAATCTGAACTTTTTGCCGTCGTCTCGCTGCACAGTGTAGACATGGGTTGTACCGAATTGGAAAGTCCCGAGGTAGCGCTTATTGACCTTCTGCCAAATCGTCTTGATCTGATCCCAGCGGATCACATCGGTGGTGTTCCCCTTGACGCGCACCAGCCCTTCGGTAAAGGTATAGACGTGCAGGCCATAATAGAGCAGTGCGTTGATGGCAAGCCAGAGCCCTCCACACAGCAAGATGATACCGAGACCGCCCCATGATGAGGATACGCGCAGGAGATAGTCAGAGGCTACAAGGCCCGCGCCGCCGAGTATCCCTATCAGACTCAGGACAAGGACTGTGCGTGCATTCAGTATAGTGAGCCTGGCCTTGTACTCGGTCTTCCATGCGCCAAGTTGATTTTGTACTGCAAGTATATTTACTTCCGCAGGTAGCGTTGGCTGCTGTGGTTGTCGTGGTTGTTGTGCTCGTTGCTGTTGTTGCTGTTGCATGGCTGCCCCTCCTCGCTGCCTTTGTTACCAATCAGGGGTATACATTGATTATACCCAACATATCACGTAGTCTGCTCGTGTGTCTATATGCTATATTTACGCATGAGTTTGTGAGGAAGTTTTGCTTCTGTAGATATTTGTGCCACGTTCAACCATCCTAAAGATTGGTAAGGAAGCCGTGTGCCTGAAGATAGAAGCTTTAGTCTATTGACTATGAACGTCAAGCAGGTAAGTAAATCAAATTGTCGGAATTATAGAGAACACCCCCGGCCGGGGGTGTTGTGCGTGAGATGGATTCAAGCGATCCTAATAAACGGCTATGATGGTATTCCAGTTCGTATGGTTGTATACCCAGGCGGCCTGGTCCTCTTGCATGTTGATGCAGCCATGACTGCCGTTGCCCGAAAAGGTCTCGTCACCGCCTGTGTCGTAGTGCGGGAATTGTGTGCCTGGACCATAGTTCACGCGCCACCAGGCATCATGTACGAAGAAGCCGCCCCAGTGATAAAGAATCGCGTAGTTAATGTGCGTAGGCGGATACCAGAAGGGCGAGCCTGGGGGATCGGTCGATTTGAACTCAGTCGGTGACTGGCGATTTTGTACTGTCCAGATTCCCGGCAATGCCGGGCGTTCTACACGGCCGGTAGTCACATGGAAGGAAGCCACCAGTTTGCCATCCTGGTAGAGGCGCAGGGCCTGCTCAACCATTGAGATCATGAGCACCTGGCTATGGTGGAGATTGTAGTGATCAAGCATCTGCAAGTCGGTGGCATGTACCTGGTTGTACGGGGTTGTATCGTAATAGTCCTGTTCCATCACCTGCAGGTTGAAGAGTTGATTATTCTCTTCGTCGATAACGGACTGGAAGTCGGCGGCTGTGACCGTCCAGCCAAGTTCCCGGTTCAACCAGAAGCCGATGCCTGGCAGCGTGTAACCGGCAGTAAGTAGATAGTTTTTGCCATCGAACTTATCGTGGTAGGGGTGCGCGTTTCCCCACGCTCTTGCCTGCTGGTCAATATACTTGACGAGGTAATTAGCCTGGCCCTGTACCAGCATATCGTGCATAGATGTGATATCCGCTTGAATCCGTGCGGCAACTGCCAGGTAGTCATTGATGCTGGAGGCCTTTTTGAGAGCAGCCTGATAGGAAGCGAGATGCTTCTGGTAGCTGCTGGCATCCATACCATACGTTTTCAGCGAATTCACCTGCGCCTGGAACTCAATCAGTTTCGCCTCTCCAATGTAAGGGAGCGCTTGAATTGAACTCACTAGAGCCTGCTGATATTGTGCGTCTATCAAAGTGCCCAGGTTCTGGAAGTCAAGCGGAGCGAAAGCGCTGTTATAATCCTGCATATCAGCTGTATACTGGGCCTGCATGGCGGTAATATCAAGAGATGCTGCGTGCATCAGGCCAATCGTATGTTGGAACGTGCTTAGTCTATTGTAAGTTGGCTCGATCAGGTTCAAAGTATTGGTCGAGAAACGTGCATCGTAGCTGATCACTGCATAGTCTTCAGGGTATTGCGCAGCAGAAAGGAGCAATTGATCTCGACTGAACTGCTGACTGAATATATTGATATTTGAGAAATGCCCAGACATACTCTCCCGCGTGAGTGCCAGTTGGAAATTCTGCATATCGTACTGTGCTCGCGTTTGGAACTGCTGGGTAGCAGTGACGATGATGCCTTGTACTTGTACAGTTAACTGGTTATAACGCGTTGCCAGATTTTGGTAATAGTTTGTAGCTGCTTGATTATTAAAAAGTGTAAAAGGTGCGCTTGAACGGCTCAGTTGCTGTTCTTGTGTCATGACAGGCTGAAGCATCGAGGTAGGAACGCCGATGCTTTTGGCATGCTGAAGCAGGTGATCGAGTTGTGTCTTATTCTGACTTGCCTGCTTCTGGGTATGGGCATCGCCACCACAGGCACTGGTGAGAGTCATCAGGCCAATCATAACCCCAGCAAACAGCATCTGCGTCAGGCGAACACGAGGACGATGTGTTTTTTGCATGGTGGACTAACTGCCTTCCTGAAGTATCCAGAGCGAATATTAGGAATGACAACAAACGAATGCAGAAGGGAAGGTTATCTCCTTCCACTTCGTGCTCTGGCTTTTTGTTTGCGTTTCTCTTTGCGAGCAGCCTTACCGGTTTTCTTGCTGCTGCCCCCACCTCCGCCACTTGATTTTGGTAGAGCAGGCATCGACATCCCTGCACCACCACCATACTGCTGGGCCAGACGGGCCCAGGGACCCCTACCACTACTGACCTGGCGCATCATAGTACGCATCTGGCTGAACTGCTCAAGCAGCTGGTTGACTTCCTGCACACTTGTGCCACTGCCATGGGCAATGCGCTTACGCCGGCTTCCATTAAGAATGTCGGGATTTTGTCGTTCTTGTAACGTCATTGAGAGAATGATTGCCTCGATATACTTGAGTTGATCTCCTTCCAGGGCCTCATCCATCTCCGGCATTGCCGCCAGTTTATTGAACCCAGGCAGCATCTCCATTACTTGTCGTAGTGGACCCATGCGTTTCAACTGGCGCATCGCCGAGAGAAAATCGCCCAAATCAAATTTCCCCTGCTGTAGCTTAGCCTGGGCTTTCAGCGCCTCTTCCTGATCGATTGTTTCTTGTGCACGCTCGATCAGGGATAATACATCGCCTAATCCTAGTATACGCGACGCCAAACGATCTGGATAGAAAGGCTCCAATGCATCAGTTTTCTCGCCAACGCCCAAGAATTTAATCGGCACACCGGTCACGGCGCGAATAGAGAGTGCTGCACCACCCCTGGCATCTCCGTCCATCTTGGTCAGGATCATGCCTGTGAGCGAGACAGCTTTATTGAAGTCGTCTGCAACGCGTACCGCCTCCTGGCCAGTCATGGCGTCGGCGATCAACAGTACTTCGCGTGGTTGAACGCGATTGCGAATGCTGATGACTTCCTGCATCATGCGCTCGTCAATATTGAGGCGGCCGGCCGTATCAAGAATAATGACACTGCAAGCCTGTTCGCGAGCGTAATCGATGGAATGAACACAGATATCGACCGGGTTGGCTCCCATCGCTTCTGCGTAGACGGGAATGGAGAGTTGTTTCCCCAAGATTTGAAGCTGGCGTACAGCGGCTGGGCGATACATGTCGGCAGCGACAAGCAATGGCCGCTGGCCCTGTTTGAGCAGGTAATTTCCAAGCTTTGCTGCGCCAGTGGTCTTACCAGATCCTTGCAAGCCGACAAGCATAATGATGTTGGGTGGCGCTCCACTCAGGTCGAGCTTGCTCCTATCTTCGGTGCCGCCGAGCAGATCAATCAGTTCATCATTAACAATCGAGAGCACCTGTTGTGCAGGCGACAGGCTCCCCATGACATCGGCGCCAATAGCTTTTTCCTTGACACGCTCGACGAATTGGCGTACCACTTTGAGACTGACATCCGCCTCGAGCAGCGCTAATCGTACCTCGCGCATGGCCTCGTTGACGTCGGCCTCGGTCAGCTTGCCCTTGCCGCTGAGGCTTGTAAATACCCCTTCAAGACGTTTTGATAGGCTCTCGAACATTGCCATAATATGTGTATCCTCTCTCCGCCAGTTTCCAGTACATCAATTATATCACGTTTATCTCCACATTTCGTACTACATAATGGTACTGTCCTGGTGCGCTGAACGGAGCATCTCCTAATAAGGTATAATCATCTAATATATACATTTTAGCGAGTAAGGAGTTGTAAGTGTTCAAACGCAAGCGTTCGCAGCGAGAGATCTTTGCATCTTTCGACTGGTGGAACGAAGGCTGCTTTCTTGGCCAAATGACTGGTGACCGCTGCGATTACATCGAATCCTGCATAACCAGAGCCTATGGTCAAGGGGCTTTACAACAACAAGAGATTTTAGAAATTGGCTGCGGAGGTGGCCTGATCTGTGAGCAGCTTGCGCGACGTAAGGCAACAATGGTGGGAATAGACCTATCCGAGGGCGCGTTAGCGGCGGCTCGCGCGCACGCACGCCAGAGTGGATTGGGCCGTATTATTCATTATGAGCAGGCCTCGGCAGAGGCCTTGCCATACGCGAACGGTAGTTTTTCAGTGATTATTTGTTTAGATGTATTGGAGCATGTACGTGATTTGAAAGCTACAATTGCAGAGATTACACGTGTGCTTGCTCCAGGTGGCATCTTCGTCTTCGATACGATCAATCGCACGTTGATCGCACGAGCAGTTTTGATCTGGTACGGTGAACATTTTCCCAGCGGCGGCTTGACAAGAGGCATTCACAATTACCATAACTTCATCAAACCGGCTGAACTGCGGGCGATTCTGGCGGCAAACGAATTGCGGGTACAGGAGTTGACGGGTTTTATGCCGCGTGGTTATGTGGATGGTCACTTCAAGATGGGACCTGGCTGGTTTATAGGAATATCATATGTAGGTTATGCTATCAAAATGCGTTGAGGCTCTACTTTTCAATGCCCTGGTGGGACGTTATAATAATAGAAGCCATATTTAACCGCGTCACGGACAGGAGTCACTTTTATGGCTGACACTCAGCATTTTCTGGTTCGCTTTTGGGGGGTGCGAGGAAGTTACCCCGCTCCTGGACAGCACACACTACGTCACGGTGGGAACACCGCTTGTGTTGAAGTGCAGGCCGGTACGCATACTCTTATCCTGGATGCAGGCAGCGGCATCATTCGCCTCGGTAGCGAGCTGCTGCAGCGCAAGCATGGCAAAGCGCTCAACATCTCCCTGCTCATTACTCATGGCCACGGCGACCACCTGATCGGGTTCCCTTTTTTCTTGCCATTGTTTGATCCCCAGGCCAATATCAGCATCTTTGGTCCTCGTCTGGCCGACCGGGGAATTGAACAACTTGTAACCCCTCTGATGTCTCCACCGTATTTCCCTGTAGATGTTCGCACTCTGCCTTCGTGCCGCACGTATCACACTCTTAACAATGATGAACAAATCATCTGGCGGCAAGGCGCTGCCGACCCAGTCGTCATCACAAAACAGGAGAATGTGCAAGATATCGAGGTACGCGTCGCCAGTATGATTACGAACAGTCATCCTAAAAATGGGGCGCTTATCTACCGGATCGAGTATGCAGGCCGATATCTCATCTTTGCTACTGATGTGGAGTGGCAAGAACGGTATGATCCGTCTTTTGTTGCGTTTGCAGAAGGCGCGGATCTGCTGATTCACGACGCACAGTACACCAGCGACGATTATCAAAACGCGAAGCAGGGTTTCGGCCATAGCACGGTTGATATGGCGACGGGAGTGGCTCGTGCAGCTCACGTACGCAGGCTGGTACTTTTTCATCATGAACCAACGTACAGTGATATTAAACTGGATAGTATGGAAGCGGAGGCACAGAGGAGCTTTGCACATACATACTCGGCGTGGGAAGGTATGGAAATTGATCTTTTAGCATAAAAGGGCTTGGTGAGGACAACAATGGCTATAAACGTAATCCTGGCACTGATGATTGTTGGCTCGTTTTTAGTGGCGATAGTATTGCACGAGAGCGGTCATGCACTGATGGCTTCCGTGTTAGGTGATCCAACCCCCCGAGCGGAAGGGCGGCAAAGCTTCAGTCTGGCTATGCACCTTGATGCATTGGGGACGATACTCTGCCTTATTCTGGCTTTTCAGCCGGTATTGTTTGGTCCGGTGGGACTCGGTTGGGGCAAGCCGGTGAAGACTGATCCATGGAAGTTACGTGGCGGCCCAAATGGTGGAACGCTGCTGGTAGCGCTGGCAGGCCCAATTTTTAGCCTGGCCATTGGACTGCTTTTCGCCCTGTTGTTGCGTTTTATCTTCGGCCTGCCGTTTCTTAGCCAGATATCATCGCCGGTGCTGCTGTGGTTGGTCACGCATTTCCTCCAGTTGTTGACGGTATTCGCAAGTGTAAATATCTGCCTGGCATTGTTCAATGTCCTGCCTTTCTATCCCCTTGATGGATACCAGATAGTGTACACACTCCTGCCGACACGCCAGGCAGTCCAATTCGCCAAATCGGCACCCTATGGGCCATTTATTGTCCTGGGCATTTTCTTTTTACTGCCTTTTCTGGCACAGATCTCAGGCTCAGGACTTAGTAGCTTATTCATCTTTCATATTCCAACCTACCTGCTGGAAGGTTCTCTCGCCCTCATCGGCCTGGTCAGCGGTCAGCCATTGGCAATTGGGATACACTACTTCTTACCATGAGCATGCAGAAGTGGCTACAAATGAGTGTCTATCGTCTCCGTCAGGTGTACCAACAACTCGGCTTTGTCGCTCCTCTTTCGGCTGATGATCACGCGGAGGTGGCGCGTTGGTTGCCAGCTTCAGCAATAGCGCTTTTTCAGGAAATGTCTGTTGCTGATCAGCAGCACAGCCTGCGCGTTTGTCGCGGTTTGCAGGCACGTGGCTGTGAAGAAAGAGACCTCCTGGCGGCAGCATTGTTGCATGACGTTGGTAAGGGGCAAAGGCGTGTACCTTTCTGGACAAGGCCGGTAGTCGTTATGGGCAAACTTTGTGCACCGAGTCTACTCTCTCACCTGGCCATCTATCCACGTGAGGGGATGACAGGTCAAGGATGGCGAGGCGCACTCGGCTGTGCCTGGTATCATGCCGAAGTAGGGGCGAAACTGGCTGCGGCTGCTGGACTCTCAGAACAAGCTGTTCTTTATATCAGGACACATCATCAATCCAACGGTCCGGCAGCGGAATTACACCTAGTAGACGAGGATTCGTGAGTTATGCTTGAGCAAATCATTGATGGGTCATCGGGAACGATAGCGACGGATGGTACATGGGCAAGCTATATTGTGCAGCTACCAATTTTCGAGGGGCCGCTCGATCTCTTACTCCACCTCATAGAAAAGCGGCGAATGGAAATCACTACCGTCTCTTTAGTAGCCGTGACTGATCAGTATCTCGCCTATATCCGGCGCTGGCAGGAAGCGGAGGTAGGAAGTCTACCGCTGGCGAACATGGCAGCATTCATCTCTCTTGCTGCGCGCCTGCTCTTCATCAAATCACAGAGCCTCTTGCCGCGCATATCCAAGGAAGAGGTAGATGAGCAAGCAAAGAACGCTGCTGCCATGGCCGAAGAACTGCGCCGCCACTTGCTGGAATACAAACAGGCGAAAGAGATCGCCCGCCATCTGCGACAGCGCGAGGAAGCAGGTTTGCAAACTTACGCACGCTCTAGCTTACTAGCTAGTATCGAGGCACAACTGGCGTGGACGCCTCCTACTCTTATCGGCATGGAGCCACGGTTGCTGGCCTCGGCTTTCCAGCGCCTGCTTGAACTGCGTACGAAAGATGAGTTGGATGGCGCGGACCTGATACCGCTGGCCCGTATAACCATCCGCGAACGCACTGCTGAGATTGTGAGGCAGCTACATGAGCGTACCAGTATTTTTCTCGCTGAACTGATCGAAAAAGAGCGTTCTCACCTGGTAGTCATCGTCACCTTCCTGGCGGTATTGGAGATGTGGAAGCGAGAGCGTATCACCGTGACACAGGATAGCCTGTTCGGTTCGATTTGTTTGCAGCGTGGTCCATGTTGGTTCGCAATAGGACAGGATGATGAACAGGAGGGGGAGTAAGCGAGATGCTTTTCGCGCTTATGCATCCAGTTCGCTTCTTAGCTCATCAAGATAGGCAAGCATAAAGTTGACACGACGCCTGGCCATATGATGGCCGGTCTCTGTGGCCATTGAATCGCTGATCTTAAGCAACTTCGTAAAGAAATGATCCAGCATATAACTCTTATCATCAGGCTCATGTTGCTCTGCAAACGGATCTGTAGGGTGATAGGTCCTGGTCTGCGGCGTACGGCGGATGGTGGCAGTTATCGCCCAGCGTAGAATGCCGATAGCGCCCAGGCCCTCAAGCCGGTCGGCGTCACGCACAACTCGGGCTTCCAGGGTACGAGCTTCGATATTTCGGCTGAAACTGTGGGCTGCAATGGCGTGTAGTATCGCTTTCTGCGCCTCGGGAGCAACTTGATAGTCAGCCAGCATTTGTGCTGCAACTCTCTCTGAGAGTTCGGCATGATGTTTTATGCTATCGCTATTAGAAGTACGGCCCAAATCATGCATCAATGCGGCCATGCCGACTATGAACGGGTCTGCACCTTCCTGTTCGGCGATATGGAGGGCAAGCTTATATACCCTTTCCACATGCTCCCAGCCATGGGCTGGGTCATCGAGATGCGCGAAACGTCGCTGCACCTCTGCATATGTATCCAGTAGTATCTGCGACTCCATACTTCGGACTCCATAGAATTGGGAAATCATGTGCTGTCTCTCCTTATTTCGTAGGTGGTTATCTTTTTATGAAGTATAGATTAAGAATGTTAACACCAAGTTAAAGAACCTAAGGCATAAAAATCATCCTGATGGGGGATGCGTTACAGCGCTTGATTGCTATACTAGGCATAGAGAGATAAATTACTCACTCACATGCTCTAAGAGTCTATGCCCCTGCGAAAATGGGCTACCTGCAAGAATCGGAAGGAGTCGCTCGTGCCAGAGAACCAGAAGGACGATAGATGGTCTAGCACGGTAGCTACGGAGGCTGTTGCACCTGACGCGACTGCACCCCATGCACTAGGACAAACGTATGATGCAACTAAAACGTATACAACAGATGAAAAACGTACTGGCGTTATCAGTGTGCTGCTGGTAGATGATCACGCGTTGATGCGTGAAGGATTGCGCCGATTGCTTGAGTTGGAAGAGGATATTCACATCATTGGTGAGGCGGTAAATGGGTTCGACGCCCTCCAGAAAATACGCCAGCTATCTCCTGAAGTGGTACTGATGGATATTAGTTTACCATTGATGGATGGGATTGCAGTGACGCGACAGATAACCCATGAATTTCCCAGCATGGCCGTGATTATGCTCACGATGTACCGCCAGAGCCAGCAGGTATTACGGGCTATGAAGAATGGAGCAAGGGGTTATCTGCTCAAAAGTGTTTCGTCCCAGGAGTTGGCTCAAGCCATTAGAACAGTATACGAAGGAGGAACGCTCATTGAGCCGGAGCTGACAGGGGCTATCGTGAGCGAATACCGGCGCTTATCCAATTCGGCGGCAGGAGGCCGTCCCATCCGCGCCCTCTCAGAGAAAGAGCTTGAAATCATCCGTTACGTGGCGACAGGGATGAGCAATAAAGAGATCGCGGGGAAGCTAGCATATTCCGAAAAAACGGTGAAGAACTATCTTTCGATTATTTTTCAAAAGCTGGGTACGCGTGATCGCACGCAGGCAGCTATCTTTGCCCTGCGCAACGGATTGATCTTCGACGAGGAAGAGGAATCATAGCCAGTGCTGTTTGGTGGCCACAACAGCTGCCTGGGTACGGCCCTTGACATGCATTTTTTGCATAATATGATGCACATGTGACTTGACCGTTTCGATGCTCACGGAAAGCTGGCTGGCAATAGCCTGGTTGGAAGACCCTTCGACGAGGAGACGCAATACCTCCTGCTCACGAATGGTCAGTATGACCGCGGGAGACGTAAGTGGGAAGCGTGCTTTTAGAGTAGTGCCTTCGCCAGGTTTACTACGAACCTCGAGGAAGCCTCCTACACGCTCTATACGTTCGCGCATAAGACGTAGGCCAAAATGTTGTCCAGGCAGCGCACCCTTATATTCCTGCTCGGGGAGGAAGCCTGTACCATTGTCACTGACTTGTACAGTGAGCAATCCAGAGAGTACACGCATGCGAATGATTACCTGGCTGGCGTGAGCATGCTTGCGCACATTGTTGAGCGCCTCCTGGATGAGGCGGAAGACGGGGTCTTCTAGTGAAGACGGTACCATGTCTGGATCGTCCATATGGTAGCGAATTTCCAGGCCAGGTTCATTGAGAGCATAGTTGTCCAACAGAGCCTGCAGTGTGGCATGGAAGCCCAACTCTTCCAGTTGCCTTGGTATCAAAGAAGAAATACCGCGCCGCAAGTCATTCAGGCTTGCTTCCAGGATTGAGGAAGCTTGAGCGATCTCGTGTAAAGCGGCTTCGGTAGTGGGCTGTTTCTCGAGCGTACGCTGGACAAATTCAAGTTTACGCAATACATATGCGATCTGTTGGACAAGCCCGTCGTGGATGTCATGAGCAATACGACTACGCTCCTGTTCGATCATCGCCTTCTGTTCAGCGATGTGTAGTTTATAGAGCGTCGAGAGGGTATCTGTTTCCGTATTGGAAAGATAAACAGAAAGCAGTGAAATGCCAATGAGAAGGGATCCCTCGTCAATTGTTGGTTGTGTGCCGGCGCGTTCTTTGCCCACTTCATGACGCCCTGAGCTAAAACACAGCACCAGTAGGCCCTGCGGACTGTTATACTGAGCCTTTGCTCCGATAGCGCCAAGGATCACATGCCCGCCCGGTGATGCCCAGTAACGTTCTTCTTCCAGGCTAAGCGGATCACTGAATAGATCTGGCACGTGCAGGATGCCCTGCTTGAACAGAGCATGATAGAAAACTCCATCTAGAGGAACATTCTTGGGGTCGAAAACCTCTTTGTGAGGAAACTGTATGAGGTCAGACCTGGAAGGTGCCGGGCGTCGTGGGCGTCGCCCACTGCGCTCTAATAAGGTCAGTACGTGATCTTCTTGATGTAGGGCGAAGACTAATCCCAGGCTTGCTCCAGTGCTCTTACGAAGGTAATCTAGCAAGGCGCGTCTCCCGTGCGCTACTGAATCATAGTTTTGCAAATGTGTAATGAGCTGTAAGAGCAGGTCAGACGGTACCATGAAAATTCCCCTCCTTCTTTTCAGCATACCAGGAAGAGAAAGAACTAGATACATGACAGAAGTAATAGTGAGGAAATCTACAGAGGTCTTACCATGCTTGCCGGCTTTAACGTGTGAACGATTCTAGCGGCGAGCATGGTAAGGTTGCCCTGTCTATTGGTGTGTAGCCATCGGAGAGGATATCTGTGCTGTCTCTTTGTGCTCTGCCTCGACAGCCAGGAGGGAGGAAAGCTCGCCATCCGAAAGCGCTTTAGGTGAGGCCTGCTGCGGATCGAATACGATGTTGTCCCGCTTGCAGTAGCGCAAACGGCTCCAGTTCTCAAGAGCGCGATCCCATGACGGTAATAGCTGCTGTGAGTTGAGATCAGCTCTTCCCACGCGCAGGAAGGCAAGGATAGACAACACCAGGGCGGCGACGATGCCGATGAGGGTTATCACGACTTGAATGATTCTGACAACCTCCGGCAAGCCGACTGATCCAAGAAGAACGATGATGAAAAATGAGCCAACAGTGACAATACCCATTCCAATAACCATATACTTGATCATTGGCACGCGCCCAACGGGCATAGGCGGCGGTGCAAAGCGTGAGATGCCAGACTCGTAAGCCGTTGCTAAAGTCATTACTTGATCTGCCCGTTGACATACGGGGCAGGGAGGCTTTTGACTTACATTAGCTACCATAAACAACCCCCTTAGGATCGTAGTTACTTTAAACCAGTGGCTGACCAAATTACCGTATATAAAAAAGATAACACGTCAGAGCAGATTAGACAATGGGCCACGAAGATAAAAGCGCGGTCTCTTCAATCTCACGAGGCTTGACAAGCAAAAGAAACGTTGTTATTATGTCGTGGACACCGTGTGCCCACAGGAGCAGTGATGTACTCCTGTGGGCAACTCCCCCAGGCTTCAAGATTGAAAGAAGGAAGGCTCTCCACCCACGCCTCCATATCTGCTTCGAGTCTGCGTGTTGGAAACGGAAAGGAGAGAGGATGTTTGCAGTAATTAAAAGTGGTGGAAGACAATACAAAGTCGCCGTCGGTCAGACCTTCGAGGTCAACCGGCTCCCTGTCGAGGACGGAGCACAGGTTAAGTTTGAAGAGGTTCTGCTTATCTCGGATGCAGACCGCTCGATGGTGGGTACACCTCTGGTGGATAATGCTGTGGTGCTGGCAACGGCCACCCGCCAGAGCCGTGGCGAGAAGTTGATTGTTTTCAAGTATAAGTCCAAGAAGCGCCAGCGTCACCGCCGTGGCCACCGGCAGGAGCTGACAGTCCTTACCATTGAAGATATTGTTGCCAACGGTATTAGCCTGGTAAGCGGCGAGGCACCGCAGGACAGGCAAGCTCCCATCGAGGAGGAAGTGGCAGCGCTTGAAGCAGTCACAGAGACCGAGGCAGAAACGCCAGCGGCTGAAACTGAAGCAGTACCAGAAGTGCAGACCGAGAAGAAGACTACCCGCCGTCGCCGCACAGCAAAGGTTGAGGACAGCGAGGCCCAGGCGGGCGAGAGTAGTGAGAGTAGTGAGAGTAGGACAGAGGAATAATAAATCATGGCACATAAAAAGGGTGTGGGTAGCTCCCGCAATGGTCGGGATAGCAACCCTAAAATGCTTGGTGTGAAGCGCTACGATGGGCAGTACGTTACCGCGGGCAGTATTATTGTGCGCCAGCGCGGCACCAAGATCAATCCTGGTAACCATGTCGGTCTGGGGCGTGACCACACGCTGTTTGCGCTGATCGAAGGTTATGTCAAATTTGAACATGACGCACGCAAGAAGCGCCGTGTCAGCATCTACAGAGATTTCCCCGGTCGTCCTTCCCTGACCAGTGAAACTCCAGCCGGCGATGCCGCTGTCGAGGTTGTGGAAGCTTAAATTTTTCGTGCGTAATTTCCAGGCGGGCACCTCTATGGCTGCCCGTTTTCTATTTTATTTGTAGCGGCCGGGCTATCATCCAAGCATGCAAATGCTACCTCTTGCCAAATGAGGTCCAGGAGACTACACTTTCTTTTGTTATAGTCACGGGTTTGGCTTCCTTCTCGTCAAGCTAAGAGCAAAGAAAGGACAATGTATGCGAGCAATTATCAGCGCTGCCAACCGTGATGGCGTCTCCGAGTTGGCACATAAGTTGCAGGAGCGCGGTGTAACCATATTCTCGACCAGCGGCACCGCTCACGCCCTGCGAGCGGCCGGCATTCAGGTAGAACTGGTTACCGCCCTCACGAAGTTTCCCGAAATACTCGAGGGGCGTGTCAAAACTCTGCATCCAGCCATTTTCGGTGGAATCCTTGCGCGTCGCGATGTTACAACTCACATGAATGAACTGCAAGAGCATGAGATTGCGCCCATTGATATTGTGGTTGTGAGCCTGTACCCTTTTGCAGAGGCAATTGCTCGCCCTGGTGTGACAATAACAGAAGCTCTAGAGCAGATCGATATTGGCGGCGTAGCGCTCATTCGCGCCGCGGCTAAAAATTTCCAGGATGTGATAGTACTGGTGCGCCCACAGGATTATGCACCAGTGATGCAAGAATGGGACGAGTTGGGTGAGGTCAGTCTTGCTACTCGCCGGCGGCTCGCTGCTGTTGCCTTCCAGTATACTGCTAGCTATGATAGTGTCATCGCCGACTATTTGCGCACCCAACCCGCTGAATATTTTCCTGAAGAACTTGTCCTGCCATTGACGCGCAAATCGATCCTGCGCTATGGAGAGAATCCTCACCAGCGAGCGGCTTTTTATCGCTGGGCCAAGACACCGTCATCGGTCATGACTCCTATGGTAGGGAGTGCTGAGGTATTGCATGGCAAGGAGTTATCTTATAACAATCTTCTTGACCTGGATGCCGCGCTGGCAACAGTCAGCCGGTTTACTGCGCCAACGGTAGCCATCATCAAACATACGAATCCCTGTGGAGTGGCCTGCGATGACACGCTAGTAGAGGCCTACAAGAAAGCTCATATGGGGGATAGTATTTCAGCGTTCGGCGGCATCATCGGTTGCAACCGTCCTGTTGATGCAGCAACTGCCCGTGAAATTAGCCAGTTATTTTGCGAGGCGATCATCGCTCCGGATTTCACCTACGATGCACTACTCATACTGCGCGGTAAACAGAATCTGCGCCTGCTGGCCACTCATTGCCCCATTGAGCCAGGCAACGGAAACTCTATACCACCACTCAAGACCAGCCGCTTCGACATACGAACTGTAAGTGGCGGCTTATTGCTGCAGACGCCAGATACCGCTGGTGAAAAAGAAACAGAGTACCGGGTGGTGACCGAGCGTGAACCGACGCTGGAGGAAGCAACCGATCTCATGTTTGCCTGGAAAGTGGTACTCCAGGTCAAATCTAATGCCATCGTGCTGGCACATAAACTGGCAGTGACCGGTGTAGGAGCAGGACAGATGAACCGCGTCGCCAGTGTACAATTGGCAGTGGAGAAAGCCGCAGAGCGAGCACGCGGATCGGTGCTGGCATCAGATGCCTATTTCCCTTTTGCTGATGGGGTGGAAGCCGCGGCTAAGGCGGGAGTAACGGCTATTATTCAGCCAGGTGGATCCATACGCGATGAGGAGACTATCCGTGTGGCGAATCATTATGCAATCGCCATGGTCTTTACGGGCAAACGGCACTTTCGCCACTAAAGCAAAGAGACCAGGCAACTGTCGCCTGGTCTCACCAGTGGCATTGGTCATGCCGTGATTTCATCTGAGAAGAAGCGTATCCAGAACAGGCAGAAGGCAAGTCCTCCTACGAGCGTGAAGAAAGCTACCGCGCCGCGCGTACCTTCGTCCACGTGGGGATCCCTAAATGGGTAGAACAGAATCAACGACAGCCATGCAATGCTAAAAACTACCGTCCAGCTCAGTTTGGTCGTCTCAGGATTTGAGCGATAGGCGAGGTGATAGATGAAGAGAAGGAGCAGGCCTAGGAAAATCACAGTGCTCTTAAAGGGTAGAGTAATGCCCGCACCAAAATCGATGATCAGGGTCGGGCTAATAAATAAGAAGCAGCAAATCCACAGGATGCTAAGGATGATGGCTCCTATGACTTTTCCCTTGTGTAAACCCGGTGTCACGATATGAAGCTCCTTTCCGAGGAGTAAAATATTGCTCTGGTGACCTTATTGTAGTCCTTGCGCGCAAATAAATCAACCTGTATGACCTGAGATCCACTCATAATTCCTTTAGCGGGCCGCAGGCCCGCTTGGGAGGAGAGAGGAAGCGAGGACACCTCGCGCTCCGGCAAGGGACTGCGTCCCCGGCACCCCTGCTTGATGAGTGGATGCCAGTTATGACAAGACGTCATAATAAGCGCGTGCGAAGCGTGCTGCCCACGTGGCATTGTTGATGAGCAGCGCTTTGTTGGCTTCGACGCTCTCGCCTCCTGTAACCCGCGCGACATGGGCGAGAAGAAAAGGCGTTATGGCGGCCCCGTGTATGCCGTTTGCTCTGGCCAGTTGCAGCGCCTCCTGTGTTGCTGACTCCAAAAGGCCAGGAGCCATGGCATGACGTTCAGGTATGGGACAGCCTACTATAAGCCCGTGCAGTTGGCACTCCCATTGCGTGCGAGCAATGGCCGCGATGGTGGCAGCATCATCAGCCCTATACCTGAGTGACCGCCCGCTGGATTGTACATAGAAGGCGGGAAACTCATCGGTCTGCCAACCAATGACGGGCACCCCCTGCGTCTCCAGGTATTCCAGCGTGAGGTCCAGGTCTAGGATGGATTTTGCCCCCGCGCAGACGACAAGAACCGGCGTTCGGCTCAACTCTGTCAGATCGGAAGAAATGTCCATACTCGTTTCAGCGCCTCGATGTACTCCTCCTATGCCACCTGTGGCGAAGAAACGCAGTCCTGCCATGCTTGCGCAGAGCATAGTCCCGGCCACTGTGGTTGCTCCCCAGCGGCGCGTTGCCAGGGTCACTGCCAGATCGCGCCTGCTCACCTTGACAATATCTTGCGTTGTCCCCAGGTGCTCAATTTCCCTGGTAGTGAGGCCGATGCAGATCTTCCCATCGTGTATACCCACAGTTGCCGGGACCACGCCTTCGGCTCGGATAGTTGCCTCCATGGACAGGGCTACTTCGATATTGGCGGGATGGGGTAAGCCGTGGGCAATGACGGTTGACTCGAGAACTACAACCGGGCGACGTTCTTCGATTGCTGTGCGCACTTCACCTGAAAGTGTGATGTAGGATGGCATGTGTTGCATAGTTATGTGTTGGTTGAACCCCCTTTCATATTTGTTTGAGATGCTCTCAAGCAGTATATATTATAATCGCTTTCTTCTCAGCAGATCATTCCCCAGGCCATCACCTAGGAAATTATGCTATACTCACTTCAGGTCTCATCAGCATAGTCAACGAGGTCAAAACGATGTCACTCGAAGGACAGCAACTAGGTCGCTATCGCCTTGAGCGTCGGCTCGGCAGCGGTGGTATGGGTGAAGTCTACCTTGCCACGGATACGCTCATCAATCGGCAGGTCGCTATTAAGTTGATCCGGGCCGAGGTCGCCTCTTACCCCAACGTCAACGCTACCAGTGAGGCAGCTCGCCTCTTCCAACGCGAGATGAAGACTATTACCCAACTCGACCATCCTCATATCTTACCGCTCTTTGACTAGGGCGAGGAAAGCGTCAATGGAGCCAAGCTCTCCTTTCTGGTCATGCCATTTCGCCAGGAGGGATCACTTGCGGCGTGGTTGCATGAACATAGCAAGACAGGTCTGCTTTCACCACGGCAGGCCTCGCATATTGTGAGCCAGGCCGCTGAGGCTCTCCAGCACGCCCATGATCGTCAGATCATTCACCAGGATGTCAAACCTGCCAACTCCCTCATTCGTCACTGACAAGAGGACCCCGATTACCCCGACCTGATGCTGGCCGATTTTGGCGTTGCCAAGTTCATTACTGCAACTACCAGTGCTAGCCAATCCATTCGTGGCACCCCCACCTACATGGCACCTGAACAGTGGGCAGGGCATCCCGTACCCGCCAGTGACCAATATGCTCTGGCCATCATGGCCTACGAACTCTTGACCGGTCGCCCGCCTTTCCAGGGTCCGCTGATGCAGGTGATGTACCAGCACATCCACAACCAGCCACACCCTCCCAGCTCACTCAACCCGCGTCTTACCCCGGAAGTGGACTCGATCCTCCTGCACGCCCTCGCTAAGAAGCCCGAAGATCGTTTTGCCTCCGTCTCTGCTTTTGTGCGTGCCTTTCAGCAGGCCATTCAAGGCATCGGCACCGCGGCCCCCACATGGCAAAGTACTGGCACACCCACTATCGCACATATGATGGACATTCGTGCTACACTCGCCATCAGTAAGGCGGAGGCGCTCGCAGGTACCAGCCGTATCGTGACCCTCCCGGACGGCCAACGCATCAGCGTGTCCGTGCCGACAGGCGCTTACGATGGCCAGGTTATCCGCCTGGAAAGGCAGGGTGGGCCATACGGCGACGCAGGCTCTGCGGGTACGCTAACACTCATTATGAGGCACGATCTACACCTACTTTGCCAGTAAGACCGATCTCTTGTTCGGCATCCTCGACCGCTTGAATGAGACCGAGCAGCGTGCGGAGTACTTCACAGAAGGAGTAGAAGAAGATGTCCTGGTGGTTTCCCTTTGTGGTACAGTCTGTATTGGATAGGCATTGCCATTATTGAGGTAGGAATTGCTATTTGGATGGTACAGATCTATCGGCACTATGGTGTGTAGGCAATGGGAAGGAAAAAGTGACTGCAAGGGTGTTAGTGTGCATTGGCACTACTTCAGGTGAAAAGTATACAGCCTTCCATCATCTGAGCCGACATAGACCACGCCGTTGGCCACCGCTGGGGAGGAGTCGATGCTATTCCCCGTGGCAAAGCTCCACAGTTTGCGGCCCGTCTGCGCATCCAGCGCGTATAACGAGTGGTCATAGGAACCGACGTAGACCACGCCACCCGCCACCGCTGGGGAGGAGTAGATGCGATCCCCCGTGGCAAAGCTCCAGAGCTTGTGGCCAGTGCGAGCATCCAGCGCATACACAGAGTGGTCATAGGAGCCGACGTAGACCACCCCGTTGACCACTGCTGGTGTAGACTCGACCGCACCTCCGGTCTGGAAGTTCCAACGTATGGAGTGAGACCGGGCGTCAAGAGCATAGAGGGATTTATCCAAAGAGCCGAAGTAGATGATGCCGTTGGCGACGACTGGGTCGGTACTGATGCTCCCCACAGCAGGATAGGTCCAGCCCTGCGTCAACCCAGAGACAGTTGCAGGACTCAGGATGTGCTCATAGGGGTTGGAGCGGGTGTGGGTGGCATCAACACCAAACATGATCCCATGAGCAGCCACAAACGTTTCATATGCCCTGATAGGGGCAAGAGCCGTAGCAGTCGCCTGCACATGCGTATTGTAGGTGCTCACCGAGTTGTAGAGCAAACCTGCGCTTCCAACAATGAGGAGGACCAGTACAATGAGGAATACCACTTTGTAGCGTGAGAGACCTGTGCGGCGAGATGGAGGTTTGGATGGGATCGGAGTTGCGGGCTGCTGCGTTGGGCGAGATGGAGGCGGTGCACTGTTTGGTTTCGATGAGAGGGTATCACGTTCTGGACGACCAGTCGGGGTAAATGCTGTAGGAGAGAAATGTGCAATGGGGACCTCTTGGGATGGAGGCAGCGTCGGAATCAGGGCAGAAAGATTTTGTGAGACCACGGGAGGAGGTGGTTGAGACGAGACTGGTTGAACAGGCACTGGTAATCTACCAGCAGAGAATGGTCTTTGTGCTGCCCCTCTCGCCTGTTCCAGGGCGGTGGCAAAAGACTGGACACTGGCAAAGCGTTGCTTAGGGTCTTTGGCCAGGGCTGTCATCACCACCTGCTCAACTTCAACCGAGATCGTTGGCCCCTTCCCACGTAAGGATGGCGGGGGAGTCAGTGCATGTTGCATCGCTATCTCAATTGCTGTCCCCGTGAAGGGTCGCTCACCACAGAGCCATTCATAGGCTATAATGCCTAGCGCATACTGGTCGCTCGCTGGCCGGGGTTTCCCCTGGATTTGTTCAGGCGCCATATAGGGCACTGTGCCCCCTGATCGCTCCGTGTTGAGCGAGCGGCTACTGTGGGCCACTGAGGCAATGCCAAAGTCACTGAGCCACACCTCATTGTTTGGTCCGAGCAGAATATTCTCTGGCTTGACATCACGATGGATCAACCGTTTGTCATGAGCATACTGCAAGGCTGCCGCTACCTGCTTGACATAGGAGACGATCATCTCTAGAGGCAGACGAGTCCCTTTGAGATGTCGTTGGCGCAACGTGCCATTGGCAGCATAGGCCATGACCAGAAAAGGGGTCCCATCCGCACTGACGCCAAAGTCGAGCAGTTGTGCGATGTTGGGATGTTTCAGGCGAAACGTGACGCTGGTTTCGTTGATAAACTCCTTCAGATCCTCCGCCGTCAGCCGTGCCTGTACCACCTTGACGGCAGCCATAGTATGTTCATGTTCATGCTCACCCAGATAGACATCTCCAAAGCTGCCTCGCCCCAGGAAGCGCAGTAGGCGATAGTTCCCCAAGTGTTGACCCACACGATTTGGCGTCATTTCTGCCTCCTCAGAGAGAAGATATGGCTGCTCCAGGTTATTTTTTTGGCGAGCAAGAGCGTAGCCCTAGTTGAAGAGTATAGCATATGTTTTCAAGAGGTGGGAATGGTTTTGTCCTATGGGTGGGAGTCATAATTGACCCTGTTGGCGAAAGGATGAGAGAACAAGAGCAGCAAAGCGTGACACACGAGTTCCATCGAGTGGAATACCCATCATCCAAGCAAGAATACGAGAAAAATTGATAGCGGTAGCAGTGATGATATGCTGTAAATGCGTCTTTGCAAGCCCGATGTACCGACTTCGCCGTAAGTCCAAGGCGCGCACGCCTTGGGAAATAGTCCCTTCAATTCCAGCTCGGATGGCATAGCGATCTTTGAACTCTTGGCTGTTTGCTCCTTCTCATTCGCTCTTCTGTCGTGATTACTTTCTTTTTCGCCTATTCTACCATCTTCCTGCTTCCACTCCTATTCCCTTTCGCCAACAGGGTCAATTATGACTCCCACCCTTTCTTCTTTGTCAATTTGCGCCATAACATTCACCATGTTATAGTGGCACTGAATCTGGGGCGTTTTTAAGAGGACACAGCTTATAGACATATGCAACTTCAAGATTTGTAGGGATGGCATAGGATGGTGATGAGGGAAATACTGCTTGCTTAGTGCTACAGTAAAATAGGAGTTTCCTTGCAGCCCTGCTGGGTCGCAGCTAGCTGCGACCCAGCAGGGCTGCAAGGATGGATATCAAGGAGAAAAGAATGAAATTCAGAGGTAAGTTACTTACCGTTGGTCTGGTAGCTGGCGGCGCTTTGGGAGCGCTGGCAGTTACCAATAAAATTATCGCAGCACGGGCTGGAGTGCTTGATACGGCGCTGCCGGGTGAAGAAGGCCGCTTTGCGTGGAAGTACGGAGATGTCTTCTACAAGGTGAAAGGCAACCGCGACGCGAGACCGCTGCTGTTCATTCATGGCTTTGGTCCCGGTATGTCCTCTCATGAGTGGCGCAAAAACTTTGAAACCCTTGCGGAACAGTTTCGTGTGTATGCCATTGATTTATTAGGGTATGGCATGTCTGATCGCCCTGTGATTGACTACACCGCTGAGACATATATTGATCTCATTGGTGACTTCATCAGAGAAGTTATTGACAAGCCAACTCTAGTCGTGGCACATGGCCTGGCCTGCGCCTATGTCATAGCGGGCGCCTACCGCCGTCCGCAGCTCTTTGAACGTCTTGTGCTGGTAACACCTTCAACAACCATGCTACAGGAGACTGCACCTGGCCCGATCAACGCTGTGCAGAAGTTCGTGCTGCGTTCACCAATTATCGGCCGATTCATTTATAACTTGCTGACAAGGCGGTCGGCTATTCGTGCCTTCTATAGTAGAAGGGGTTATTACAATGCGGGGCTGATCACCGACCAGTTGGTGGAAAATGCCCTTGCTAGTGCCCACCAACCACATAGCCGGTTCCCTGAAGCATCGCTCTTCAGTAAGTACCTGAACCTGGATGTACACGAGGACTTGGCCCGGTTGCAGCAACGAGTCGTGGGGGTTTGGGGTCGCGAGGGTATGTCTATACCTCCTGAGGCAGCCCAAGCCTTCAGGCGTGTGAATCCTGGTATCGAGATTCGCATCCTGGACAACTGTGACCAACTGCCTCAGGATGAGCAGGCAGGCCAGTTCAATAACCTGGTTCGTGAGTTTGCTGGCCAGCCCGTCATGCAATAGGAAACAAGTGTAGCAGGTGTAGTGGGTGTAGTGTAGTCTGGTTTTCAAGGGAGACCCTCTTTACCGGGAAGTCTCAGGGCGACCGCAAGGGTCGCCCCTACCATACGACGAAGCGGCCCATCGTGGCCGTATATGGTAGGGGCGGGGCTTGCCCCCGCCCTGGAGCCTGGTGGGAGGGTCTTAAACTCACGAGGATTGCCTGATTTTTAATTGGGCCTGTCAGCGCAGGTTTCCTAATAGTGCTCGCGCAATCACTATCCTCTGAATCTGATTTGTCCCTTCAAAAATTTGTGACACTTTCACATCGCGCATGTAGCGTTCCACCGGGTAATCACGCACATAGCCAGCGCCTCCCAGGACCTGCACAGCATTGGTAGTTACCTCCATTGCCATGTCGGTGGCGAAGCACTTCGCCATCGCGGCGTACATACCTGGACTCTGCCCGTGATCAAGTTTGTAAGCGGCTTCGTATACCAGTAAACGAGCCGCCTCGATTTTCATTGCCATGTCGGCCAGTATAAACTGGATGCCCTGAAACGCTCCGATGGGCCGGCCGAACTGCTGGCGTTCGCGCGCATAGCTGCAGGCAACTTCAAAGGCTGCCTGGGCGACGCCCACCGCAATGGTTCCTATGTTGATGCGCCCACCGTCCAGAGATGATAGGGCAATTTTGAAGCCCTGTCCTTCTTCACCAAGGCGATTGGCGGCGGGAACGTCGCACCCTGTGAAGATGAGTTCGCGTGTGGGAGAAGAATGCAACCCCATTTTGCGCTCAGTCTTGCCGAAGGAGAAACCCGGCATGCCCTTTTCAACTACAAAGCTGGTGATGCCATCCGAGCCCGTGCCGGCACGGGTGCGCGCCATCAGCAAGTAGATTTCTGCCTCGCCAGCATTTGTGACCCACATTTTCGAGCCATCAACGATATAGTGATCGGCACGAAGCTCTGCCCGGCATTGCAGGCTGGCAGCATCGGAACCGGATGCCGCTTCGCTGAGAGAGAATGCGCCAAGTAATTCACCGGAGGCCAGATGGGATACCCAGCGCTGCCGCTGTTCCTCGCTGCCGAATCTGGCGATGGAAGCAGTGACCATGTTATGTACTGAGAGTCCAACGGCAGTCGCCATGTCTCCTTTCGCCAGTTCTTCGTAGATCATAGCGCCGGTGAGGCGGTTAAGCGGGCTCCCGCCATATTCTTCGGGTGTGTTCATGCCCATGAGGCCGAGTTGCGCCATCAGGTGATAGATTTCACGCGGGAAGTGGCTATGTTCGTCCCACATCTCAGCGTGCGGGGTGATTTCCTGTGCGGTGAAGCGACGGACTGTGTCGCGAATCTCTGCTTGCTCTTCGTCGAGGTCGAAATTCACTGATATGCTCCTCTCACTTGTTAAATTATGCCACTAATTCGTCAAGCGCTGCGTTTTAATTTAGGAGGTGTCGCCAAAACGTTGGGTATCCCCATAACCAGCGTTTCCCCCTGGTGACATCTCTTTTCTATGCTATTGCCAGATCAAAGTATCATCGCTGCCGGGTATGCGTGGCTCTTCGTCTTCCAGTGCTGTGGGTTTTCGTCTCCAGTCACAGCGTAC
>WNGH01001212.1_pt1 | contig 31113 bp, 24 predicted proteins | sample 5400631 | NCBI WGS metagenome assembly WNGH01 (sample SAMN13153373, study PRJNA577476) | soil metagenome | isolation source: 115 cm soil or saprolite under Garry oak tree replicate 1 | place: USA:California | collected 2016-06-15
AGGGTCGGGAGAGGCTCTCTGAGTTGGGGGCCCGCTGTCTACGACCGAACGCGAACTCAGACAATATCGCCGCGTCCGAATGGCTCGCCTCCAAGGCCGGAACGAGTCTGCTGGAGTGCCCGGGAACCCACCTCGCCTATTGCCAGCGGCCGCGGGAGGTGGCCGACGCGATCGGCCCCTTCCTGCCACAGGTGGCGGCGAGCCGTTGAGCTGAGGGAAGCGGCCAACGCACCAGACGAAGGGCGGCCATTCTCGGCCGCCCATCGGCACGTCGTTGAGCGGTCATCCGTCGCTGCCGGTAGGACGGTGGTAACCTTTACTTATGGTCGCAAAAGTAAAGCGTGGTCGCGGCACGACGCGGCTGTCTCGGAAGAACCAGGTGACTCTTCCTGTCGCGGCCCTAACCGCCGCTCACGTCTCGCAGGGCGACCAGTTGCGCGTGAGTGCAAAGGGAGACGGCCGGATTCTGCTCGAACGTTTCGTCGATCCACTCGTCGAATTCGCCGGATCCATTCCTGGCCTTGCGGCTGCAACCCAACTTGAGAAGTTGCGGGACGAGTGGGGCCGGTAGTCGTAGACGCCAGTGTGCTCCTGGGAGTCCTAGACCCGCAGGATGCGCATCACTCGGCCTCCGTCCAGTCCCTACGCTTAGCCCGATCTCGTGGGCGTCAGATCTATCTGCCGGCGAGCGCCTTCGCAGAAGTACTGGTAGGTGCGAGTCGTCTCGGAAGTGAAGCAATTAGACGGACCGAGGCGTTTGTTGACTCTGTGGTCGATACCGTCCACCCAATCGACCGGGACGTCACCAAGATTGCCGCGGCGTTACGGGCTCGCCACAAGTCACTCAGGCTGCCTGACGCTCTGGTCCTTGCGGTAGGGCGGGTTACCGACGCATCCGCAATCCTGACCGCCGACTCGAGATGGCGCGGCGTTGACAGGCGCGTGCAAGTCGTCCGCTGATTCCTGGCGGACTCACATAAGTGGCTCGACCGCGTGCTAGGTACCTTTCCGTATAGCCATTTCGTATAGCCAAGCCGGCGCGGCTCAGGGAGGCGTGAGGAGGCGCGGGGCGGAGAATCCAATACGCGAGGAGCCCTGGGACGGAGTGCTGCGGAGGTCGGGACGGACTTTTAAACCGAGGGTCGCTGGTTCGAATCCTGTCGCCCGGCTGACAGGTCTCATAAGGCCTTCGGCTGATGCGTTACACACCTTCGGCTGATTCGTCACAACTACTTCGGCTGATTTGTCACGCTCCCGGGCGTGAGGGAGATGAGCGTGTCTGAGCAGAGGTACAAGGCAATCCTGGCGGTCATCGCCGATGGTCGGACGGTGAGGGAGGTGGCAACCGACTGGGGCGTCTGTCCGCGGACGATGCACCGCTGGCAACTGAAACCCTAGGGGCGACAATGCCGGCGTGAAGCGAATCGAAACGTGGGCGGCAGTGCTGGTGGTCGGGGCGGCGGGCGGAGCCTACGACCTGCTGACGAGCACGTTCCCGGTCGCGTCGGTCAGCGTGGCGATGGCTGCGATCTACCTAGTGCTGCTCCTTGGCGCTCCCGCGGCGCTGATCATGGCGATCGTGTCCGCATGGGGTGACCCTGCTCGCATCGCGTCCGGTGCAGCGGTTGCCCGCTCCGTCGCGGCGGCCGCACGAGGCCTACGTTGGAGCTCGGTGATCAGCATCGCGTGTGCAGTCGCTTGCTTTGCCGCCTGCTCGGGTACCCAGGGCCAGGGAACGATCCTGAGGGTCGATCCGGCCGGGTTCTGGGGCTTGGCCGCGTGGCTCGAGCTGCCCTTGTTGGTTGCCCTTCTCCTGCCGGCGGTCTTCGGGACGGGGGCGCACCTGTTCGGCCGCGCGGCACTCGCTTGGGTCGGATTAGCATCGCTGGCCGTGGTTTTCGTCGCAGCAGTGGTCACGGGGGTGGCTGGCCTGAACACGGCCCCGACCACAAACCCTGGCCCGCCTACTGGCGCACACAACGCTGGCACGGCCGCCATCGCGAACGTACTGTCGCTCGGGTCTCTGGCGCTGTTCGTGCCCTACCTGCTTACGCTCGTCAGCTCCTTGGCCGCTCGAAAACTCGCCAAGCCGACGTGACCGCGACATCCACCGCCGGCCTCACGCGAGGCTCTCCTTAGTCGGCGCGCGGATCCGGCTCTGGCGTAGGAGGCACATTCTGTCGCACACGTGCTACGCTGGCCCTATGGCGAAGGTCATCACCCAGCGGACGCTCCGGAATGAGAGCGGCGAAATCATGCGCGGGCTCGACCGCGGCGAGTCCTACATCGTCACACGCAATGGCGTGCCGGTCGGGGAACTCATGCCCGTCCGGCGCCGTGAGGCCGTGCCGGCTGAGAAGCTTCTGGCTGCCTTAGCTGGCGCTCCGCGAATCGATCCGATCAGGTTCCGGAAGGATGTTGACGAACTGATCGATCAGGATCCGCGACCGCGTGCCTGAACTGCGACGGGCGCGGGGGATGGTCGATACGTCAGTCTTGATCGACCCTCCGCCTGAGACAGCGATGCCAGAAGAGGCGAGTGTCGCCGCCATTACGCTCGCCGAGCTGGTCGCGGGCGTCCACGCTACGCGCAATCCAAATGAGCGGGCTGCACGGCAGGATCGTCTACAACGAGTCGAGGCGACCTTAGAAGCCCTCCCGTTCGACGCTGATGCGGCGCGAGCCTATGGAAGGGTCTTCGCCGCAATCACAGGCGCGCGGCGGAAGGCGCGCGGCAAGCGAGCGATCGATCTCCTCATCGCAGCCACCGCTCTTTCCGTCGGTTTACCGCTGTACACCCGCAACATCGACGACTTCAGCGGACTCGAGGGCGTGGTCGACATCGTCGAAGTCCGTGCCTGAATTCAACGGTTCGCGTTATGTAAAGCCCGCCGAATTTGTGTTGGGCCGTAGTTTCCGTAACGCGAACCGGCCCGAGGTCACTCTTGGGGGTCCGAAGACTTGCATGTAGGCATATCCGAATCTGCAATCAAGGAGCCAGCGCCCAGGATCTGATGGACGGCGGACCCGGCGAGGCTCAGTTTCCGCGATGGTTAGCCAGCGGATATGCATGTCGCCCTCGCTGCTGTCATCTTCGCGGCCACGCTGATTGCAATCGTCACGCGGCCGCGACGGATTGGCGAGGCTTGGTCGGCTCTAACAGGTGCGTCGCTGATGCTGGTCACTGAGCCGTCAACGTCGGTTCGGCGTTGGCCGCGATCGGCGCCGAGTGGAATCTCTTCCTCTTCTTCCTCGGCCTGATGCTCATTGCGGCTGTAGCGGACATGGCGGGGTTCTTCGACTGGGCTGCCGCTCTCGCCGCGGCTGCGGCCGGTGGCAGCGGCCGCCGGCTTTTGTTCAACGTCGTCATCCTGGGTGCGGTTATCACCACCTTTCTGTCCAATGACGCTGCTGCCATCATCCTGACGCCGGTCGTCTACACCATGGCGACTCGCTTGCGGCTCCGCGTCATGCCATACCTGTTTGCGGTCAGCTTCGTCGCCAACGCGGCGTCGATGACTCTGCCGATCTCCAATCCGATCAACGTGCTCACGGCCGATCACCTCCGCGCGTCACTGGGCGTGTACGAGAGCCACCTGCTGGCCGCTTCGCTTGCTTCGACCGCGATCTGCCTTGGCGTGTTCATGGCCGTTTTCTGGAGTGCCACCGGCCGCCGATTCGACTTCGACCTCCGGGCCGCGCTCACCACAGTTGCCGCCGACCGCGTTTTCTTTCGCCTGGTGGTTGCCAGACTCGGTCTGCTCGCGCTCGCCTACGTGATCGGTTCAGCGTTCCTTTTGCCGCTCGGTGTGATCGCAATCGCCGGCGGTGGCGGGCTGTTGGCCATCGCGGCTCTGCGCCGCAGAGTATCGCGTGAGGACCTTCGGGCACACATCAGCCCGACACTCTTCATCTACATCGCCGCTCTTTTCGTTCTCGTGCGCGGAGTCCAGGATGCAGGCATCACCGCCGCGCTCGTCGCCGGCGCAGCAGTCCATGCCTCAGATTCTGCGAATGCCGTCGTCTCGGGCCTGCTGGGCAGCGCGGTGACCTCAAACCTCGTCAACAACCTGCCCAGCATCCTGGTCTTCATCTCGGGCGCGCAGGCCGGCGGCGTGCCGGAATTCCTGCGCGCACCCTTCTTGTTCGGCGCGCTTGCGGGCGCCGACCTCGGTCCGAACCTGACCCCGGTCGGAGCGCTTTCGACCATGCTCTGGCTGGTGATCGTCCGTCGCCGCGGCCTGGAGGTTTCGGCCTGGGACTTTTTCCGGATCGGCGCCCTGGTGGCACCCCTGACACTGTTCGCCGCCGGTGCGCTCATCGCCATGAGCTTCCGGTGAACACGCAAGGGCCTGAGAATGCGGCATTAGGGATGCGGGTCCTGGTTCTGGTCGACGGCCTCCACACCGAAGAGCTCATCGACGGACTCGCGAGTATCGTCCGGCTCGATCAGGCGGAGCTGCTGCTCGTATACGTGCAGGGCCCAGGCCCGCGGGCAGGCCTGAACCTTGTTCGGCACCGTCCAGGGGGCTCCCGGCTCCCCCCTCACCGTGAGCGCGAGCTGGTCGAGGCCGAACTGGTTGGTGGTGCGAGCGCACTTACCGAAGCTGAGGTGCGGGCGAGGGCACTCGTCGCGACTGTCAAGTCGCTGCAGCTAGCCGGTGAGCCGGGCCGCGCTGTGTGCGACGTAGCTGCCGGCGAGCTCGTCGACCTCATCGTCATGAGAGCTGGAGGTCGCGATCAGCCACCGGTAGGCCCGAGGTCTCTCGGACCCACTGCCCGGTTTGTTACGGACCACAGCCCGTGTCCGGTCCTCCTGCTGCGAGGGCGCTGATAGCCGCTGTCCAGTGCGCCGGCACCGGCTTTTCTTGGCGGCTCGGGGCCGCTGAGGTCAGGCCAAGGCGGCGCAGACGTCCAGCAGCGTGTGACCCACCGCAGTGAAAGTCGCCACGCCGTTTGGATCAATCTTGAAGACGAGTCGCCCCGCGTGGATCGTATTGCTCCCGTTCAGCCCGGTTGAGATGCTGATGAATGTTCCGTCACGGAACGAGTTAAAGCCCGGCCCGCTGACGTTTGCGGTCAGAGACTTGCCATTGCTGCTGTTGGTGTACATGATCACCAGGTGGCCGGTGATCGTCGCCCTGAAGCTCGTCGGCGTGTCTTCGAAGATCGTGATGTACTCGTTGTTGACCACGGCCGTGACGGTCCCTTCAAACAAAAGGTCGCCGTTCGCAGTAAAGCAGGCGAATGGAATCGAAGGAGGGAACTGCAGCGCAATTCGTTGGGGTTGGCTCGCGGCAACGCTGACTCCGCTGAGCATGAACACAGCCAAAGCGATCGGAGCGGCGATCAGACGCCTCATGGCGCAACTCCTCGGCCGGGGCACACGGCCTCGAGATGACGGGCCGGAGCAGAGGGACTTGACGCAGGCCCGCCGTGACTATGTTCCGGGTTGGGTTGACTGTCAAGCGTCGTCCTTGACAGTGGCGGTACCGTCGCCTAGCCGCTCCAGAGCTTGTCGCTGCTAAGACCGGCGCGGCGGATTGCCGAGGCGTCGATCTCAACCGACGTGGATGCAATACCGGCGGCGGGCCACCGGACCGCAATCCGTATGCGCCCGTCGGTCGGAAGCGGCCAGCACCAGTACGTCTGCTCGTAGCGGTTGCCTCCGCCGCCGCCACGCTGAGGCAGCACGATCGGACCGCTCGGCGACGGCGGCTCGCGCCCTTGGTAGGACGCCTCGTAGTGGGCGCTCATCGCCTCCGTGCCCGAGCTCGCGTGATGTCCATCCGGGTACTCGATTCGCACCTCCAGCTCACGTCCGGGCACCGGCGGCAGGCCGAATCCCAGCACCTCACGTCCGAGGTCGTCGCGGGACCGATACGAGATCGTGAACTCGAACCCGCTCGAGTACGCGACGCAGTCGACGAGCGCGATCGCGAAGCGTTCCTCGGACACGAGCACGACACGCGTGCCAACCGCCACCCCGAGCTCGCCGTCCGGAGGGAGCCATGTGGGCCGCTGCACCTTGGACAGGTCGGGCGGAGGCCCGGGTCGGGCCCATCGATACCCCACAGCACGGCCGCGCCCGAACACAGCGCTGCGGCGAAAGCCGAGGCCGGCCATCGTCGCGCCCCAGACCGACTGCCACCACCAGCGCAAGCGTGAGCGGGGCTCGTTCGCCGCGGCGCTCGCCGCGACGCTCTCGCTCGCCATCGCGGTTCCCGCGCAGGCGACGACCGACACGCTGGACCAGTCACAGACCCTCACCATGAGCTCCCAGCGCCAGATCACCTTCCTGGCCCAGACCTTCACCGCCGGCATGAGCGGCCAGCTGGACCGCGTGTCTCTCGCCGCCGATACGACGACCGGATTCGCCAACATCCGCGTCAGCATCCAGACGGTCAGCGCAAGCGGAACGCCAAGCGGAACGACGCTGGGCAGCCCGACCGCGTTCTCGGGCAGCTTTGTCTGCTGCCGCCAGTTCCATGACTTCGCTCTCAACCCGACAGTCTCGATCACGTCGGGCACCAGGTACGCCATCGTCGTGCAGACCGTTGGCGGCGTTTTCACCTGGTACAACAGCTCGACCCTCGACGCCTACACGGGCGGCCGGCTGTACGTCAGCTCTACGTGGCTGACCGGGAGCCAGTGGGGCGAGGACTTCGCCTTCAGGACCTGGGTCGCCGCGAGTACCAACTCCGCACCTTCGGTCGCGGCAGACACCGCCGCCGTCAACGTCAACGAGGGAACAGCGCCCACCAACACCGGGACCTTCTTCGACCCCGACGGCGACACTGTGACGCTTTCGGCCTCGAGCGGCGCCGTGACCAAGACCGGCGCCGGCACGTGGTCGTGGACGCGGGCCGCATCGGACGAAGCGGCGCCGCAGACAGTGTCCATCACGGCGGATGACGGCCAGGGTCACGCAGCGACGGCGGTGTTCACGCTGACGCTGCTCGCGGTCGCGCCGGCGGCCCGCATCGTGACCGACCCGGCCACCATTCCCGAAGGCACATCTGAACCATTCACCGGGGCCGCGACCACCGCGTTCGCGGGGGATAGCGCCGGCCTGACCTACTCATGGCGTGTGACCAAGAACGGCGCCGCTTACGCCAGCGGCTCGAACACTTCCTTCGCCTTCACGCCCGACGACGACGGAACGTACGTCGTCACGTTCCAGGCGACCGACGACGGCGGGATTTCGGGCAGCGACTCGATGACGATCATCGGGACGAACGTGCCGCCGACCGCCCACGTCAGCGTCGGGCAGTCGCTCGTGATCGTCCCCCTTCAGTCCGTGACCTTTGGTGGCAGCTTCACGGATCCGGGTGCGCTCGACACGCACCGCGTGACCTGGAACTTCGGCGATGCTTCGAGCAGCACCAGTAACTTGGGTCCGGGCGGTTCCGCCAATTTCGTCGCGTCGCACGCTTACTCCGCCGCCGGAACCTACACCGTGAGGCTGACCGTGACCGACGACGACGGCGGGGCGGGCCAGGCTACCGCGACGGTCACGGTGCAAACAGCCCAGTCGGCCCTGAGCACGATCGCCGGCGCGGTGAACGGACTCGCCTCTCTGAACGCCGGACAGAAGAACAGTCTTGTCGCCAAGCTCAAGGCGGCGTCCGCATCGGCCGCCCGCGGCGACAACAGGGCATGCAACAACCAGCTGAACGCCTTCCTGAACGAATTCGAGGCTGACGTGAAAACCAGCAAGGTCTCGGCCCTACAGGCCAACACGATCACCGGGGCGGTCTACGCGGTCAAGGGCTCGCTCGGCAGCTACAACCGATTCCTGGAGTGGTGGCCTCTAGCGGAATAGACTCCGCGGCATGGCGACAGCCAGTGCCACCCTCCCGGCCGCCGACCTCCTTCCCGTCAGCCCACGCGCGAACTTCGCCTATCGCCTCGTTCGCGTGGTTGGGATCCCGCTCCTCAAGCTGTGCTTCAGATTCCAGATCACGGGGCGCGAGAACATCCCGCGCTCGGGCCATTACGTCGTGATCGCCAACCACCTCAACTGGTTGGACGAGTTCGCGCTGCTCCTGCTGTTCCCGGTCGAACCGCGGCTCCACTTCCTCGCCGACCCGACGCAGCTCGTCAATCGCAAGTTCCAGTGGTGGCTCGTCCGGACGACGGGCGGTTACGTGCCGGTGGTTCGCGAGCGCCATGGGGACCCCGCGCTCTTCCGCCACGTCGACCGCTGCCTGGAGATCGGAGGCGCGGTGGCGATCTTCCCCGAGGCGAACTACGGCCCGGCGGAGGGTGAGCTGCTCCCCTTTCACAAGGGCTTCGCCCATTTCGCCATCAAGGCCGGCGTCCCCGTGATCCCGGTCGCTCTCTCGGGCACCAAAGACCTGTGGTTTCGCAAGCCGATCCGCGTCATCATCGGGAAACCGATGCCGGCCACCGGCGCCGACCCCGCGGCCCTCACCGATCTAGCCTTTCAAAGAGTGAAAGAGATGCTTCCGGCCTACGTCGAGCCGCCCGGGCCCAAACTCCTCAGGAACAAGCTGACGCACCTGTTCTGACGATGCTGCTGTCCCGCGTCCTCTCCCCGGTCCTGGTCGGCCGCGACTCCGAGCTGTCGACGCTCGAGGACTCGCTGCTGTCCGCCCTGCGAGGCGACGGCGGCGTGGTGATCGTCGGCGGCGAGGCGGGGATGGGGAAGACGCGCCTCGTCAACGCGCTCGCAGCGCGGGCGCGCACGCTCGGCTGCATGGTGCTCGCAGGCGGGTGCAGCGAGGCCGAGCTCTCGCTCCCGTACCTGCCCTTTCTGGAGGCGATCGGAAACTATCTGACGACGGCCGATGTGCGGCAGCTGGGTCAGCGCCTCGGGCCCGCGGCGTCCGAGCTGGCGCAGCTGTTCCCGCAGCTCGGCAGCCCTTCCGGATCGCCGACCGAGTCGGTGCAGGCGAAGCTGCGGCTTTTCGAGTCGATCCTAATTCTTCTCCGCGACGCCGCCGGTCACCGAGCGCTGCTTCTCATCCTCGAAGACCTGCAGTGGGCCGACCCGGCGACGCGCGAGCTGCTCGACTACGCGACCCGGCGCCTGCGGTCGACGAACGTCCTGGTGGTCGCGACCTACCGGACCGACGAGATGCACCGCAAGCACGCGCTGCTGCCGACCATCCAGGGCTGGCGCCGCAATGGACAGGTGGAGCTTGTCGAGCTCGGGGCGTTGAGCGCGACGCAGATCGCGGACATGGTTTGCGCGATCTTCGAGGAGCGCTCCATCAGCCCGGAATTCCGCGACTTCCTGCACGAGCGTAGCGAAGGCAATCCCTTCGTGCTCGAGGAGATGCTCCGCGACGCCATTGACCGCGGGGACATATTCAGGACTGAAGCAGGTTGGGATCGCAAGGCCGTGGCCGAGATCCGCATCCCTCCCAACGTTCGCGACACGATCCTGCAGCGTCTGGAGCGGCTGAGTCGGGAAGACGTCACTGTCCTTTCCGCCGCCTCGGTGATGGGGCGGTCCTTTGACATCGATTCGCTCGCGGAGGTGGCGCAGGTCGATGGAAACGCCGTCCTATCGGCTCTGGAAGCGAGCGTGTCGGCGCAGCTCATCGAAGAGGAGGAGCGCCGGTCGGGGTGCTATCGGTTCAGGCACGCCCTGACGCAGGAGGCGATCTACGAAGACCTCGTGGCGCCGCGCAGGCAGCAGCTGCATTCGCGCGTGGCCGATGTGATGGAGTCCAGGCACGATCACGCGCCGGTCGACCAGGCGCACCACCTGTTCATGGCGGGCAGGAATCAAGACGCGGTGGCGATGTCGATGGCCGCCGCGGAGAACGCTCTGCAAGCCCGCGCCTATCGCGACGCGGCCGAGCTGCTCGAGCGGGCCGCGCCGTATGTCGCGGACAGGGCCGAGCGCGCCCGCATGCTCTGCCGCGCCGGCGAGGCTTACCACGACAACGCCGAGTCGCAGAGCGCGCGCCGCCTCCTCGAAGCTGCAGTCCCCGACCTGGAAAGGGCGGGTTTCGCCGTTGAAGCGGCAATCGAGAGGATCACGCTCGGCCGGTCGCTGTGGGAGCTCATGCGGAGCGACCTTGCCCGCGACCAGTTCGAGCTGGCTCGCGTCGTGCTCGAACCGAACGGCCCCAGCGAGGCTCTCGCCAACCTCTACATCCGGATTTCCAGCCTGGCCACGTTCAACGGGGAGCATCTCACCGGAATCGAGTTCGCGCAGAAAGCCGCCGCCACCGCCGAGCAGGCCGGCGCAGACATGCCAAGGGTGTGGTCGCTGACCTTCCTGGGCGGCGCCGAGGCGGGGCTGGGCCAGGTCACGGCCGGTTTTGACCACCTGGATCAAAGCTATCGGGGCGCCCTGGCCGGAGGGTACGACTTCCAGGTCGGCAACGCTGTCTACAACTCGATCTGGCTCGCCATGCACCTCGGCCGCGGCGACCTCGTGGAGAAATGGACCGAGCGAATCGCGACGATGCCGCAGGTCGGCTTCGAACCCTGGCCGACCTATGGCGCGGCGTTCATCGCGTTGGAGCATGGACAGATCGTTGACGCGATTCAACTTTCCCTAGCCGCTGTCCAGAAGGGCCGCGAAGGGGGACACCGGAAGATGGGGTGGCGGGCGGAGGTGCTGCTTGCGCACGCGCTGGCCGAGAACCTTCGCGCGGCCGAGGCGGCGAACCTGATGCCGCCAACTTCCACCCGTGTGGACAGGCAGGATGTCATCTACGACGCGATGCCGCGAGTGCGCTGCCGCCTGGCGGCCGCCGACCTCGCCGGGGCGGAGCATGAAGCGAGGCTAGTTCCGCCCGAAGCCTGCGATCACGGTTCACCCGTCGATGCCGTGGCCGAAGGCACCCGTGACGCTGACTGGTTGCGCGAATTCATGGCGAAGATTCCGGCGAAAGGTGAGGTTCTGGGCTCGCCGCGGATCGCCGCCGCGCGGGGACGTCTCGCCCTCTACGAGGGAAGGTTCGACGATGCGCGTGAGGCACTCGCCTCCGCGGTGGCCGCATTCGAGGGCGGCAAGTTGCAGCTGGACGCGTGGCATGTCGGGTCGGCTCTCGCCGAGGCCGAACTCAAATCCGGTCACGCAGATCTCGCGAAGAGCCGCTTGCAGAAAATCGCGACCGACGCCGAGGCGGCGGGGGCACGGCTTGCGGGTCGGGTGGCCCGTGACACGGCAGCCCGCCTCGGCCTTGAGGTCGGGCCTGCGCCCGAGACCTCGATCGAGCCGCCGATGGTGCAGCGAGTTGCCGCCGGCGAGCGGATGGTGTCGGTCCTGTTCGCGGACGTGCGCGGATACTCGCGCCTGTCGGGTCAGAGTCCGCCCGCGGAGCTTGCGGACCGGATCTCAACCCTGCAGCGATGGGCGACCCAGGAGGTCGAGCGCCGCCACGGAATCGTCGACAAGTTCGCCGGCGACGCCGTCATGGCCACGTTCAACATCTCGGGGCAGAGCGTCGACCACACGCTGCAGGCGTTGCGCGCGGCGGTCGCCATCATCGACAAGGCGGCCCTCGCCGGCCTCCCGATGGGTGCCGCAGTCGCGGTCGGACCGGCGGTCGTCGGCAACATGGCCGAGGCGGCGAACCTGAGCGTGCTCGGAGAGGTCACCAACCTGGCCTCGCGGCTGCAAGGCGCCGCGGAGGCGGGGGAGGTGATGCTCGCCGAGGAGGTTTACCGGAGGGTCAGAGAATGGCTCGAGGCGCAACAGATTCGCGCCGAACGTGTCGGACTCGAACTGAAGGGTTTCGAGGGCCCGGTTTACGCCTACAGGGTGACGACAGGGATGGTTGCGGCGACCACGCCGTAGCCCTTTCGGTACCCGGGCGTACGGCTACGGAACGTTGCCGACCATGTGTTAAGGTGGCACATTCCCAAGTCCTGAGCGAGTCTTCTCCACGTCGTCGCTCCGAGCTCAGGCCTGAAACCGCCCCAGGGGTAGGGCGAGTCCAAGGAAGGAGCGCAATAGGGGTTGCTGCCGCTGTTCCGTGCGGTGCTCGTGTGGGTCGCGATCCTGGTCACGGTGATCTTGCCGCGGTTGGATCCGCCCGCCCAGCGTTCGGTGGCGGTCGCCGTGACCCAGCTGAGCGCCTTCGATCGCAACTCGGTGATGCAGCAGACCAAGAACCCCCAGCGGGTCCAGGCCGCCCAGATGGCGCAGGTGCAGTCGTGGTCGCTGGAGCTCAAGCAGGGCCTGGCGGAGTACCAGGCCAGGCAGGCCGCGCTGGCGGCAGCGCAGGCCGTGGCCAACGCGATCGCAGCGCGCAACAACCACCCGGGACCGCCGCCGGAGATCGCCAAGGACATCACCGACGCATTCAGTCCGCTCGGAGCCGCGGCGGTGCAGTGGGCCATGAACGTCGCGTGGTGCGAGTCCCGCTACCACCCGAACTCGGTCAACTCGGACAGCGGCGCGTCAGGGCTGTTCCAGTTCCTGCCGAGCACGTGGTCCGGCACGCCGTACGCCAAACAGTCGCCTTTCGACCCGCGGGCGAACGCCTTCGCGGCGGCGTGGCTCTACAGCCATTACGGGCCTGGCCGCTGGGTGTGCCAGGGCTGACATTGCCGGATGGTCCGGACAAACCGAGCTGAAGCCCGAAGCAAACCCCGGATGGTCCGGACTATCTGGTCCTACTCGGCTGTGACGGAGATTGCCAGCTCGAAGATCGCCTGCGGTCCCTTCGCTCCCTTCAGCAGCATCGGCTCGTAGTCCGACACCCTGAACCCGTCTGGCAACCGCAAACGTGTCGTTTCCGACATCAGGACCCGGGCCGGCCGCACCTTCGACAGGTACGCGCTGTTGTTGACGGGCACACCGATCAGGGTGAACTCCATCCGGTCATCCGACCCGACGTGACCCGCCACGACCTCACCCGTGTCCAGGCCCATGCCGACCGCGATCGCGGATTTTCCCGAGTCGACCAGCTCCCGGTTGAAACGGTCGATCTCTCGGACCATGGCCAGCGCCGCGTGGAGAGCGCGCTCCGCGTGGTCGTTCATCGGGTTGGGCGCCCCGAAGACCACGAGCATGCCGTCGCCCTGGAACTTGTCGATGTTGCCGCCGTGGTCGAGGACCACACGGATCATGCGCTGGAAGTACTCGTTGAGGAATCGGACGAGCTCTTCGGCGTCCATGCTCTGGGTCAGAGTCGAGAAGCCGGCGATGTCGGAGTTCAGCATCGTGACCTCGCGCCGCTCGCCCGGCAGGAATCGCAGCGTCCGGCCGGACCGCGTCAGCACATAGTCGGTGACCTGCTTGTTGACGTGGGCCTCGAACACCTGGCGCAGGAACTCCGACTGCTCGTACTGACGGGCGTTGTCGATCGCGATGGCCGCGAGGTCTGAGATCGCCTGGAGGAACTCCTTGTCCTTCTCCTCGAAGATCGCCGCGCGGAAGGGGCTGTCGACGTAGACCGCGCCGATCACCTTGCCCTTGGTGACCAGAGGCACAGCGATGATCGAGCGCAGGTTCTGCATGATCACCGACTGCTGGCCCTTGAAACGGTCGTCGAGGCTGGCGTCGGTCGAGACTACGGCCTGGCCCATGCGGACGACGTGCTCGATCACAGTCTTGGAGCCCAGGAACTGGCGGGCCTTTTCCTCATCGGCCTCGCCGCTGGACATCTGAACGGACATCGTGTTCGTGACCGGATCGACCAGGACGATGAAGCCGCGGGCGGCTTTCATCAGGGTGATCACGCGGTCCATGACCTTGCGCAGCACGACATCGAGCTCGAGCGATGAGCTGAGGTCACGCGCAAGCTCGTAAAGCAGGTGGTCACGCATGCCGAGATCCACTTCGCGCATCAAGGGCACGACGAGTCTAACGACGGGTCTGGCGATTTCCGTCTCGCTAAGGCGAGACCGGCTCGGGGAGGGTGCCGAAGGCTCAGTAAACTCGTTACTCCCGTGGTTTCCCAGTCCTCTCAAGCCCAGATCGACGCCCTGCTCGAGCGCCTGAACCCGCCCCAGCAAGAGGCCGTGACCCATGGCGACGGGCCGCTCCTGATCTTTGCCGGTGCGGGAAGCGGCAAGACCCGCGTCCTGACCGCTCGGATCGCCTACTTGATCGCCTCGCATCGCGTCTGGCCCGACCGCCTGCTCGCGGTCACCTTCACCAACAAGGCCGCTCGCGAGATGCGCGGTCGGGTGGAGACGCTGGTTGGCGAGCCGGCGGGAAAGATGTGGGTGGGGACCTTCCACTCCACCGCGGTGAAGATCCTGCGCCGCGAGGCGCAGCGGATCGGGATCACGCCGAGCTTTGTCATCTTCGACGAGGACGACACTCGGGCCGCGCTCAAGCGCGTGATGGACGAGCTGCGCCTTGACCCCAAGCGGTACCCGATCGGCGCATTGAGCAACGGAATCTCACAGGCCAAAAACGAGCTCAAGAGGCCCGAGGACATACCGAACCGCAGCTACGCGGACGAGATCCTCCGCCGGGTCTACGAGACCTACCAGGAGGTGCTGCGCCGCTCGGGCGGGCTCGACTTCGACGACCTGATCATGAAGCTGGTCGAGCTCTACAGCACCGACGAGGAGGCGCTCGCCAAGTGGCGAGACCGCTTTCGACATGTCCTCGTCGACGAGTACCAGGACACCAACCGCGCGCAGTACGTGCTCGTCAACCTGCTCGCCTCGGAGCACCGCAACGTCGCCGTGGTCGGAGATGACGACCAGTCGATCTACCGCTTTCGTGGCGCCGACGTGCGCAACATCCTCGACTTCCGCAAGGACTACCCCGACGCGCACGTGGTCCACCTCGAGCAGAACTACCGCTCCAGCCAGGCCATCCTCGACGCGGCGCACAGCGTGATCCGGAGCAATCCGGAGCGGGCGGAGAAGCGCCTGTGGACGGATCGCGCGGGCGGCGAGAAAGTCATCGCCACGCAGGCTTACAACGAGATCGAAGAGGCCGAGTTCGTGGCGGACGAGATCGAGCGCCTGCGCAAGGTGGAGAAACGCGGCTACTCCGACTTCGCGGTCCTGTATCGGACGAACGCCCAGTCGCGCGCCTTCGAGGATGTCCTCGCGCGGCGGCGCATTCCGTACAGGCTCGTCGGCGGCGTCCGGTTCTGGGAGCGGCGAGAGGTCAAAGACCTCGTCGCCTACCTGCGCTTCTGCTTCAACCCGCAGGACGCACTCAGCTTCGCGCGAATCGTTTCCGTGCCGTCACGGAAGATCGGCAACGTCACGGTCGACGCAATCAACGCGTTCGCGCGGGAAAGCGAGGCCAACATCCTTGCGATCCTTGCCGGTCCCGCTCGAGTGCCAGGAGTGCCGAAGACAGCTGTCGGTCCGCTGCAGGGATTCCGCGCCCAGATCGAGTCCGTGCGGTCGACCATGGGGGTGCTTCGCCCGAGCGAGCTGATCGATCACGTGGTCGAGGTCATGGGCCTGCGCGCGCACTACCTCGACGGCACGCCGCAGGGCGAGGCGAGGATGGAAAACCTCAACGAGCTGCGGGGCCTGGCCGAGAGCTTCGACGACCGCGAGCCGGCGCAGGGCCTGGAGGACTTCCTGGCCGAGGTGGCCCTGGTCTCCGACGTCGACGCCTATGACGAGAACGGCGAAGGTGCCACCCTCATCACGCTGCACATGGTCAAGGGCCTCGAGTTTCCTGTCGTGTTCATGGTCGGTATGGAAGAGGGCTTGCTGCCCCACCAGCGGGCGCTGGATGAGCGCGAGGAAAACCCGTCGCTGGTTGGCGCCGCCACCGAGATGGCGGAAGAACGCCGGCTCGCTTACGTCGGCATGACGCGCGCCAAGGACCGCCTGTACCTGAGCTGTGCCTTTCGGCGTCACCTCTACGGCCGCTCGCAGCCGGCCTTCCCGAGCCGCTTCCTGACGGACATCCCCCAATCGATGCTCGCGGCGCCTCGCGGCAGCGCACCGGTCGCCCCGCCACGGCAGGGCTACAAAGAGCGCTACCTCGAACGCCAGGTCGAGGCCGCGCCCGCGGCGCCTCCCGTACAGCGCTTCTCCAGAGGCGATCGGGTCTCCCATCCCGCCTTCGGATCAGGCACGGTGGTCAAGAGCACGCTGACGCGAACGGACGAGGAATTGGTCATCAAGTTCGACAAGGTCGGGCTGAAGATCCTTAGCGGGATGCTCGCGCCGCTGACCAAATGACGAAGCGCAAAAAGGCCATCGATCCCGCGGTCCGCGTCGAGGAGCTGCGCGAGCAGATCCGCCGCCATGAGCACGCCTACTACGTGCTCGACCAGCCGGAGGTTTCTGACGCCGCCTACGACGCGCTCTTCCTCGAGCTGCGACGCATCGAGGACGAGCGCCCGGACCTGCTGACGACCGACTCGCCGACCCAGCGTGTCAGCGGCGAGGCGTCAGACCAGTTCGCCAAGGTCCGTCACCGCTCGCCGATGCTCAGCCTGCAGAACGCTTTCGACGAAGCCGAGATTCGCGGCTTCGACAAGCGTGTTCACGCGGCGGTGGGGGACAAGGTCGTCTACTGCGCGGAGCTGAAGATCGACGGCCTGGCGATCAGCCTCACGTACGCGAAGGGACGCCTGCAGCGTGCTGCGACCCGCGGCGACGGAACGACAGGCGAGGACGTCACGGCCAACGTGCGCACGATCCGCAGCGTGCCCCTCGCGGTGACGCCGGCGAAGGGTTTGCCCGATCTGTTCGAGGTGCGCGGGGAGGTCTACTTTCCGATCGCGGGCTTCGAGCGCCTGAACCGGGAGATGGACGCGGCGGGCAAGCCCCGCTTCGTGAACCCGCGCAACACCGCAGCGGGAAGCGTGCGCCAGATCGACCCCAACGTCACCGCGAGCCGCGACCTCCAGACCTTCATGTACATGCTCGACCCGGCGGGTCCGAGCAAATCGCAGTGGGATGTCCTCAACGCGCTCGAGTCGATGGGTTTTCGTGTCAACAAGAACCGCCGGCGCCTGGACACGATCGACGAGGTGATCGAGTACCACGCGGAATGGCAGCGCCGCCGGCATGAGCTCCCGTACGAGATCGACGGCATGGTGGTCAAGGTCAACGGATTCGCGCAGCAGCTCGAGCTAGGTTTCGTCGCACGGTCGCCGCGCTGGGCGATCGCGTTCAAGTACGCACCGGAGCAGGCGGAGACCGTGGTCGAGGAGATCGCGTGTTACGTCGGCCGCACTGGCGTGCTTACTCCCGTCGCGCACGTGAAGCCGGTGGTTGTAGGCGGGGTCACGATCCGCAACGTGACCATGCACAACGAGGCGCAGGTCAACGAGAAAGGCGTTTACGTCGGCGCGCGCGTGACGATCCATCGCGCCGGAGACGTGATCCCTGAGATCGTCAGCGTCAAGAAGCCCAAACCAGGCTGGAAGATGCCCACGAATTGTCCCGTGTGCGGGGGCGATGTCGTGCGCGAGGAGCCATACATCGCGCATCGCTGCATCAATCCCTTCTGCGGCGCTCAGCGGCTCGAGCGGCTGCGGCATTACGCCGCGGTCGTAGACATCGAGGGACTTGGCTACGCGACACTCACGCAGCTCATCGACCGAGGCGCAATCGAAGACCCGAGCGACCTCTACCGGCTGAGCAAGGATCAGCTCGTGGAGCTGGATGGATTCGCCGACAAGTCGGCCCAAAACCTGCTCGACAGTATCGCAGCGAGCAGCCGGCCCGAGCTGGGGCATTTCCTGTACGCGCTTGGCATTCCCCAGGTCGGCGAGGCGACCGCCACGCTGTTGGCGGCGGATTTCGGAACCATCCAGCAGCTGCAGAGCGCCACCGAAGAGGATCTGCGCAGGGTCGAGGGAGTCGGCCCGAGCATGGCGCGTGAGGTACACATGTACTTTCAGGGTCCGGGCGCTACGCTCGTCAAGAAGCTCCTCGCGGCGGGCGTCGAGCCCTCGGAAGCCGAGGTTTTCAGCGATGGACCATTCACCGGCAAAACCTTCGTGTTCACCGGCACGTTGGAGACGATGAGCCGCCCGGACGCGGAGGCGATGGTGCGCAAGTTGGGTGGGAAGGCCGCCGGGAGCGTGAGCGCCAAAACGGACTATGTTGTGGCCGGACCGGGCGCCGGCTCGAAGTTGGAGAAGGCACAGAAACTGAAGCTCAACGTTCTCGACGAGGACCAGTTCAAAGCCCTGTTGCCCAAATGAGACGTTGGATGTCGTTGGTAGTGATCGCGGGCGCGGCCGGCCCTGTCTGGTGGGGATGGTTCGTGCTGGGCTTTCTCGAGGAACCATCGGCGGTCGATCGGGTGCGTGCCGCCTTGATCGTGATCGGCGGGGGCTCGATCGCCGCCGGCTTCGCCGGCGCGGGCCTTGGCGCGGTCATGTTGATCGCTTCCCGGCCGAGTCAAAAGTCGCCCAGAACCTAAGCTAAACCCCGTGCCACTTTCGAAGGACGAAGTCCGCCATGTCGCCATGCTCGCGCGCATCGGTCTCGAGCCGGGCGACGAGGAGTTCTACGCTGGACAGCTGAGCGGCATCCTCGAACACATCGACCGGCTGCAGCAGCTCGACACCGAGGACATCCCGCCAACAGCGCAGGTCGTGGAGATCGCCAGCCGCCTGCGCGAGGACGAACCGCGGCCATCGCTCACCCAAGAGGAGGCTCTGGCGAATGCGCCGGCTGCCGTCAACGGCTCCTTTCGTGTGCCGTCGATCCAGGAAGAGACGTGACCGACGCCCTGACGCAGCTCACGATCAAGGAGGCCTCGCGTCTGTTGCGACTCGGCTCGATCTCCGCCGCCGACCTCGTGACCGCCCACGTCCAGCGCATCGAGCGGCTCGACCAACACGTCAAGGCATTCCTCCGGTTCACTCCGGAAGTCTGGGAGAAGCAGGCGGACGAGGCCGACCGCAGGCTGAGGCAGGGTGACGCGCCCCCGTTGTGCGGAATCCCGCTCGCGGTGAAAGACGTGTTGTGCGTACGGGGTGTGGAGACCACCGCCGGGTCTCAGATCCTCAAAGGTTTCAGGCCTCCGTACACAGCGACCGCGGTAGCGCGACTCTTCGAGGCCGGAGCGGTGATGCTCGGGGTCACGAACTGCGATGAGTTCGCAATGGGCAGCTCGACGGAGAACTCAGGCTACTTTCCGACGCGGAACCCGTGGGACCTGGAGCGCGTGCCCGGCGGCAGCTCGGGTGGAAGCGCGGCCGCGGTTGCCGCGGGCGAGGCGATGATCGCGCTGGGCTCCGATACCGGCGGATCGATCCGTCAACCCGCCGCATTGTGCGGGGTCGTCGGCATGAAACCGACCTACGGTCGGGTCAGCCGCTACGGGCTGATCGCGTTTGCCTCGAGTCTCGATCAGATCGGCCCCTTCGCGCGCAGCGTCGATGACGCCGCGATAACCCTCTCGCTGATGAGCGGGCTGGATCCGCTCGATGCGACATCGTCTGACCGCGCCGGCATGGAGGTGCTGAACAACTTCGGCGCCGGCGTGAAGGGAATGAGGCTTGGCGTTCCGCGCGAGTACTACGACGTCAAGGGGATCGAGCCTGGCGTGAAGTCGGCGATCGACGCGGCGCTTGCGGTTTTGCGAACGCAGGGCGCGGAGGTCGTCGAGGTATCGCTTCCGCACACCGACTACGGACTCGCGGCGTACTACATCATCGCGCCGGCCGAGTGCTCGTCCAACCTGGCCCGATTCGACGGTGTCAGGTACGGCATGTCCGAGGTCGACGCACCGAACATCACCGAGCAGTACCTCGAAACCCGACGCAAAGGCTTTGGCTCTGAGGTCCGGCGCAGGGTCATGCTCGGCACCTACGCGCTCTCGAGCGGCTACTACGAGGCCTACTACCTCAAGGCGCAGAAAGTCAGGACGCTGATCAAGCGCGACTTCGACGAAGCCTTCAAGCAATGCGACGCGATCGTCAGCGCTACGTCGCCGACGGTCGCGTTTCCCATCGGATCCAAGACGCAGAACCCGCTGTCCATGTACCTGTGCGACGTGCTCACGCTGGGCGGCAACCTGGCGGGCCTGCCGGGGATCAGCGTCCCGTGCGGCACATCGGACGGCCTGCCCGTCGGGTTGCAGGTCCTCGGTCCGCAGTGGGGGGAGAACGTGGTCTTGCGAGTGGCTCGCTCCTACGAAGAGGCAGGCGGCGTGAAAACGCAGGTGGCCGACGTTGTCTAGCCCCTCCGGCGATGCGCGCCACCTCCCCGCACAGCGGGGAGGAGTTTGGGAAGTCGTCATCGGCATGGAGGTCCATGTCCAGCCGCGCACTCGCTCCAAGATGTTCTGCGGCTGCGCGATCGGCGAGCTCGGTGACGCGCCGAACACGCACGTGTGCGAGGTCTGCCTCGGCCTGCCCGGCGTGCTGCCGGTGCCGAACAAGGCAGCGGTCGAGGCGTGCCTCAAGACCGCGCTCGCTCTGGGCTGCGAGATCCCTCGACATACGAAGTTCGACCGCAAGAACTACATGTATCCCGACCTGCCCAAGGGCTACCAGATCAGCCAGTACGACCTGCCGATGAGCATCAACGGCCACCTCGATGTGGGCGGGCGCAAGGTTCGCATCCGCCGCGTTCACCTCGAAGAGGACACCGGCAAGCTCATCCACGCAGGCGACAAGCTGCACAAAGCGTGGGAGTCGTACGTCGACCTGAATCGCGCGGGCGTGCCGCTGATGGAGATAGTGAGCGAGCCCGACCTGCGATCCGCGGACGAGGCGCGCGACTACGCCATAGAGCTGCGCACTCTGCTGCGCACCATCGGCGCGTCCGAGGCGGAGATGGAGAAGGGGCAGATGCGCGCCGAGCCGAACATCTCGATCCGGCGCGAAGGCTCGAGTGAGCTGGGTGTCAAGACCGAGCTGAAAAACATCAACTCGTTCCGCGCGCTCCATCGCGCCATCCTCTTCGAGGTCGAGCGTCAGAAGCAGCTGCTCGAAGCGGGTGACACCGTCGTGCAGGAGACGCGCGGCTGGTCGGAGGCCGAGCAGCGGACTTTCTCCCAGCGCAGCAAGGAATTCGCCGAGGACTATCGCTACTTCCCGGAGCCCGATATCCCTCCCTTGGAGCTGGATCGGGCGTGGATCGAAGACCTGAGGCGAGGCCTGCCCGAGCTGCCGGCGGTGCGTCGCGCCCGGCTCGTCGCCGACCACTCGCTGCCGCACCGTGATGTGGCGGTGATCGGCGCCGACCGCGAGCTTGCGGATTTGTTCGACGGGGCCGTGGCGGCCGGCGCGCCCGCAAAGCAGGTCGCGAACTGGATCGTCGCGGAGGTTGCGCCAAGCGGCAAGCTGCCTTCGGCGCAGAACCTGGCCGAGCTCGTGAAGCTGGTGAGCGACGGGAGCATCACCCGTGACCAGGCCCGCGAGGTGCTCGTGGAGTCGGTCGAGACGGGGCGCACCCCCGCCGAGATTGCGGCCGAGCACGGACACAAGCAGGTGAGCGATGAATCCGAGCTTCGCGTCCTTGCCGAAGCTGTCATCGACGCCAACCCCAAAGCTGCCGCCGACTTCCGCGGCGGCAAAAAGCAGGCGATGCAGGCGCTCATGGCGGACCTCCGCAAGCGCGCACCTCAGGCGAACCCCAAGGTCGCCAACGAGCTGCTGCTGAAACTGCTCGGCTAGGCGTTACCGGCGTCGTGTACCCCGCGACAGGGGAGTGTGGGCACACATGCCAGGACCTTGATCCACCGGTTGTTTCCGGCGTCGCCGAAACGCAAGACACTTAGTTCGCGGGGCGGCGGGACAGCCAGGCGCTGAACACGTACAGGACCAGCGCCACCACGTAGGCGGCCAGCGCAACGAGGACAAGGATTCCGCCTGCTGTACCGGACACGATCGACGTGAAGACGATGATGAGAATCGACGCGCCCAGCCCGATCGCGGTCAGCCCCTGCAGGCGGGCGACAAACGGCGTCACGCGCACCAAAGGCCACAGCAGCCGCCCGGGCCACCAGCGGGGAAACGTGCCACGCATCAGCAGGTACAGCCCGGCTCCGATCAAGAAGGCGCCCGCAAGGTAGGCCACGGCCTCCACCACGTACCCCACGGCCGGATTTTACGGCGAGTTCACCTCCCCGCTCGCGGGGGAGGTCGCCCGCGCAGCAGGCGGGTGGGAGCGCCCGATTCACCGCTAGCCTTGTTAGGTGGTCCTCCCTCCTGACCTCCACGTGCACACGGAATGGTCGTACGACGGCAGGCGCGGGTCGATGGAGCGCAGCTGCGAGCGCGCGATCGAGCTGGGGCTCCCGGCCGTCGCCTTCACCGACCACGCGGACTTCGTGAAGGTCCACGAAGACCAGTACTGCGTCGACATCGCGGGCTACCTTGACTCGGTGGAGCGTTGCCGCACCAAATTTCCGGGCTTGCGCATCCTGAGTGGCGTCGAGCTCGGCGAGCCTCACTGGTTTCCCGCTGAGACGGCGGCCGTGCTGTCCGCGGGCCCGCTGGATAACGTCCTCGGCTCGGTCCACTGCGTGAAGCTGGAGGGCGAGATCGTCGATGCCAGCCAGCTGCGAGACCGCGAAGGCGTCGACCTGGCTGCGGCTACCCGGGAGTACTTCGGCGAGGTGCTCGCGATGCTCGAGGCGGACCAGCCTTTCGAGACGCTCGCCCATCTCGACTACCCGAAGCGCTACTGGATCGAGGGAGCGCCGCCATATAAGGAAAAGGACTTCGAGCCTGAGATTCGCGAGGTGCTGAAGGCTGCCGCTCGAACAGGCCGCGTGCTGGAGGTGAACACGACGCGCGGCGACAGGCTGTGCCCGGACATGACTGTCGTGCGGTGGTGGCGAGAGCTGGGCGGGCAGGCCGTGCAGTACGGCAGCGATGCGCACAGCCCAGACAAGATTGCCGCCGGCTTTCATGTGGCGACGCAGATGGTTGAGGCGGCCGGCTTCAAGCCGGCGCGCGATCCGGTCTCCCTGTGGCGCCGCTGATCCTGCGGCCATCGTCGCCGGCCCACGGTGGGGCCGCGGTCGCTCGTGACGACGGCAAGGTGTGGCTTGTCAACTACGCGCTGCCGGGCGAGGTCGTCGAGGCGGAGCCGCGCGGCCGCCAGGGCGGTGTCGCTGTCGCGGCGGCCACTCGCGTGATCGAAGCCTCGCCCCATCGCGTCGCCGCGCCGTGCCCTTACTTCGGCGCCTGCGGCGGCTGCCAACTGCAGCATGCCTCTTACGCCCATCAGCTCGAGCTGAAGCGGCAAGTGGTCGAAGAGGCCTGGGCGCGAGCGGGCCTGCGCCTGCCTCCGGATACCGCCGTCCTCGGTATGGATGATCCGTGGCGGTATCGGATTCGCGGTGAGTTCGAGGCTGTCGCCGGCGCGGGTGGGTGGCGGTTCGGCTTTCACCGCCTGCGCTCGCACTCGGTGCTTCCGATCGACAGCTGCGTCATCCATGACGCTCGTATCGAAAGCGCATTACCGGCCTTTGCGCAGGCCGCGAACGAGCTACAGCTGACCGGCTTGCAGAATCTGCTGCTGACCGCTGAGCCGACCGGCAGCGGGCTGCTGTGGAGGCTGCGCTTCCACGGCCGTGAGCCGCGTTGGCCGCGCGACGATTTCGCGCACCGCGTGGCCGAGCTGCTTCCCGGCTCGACGTTGCTCGACGAGGCGATGACGTTGGAGTTCTGGAACATGACGTTTCGTGTCCGTAGCGACACGTTCCTGCAGACGAACTACAAGCAGATGCTCGTCCTGTACCAAGTCGCCCTCGACATGCTGCAGACGAAGAGTGAGGAGCGCATCCTCGATCTCTACGCAGGCATCGGGACGATCTCGGTCGCGGTCGCTCGAAGTGGGGCCGCGGTGACGGCCATCGAAGAGAACCCGCACGCGGTGCAGCTCGGGAGGCTCAACGCGCGGATCAACTCGGCACGAGTCGAGTACCTGCCCGGCAAGGTGGAGACGGTGCTCCGCGCCATCCGGCTTGGACAGCACCAGGCCGTGATCCTGGACCCGCCGCGCGCGGGCTGCGAACCAGCGGCACTCGCGGAGCTGATTCGGCTGGGGCCTGACCGCCTCGTCTACGTCAGCTGCGAGCCCTCGACGCACGCGCGGGACCTCGTGGGCCTGGTGCGCGGCGGTTATAGGGTCAGGCGCGCCGCGATCGTCGACATGTTTCCGCAGACGTACCACATTGAATCCGTGGCCATGTTGGAGCGGAGCTAGAGGAGCAGCCCCAATCCCCCGCCTCCGGCGGGTACTCCCCACTAGTGGGGAAGAGTTTTGCCGGCTTAGCGTTCCAGCTTGCGGGCGAGCTTGACGACTGAAAGCCGCAGGCGCCCCGGGCCGAGCGACCTGACGACCATCGACAGGATCGGCCTCAGCAGCTGCATGTCGGGCCAAACGGAACGTGGGGTGGGACGGTTACGCCCGAAGTCAACGGCGGCAGCTTAAACGAAACGACCCGGCTACGTACTCCGGTGTACGAATCTGGCCAGCCTGCCGACTCCTTCGCGCAGGTCTGCCTCTGAGCTCGCCAGGCTGATCCGCACGGCCTCAGAGGCCACCTCGCCGAACGCGGTCCCTGGCGCGGCGCTGACCCCCTGCTCGCGGAGCAGGGCAAACGAGAATTCACGGGCAGGAAGGCCCCGCAACGAGACGTCGGCCATGATGTAGAAGGCCCCTGTCGGTTCGGAGATCAACAGCTCCGCGTCCTTCAAGATGTCGACGACGAGATCCCGGCGCCGCCGGTAGGCGCTGACCATCTCGCCGACGCAGTCCTGTGGACCGGTCAACGCGGCTTCCGCCGCGACCTGCGTGATCGTCGAGACGCACGACGAGTTCGACTCGAGGACTTTGGTCGCGGTGTCGATGAGATCGACCGACCCCGCGATGTAACCGAGACGCCATCCGGTCATCGCGTACGTTTTGGAGAAGGTGAATGCGGTCACGATGCGGTCGTCGTCCGGCGCGAGCTTGGCGGGACTCGTCCACGATCCGTCGAGGACGATCTGGTCATAGCATTCGTCGCTCAAGAGCCACAGGTTGTGGCTTTGCGCGAGGTCGATCATCGCCGCGACCGTCGCTTCCGGGTAGACAGCTCCGGTCGGGTTGTTGGGGCTGTTGACCACGAGGATCTTGGTCCGGGGTGAAATGAGCCGCGCCAACGATTCGAGGTCGGGTTGAAAGCCGTATTCCGGCGGGCATGGGTAGCAGATGCCTCGCGTACCCAGCCAGGGCAGCATCATCCGGTAGTTCGGCCAACCAGGATCAGGAAGCAGCACCTCATCGCCTTGCTCGAGAACAGCGGCGAACATCGCCGCGATGGCACCGACACCGCCCGGACCGCAGGCGATGGCCTCGGGTGTCGTCTTGATGCCGTTGACGCGCGCTAGCTTGTCGACCAGCTTCTCGCGCAGCGATAGCAAGCCCTGTGTATGCGTGTAGAAGGTCTTGTTCTCGTCGATCGCACGCTTGCCCGCGTCCTTGACATGCTGGGGAGTGGGGAAGTCGGGCTGGCCGACGTCGAGGCGGATCGTGCCTGGCCGGCGGATGGCCTCGTTGGCGATCTCGCGTATCCCCGAGTGCAGTGACTCGGCAGGTCCGTGGGCGAGGGATGGGATCACGGTCCCAATTCTCGCGGGTGAGGCCTAGTAGAGCCTGGGGTTGTGGTGCAGCTTGACGACGGCGAGTCGCAGGCGTCCTGGACCGAGGGTCCAGATCACCAGTCCCAGGACGATCCGTAGCATCACACCGGCTTAAACGCGGCCAGGGCGGAGTCGGTTACTGGCCCAGGAATCTCCGAGGTCGCTCGGGAAGGTGCGCGGCTCGAAGTAGACTATCCGCCGGGGGCCGCCACACCCAGAATCAAACGATGCGGCACGCCCCAGAAACTTTCGTCCACCTCCACAACCACACCGAGTATTCGCTGCTCGACGGCGCCAGCCGCATTCCCGCCATGGTGTCGCGTGCGGCCGAGCTCGGGATGCCGGCGATCGGGCTTACAGACCACGGCGTCATGTACGGCGCGATCCACTTCTACAAGGCCTGCAAGGAAGCCGGGATCAAGCCGATCATCGGCTGCGAGGTCTACGTCGCGCCGCGGTCTCGCCTGCTGCGGGAAGGCCGCGTGGACCGCGACCCCAACCACCTGACGCTCCTCGCGTCCAGCCACGAGGGCTACCTCAACCTGATGCGGCTTTGCACCGTCGGCCAGATGGAGGGGATGTACTACAAGCCGCGCATCGACAAGGAGATCCTGGCCGAGCACTCGAAGGGCTTGATCGCCCTTTCGGGTTGTCTCCAGGGCGAGGCGGCCAGCAAGATCGTCGACGGCGACATCGACGGCGCGCGGGAGTCGGTCGCAACATATCGCGACATCTTCGGCAAGGACAACTTTCTGCTCGAGGTCCAGAGGCACGGAATCGAGAAGCAGGTCGAGGTCAACACGGTGCTCGCCCGGTTCGGTAACGAGCTCGGACTTCGTCTTTGCGCCACCAACGATCTGCATTACGTCCACCGCCATGACTCGGAGGCGCACGACGTGTTGCTTTGTCTGCAGACCGGCGCGCGCTTCAACGACCCAAACCGGTGGCGCTTCTCGACCCAGGAGAACTACCTGAAGACGGCCGCCGAGATGATCGAGGCATTCGCCGATATGCCGGATGCGCTGGCCAGCACGCTCGAGGTCGCCGACCAGTGCGACCTGAAGCTGAATCTCGGCGCCACCCTGCTGCCACCGTTCGACGTGCCGGATGGATTGACTCCGGATCAGTGCCTGCGGCAGCTCGTGGTCAAAGGTCTCGAGTGGCGCTTCGGCAAGCCGTCAGCCTCGGTGACGGAGCGAGCGGACCAGGAGCTGTCGGTCATCAGCCAGACCGGCTACGCGTCCTACTTCCTGATCGTGTGGGACTTCTACAACTTCGCGCGCCAGAACGGAATCGTCGTCGGGCCGGGGCGGGGCAGCGCGGCCGGCAGCCTCGTTTCGTACAGCCTCGGCATCACCAACCTGGATCCCCTGCAACACGGACTGATCTTCGAGCGCTTCCTGAACATCGACCGCGTCTCGATGCCTGACATCGACTGCGACTTTTCGGTGGAAGGTCGCGAGAAGGTGATCCGCTACGTCTCGGAGAAGTACGGCGCCGATCGTGTCGCGCAGATCATCACCTTCACGACGATGGCGTCCAAGGCCGCGATCCGTGACGTCGGTCGCGTGCTCGAGGTTCCCCTCCGGGACACGGATCGGCTGGCCAAGCTCGTGCCCGTGTGGCAGGGCCGGTCGAAGACGCTCGAAGACACGGTCAAGGAAGTTCCCGAGTTTCGCGAGGCGTATGAGTCCAGCGACGAGGCCAAACGGCTGGTCGACGTCGCCAAGGCGCTGGAGGGTGTCTCGCGCAACGTCAGCACCCACGCCGCCGGCGTCGTGATCGCGCCGGAACCCCTCGTCCGGTACACGCCGCTGCAGTTCGGCCCGGGCCGCGAGGCCGTGATCACCCAGTACGACATGAAGGCGGTCGGCGACATCGGCCTGTTGAAGATCGACTTCCTCGGCCTGCAGAACCTGGACATCATCGCCACATGCCTGCGCCTGCTGAAGGAGAGGCGGGGAATCGAGATTGACCTGGAGCACCTGACGTTCGACGACACCAAGACGTACGAGCTGATCTCCAATGCGGACACGCATGGTGTTTTCCAGCTCGAGGGTGCGGGCATGCGCCGGATGCTCATGGACATGCGGCCGCAGAGCTTCGAGGACGTGTCCGCAGCGATCGCGTTGTTCCGACCCGGACCCATGGTCAACATCCCGGCGTTCATCGCGCGGAAGCAGGGCCGCGAGCCCATCGAGTACATGCACGAGCGCCTCGAGCCGATCCTGCGCGAGACCTACGGCGTGATGATCTACCAGGAGCAGGTGATGATGGCCGCGCGGGAGCTGGCCGGGTTCACGATGAGCGAGGCCGACATCCTTCGCGCCGCGATGGGGAAGAAGGACAAGGCCAAGATGGCAAAGTTGCGCACGAAGTTCATCGATGGAACTGTCGAGCGCGGGATTCCAACGACCACGGCTGAGGCCCTGTTCGACGGCATCGCAAAATTTGCGGAGTACGGGTTCAACCGCGCCCACTCTGCCGCCTACGCGGTGATCAGCTACCAGACCGCGTATCTGAAGGCCAACTATCCGCTCGAGTACATGACCGCGCTCCTGATTCATATGGAAGGAAGCGCCGACCGTGTGGCCACGGCGATCGTGGACTGCCGTCTGCGCGGGATCGACGTGCTGGCTCCGGACGTCAACCAGTCGCGGACCGATTTCTCGATGACCGATGGGCGGATCCTGTTCGGGCTGGCGGCGATCAAGAACGTCGGTCGCCACGCGGTGGAAAGCATTGTCGGCCTGCGTGACGCGGATGGTCCATTCAAATCGCTGGAGGAGCTGTGCGAGCGCACGTCAGCGATTCAGGACGTCAACCGGCGCGTCCTCGAGGCACTCGTGCAGTCGGGCGCATGCGATTCGTTGGGCGAGCGCGCTCGTCTGATCGCCGCCCTCGACCACGCGGTGAGCCGCGCGGAGCGCGCGCGTCGCGACCGAGAGTCTGGTCAGACTTCCCTGCTCGACATGGTCGGCACGCCCGACGTCGAGATCGAGGACTACGGGCTGACCATCGACGTCGCCGCGATGGCCGGTGACGAGAAGCTGCGACTGGAGAAAGAGCTGCTGGGGCTTTACCTGAGCGATCACCCGCTGCGCCGTATTTCGGCTGAGCTGGCCAAGCTGTCGGACGCGCAGGCCGTCGAGGTCACAAGCGCGTTGCAAGACACGGAGGTTCGCGTCGCAGGCTTGGTGCGCGAGGTGCGGCGGGTGGTCACGCGAAAGGGCCAGATCATGGCTTACGCGACTCTGGAAGACCTCACCGGCACCGTCGACATCGTGTTGTTCCCGCGCGTGTTCGAGCAGACCAGGCTGCTTTTCGAGCCGGACAAAGTGGTCGTTGTGCAGGGCAAAGTGGACGCGCGGGCCGGGAGCACGCGCGCGACCGGCGCGGTGGTCTCGCTCGCCGAACCGGAGATCGAGGCCGAGGTCGAGACTGCGTCGGTGGTCGCCGACATGGCGTGGCTGTGGGACGACCCGGACTGCGTACCGGTGTCGCGGCGCCAGCTCGTCCACGTTCGCATTCCGAACGGTGACGCCGGGCTTGCGGACCGCCTCGAAGCGGTGCTCGCGCGGCATCCGGGAACCGACGAAGTCGTGCTGCATGTCGTCGTCGGCAGCCGCGAGGTCGTGGTAAATGCCGATCGTTATCATGTCCTCGCCGGTCCGGCGCTCGCCGCCGAGATCGACGACTTGGTCGGTCAGGCGGCGACCAGGCTGGAGACGGTCAGGCCGAAGGCGCAGTCCAACGGCAATGGAAGGGGGAACGGTGACCGAGGACGACGAACCCAGTAGCCGGTACATCGTGGTCAAGGCGCTGGAGGACGGCGTGGTGATCATGGGCTTGACTCGCGGCAAGGACACCCGATCGCATCACTCGGAGCGTCTCGATGCCGGCGAGGTGCTGGTCGCACAGTTCACGGAGCTGACGGCGGCGATCAAGATTCGCGGCAAGGCCGAGATTCTCACCGACGTGGGGAAGGTGGAGTCCGGGCTCTAGGGCCTCACCGGAAGGCCGGCTGCCTTCCAGGCCGCGAAGCCGCCGATCACGTCCGTCGCGTTGACCAGGCCGAGCTCCTGGAGGGAGGCCGCGGCAAGGCTCGACGAGTAGCCCTGGTTGCAGATCACGATGACCCGGACCGCGTGGTTCGTGGCTTCAGGAATCCTTGCCGGCGACGCGGGGTCGAGGCGCCACTCGACGACCGTGCGGTCGATGACCAGCGCGCCGGGAATCTCGCCGTCCCTGGCGCGCTGCTCCGAGGTGCGCGTATCGACCAGCAGCGCTCCATTGGCATGCTCGGCAGAGGCCTGCTGAGGCGTGACGCGGCGCAGGCGGCGCCGCGCGTTGTCGAGCAGGTCGTCGATCGTCGGCATGATCTGGCGCTCAGTTTGTAGCAGATAGAATCGGACTGAGTCCCGCCCACGTAGCTCAGGCGGTAGAGCATTTCCTTGGTAATCCGGGCGTGGGCTCCAAGTTCAATACCACCGTTTCCTTCCATCTTCTGCCCCGCATCATCTCCCGAGAATTGACGTAAGGAAATGCTCTGCAGCAGAGCTTTAATGCCTCGCGATCCAGCCGGCGATCTGGGCCCGGGAGTTGAAGCCGAGCTTGTTCAGGATGCTGCGGACGTGGCTGTCCACGGTGCGCTCGGAAAGGAACAGGCGTGCCCCGATCTGCTTGTTGCTCAGGCCTTCGGCGATCAGCCGAGCCACGTCGGCCTCCCGTCGCCCGAGCCCGCCAAGGGCGCCGTCGCCGGAGCGGCCGGGAGCCGCGGCAGCCTGGCCTGGCTCGCCCAGCGCCAGTGCGATCGCCGCCTCCCGGTCCATCCGCTTACCGGCGCCGAACTCCGCGTCGAACCTCGCCTGACCCAGCAGGGCGATCGCGGTCTCCTCGGTCTGGGCGATCAGCGGGGCCAGCGGCGCCATCACTGCCGCGCCCGCTCCCAGGCGTGTCGACTCTGCCGCCCCCAGCAGCTGGGCCGCCAACCGCCCGTTGCGAGCCAAGGCCGCGTAGTAGCCGAACGCGGCCATCAAATAGGACTGAACGAGCCGGTCGTCGATCCGCCGCGCGATCTGCAGAGCCTCCGTGTAGAGCGGCCGGGATCCGTCTGCGTCGCCCACGTTCAACAACGCGAAAGCCAGCTCCATCAGCATGATCTCGAGCACGTAGAGGTCGCCGGCCTCCCGGCTCAGCCGCACGCCCTCCGTGGACGCCTCTCGGACCACGGCAAGTTCGCCCGTGAACATCCCATTCAAAGCTCGTGTCTGGAGGACCGCCGTCGTGGCGGCCAGGTCGTTGGCGCCCGCCAGCGCCGTCAGCGCCTCCTCATACAGCGCGTCCGCGGCGCTGCGGTCGCCCGCCAACATCGCGGCGATCGACCCCATCGCCTGCGCCTGCGTCAGAAGCGCCAGATCAGCCAGCCCGGTGGCGGCAGCCGCGGCGCGCGCCAGCCACGGTCGAGCCGACAGCGGGTCGTTCTGCAGCACGGCCAGGAAGCCGCGCAGGAAGCAGGCCCAGGCGAGCCCCTCCGGGTTGCCCTTGCCCGGTGCGAGCATCTCCTCCAGCCACCGCACGCCCTCGGTGGTCGCGCGTGTGATCCAGAACCAGCCAAGCGACGCGACCAGGT
>WNGH01000634.1_pt1 | contig 31110 bp, 33 predicted proteins | sample 5400631 | NCBI WGS metagenome assembly WNGH01 (sample SAMN13153373, study PRJNA577476) | soil metagenome | isolation source: 115 cm soil or saprolite under Garry oak tree replicate 1 | place: USA:California | collected 2016-06-15
GCCGGGCATGTTGACGTGAATGCCGAGCAATCCCGGAGGCGCCTGCAGACCCATCTGTTCGGTGACGACCGCGCCCCAATCGCCGCCTTGCGCCACATATCGCGTGTACCCGAGGCGGTTCATCAGCACCGCCCAGGCACGTGCGATGCGCGTGGGGCCCCAGCCGGTCGTGGTCGGCTTGCCCGAAAACCCGTAACCCGGCATCGACGGGATTACTACATCAAAGGCGTCTTCGGCCTTTCCGCCATACGTAGTAGGATCCGTGAGCGGACCGATGATCTTCATCTGCTCGACGATGGAGCCGGGCCATCCGTGCGTGATGATCATCGGCATCGCATTCTTGTGTTTCGAACGAACATGAATGAAATGGATGTCCAGCCCATCGATCTGCGTGATGAATTGCGGCAGGGCGCTGAGTCTCGCCTCGACCTTGCGCCAGTCGTACTCGGTCGCCCAATAGCGCGCGAGCTTCTGCATCGTCGCGAGCTGCACGCCTTGCGTCGCATCACTGACCGTTTCCCGCTCAGGCCAAACTGTCGCCTGGATGCGTCGGCGGAGATCGTCGAGCGCCGCTTGCGGAGCGGTGAAGTGGAAGGGGCGAATCGCGTCCCTTGCGGTCTGCCCCGTGTCGAGCTGCGTCATGGTCGTCGTCATGGTGGTCTCCTTCGGACCGGTCTCGGCGGCGCCGGGGCTGGCGAGCAGGACAAGGCCACAGGCACCTGCTGTTGCTGCGGCGGCGAGCGCCCCGCGCCGGATAGGCGATGATGATGCCGCGGACATGGTCAGCCTCCTTTCGTGAGTGTTCTTGCGGTGTACTGGCCGGTGCGCATACTTGATGAAGTCGGATGCGATACACCGACGCGATGACACTATGAGCTCAGGAAGGACGAAGCGATTGGACGATGGTATCGGTCGATACTTTGGTATCAGTTGGCGGGAGGAGTCCTGAACGCCCGGGGGATGGACGGAAGAGTTTGTAGCTCGCGGCGCGCACCCGGGAGCGGAAACACGACGCAGACCGACACCAAAGTATGATGGACAACGAGTTGGCATCTCCCCATGGGTATTGTGGGGGTCCAGCACTCATTGATCGGAGATCAATTACAATGCAGAGTGAGCTTGACCATGAAGGGGACGGCGTGAGTGAGCCCTGGGATCGAGTGGTGGCGGACGCCGCCCCAGGCGATCACATCGTGCAGCTGTATCAGGATCAGGATTTTCTCAACCGCGCCGTGTGCCGGTTCGCGGGCGCTGCACTCGCGAATGGTGAGGGCATCATCCTGGTGCCGACGGCCACGCACTGGAACGGCTTCCGCCCACGCCTCGAGGCCGAGGGCGTGGACGTGGAAGCGGCACGGGAACGCGGACAGTTGACGGTGGTTGACGCCGACGAACTGCTGCCCCGCTTCATACGGGACGCCATTCCGGATTCGCCTATATTCCTCGGCCTCGCCGGGGACATCATCGGACAGGCGCGCGCTGGAGGGCGCTACCCAAAAGTGCGTTGGTGGGGAGAAATGGTGAACGTCCTATGGGAGCGCGGGGACGTTGCCGCCAGCATGGCCCTCGAGGACCTGTTCGATCAGCTCGGCAGAAAGCATGACGTCGCCCTCTTCTGCTCGTTCCTGATGGACAACTTCAACGGCGAAGTTCATACGCACATGCTGCCCAGGCTCGGGACGAATCACTCTCACCTTATTCCAGTGGAGGACTACGCTCGGCTGGAGCGCGCAGTAGCCGATGCGCTTCGGGAGACGGTCGGCGCGGACGAAGCCCGCGGGCTTGAAACTCGGTTGCTCTCCGACTATCGACCGCCCTTCAGCATGCCGCGCGCCCAAGCGTTGCTGCTGGCATTGCGTCAGGTTCTCCCGACAGCTGCCGATCCCGTGCTGCAACGGAGCCGCACGCTGTACACCGCTTCAGGGACCGACGGATGACGACGCAACGCAGTACGCTCAATGGCGGCTGGATCGGTTTGCAGGGAGACGCGGCTGCGACCGATCTCATCACCATCCTTGATACCGTTGAAGTTCCCATCGTCGTCGTGCGACGCGACTGTGTGATCACGTGCTTCAATAAGGCGGCGGCGGATGTGCTCGGCCTCTCCCCATCGGACATTGGTCGGGCGTCCCGCGATATCTCGGTGCTCGCTGGCTTGCCCCGCCTGGAACAGCACTGCAGCCAGGTCATCGCCGGCGGCGCAGAATCCCGGGCCGATTTTCGCGACGGGGACAAGTGGTTCGTGGTTCGGATATGCCCCTACACAAACGCCGATCGCCAGGTCACCGGCACCGTACTGACGTTCACGAATGTCACTGCGTTCCGCGCAGGCATCGATCAGGCCATCTACGAACGTGAATGCACCAAGGCGATCGTCAACACCGTCGCCGATCCACTCGTCGTGCTGAGCGCTGACCAGCGGATCCAGTCGGGCAATCGGGCCTTCTACACCATGTTCGGGGTCTCTCGCGATGAGACGCACGGGGTCCCACTCTGCGATCTCGGGAACGGCGCCTTTGACCTTGCCCCGTTGCGTACGCAGCTCGAAGAGATGCTTGCCGGCAGTCGGGCGTTCCAGCCCGTTGAGGCGGATCACGTCTTTACGGGAAACGGTCAACGGACGCTAATGCTTGACGCTCATCCCTTGTCTTTCCCGGGCCATTCCGAGCGCAGAGTTCTGGTGACTTTCCACGACATTACGGCGCGCAAACAGGCTGAAGCGGCCAAGGATTTGCGTTCGGAGGAGGAGTTGCGGCGCAGCGAGGCATTTCTCGCGGAAGCCCAGCGTCTCAGTCAAACCGGCAGCTTCTCCTGGCGCGTGGCCACCGACGAGATCACGTGGTCAGAGGAGGCCTATCGCATCTATGGGATTGACCCGACGGTACCGGTGACGTTCGAGCTGATCCGCACTCGAGTCCACCCTGACAACCTGCCGATGTTCCAGGAAGTGATCGACCGGGTGCGTCGCGAGGGCGGCGACTTTGATTACGAGAGCCGGCTGCTGATGCCCGACCACTCGATCAAATACTTGCACGTGGTTGCCCACGGCGGGGGAAACGAAGATGGTGAATTGGAACTCGTCGGCACGATTCAGGACGTGACGGAGCGCCGACTGGCGGAAGAGGCCCTCGCGAAGGCCCGGTCGGAGCTTGCCCATGTGGCCAGGGTTACAACCCTCGGAGCACTGACGGCATCGATCGCGCACGAAGTCAACCAGCCGCTGTCGGGCATCATCACCAACGCCAACACGTGTCTGCGGATGCTTGACGCCGATCCACCAAATGTGGACGGCGCGCGTGAAACCGTTCGGCGCACGATTCGCGACGGCAACCGTGCATCCGATGTGATCACGCGGTTGCGCGCGCTGTTTGGCAAGAAGAGCGCCACCACCGAATCGGTGGACTTGAATGAGGCGACACGAGAAGTGATTGCGCTGTCGCGGACCGACCTGCAGAGCACCGGGGTCATTCTGCGGACGGAACTTGCCGACGATCTCCCGTGGGTCACCGGCGATCGTGTCCAGCTACAGCAAGTGATCCTGAACCTACTCCTGAACGCCTCGGACGCGATGAGCGGCGTCCACGATCGTCCCAGGCAAGTGTTGATCAGCACTGATCGAGAGGAAAGAAACCGTGTGCGCCTGACCGTGCGAGATGCGGGGGTAGGTTTCGACCCGCAAGCTGTGAACAGACTGTTCGATGCGTTCTACACAACCAAGAGCGGTGGCATGGGGATCGGCCTATCCGTCAGTCGCTCCATTATCGAGAGACATCACGGCCGACTCGGGGCCGCACTGAATGAGGGACCAGGAGCCACTTTTTCATTTTCCATTCCATGCGGGCCCGAGGCCAGCCGGACGCCTGCCGTGATGGAAGCCGAGCACGCCATGGGGAATCCGTAATGGCCATGCGTTCCCTCGTGTCGGTCGTCGATGACGACGAGTCGGTGCGCGAGTCGCTTCCCGACCTGCTCCGGGAGGTCGGCTTTGAGGCGATAGCGTTCTCGTCGGCGGAAGAATTCCTCGCGTCTGATTGTGTCGACCAGACTAGATGTTTGATCCTCGATATCGCGATGCCAGGGATGTCCGGACACGATCTGCAACAGGAATTGACGCGTCGCCGGCAGAAGATTCCGATCGTATTCATTACCGCGACCGGGGATGAGACGGTCCGCCCGCTCGTGCTCGCGCGGGGCGCCGTGGAGTGCCTGTTCAAGCCATTCAGCGAGACGGCCCTGCTCAGGGCGCTCAATGCCGCACTCCGAGTAGCCTGAGTCGAGGTAATCACACATGGCGCCCCCAACGCCAATCGTGTTCGTGGTCGACGACGATATCTCCGTCCGCGAATCGCTGGAATTGCTGATCCGCTGCGCCGGCTGGCAGCCGGAGACGTTCGCGTCCGCTCGGGCATTCCTTGCCCGCCCACAAGCCCTCGCTCCGAGCTGTCTGGTCCTTGACGTGAGCCTTCCGGACCTCACCGGCCTCGATCTGCAACAACGCATCGCCGATCGGATCGACATGCCGATCATCTTTATCACGGGACACGGCGATGTGCCGATGACGGTGCAGGCCATGAAGGCGGGAGCGGTCGAGTTCTTGACGAAGCCATTCCGCGACGACGTCCTGTTGAGCGCTATCCGGAACGCCATCGAGCGCAGTCGCACTGCCCTCAGTCACGACGCGGAGATCCGGGTGCTCCGGGAGTCTTACGCGTCACTCAGCCGTCGCGAGCGGGAAGTCATGGCGTTGGTCGTGTCCGGCCGGTTGAATAAACAGGTCGGTGGCGAGCTCGGCATCAGCGAGATCACGGTAAAGGCCCACCGCGGCAAGATGATGCGAAAAATGAAGGCCGGCTCGCTCGCCGGCCTGGTGAAGATGGCCGCGAGCCTCCGCCTGGCACCCGCGCCGGCTCGAAATCAAACTGCGGCGCGGGGCGGGCCAAGTGTCGGGATGCAGTGACTTAAGCAAGCTGAAGGATCGGAGGTAGCTCTCGAGAGCTGCCGGTCACCGACAAACCCGTGTCACAGGCCAGTCAGCTGGCCCCTGGGAACTGTCTACGCGACGGGCCCCGGGCCACTGTGCGGGCTGAGCCGGCGCCGTGAACGAAGTCCAGCGGTTTGCCGAAGCATTCTACGGGCGTGCCGGCGACGTTCGACCGCCTGATGCACGTACAGGGGGGGAGAGTAGGGAAGGGAAAAGCCCCACATCGCAACGACGTGTGAAGCTTGACCGCTAGGGGTTCACCGCCGCCCCAGCTCCGCGACCCAGATGTCGCTCTGTAGGTCGCCGAGCGTGAAATAGAAGCGATCCTTGCTCACGAAGAACCCGTAGCGGTGCCACGGACGCGTGGGATCGTCGAAGCGGATCGCGATGCGCGGTGCGCCGCCCGTCACCGGGACGGCGCTCACGCCGTGCACGCCGGCCGAGTCCGCCGTGAGGTAGTAGATGAGCCGGCCGTCGGAGGACCACTGCGGCGGAGCCCACTGCGCAGTGAACGTCGGGCTGGGCGCACGCGCGAGGAGCCTGCCTGGCCCGCCTGTGGCGGCGAGGACGACGAGCCCTGGCCGACAGATGCACGCAATCAGGCGCCCGTCGGGCGACCAGTCCCCGATACCGCACTGAGTAGTGTCCGGCCCGATCACCACCGGCAGACGCCGCGGCGCCGACCAACTACGGTCCGCTTGGCGGGTGACGACGTCCCACGTCGGGTTGCTGGTGGCCATGTTCGCGAGCAGCAGCAGGCGTCGGCCATCGGGCGACCACTGTGCGCCGCTGAGGTCGTCCGGTCCGGTAGCGACCTGCACCGGTGTTCCACCCTCTGCGGGCAACACGAACACGCGCCGCAGCCCCTCGCGGAAAGAGTGGTACGAGATCTCCCGGCCGTCGGGCGACCATCTGGGAAAGAACGCCCCCGCCGACTCGCTGGTGACCTGCTCCGGCTCGCCCCCGGCCAGGCGGACGCGGTAGATCTGTTGCGCGCCGCTCCGGTCGGAGTCGAACGCAAGCCACTCGCCGTCGGGGGAGAGGGCGACCGTCTCGATCGTCTGGTTGCCCAGGGTCAAGGGCACCGCTCGCGCGATCGAGACCGCCTCCGCCCCGGGGGCGGGAAGGGGGAACGACCAGACGTTCGACCGTTCCGCGAACACGGCGTAGGCGAGACGCCTGCCGTCCGCCGAGACACTGATGCCGCGGGCGCCGAGCCCGGTCGTGAGCCGCACCGGGGACCCGCGGGGCCGACCCGAGCCGGTCAGGGCGACCTGATAGACGTCTGGGCCGCCGTCGCGGGTCGAGATGTAGAGCAACCCGATTGGGCCGGGCGCCCACGCAGGACTGACGTTGAGCGACTGGTCGTCCGTTACGCGTATCGGTGCGCCGGCTTCCGCCGACACGACCCAGATGCTGCTGGCGGCGATGTTCCCGAGGGTCGCCGTGGTGACGAAGCCGACGTTGCCCACGACGTAGGCAATGCGGCGACCGTCCGGCGACCAAGCTGGAGAGTGGAGCTCCTTGCCCGTCACTATGGCGCGCGGCGCGCCTCCCTCGAGGGGCCGTACGTAGAGCGAGTCGCCCGACAGGTACAGAAAGGATCGTCCGTCCGGCGCGACCGGGCCAGCGAGGAGGGACGACCCCGACGCCGCGATGAGCAAGCGCGGGGTACCCCCCAGTGCCGGCACGATCTCGATGCCGCGCGCCGCCTGGTACATGATACGCTTCCCGTCCGGTGTCCAGAACGGGAATCGCTGACCGCCCGGCTCCGACACCACTGCGACCGGGGTGCCTCCGTCCACCTGTCGCACTAAGAGCCTCGTCTCCCCTGGCGTACCCGCGACGTAGGCGACGAGCTTTCCGTCCGGCGACAGGGCCGGATCGAGCTCGAGGCCGGGGTCGAGCGTCACCGGCGTGCGGCGCCCAAGCTCGAGGACCGATGGGCGGCTCCGCAGGAGCACGGCGACGACCGCTCCCACCGCGATCAGGACCACAGCCGCCACGACGCCGCGCGGCCCGGCGGCCCGGTGTGGCTGCGCCGCCGGGGGCCGCATGCCGGTCGGCGTCGTTCCACCGCTCGGCGTCGCGAGCGGCTCGAGCTGGGCGAGCAGGTCGTCAGCGGTCTGCCATCGGTCGGCCGGCCGCTTCTCGAGACACTTCATGATGATCTCGGCGAGCGCCGGCGGGCACGCCGGGCGCCACTTGGTCACCGGCTCGGGCGGCTGCGACACGTGCGCGGCGAGCACCTCCTGGGTGGAGCCTGCTGTGAATGGCGGGCGCCCGGCGATCAACTCGTAACCGAGCACCCCCACCGCGTAGATGTCCACGCGATGATCGACGTGCGGATCCGCGGCCGCCTGCTCCGGCGCCATGTACGCCGGCGTGCCGAGCGCGATCCCGGCGGTCGTGAGCTGCCGGCGGCCTGTGGCCTCGCTCAGGGCCTTGGCAACCCCGAAGTCCATTACGAGCGCATGGCGACCGGAGAGGAGGACGTTATCCGGCTTGATGTCACGATGCACCACGCCATGCGCGTGCGCGTAGGCGAGCGCATCCGTGATCTCGATGAGGATCTTCACCGCATCGTGGATCGGGAGCTCGCCGTGTCGGGCGAGTCGGTCGCGCAGCGACTCGCCCTCCACGTATGGCATGACGTAATAGAGGAAGCCGCTTGCTTCGCCCGAGTCCAGCAGCGGCAGGACGTGGGGGTGCTGGAACTGAGCCGCGGTCTCGATCTCCCGCGTGAACCGATCGCCCCCGAGCGCGGCGGCCAGCTCGGGGCGCAGCACCTTGACCGCGACCTTGCGATGGTGCTTGACGTCGAAGGCAAGATAGACGGTCGCCATCCCCCCCGCGCCAAGCTCGCGCTCGATGCGGTAGCGGCCGGCCAACGCCTCCGCCACGCGCTGGAAAGTGTCGGGCATGCACGACTAACATGTGACCGGTTGCGGGAGCGCGCGAGCCGCCAACTCATCAGGCTGGTTCCAGCGCTTGTGGGGCGTGTCAAGCAGGCACGGGGAGAAGCGTCGCGACCCCTTCTCTCTTACCTACCCCTAATCCCCTTCACGCGTTGAGAGAGAAGGGCGAGAACCGCGTCTGCCCCTACCCGCAGACCAGAATTGCGATGTGGTTGGCGGCGGCGACTTGAACGAGACCTACTGCGGCTTGCTGCCCAGCCGCTTGAGCCCGGCGCGCGCCTCGGCGACATTAGGCTGGAGCTCAGGGTCGGCGTTGCGCCACCAGTCGGCGACGAGGCGGTAGGCAGGGATCGCCTCCTCGTTCTTGCCGAGGCGCTCCTTCACTCGACCCCGCTCGAGCCACCAAAACACTGTCGTCAGCGGGACGGGGTTTGGATTGTGCGGCTCGCGGTCGAGCAGCTCGGCGGCCTCCCGATTGCGCCCCCGCCTTGCGAGGAGTTGCGCCTTTCGCAGCTGGTCGAGGACACAATCAGGGCACAGGGAGTCAGGAAGCGTGGCAAATCCTTCCAGCGCGGCGCTCGTATCTTGGCGGGCGACGGCGACGTAGACCCGGGAGGCGGCCGCGACGTAGCGCCAGAAGTCACGGTCACGCACCTTGCGAGCCACGCGACCCAGCGAGTCGGCGCGCCGCGCCACGTCCCGAATCGAGGCCGTGTCTCCCCGTGCAGCCCACCAACCGAGCGCGGCTCCCACCCCTGGATCGTTCGCGCGGCGCCACCGTCCGAAGACGATCGCGACGGAATCAGCGGGGGTGGCCCCAACCAGCGCCAACTCGGGTAGGAGCGCAGGGTTCTCCGACGCCCAGCGGGTGCCCCAGAGCGAGCGGTATGCTTCGCTCAGATGTCCCCTGGCCATCAAGACGACCGGAAGCGCCCAGCCAACCGTCGACGAATCGGTCATTTGATAGCCGTGTCGGGGGACGGCAAGAAGGCGGACGAGCCGGAGGACGGTTTCGGCCGAATCGGGCCAGCGCCGGATAGTGACGGCGGTTTCCCACAGGGCATCACCGGACAGCGTGTCCAGCATACGCGCCACCTCCGGCGATTGAGCGCCGCGGGGACTGAGGAGCTTGTCGATGAGGCTCAGGCTTGTCGCGACGTAGGGGGCCGGAGCGAGAGCGCGCTCGGCGCCGGCGTAACGGCGGGCCCAGTCAAGCCTATCCATTCGGATCGCCAGATCGACAGCATGTTCGTACGCCGGACCGAACGCCGAGTCGAGCTCGATAGCCCGTTGGTACGCCTCGAGGTTCTTCTGGACCGGAATCTGAAGAGGGCTGTAGTGCTGATATGCCATCTCTGCCCAGAGGTACCAGACTTCCGGGTCGTCCGGGTAGCGCCGAAGGGCCTCCTCAAGAGTCCTCACAAGGTGCCGCATGAGGGGCCACTCTGACGCCTCACCCTGGTCAAGCGCTCCCCAAAGGGAGTCGGCCGCGACCAAGAGGCTCTCGCGCGGTGCCAAGCCGTGGTTTAGCGCTCCCGCCCGCAGCTCGTACGTGGTCCACGACGTATCGCTGATACTCCACCACAGCACGAGCGGAATGCGCCGAAGTGCCAGGGTGAAGTTGCTGTCAATCGCAACCGCACGCCGCGCATAAACGAGCGCGGAGTCCCACACGGCGCGCCGGTAGAACTGCTCGCCGCGCAGGAAGGCCTTGATGGCAGGGAGCGAGGTCGAGCCGAGCGACGCAAGGCGGACCGCCCCGATCGGGCGGGTGCGGCCGAGCTCGCGCAGCACGCCAACCGTAAGCGAGTCACTCAAGTGGTCCATCCGGGCGGCGGTGCCGTGGAGCTCGAGTTCGGCGAGTGCCGTGCCTGAGCCGACGTCGAAGACGGTCGCGGTGAGCCGGACCGAGTCCGGCCCCGCGGCCACGATACCGCCGAAGACAACGACCTGAGCACCAGTCTTCCGACCGAGTTCCTTTGCGGACGTGGGATCAGCTCGGCCACTCCACCGGCGAACTACGACCGTCGGTGAGACCGTCCGCAGTGGGCCCGCCCCATCGAGGTTCCGCGACAGGACGTCGACCAAGCCTTCGTGCCATAGCTCGAGAGTGGGCGCAAGCACATCAAACGGCGCGATTGCAACGAGGTCGGGATCGAGACCAGAAGGCGCCTTCGAGCGCAGCAGTATGGCCACCGCTGCTGCCGCCACTGCTACCACCGTGATGGCCGCCGCTATCCCGACTCGCCTTGAGGGCCGGCGCGGGCTCGCTCGCCGGTGCGCCGCGCCGCAGGTATCCCGGAACTCGGCCGCGGTGCGCAGGCGCGCATTCGGATCCTTGGCAAGCGCCCTCGCTATCGCGCTGGCGACCTCGGGTGGCGCCTCTGGGCGCACGTCGGTGAGCGGTTTGGGCGTCGCCGTGAGATGAGCGGCGATCACCGCCTGCGCCGTGGGGCCAGCGAATGGCGGGAAGCCAGCCAGCATCTCGTAACCGACCACGGCGAGGGCGTAGACATCCGCCCGCGCATCGACGTTGCGCTCACCTGCCGCCTGTTCCGGCGACATGTAGCCCGGCGTCCCCAGCGCGAGGCCCGTGTCGGTGAGCCGGCCCCCGCTGCGCGACTCAGCGAGCGCTCTGGCCACCCCGAAGTCGGTCAGCACGGCGTGGCTCCCGAGCAGCAGGATGTTCTCTGGCTTGATGTCGCGGTGGATCACCCCCTCCGCGTGCGCGTGGGCGAGGGCGTCGGCGATCTCGTGCAGGATCCTCACGGCGTCCGTGACCGGGAGCTTGCCCTCGCGCGTCAGCCGGTGTCGGAGCGACTCGCCCGGGACAAACGGCATCACATAGAAGAGGAGGTCGTCCTTCGCGCCGGCGGTGAGAACCGGGAGGATGTTCGTGTGTTGCAGGTGGGCGGCGACTTCGATTTCCTGCCTGAACCGCGTGGCGCTGACCTCGCTCGCGAATTCGGGCGGGAGCAACTTGATCACGACCTGGCGGTGGAGCGACGCCTCAGTCGCGAGGAAGAGACGACTCATCCCGCCGCCGCCGAGCTCGCGCTCGATGTGGTAGGCGTCCCCGAGGGCGGCTTGTAAACGAGGCTGCAGGTCGCTCAGATCGTGACTCGAGAGCGTGGGACGAATGCATCATAGGGGCCTGCGCCCTGCACGGCCAGAGGGCCGAGCACCAGTTTCGCATTTCCGGCCGCCGGTGCTGCCCTAAGGGGAAACTCAACGCTGAGCACCGGTGTAGCTCAATGCCGTTCGGGGCGACGCCGCGCTGGCCCTGTAGGTAACCGTCGGCCACCTGATGCACGTACAGGGGGTTGCCGAAGCTGCACAGGGAGTCGCCTCACGTGGGATTTCAAGCGACACGTCCGGGGGACACATCAAACGTACGTGAGCACGGACAAGCACGTACGGGGCGCTGGCGGTATTTGGTGCCCATACCAAACAATGATTTCGCTACGGTCTTGCTACGCGCCTAGTCGTCGCCATCGGCTGGGTGCGCTGACCCCATTGCTTCAGCACGCAACGCAACCCTTGTTTCTTCAACAAAAGTTTGGCGCTCCGCGAGAACCCCCGCATCCTCGATCGCATTCGTCTGGCGAGTATAGGCGGCGACTTCGTCATGTGGTATCCCCATGACCCCGGCCAGCAGTAACTCGACGAATCGCTGGCGCACCCACTCTAGCTGCGCGATATCGTCGTAGCGGCCTCCCGCCCTTGCAGATAGCGAGGCCTTCACCACGTGCCGGAGCCGCTTCCGCATGCTGTAGCGCCAGAGCCCCCAGTTCAGCAGGCGATACAGCCAGATAGCGGGCGGGATGGCCAGCAGCCACCAGGCCGATCGATCGCCTAGCCACGCTACTAGCCCACCAATGGTCATAGCTTCGTTCTCCGCAAAGCAATTCCAGGCCCAGCGACAAGAGTTCGGACGTTCCCTGACCCGGATGTCCAGCCTACCCAAGAACGCTACCGCGCCCGGCCAGAGACCGGGAGCGCTTCCCGCGGCTCACTTCTCGTCGCTGATTGCTGATTCACCGGCACAGCAGGCTCCTACGATCCGCGCAATGCTGATCAAGATCACTCTCATAGGCGTGTGCACTGCCGTGGCGCGCACTTTCGGGCCGGACGCCCGGCACCTTCGAGCGCTTGTTAGGCGGACTGTCGTCACGAACACTACGGGTGAGACAAGGCGGCAACGGCTGCAAAGGAACCGCACGCGAAGAGAACAAGACTCACGAGAGCAACGCCTATGGTGCCCAACAGCCAAGTCATATGCTTCGGTCCTCGAAAGGACGGACCTTTGAAAAACTCGTTCAAGAGCGTGAACTGCGTTAAGTACGTTCCAAGAAACGCCAACGTAGCCGCAACGAGACCAGCCAAGAACAAGGATAGAGGCTTCGTCGCCAGAGCGGCGAGTTGAGGACGTCCCGACGACTGTCCTAGGTATGCCAAGAGCGCAACAACCGCGCCGCCGTTGACTAACTGAAGTGCCTTCAGGGCCTCAGTCCCAACGGAGATCATTGACTTGTACGTCTCTAGTGCCTGGTCTTCGTCAAACCCCATGCTTCTGCCTCCGCTCAACGAGTACTAGCCTGCGAACAGCGCAGACGTCGTCTTTTTGACCTGCAAACACTATGAACGTTCGGCAGGGCGGCACGCGGCCGCTAGGGCGTTTTTGCGGCACTGACAGGCGGATTCGCGACAAGGGGCGCAATCCCGCCGACCGCGCCCATCCCTCGTGCCGCATTTCAACCTCCCTGTGCCGCATTTTCGCCCTACCGTGCCTTCGCCCTGGTGTGCAGCTTTGCGGTTCGAACGAACATGACGAGTGTTCGCAATTTCCACAGCCAGAGGTGAGGCATGAACAAGCCGGACGACCTTGAGGCAGTTCGCCAGATCGCCAGTACTTTAGAATCGTTTCAGGGTTCTGACCGAGACCGGATCCTTCGATGGGTGCGAGAGAAGCTCGGTATGGCCCCCCAAGACAATCCCCCACCCTCCGGCCCATCAGGAGCGACTTTGACTTCCGGGAGCAGTGCCACGCCGGACATCAAGGGGTTCATACAGAGCAAGAGCCCCAAGAACGACACACAACTGGCGGCAACTGTTGCGTACTTCTATCGCTTCGTCGCACCTGAAGCGGAACGAAAGGAGGCTATCACGGCCGATGACTTGTTGGAGGCCTGTCGCAAAGCCGACCGGAAGCGGCCAGCTCGGGCAGCTCAGACGATGGTCAATGCATTCAGTGCTGGCTTGTTCGACAAGGCTCGGAAGGGCGCTTACAGGCTCAATTCTGTAGGCGAGAATTTGGTTGCCATGGTCTTGCCCGGTGAAGGTGGTCCGCCTACGGGTACTCGAACCAAGAGCACCAAGGGGACGAAGAGGAAACACAAGGGATCGCGGCGGGTTTCGAAGTAGCCAGCATGCCCGGCGCTCCTGAGCTGGTCGACGAGAGTATCACCACTATTGAGCACCTGCTGAAGATGCTCGGCAAGAGCGATGCACGCCAAGTCCGAAACCAGCAAGAGAGGTCACTGGCGAAAGCCACCGCCTTAACCTGGTTTAAGCAGGCACGTGGCAAGTTGGTGATGTGGCAACTGGATCACGATCTCGCGGAGGTGGACGTAGGCTTCAAGGCACTGCTCGAAAGCTCTAATCGCGTTGTGTTGCGAGCGGTCTATGTCGCCCGTTTGCGGGCGCTCAAGCGTGAACTCGTAACTCTGCGAACTCGGGCGCTCACCGCGGCTGAAAAACCACAAAGCGGGATCGAGGCCGCTCCTGACTTCACACCGCTGGTCCGAGATCCAAAGATGCAAGCAATCTTGTCTCGGCGATGGCACGAGACGGGCCTTTGCATGGGTAGTGGTGCCGACTTGGCCGCCACGGTGATGATGGGCGGGTTGCTCGAAGGGCTTCTCCTCGCCCGTCTCAATCTCATGCCGAATCAAGCTCCCGCGTTCAAGGCAGCGGCCGCTCCAAGAGACCGCAAAGGCAAGACCCTCCAGTTGCGAGATTGGGCCCTCAAGGACTACATCGCGGTCGGTCATGAGCTGGGGTGGATAGGGAACTCGGCTAGAGACGTCGGCGTGGTTCTGCGGGACTATCGCAACTACATCCATCCTGCGAAGGAGCTATCGCACGGCATAACGCTGACCCCGCGCGACACTCAGATGCTGTGGTCTGTCTTCGTCACCGTGTCTAAACAGGTTCTTGCCAGCGCAGCCACGCCATAGGTCCCTTTCAGACACGACCGGCCACGATGTAGTTCGCCGACGGGCTCAGCCATGCGCAACGTCATCGGGCAACTTCCACGCGGAATATGACTGCCAGCCCGGACCGCTACGACGGGCGCACGCCGATCGGTGGCTCCGGCCGCACCGTAATCGGCGGCGTCGGCCGGGTTCCGCGTCCGGACCGGACGCCGGTGAACGGCGCGGGTCGGGCGACGGACGCGGAGGGGAGCCGCGAGGAGCTTGGCAAAAAGCTGGTCGAGCCGCATGGGGGCGGTCATACGGCCTCCCGCTGTGCCCTGTGACGGTGGTCGAACGTCTTGGCCCACGCCCGCCGGGCTAGAGGCTTGGAGATGCCGAACGCTCCGGCGAGGCACGTTGCGGTGCTCTTGAGGCACGATGTTAGCTGCAAATCTTGCTAGAATCGGCGCTAGAACCCTCGGTGGAACGGCCGGTGGAACCCTGCTGGTCACCACGTTGGTCATCGTGTTCGTCTAGGATTTACGGATGGTCCGGGCCGCCGTGCGGCGCGCGCACCTCGCTGAGCACAACGCCGTCACCCGAGAGAACCTCCAAGAGGTCCCGGGGCAGGGCTTGCCATTTTAGAGTGCATATGCTATCTAATACGCATGCCCCGACCCCGTGGCCCCGCCACCGAAATGGTCCGCCTCCCGGTGGACGTCGCTCGCGCGCTGCGGCGTCGGGCCGTCACTGCGGACATCACGATTGCCCAGGCCGCTCGCCAGCTCATGCTTCCCAAGAAGGGCGCCAGGCAAGATCTCGGTCTGCTCGAGCATGTCGAATGGGTCTGGAGTCGACTGCGCCGGCGCAGGGATGACCTACTCGACGTGTTCGAGGATGCCGGCGCCGACCCACGTGTGATTGACCAGGCGATCAACGCGCTCGCCCGGCTCCGTGACGAGTGGCCGGAAGAGAGCGGGGAATACGACTTCACCGCGCATGGCGCGGGGCAGCCAATGTAGAGGCACTCCACACCTTTGATTCCGCCAGCCGCGCTTTTCGCGCGGCTTTGTGCTTCCTGAGGGCACGTGAGTCCCTCGGACCCTACGACAGCGAAAGAGGAGCTGAAAATGAAAACGAAGACGACTCGGCCGGAGAGGCCTTTTAGGTACTTCCCCGACGACATCGAATACATCGTGCAGGCTTACGGCTCGCGGGCGCGTGTGGTACAGCTGTGGCGCCTGGCGGACGGCACGTCCGACCAGTGGATCTATCTCGCGCGCATCACGCCATATCAGTGCACGATCGAATGCATCGCGCACAGGTTCGGCGGCGGCGACTACCGTGCGAAGATCCTCGGCGAGTGGGACCCCGTACGTCGCCGCGAGCAGTACTTCGAGCGGGTGTCGTTCGCGATCGACGGATGCTTTAAGGTCACCGAGGAAACGCTCGCGCGCACCCGGAGCCAGCTGCAGAAATAGTTATGCCCGACGCGCGGCCGGTTGTCGATCTGCCCGACGGTTTCCCGCCCTGGCTCGCTGCCTTCGTTCTCGAAGCGCAGCGCGAGACGGATACGCTTCGGGAGAACGGTGCCGAGCAGGCGGCAGTGGCTCGTTTAGCACTGCTTCGGAAGCTCGTTGTTACAGCGCAGACCTACCTCGACACCGAGCTCGACGCCACGGAAGCAGCCGTGGAAACGGGCCGGTGCGAAGAGACAATCCGCCGTGCGGTCCGTGACGGAACCATCCCCGACCGGCGGGCCAACCCCAAGGGCCGTCACCGCGTGCGCCGCGGCGACCTCCACAAGCTTGCCACGCCTCCAACGCACCCGTATGATCCCGATGCCGATGCCCAGGACATCGCCAGACTCCGGAGGAAGGTATGAAGCACCGGAAATGCTGGTCGAAGTCCATCGGCGAACGCGGGACCACGGTGCGGTTGTACGAAGACCACCCAGGCGGCCCGCTCAATCGGTCGGTCTACGTGAAGGGAAGGGAGGTGCGGAAGTCGCTGGGGCACCGCGACAAAGAGCTGGCGATCCGGCAGGCCTACGAGCTGCTCCACTCGTTGCTCTCAAACGAGCAGGCGTTGGACCAGGAGACACTCACAGTTGGCATGACGTCGCAGCTCTACTTGGAGAGCCCACAGCACCTTAGCAAGAAGCCGCTCACGCAGCGGTGTGATAAACGAAATCTTGGGCGTGTGGTAGCGTTTCTTGGCGCGAGTCGCGATGTATCGACGCTGTCCGAGTCGGACGTGCGGGGCTACACGATGGCGAGACGCCAAGGCGACCCGAGTCTGAAGAGCGTGGCACCGGGCAAGCCAGTCCGGGACCGCGCGATCGAGCTGGATCTCGTGTTGCTCATGACGGCCCTGAACTGGGCTGCTCGCGAGCGAAGCAGCACGGGCCGGCGGCTGTTGCGGGAGAACCCGCTCACGGGGGTTCGGCTCCCCAAGGAGAAGAACCCGGAGCGGCCGGTGATGTCGCACGACGTATATCTCAAGCTGCTCGAGGTGGCGCCGCGCGTGCATCCGCTGCTCCCGCTGGCGCTCATCGTGGCCGAAGGAACCGGCCGACGGATCTCGGCGTGGCGGAACCTGGTCTGGGACGATGTCGACTTCGAGGCCGGGACCATCCACTGGCGCGCCGAGCACGACAAGAAGGGTTATGAGCAAGTCGTGGTGATGAGCGATGAGGTTCGGGAGGCGTTGAGATCGCAGCAGAAGGCGCAGGCGGCGATCGGGAGGGCAGCCGTGTTCCCGTCGCCGAAGGATCCAATGAAGGCGTGCAGTCGGCATCTGCTCGACGCTTGGCTGCGGCGCGCGTACAGATTGGCCAAGGTGGTGCCGCAGCGGCGCGGGATGTGGCATTCGATTCGGCGGAAGTGGGCGACGGAGCGGAAGGGTTATCCGGTGAAGGACGTCGCCGCGGCTGGCGGTTGGAAGACCGAGGAAGTGCTGACAACCTCGTACCAGCAGGCCGACGCCGAAACGATCAAGAACGTAGTGTTGCATCCGACGCACCGGATCGTGAGCCGGTAGAAACTCACAGCATTACTCACAGCATGGGGCAGGACGAAGAAAAAGCCCCACACGGCAACTCAGTGTGAGGCTTGCTCTTCACTCAGTCGGGACGGCGGGATTTGAACCCGCGACCCCCTGAACCCCATTCAGGTGCGCTACCGGGCTGCGCTACGTCCCGAACACCGGTACTGGCTTCTCTAATCTAGACTTGCGCCGTCCCTTCCGGGTATGGCTTCGGCCGCTTGGAGTAACAGTTGGAGTAATTTCCCTTAGGCCGTCGCTGTAGAGCTTCGGGGCTCGTAGCACGACCCCTTGCAGCGTCGCCGCGTCCGACTGCTGATAACATTCCAGCAACGTGCGCGGCTCCTTCCACCCGCCCGCAACAGCCACGTCCCGGAGCGGTAGATGCTTCCGCTCCGTGGCGAACTTCCGGCGGTACGGATGCCACAAACCACCGTTCAATGGCTTGAGTCCCGCTCTCTGATACGCCGCCCGCAGGCGCCTACTCATGAACCAGCGATCCACCGGGTGCGTCGGCTGGGTGTCTGCCGGAAACAGGAACGCCACTTCGGCGGGCAAGGACCGTACGTGCCTCCGAACGAGGCGTGCCGTGTTCTTCGTTAACGGGACCCAGTGGTCGCAGCCGTTCTTCTGATGCTCCCCCCTGAACTGCACCCATCCGTACGGCAGGCGGTCAAGTGCGAGATCCTCGCGCCCGAGATGGAGAATTGCGCTGATTCGCTGGCCCGTGGATTCGGCCAGGGCCACCGCTAACGCCAAGCGCCAATCGACTTCGCCAGCGACGCGCATCAGCTTGAGGTAGCGGTCATACGTCTCGATCGGCCGTCGTGGGTTCTTCTCTGCGGGCAGTCTGATGCCGCGCAGCGGATTGTGCGTCAACAACGGTGTGCCATCACTCCTACGCTCACGGGTTGCCCAGTTCAGCATGATGCTCAAGGCCACGAGGTCTGCGGCCACCGCGCGGGCGCGCACCGGCTTGCCCTTTGGGCTACACTGCCCAGACATCCTCGCTTGGGCGTACCGCTGCACGTCCGAAGGACCAATCGTCGCCACAGCTCGGTCGCGGCCCAGGAAACTCATGACCTGCTCGAGTTTCCGCCGATCCTCCGCCTGCGTCCGTGCCTTCTTCGCTCGGAAGGCCGGTGATCCGTCGTACTTGTCAAAGAGCGTCGCGAGGGTGACGTGGCCGGTGGCCATTGATTCACGTCGGGCTTTCAGCGACGCTAAGAGCGTGAACGCCTCAGCCTTCGCTTGTTCCCGGTCGCGGTGACCTATGCTCTTCTGCGCCGCGACTCGCACTCCACCGACCCACACCTCGCGATAGATCGGGCCGCCCGGTGTCCGCTCGAACAGCATCACCCGGCACCCGCGCTCGCCCAAGGATTCTCGCCACAGCTTAGGCATGGCTGCCTCCTAGCCGTTGGGCGATGTCTCGGGCGTCCTCGTCCGGATTGTAGGCTGAGACGACGCCGGCAGTGTGCCTCGGCGCTCGCTCATCCTTGGCGGGAAGGGACGCGCGTCGCACGCGCAGATGACTCTTAGCTCCCTCACCGCGCTCGCTCAGGAGTTTACCACCCCTCGCCAGGCGACGTAAGTGCTCGGCAGAGTAGCCGCTCTCCGCGGCTGCGTCTTGGATTGGCAAGGCTTCGCTGTCCCACGCACGAAGCTCCGCTTCGACCTCGCTTGCCAGGCGGTTGTAGACCGCTGCCACGGCATCGCAATGATGATCGGCGAACGGTTCGGCTCGGAGACGCCACGCCCCGACCAAAGCACGGAGGCGGTCTACGAGGCCGCGGTTCTGCGCGAGCATTGTCATCGCCTTTCCCGCTACGTCGCTGTTGAGGCCAGCGCGTGTCGCCGCGGTATCACGGCTAGACGTCGCACGGCTGCTGGCGGGCCACCCAGATGGAAATCGATCGTGAGCTGGTCGGTGGAAGGCTCACCCTGTCCGTTTCTCGGCAGACAGCTGCGCATGCGATTAGGCGATGCTCCCGGCGTCTCGCGGGTGACGGTGATCGCGGGATGGTCGGGCGCTCGTAGAGCCAGCACCTCGGCCAAGAGGGCGCGGTGGTCGTTTCGGATTTCAGCGAACAGCTCGGCGAGCTGTGCATCCCCAGTCGACCGGACGTGTCGCATGGCGTGTTCGAGCCTCGCTCCCAAGCGCGCGAGGGCGTGAAGCAGCCGGTCGGTATCTGCGTGATGGCGGGCCTTCCGCACGGCGCCGAGCGCGGTCTCCCGGATGAAACGCGCCGTGTTCAAGCCACAGGCCTCGGCTCGCGCTGTGATGCGGGCGAGCTCGTCGGGGTGGAGGCGGAGAAGCTTGGTTGCGGTACGGCGGCGCGAGGCAGGCATGGATGCTCCTAGGAAGCGGCTCGCTCAGATGGACCCCCTCTACCTAGAAGTAGTCCCTCACCTGGGTAAGCGTGTCACCGTGGGGAGGCGAGGTGACTCCCTCTACAAGGGAATAGTCCCGGATGGGGGTCAGCGTGCCCGGGCCTGGGCTCCGGGACTGGGGAATGGGCGTCAGTTCGGCATCTCGCCACTAGCTTGCACGGCAGAAAACAGCATGGACCTCAGTGCACTGTCGAAGTCGCCGGCACGGTTTGGAATGCTGGCCCGGGGGAGGGTCTCGGAAGACGCCGACGGTCGTCTCTGCGAAAGCCTGGCGATCAGCGGCGCGAGTTGGCCGTAATATTGGCCGGCCGCGGCTGGGTCAGGGCAACGCGATTTCCCTGGAGCTCAGATAGCGCTGCGGACCCGGGACAAGGTGGTCTTACACGGAAACATCCAAGGGCGGCCCCGCGCCGACGGAGCAGCAACACGATTCGGAGCAGGACGAGCCATCTCCCAGACGTGCCAAGTCATTGCACACAAATAACTTGATAAGCCAGCGCAAACGTCACGACTTGACAAGGCCCCGCCCCGTTCCCATTTTGGGAACACGTGAATCACCCAGAGTGGGGATACGGACATGGACGGCTAACAGATGCACGTCATCACACGCAAGCGGCTTCTGGAATTCGGCAAGAGCTACCCAGACGCCGTGACGCCGCTTGATGTTTGGTATCGGTTAATGAAGGCGCAGCAGTTTACAAGCTGGGCGGAACTGAAAGAGACTTTCGGAACAGCGGATAACTTGGGGAAAGGGCTCGTCGTCTTCGATATCGGCGGGAACAAGTACCGGCTAGTCGCGTACGTGCGATACACAAGCGAGACAAACATAGGCCGCGTTTGGGTGCGGCATGTGTTTACGCACTCTCAATACGACGGTTGGTCGAAGGCACGTTCCAAGCGGTAGGGCAACTAAAACTTTTGGGGCCGCCGAATAAGCATAGGGTGGCCGAATATAGAAAGAAGGAACTTTTTCGATGGCTACTTTGACAGAGCTGCTTGATTTCTCGAATCCTCATACTCTTCGGAGCGAAGCAGAGTACGACGCGGCCGTCGCCGAGATTGATGCGCTCCTTGAGTTAGAGCCCGCTCGCGGGACATCAGAGTATGATCGCCTGGAGCTGCTGAGCGTGCTCGTTGAGGCATACGACGAGGAACACTATCGCATTGCGGACACGGCGACACCGCAGGCGGTAGTTGATTTCCTGCTAGAGCAGCGCGGCATGGCGCGGGCGGAACTAGCTCCCTACCTTGGCGGGCGTAGCCGCGTGTCCGAGTTCTTTGCTGGAAAGCGACCACTCTCAATCACGCAAATCCAGCAGCTTCGCCAATTATTCCACGTTCCGGCCGACCTCCTTCTAGAAAAAGTCCCGGAATAGGGTACTTGTCCGCTGTCGGACAAGTAGTCCGCGCCCCTCAGTTAACGCTCGGCGCTCTCCGTGTTCTTGGAGCTCGTTCACAGTGTCACGGGCCACGCTCCTTCAAGCCGACTACGAGGCTGTCCGGAAGTCTTGGCTCTTTCTCGCGAAGAAATGGCACGATATGGTAACCGTGCCGTCCAAGATCAGATTTCCATTCGCGCCGCACCATTAGCAGGCCAGCTACTCCTTGGTGGCTTTCGACCACTTTACGCCGCAATCGTTCACCGCGCTCGGGCAGCCCATCGAGGAGGCGGGTCTGCCAGACGTCTACGACAAGAAACCGATGCTCACCAGTGGTCGAGCGTGCTTGACCGAGCTTACTCTCAATCTTCCGACCCAGACGCTCAAGCGACACGTCGGGATCTTCCTTACTCTGGTCCGCTCGGTGCAACCCTGGCGGCGGCCATACGGCGAAATGGCTAAGCCCGTCCATTCCTTCGACCGTACCGTGTATCCCCGACGCCGCAGCCACCTCCCCGACTCCCGCCCGGGCGAAGTAATCCCAGTCGTCCCCGGTGTGCGGGAAGGACGGGTGGCGAAGGACAATGCGCCGGCCTCCGAGTTGTGTGGCAACCGCGCGCGTGACCGAGACAGTTCCGATCGGCCCTGTCATGAGGACGGTCGGGAAGGTCTCGGGCTTCTGTGACGTATCCTCTGCCACCTGACGCGACGCGTCGTTCACTGCGGATACAAGCTCACGCCGCGCTGCTACCGTTGGCTTCCCATTAAGATCGATCGCGATTGAGAGAACGACGGGATACCCCCTCGCTATCTCAAGGCAGTCCTGCGCCAGGCGCGCGAGCTCGTAAACGACCTCCACCTTTGTCTTGTAGGTTGGCCGGAAGCACTCCGCTCGGTATCTCCTCCCTTCGTACTTGAAGGACAGATCCGAGAGCCGCCCCTCAGCCGCGGGGGGTTCTAACACGAGATCCTGAGCGCCTCACCGAGGCCGACTGCGCCTCGACCACGGACGGCGAGCCGAAAGGCTCGCCGTTTGGCGTTGGGTACGTGGCACTTGACAATACTCCTCGCGAGGAGTAATTATTCCCTATGTCAGTTCCCACGCCTGCCGCCGCAATGGCGATTCGCGACTCGCTGGAAGAGGAGGTGCTGATCGCGCTGGTGCGGGCCGCATGGCTGGCGGCCGAACGATCCAATGCGGTGACCGCCGCCGCCGGGCTCTCGCCGTCGCAATACAACGTCCTACGAATTCTCCGCGCGGCGGGGCGGGGGGGACTATCCTGCACCGAGATCGGAGCGCGGATGGTGACGCGCGATTCCGATCTCACTCGCCTGATGTCGGGTCTAGCTGCGGCAGGACTCGTTGTGCGCGGTACCGATCCCGTCGATCGCCGCCGCAGCACCAATCGGATCACTGCCGCGGGCAGGGCCCTGCTCAGCCGCCTCGATCGCAACGTCGCCGACGCCGCAAAGCAGACACTCGGTCACCTCGGTCGTACTCGACTCACCGCGCTGCGCGACCTGCTGGTCGCCTTCGCACCACCCCAACCCTCGGAGCTCACATGAGACATCGCTCGCCCTTCTCCGCATTGCTGCTGCCGTTCGCGCTCCTGGCCTTCATCCCGAAGCACTCTCTGCAGGTTGTCATGTCCCCCGCTGAGGAACAGCTGCGCGCGTTGTTGGCCACCTATGAAACGTCCCTGAACGCCGGGAACGCGAGTCGGATCGAACAGCTCTACGCCGAGGACGGCGTCTTCATGCCCGCTGGCTTCCCGACGGCGTCTGGCAGGTCGGCGGTCCGAGGCGCCTACGACCTGGTGTTTTCGAACATCCGTATCGCGATCCACTTCACCGTCGACGAGTTGACGGTGAAGGGCGATGTCGCGTACGCGCGGACCCACTCGGCGGGCACGGCCACCGTGGTGGCCACAGGAGCGAGCGGGCCCGAGGCGAACCGGGAACTCTTCATTTTCGCGCGGGGACCGGGCGGCTGGAAGATCGCTCGCTACATGTTCAACAAGGCATCATGAGCAAGAGAATTCGCGTCGGCATCATCGGTGCTAATCCGGATCGCGGCTGGGCAGCGCAGGCGCACATCCCGGCCTTGCAATCGCTCCCGGATGACTTCGAGATCACGGCGCTGTCCACCAGCCGGCGCGAATCCGCCGAGGCCGCCAGCAGGCGATTCGGCGTGCCGCTCGCGTTCGATAACACCCAAGAGCTCGTGAACAGCGCCGACGTGGATGTCGTCGCCATCACGGTGAGGGTGCCGCATCACTTCGAGCTGGCGACTGCGGCGCTCACCGCGGGGAAGGCCGTGTATTGCGAATGGCCGCTCGGCAACGGCTTAAGGGAGGCGGAGAAGCTGGCCGCACTGGCGAAGCAGCAAGGTGTCCTCGCCGTGGCGGGGTTGCAGGCACGCGCTGCACCGTCGGTGCTCTATGTGCGCGACCTCGTCCGGCAAGGGTTCGTCGGTGAGGTGCTGTCCACGACGCTGATCGGCTCGGGAATGGGTTGGGGACCGACGGTGGAGCCGTACAACGCTTACCTCAACGACAGGAAGAACGGCGCGACGATGCTCTCGATCGCGGTCGGCCACGCGGCCGACGCGCTGTGCTACTGCCTCGGCGAGGTCCGAGAGCTCTCCGCCACGATGACTACGCGCCGAAAGTCATTCACGATCGCGGATACAGGAGAGAGCAGGCCGATGAAGGCGGACGATCAGGTGTGCGTCGCCGGACTGCTCGAGGGCGGGGCCGCGCTCTCCATTCACTATCGCGGCGGGCGTTCGCGCGGCACGAACCTGCTCTGGGAGATCAACGGCACCGAGGGCGATCTACGGGTTACGGCTGATGGCGGCCAGGCCCAGATATTCGAGATGACCGTCCGTGGCGGAAACGGCGCGCAGTCCTCGCTCGAGGTCCTGCCCGTGCCGCAGCAGTACCGGTTCTCGCCCCTGCACGGCCCTGCCACCAACGTCGCCCAGGCGTACGCGCGGTTCGCCCGCGACTATCGCGAGGGAACGCATCTCTGCCCCACCTTCGACGACGCGGTCACGCGCCATCGGATGTTGGACGCGATCGAGAAAGCCGCGGCAACCGGTCAGCGTCGAACGCCGGGTTGATCCGCCGGAAGCATTCATATCGGTTGATCTTCGGTCCCACTGGTATGACACAGATGCCCAGAACGTCGGGCAATTACTACTGGGTGTCCTAATTCGGCCCTTTATCGAGTCGGATGGGGTTAAGAGCGTTCGGGTTCAAATCCGGCCGTCCTGCACGAACAACGTCAGGCCCGAACGCGCGCGGATAGGGTGGAAGTCTAGCCGTCTGAGGATATGCTATCCCAAAGCTAGTGGCGCTGGCAGCGCCAGGGCAGTGCCTGTATTGCCGTCGCCCGGGTTACTTGATCGTCTTCGTCGCCTCGTCCCACGTAACCGCGGCCCGCCGAAAATACGCCTCGTTGGCCATGTGACAGGCGAGCGCCGCGTGGTGGCCAAAGACGACATCCTCGACCACCGGCTTCCGGGTGCGCACCGCCTCGAAGAAGTTCCACAGGTGCGCCCGCGTGAGGTCAGGCTCAGGACTCGTGTACGACACCGTCTCCGCGAAGGGGAACGCCGCGCCCGGTTTGGGATCGTGGTCCCGGTGCCACTGCTGCTCGTACGCGTCGCGCAGGGCGCGCGGGTAGCTGCCGGTGTAATAGCTCGGCGAGTCGTCCTTCCCATCTTGCGGCGAGAACGTCAGCGTATTGCCCGTGACCTCGAGCACTCCCTTCGATCCCTGGATGCGATACAGCTCCGGCATCGCGGTCCCCAGATTCAGTCGCATGTAGACCGGAAGATCGCCGTAATAAAAGATCGTCGCGTGCACGTCCGGCATGTTGCGGCCATCCTTCCAGCGGCGAATGCCGCCGACGGCCGCCGCCTGCCTGGGCGGCTCGTTGACGCCGAGCATGAACATCATGCCGCTGATGAGATGGACGAGCAGATCGCCCGCCACTCCCGTACCGTATTCCTTCCAGCAGCGCCAGCGCGCGAAGATGTTCGGATCCAACGGGCGCTTCGGCACGTCGTTCTGCCAGGTGTCCCAGTCGAGCGTCTGTAGCGACAGGTCGGGGGGCGGTGGATATTCCCACGCGCCGGTCGGATCGTTCCGGCCGTTCCAGCCTTCCACGAGCGTGAGCTCGCCGAGCATACCCTGCGCGATCATCTCCTTGGCCTTGGCGCAGATTGGCGAGGTGACGCGCTGCGAGCCGACCTGAAGGATGCGGCCGCTCTTCCTGACCGCGTCCACCATCGCGACGCCCTCGGCCGCCGTATGCGACATCGGCTTCTCGATATAGATGTCCTTGCCCGCGCTCACCGCTTCGACCACCATGCGCCGGTGCCAGTGGTCGGGGACCGCGGCGACGATGCAGTCGATGTTCTTGTCGTCGAGCAGTCTGCGATACTCACGCGTGGCGGGAAGATTCGGACCCGCGATCTCCTTCGCCAACATGTGACGGCCGTCGTACAGGTCGGCGGCACCGGCGCACGTCACGCCCGGCAGCGTAATCGCGTCCCCCAAGAGACCCGACCCCTGCATCCCCACGCCCACCATGCCGAAGCGCACGGTGTCGCTCGGCGGCATGCGCCGGGCCCGCAGTAACGGCGGCGCGAGGGACCCGCCCACGGCGGCGCCGCTCAGCTCCAGGAATTCACGGCGGGACCAGGTGGTGTTCATGGTGACTTCCCTTTCTCACGCGTTGGTTTCGAGGCAGGTGCGAGCCGCCAGAAATCCCGATCGGCCGCGACCCAATCGGGCGCGGGCATGCTCCAATTCGGCCGCACCGCGAAGATTCTCGCCCCCGCCGCCGGCTCCTGCGCCAGCGCCTCGGCCTGCTGGCGCGTCGTCACCGGCCGGAAGATGTACAGCGTGGAATCCGCCATTTCCCAGACCCATCCCTCGGCAGGCCGGCGACTCCGCGTGATGCTCACGACCATGAACCGCGCGCCGGCGACCGACCATGCCGCGCCCCGGCTCAGATGGGGGCGCAACACGGCGAACCCTTGGATGGGTGTACCGATCAGGGTCTTCTTTCGTTTGGCTATCGCGCCGAGTGCCTCCGCCAGCGGACGATTCGTGGCGTACGCCTGGGCGACGCGCGCGGTGTCAGCGTCACTCGCGAACGCGTTGACCCACCACGCTTCGTGGGGCCCGCTCAGGGACTCGAGGGCCAGATACGGGTTGGGGCAGTGAAAATCGGCGCAGATCTGGGCGCCGTCGTCCTCGATGGCGCGGTAGGCGGAGTCGACGCCGGCCTTCAGCGAATCCCGGTAGATGTACATGAAGCGGGGTGCCGCCTGCTGCCCGAGCAGCGGGGGCGCGAGCAACAGCACGAACGCAGCGGCGGCGTGCATGCCTAAGGGACTGCCTTAATTGATCCCCACCCGCCCGCGCGCCGCGGCCACCACCTTCTCCGGATCGAATCCGACGCCGTCCTTGAAGACGGTCACGACCTTGCGGATCACCGTCGGGTCGGCGGCGAGATCGCCGTCCAGCAGCACCACGTCGGCGTTCTTCCCCTGCTCGATCGAGCCGATCTTGTCCTGCATGCCGAGAATGCGCGCTCCGTTCAGCGATACGATCTGCACCGCCTGCTCTGGCGTAAAGCCGGCCTCGCGCATCAGCTCGTAGCCGCGCTGGTCGCCGTAGCCGGGCAGCGCACCGCCGTTGCCCGTGGGATCCACGCCCGCCGCCAGCACCCCGCCCGCCGCCACGAACGCCCGCTCGAATGCCATCGCGCGCTTGAGCGCTTCGCCAGTGAACGGCCAGGTGCTCGAGCTGTCGATGAAGTCGCGACTCTGCAGGTAGGAGGTGCGCACCTCCGGCGCCATCATGTCGAGCGAGCGCTGATCGCGCACCGGCCGGTGGGAGCAGAGTGCTTCAATGACCGGAAGGGTAGAGGTCATCGGCACGTGATGCTGGACCAGACTGCGGATCGTGGCCTGGGCTGCGGGTCCGGCCGGATCGGCGGTCTTCGCGATCACCTGGTAGGAATCGAGCGGGCAGAGATCGGGCTGCTTGCCGGGATAGAAATCGGTCGCGGTGATCATGCCGTGCTCGAGATTGTCGATGCCGAGTGCCACCGCCTCCTGATAGCTCACCGAGCAGAGATGGCCCGTCACTTTCATGCCATGTTTGTGCGCCTGTTCGATCGTGGCCCGAAGATTCGCGCGGGTGATGTCGGTGTAGATCTTGATCCACGTCGCTCCTTCGGCGGCCCAGTAGTCCACGAAGCGCCGCGCAGCCTCCGGCGTGGTCACCACCGCCATGTCGGGCGATCCCGTCTGACCGGCGCCGGTGACGTAGGGCGCGGTCACCACGATGTGCGGTCCCACCCGATGGCCGGCGTCGATCTCACGCTTGGTGTTGATGTCCGAGTACGCCGAGTTCGCTCCGGTCGTCCGGATCGTGGTGACGCCCGATGCGAGATAGAGCCTCGGGCCCGTGAAGCCGATCCCGACCTCGCGGCCGCCTGCCGCCGTGTAGAACAGATGGTCGTGCATCCCCACCAACCCCGGAATGAGCGTCTTGCCCTGGCCATCGATCACCTGGGCTCCCGCGGGGACCTGCGCGCGCGCGCCCACGGCGGCGATGCGGCCACGCTGGATGACGACCGTGCTCCCCGTCTGCGCCGGAGCGCCCGTGCCGTCGATCAGCGTCACGTTGGTGATCGCGACGACCGGGCTGTCCACGCTGATGAACGGACGCAGCGTGTCCGGTGTCTGCGCGACGAGCACGGCGGCCAGGGTGGCGGAAAAAACGACGGTGAGAACCGTACTCAAGGTGCGCATGTTTCCTCCGGGCGGACGCGACGTCAATCGACGGTGATCGCGGTCATCATGCCGGCCTCGAGATGCTCCGCGATGTGGCAATGCAGCATCCAGGTGCCGGGGTTGGACAGGTCGACCAGCAAGTCCACGGTGGCGCCCGAGGGCACCAACACCGTGTCTTTCCAGGCAAGATTATCGTTCCGCCGGCCGTTCACCGCCAGGACCAGGAAGCGCTGACCGTGGAGGTGGATCGGGTGCTGCATGCCGTGCAGCACCGCGCGCTCGTTGGCGATCCGCAGCTTGATGACCGCTCCGCGATGGAAGTGCCACCCGATGTCCATGTTCTCCCGGCCCGTCGCCGGGTCGCGCAATACCCACCGCACCTCTTGCCCGGTGGTCGCCCAGTTGATGGCCGGCATGCCGGCCCCCCACTCCACCGGCGCGAACCATGCCGAGTCGAGCATCATGAGGCGGGCGCTCAGGAACGGCAGCCCGTGCGTTTTCATCGCCAGCACCAGCTCGCGGTCCGGCGGCCGCCCGGCGTCACGCACAACGCGCTCGATCTCCTGCTGGACGGTCCGGTTTGAGGCGAGGGAATCGAAGCTGCTCGCGAGATCAGGGCGCGCGGACTCAGCGTCGACATCGATGACGCCGAGGGTGTCCGTTTCCGGCACGAAGCGCCCGAACAGGCGGTCGAGCACGCGGACCCGGTTCACCAGCGCCACCCGGCCCGGCTGGTCGAAGCGCACGTCCACCACGTAGCGCTCCGCGGGCCCGATCACGACGCTCGCTGCCCACACCTGGCGCTCGAACGCCCCGACGTCCGTGCCGACGAGCTTGGTGCGGGCGCCCCCCCCATCGAAGGAGACGTTCCAGGTACGCGTGTTGGCGGCGTTGGTGAGGTACAATCGCACGACTTCACCTTGGTGCGCGCGGGCTGACCAGCGCGGCGCACCGTTCACGAGCATCACGTTGCCGAATCGGCCCATCAGCGCGTGGGTCGGTGTGTCGCGGCCGTAGGCGACCGGACCGTCGTCGCCGATCAACAAGTCGTCCAGGATCAGCGTCTCCTCGCGATTCACGGGACCGTACCGGTCTGCGCCCGCCGCATGCACGAGGATGTTGCCGTACAGGCCGAGGTCTTGCTGGATGTCCTCACGGAGGTGCGGGTGGTACCAATAGATGCCGGCGTCGGGGAACTGGACCGTATAGATGAACGTGCCGCCCGGTGCGACGGCTGGCTGGGTGATTCCCGGGACGCCGTCAAACCGGTTGTCGAGCCGCACGCCGTGCCAATGAATCGAGGTCGGCTGCTCGAGATGATTGATGAGGCGGACGGTGATGCGTGCGCCCTGCGTCGTGACGATCAGCGGTCCGGGCTGCACTCCGTTGAAGCCGTACATCACGAGGTGGTGGCCGGCGATGGTCCGATGCACGGGTTCCGCCACGAGCTCGAGCGTGTCACCATCACGGAGCGTCCGGGGTTTGGGTGGCTGTGCTTCGCCGATCGCGCTATCGGTTCGCGGCAGCCAGGGGGCGGTCGCTGGCGTCAGGGCCATCTCCGATGGCAGCATCGGGATGTTCGGCGTCATCGGCACGCCGTGCCAGCCGGACGACTCGGCCGGCGGCATCACCGCGCCGAGGGAGAGCTGGTACAGGTCAGGGGGTCGCATCCGGTTGCTGGGCGATTCGCCGCGGAGCAGTATCGGGCTGCGAGGCTCCGTGGACACGGGGCCAGCTTCGGCGCTGATGAGCACGAGGAAGCGATCGAGGGCGATCTCGCCGACCTCATTAACGCCATTTGTGACCACCCCGAGGCGCTGGATGACATCGAGGTTCGGCGTCGCTGCCCAGGCTACGAAGCGTGTGCCGGTGGGCGGGCGGGGTAGCCCGCGCAGCGTGATGCGTGGCGCGTAGCGATAGTGGCCATCGAGCGTGATGGGCACGGTGAACGGGCCCGGGATGTATCCCAGGGCCACGACCCCTGAGGCAGCGCCGCCGCGCTCGGTGGCGGTCAAGTCGATACAGTAGAGATCCCGGCTGGGGCGCAGCTCGCCGGAGCCCGGCGGGGAACACAAGGCACCCTGCGCGGCATGGAGGGAGAGGATTAGCGTGAATATCAAGGTGCAGAATCGTACGGAGGAATCATGCAGCGGCGAAGCCCTCGCTCCCGTGGACGCCGCCCTGACCGCGAGTGAGCGCGATCACAGGGGCGGTGGTCGCGCGTCTGGCGTGGTGTGACCCGTCTTTCCCGGCTCGACTCTTTACCGCGGGTCGCAGTCGGGAGGCAATACGGCCAGCCAGGAGCGCTTTCTCGGGGTTTACTGGGCGCGCATCAAGCTCGATGGGGACTACCCCATCCGGCGGGGCGCATGGTATCGGGTGACCCAGTTTGCCAAAGAGAACATCATCCTGGACGTGCCGGGCACGTTCGTCACGGTGCCGCGCAAGGCGGTGGACCTGGTCGGCACGCCGCCGCGCCGCTGGACGGTGGTCCCGCGCCCCCCGGGGGACACGTGGCTGCCCGAGAGCTGGGGCCAGCACTATGGCGTGTGTCCGGGCTGTCACCACCGCGCGCCACTGCTCACCATTCCGCAGATGCTGCGCTGCCCCCGCTGCACCGAAGCGTTTCCCGTCGCGTGGGACGAATCGTACCTACGCAAATGAGGGAGCTACGCCGAATCGCTCCAGGGGCACGTCCCATTGGCGAGCGCGACGTTCCCCCTCAGCAGGTGGTAGACGTACGCTCCCAGGCAGAACTTTCCCAAGAGCAGTGCGGCGAACGCGACGACGAGGAGCCCCTGGAAGACGTAGGACGCCGCCCTCCAGCCCTGGAGTAGGGTGAGCCCCGCGGCCAGCATGAACACCGCCGCCATGCCCTGAGCGAATCGCCGGGGTCCCGGGGCCTTCGTGAGCGGCGGTCGCCCCCGCGGTCGCGCGACAAAGCGGTTATAGACCTGCTCGAACGGGTTTGCCGCCGGCACGAGCACGTTGAGCCACAACAGGGCCGAAACCAGCAGGAAGATCGCCGGCGACTGCGTGAGGATCGCCACCAGCATCATCGATCCCACGATCGTGGGTTGGAACTGCAAGCCCTTGAACCGCAGGGCGGCGCGATCGGGCGGCTCCGGCGTGAAGCCCTGCTGCTTCATGAAGTTCAGAACGGCTGAGCGAGCCATGGTCGTCTCCTTCTGTCTCCTCTGTCATTAATCTATCGCTGGGCCCCCCCTCCCGCAGTTCCCGCCATCGCCCGCTGAGCGTCCTCAAGCAGGTCCTTCGCTCGCGCGCGTTCCGCGCGCTCGCTCAGGATGACACGCCGCCGCGCGCCTTGAAAAAAGAACAGGATGGAACTCATTCTGGATGCCGCGACTCCCGGACC
>WNGH01005919.1_pt1 | contig 31079 bp, 20 predicted proteins | sample 5400631 | NCBI WGS metagenome assembly WNGH01 (sample SAMN13153373, study PRJNA577476) | soil metagenome | isolation source: 115 cm soil or saprolite under Garry oak tree replicate 1 | place: USA:California | collected 2016-06-15
CGGTTTCTCCGCTCGAAAAGCGATACTGCATCGCATACTGCGAGCGCGGAAGGGAATCTTCGAGCAAGCGCTCGAGCGTGACTTCACCCAGGGAGCCGCGGGACTTGGCGCCTCCCAAAATGCCTTCCAGTGTCTGCGCGGTCTGCGACATTTGTTTCCCGGCTTGCTGCACTTCGCCGAGTTGCCGCTGAATCTCGCTGATTTGATCGCGCGTGTTCTTGAGTTCGCCGGCCATCTTGGTTTGCGCGTCGGAGGTAATTTGGCCGGTGATCTGGGCGGAGTTTTTGATGGCGTCCTGCAAGGCGGGGGCGACGCTATCAAGGCGCTGGGCGACACTTTTGGCGATGGCTTCCAATTGTCCGGTGCTCGAAGCATGTGATGTCGCGATGGTTTGGAGGTCGCGGCGCAATTCGTTCATCTGCGATTCAAGAGCCGCGCCCTTCTGGCGTCCCTGCGAACTCTGCAGTACCAGCCAGAGCACCAGGACGGCCACAAGAATCACCGCGCCAATCAGGACAGCGTTCATTCGTTCTCCAATTCGTCAACGGGAAACGGTCTTCTTACTTTAGCAGAGGTGGAAGGTCGATAGTTGAAAGTCGAAAGCGACGAAAGGAGGAACGGCCAAGGGCAAAAACGCGGAACGCCAAAACAAAAAGGGCGCAACATGCTGCGCCCTTACAAAGAAGATTTGAATGGGTTCGAGGACTACCAGCTCACCTTGAGGGCAAACTGGAACTGGCGCGCGTCGTAGGCTGCAGTGGGCTGCCCCGCACTGCAAGTCGGATTGGGGTTTGCAAATGATCCCGGGTCGCAAAGCTGATTAACAGCGGCAATGTTGGTGCGGTTGAGGAGGTTGAAGGCGTCGGCGATGACATCCAGCCTGAAACGCTCGCCGAGCGGGATGCGCCTGGCCAAACGCATATCCACCTCGAAGAAGCCTGGCATGGTGAAGCGGTTGCGACCCAGTGTTCCGTCGCAGCCAGCTGGCGGGGTAACTCCTGGAACCAGGTTCGTAAACGGCTTTCCGCTGTTGTTCAGGCACAAACTTGCAGGCCCGAAAGTCACGCCTGGGATGAATGGATCAGAGGTTGCGCCGCCGACTGACGGTCGATCTTGTGCAGCGCCCAGTTCCAAGCGAGTATCCGTGTCGGTAATAATATTAAAAGGCCGTCCCGAGGCGACCTCGATGATGGGTGAGAACGAAAAATCGGAGATAAGATGCTTGAAAAATCCATCTCCGGATTTGGTGCCCCCCGATTGAAATACGGCGCTGTTTACCCAGCGGTGGCGCTGGTCGTTGACGGAATTGGCGCGCTCCAAATTGGGGAAACGGCTGTCCTGAGGTTCCAGGGGCGATTGCAGGTCCGTCGAGTTGTCAATGGAATGGGACCAGGTGTAACTGGAAAGCCATTCAAACCCTCTTGAGAAGCGCTTCGAGAGATTGACAGTTAGCCCGTGATAGTAGGAGCTACCGTTTGAAAGCTGTGCATCCACGCTATTGAATGGCACGGGCACGGGTACGCCTGCACTGGTCTTGAGTCCGCCTGGATAGCATGTCACGGGCGCGCTAGCTCCTAGGAATCCCGCGGGAAAACAAGACGCCTGGGCCGCAGCTACCAGCCCAGAGTAGGCTATCGCGCCCGGGCCGGCGAAGGACGGATTTGGCCCAGATTTGCGGAAGTAATTGAAGGCCTCCACGGTTGCCACTGGCGTGTTATTAAGGAATGCCAGGGGCCCAGGGCAGCCGCTCAGAGTCCCGAGGATGCCAGGGATACTAGGGGTGAAGGTGCAACCGTTGGAGGTGGTAGTTGTTGAACCGGGGACGGCAGTGAGCACCGGCGCCGGTCCGCAGGTTGCCAGACCGGCTGCCAGGCAGTCTGCGAAATTGGTCGCCAACAATTGAGGATCAGTCGAATTGATGTCTACTGGGCCGTTGAGGTGTATCCCACGAGTATATTGATAGCCCACACTGAGCTTCCATGATCCTGCGATCTCTCGCTCAATCGTAAGGTTTCCTTGCTGCGCGTAGCCGTACTTGAAATTACTAGCCACCGGCAGAGTAAAAGGCAAGAGTCCCAGTGGAAAACCCACCGACAGGTAATTTTGATTTGCGAAGAGTGAACCGGATGCGAAGGGATCGAAGCGCTGCTGATCCGGCAAGTAACCCATTGTCAGCGACGTTGGAATCGCGGGATTAAGGTATATCGAGTTGGCGTTTAGCAGGCGTAACGCCAGCGGGGAACGGCAACAAACCGCAGGCAGAGGGATTGCCAATCGAGGAAAGCAATTGCGTGGATCGGCCGCCATCGGCGGTAGCGGCGTCAAAGGCCACCGCCAGCAGCGGATGATCGTAGAACAGGCCGTAGCCCGCGCGGACCACCGTCTTGCCGTTTCCTGTGGGATCCCATGCCAGGCCGAACCTGGGCGCAAAGTTCGTGTAATTGCGCGGGATACCTTCGACAACGCCCAGAGCTTTTTCCGCCGCGGCATTGATGGCGGTCCCGGGGGCAAAGAGTGGGGTGATTTCGACGTCGTAGCGGACGCCATAGTTGACGGCCAAATGGCGGTTCACCCGCCAGTTATCTTGAACAAAGAACGCGAAAGGCAAATTGTCGAACGGCTGATTGGAATTCCCAATGCCCTGAATGTATTCGAGTGGGACTCCCAGTCCATAGGCTTGGAAAGCAGTTGCGGGCGGGAGACTCGAACCAAACGCAGCGATGCCGCCAAACGTAACGTCCCCGCCGAAATCGAGTTGGAAAATTTGCTGTTTGGCGGAGCGCAACTGAATGAGATTGGCGTCGCCGCCGATCTTGAAGGTGTGTTTTCCGTGGATCAGGCTGACATAATCTGTGAACTCAAACCTTCGCTCGATGCGATCGACAGGAGAGTAGGGTTCGCGGCCAAAGTACGCGTATCCCGGAATGTTCACACCGATCCGATCGCCACCGGGAAGCTGCGAAAAGCCAAAGTGTAGACCACGGCGTGCGACCTGCATGCGAAATTCATTGAAGGCCGTGTCGCTGACGAGAGTGTCGTGCTGGAATGTGAAATTGAGGTCGCGCGACTGGTTGTAGCCCGCGCGAGTGCCGGAATTTTGACCGAAGACTTGATTCTGCGAGGTGGAAGGAAGTCCAGTGACCAGCGAAGGTGAGACTCCCACGCGCAGGAAGGAATTGTTGCGATTGTTCCAGTGCTGATCGATGCGCGCCGACCAGAGGCTGGTTTTCTCTTCGACCGGGTAATTGCCTCGGATTGAATTGAGGGGCACAAAAGATTTAGGCAGCGGTACCAGGCCCGTCCCGGAGGCGCCGCACATCACATTATTTATCTGTGGTCCTCCGCTTGGGCATGGCACGGGGCCTGGGAAAAAAGGCGCCGGGCCGGTGTAGGTTGGCGGCAGCGGAAATCCGAGGGCCGAGGCAATTGGAAAGCTATTTCCATCCACGTTTTTGTTTATGTCTCCATTGATTGCCACGTTGGATGCCGCTCCCGTGGCTAGTGCAGCAGTCTCGACTTGCACAGCTGTGGCATTCGAGCAAGAGGCGCCGCCTCCTGTGACAACGCTTAAAGTAGCCTTGTAAGTCGCCAGTTGGCTGGGCGTCATGCTGAGTGGTATGGGCACGCAGGGAGAGACGACGCCCGTGGTCAGCCCGAAAGGTCCACCGCCTCCTTGCGCCAGCCCGATGCTTGCGAACCCGGTCTCCTCGCGCTGCGTGTATTCGTAGGAGAAGAAGTAAAAAGTCTTGTCTTTCTTGAGCGGGCCGCCAAAGGTGAGTCCGCTTTGGGTGCGCGTGTAGGCCTGTTTGGTCGGATTGAGATTTCCAGTAATGGGGTCAACCTGGCCGGAGAAAGCATTGCGTGCCTGGAAAGCTTTGTTGCGGAAGAATCCAAAGGCATCGCCGTGAAACTCATTTCCGCCGCCCTTGGTGACGATATTGATGACGCCGCCGGTGGCCCGGCCATACTCGGCGTTGTAGTTGCTCAGGATGAGCTGGAATTCCTGCACTCCCTCTTGAGAGATGGTCGAACGAATGCCGTTGACGGAATTGTCGCCGGCATCGGCACCGTCCACACTCACCATGTTTCCGCGGGCGCGGGCGCCGCCAATGCTCAGGCCGCTGTTGGGGGCCGGGCCGATGGTGGGAGAAACGTCGCGAGTGGTCTGGGAATTCGTCAGTGTAAAGTTAATGTAATTGCGGCCGTTGATCGGTAGATTGTCGATGCGGCGCTGCGTGACGGTATCAGAGACTTCCGTCTTGGTGGTTTCGACGTTCGTGGCTTCGGCCTGTACAACAACGGACTGTTGCTGCCCTCTGAGCGCCAGCTTAAAGTCTCTTGTGACGCTATCGCCCACCGTGAGTACAAGAGAGTCTTCCTTGTAAACTTCGAAATTCGGGCCGCCATCGACACTTGCCTTGTACTGGCCAGGCGGAAGTCCAACGAGGTTGTAACGGCCGGCATCATCTGAAACGGCGCTGCGTTCGGAACCGTTGGCCATGTTCGTCACCGTGACTTTTGCGCCCTTCATCCCCGCTCCGGTAGGATCGACCACCGTTCCCGTGAGGGAGGCGGAATTCACGCCTTGCGCGCGGGCCATCCCGGCACCTAGAAGCAGGCACAAAATCGTAACGGTGGTAAGCCGTCGCAAAGCCGTTAATCTAAGACGCACACCCGAGCAAATCGCCGTCGGATGAGCTTGCGGCCGCGAAATGGCCAACGCACACACACCTTGCCTGAGTTGCATGACTCCTCCTGTTGTGGCACCTAGTAACCTTCCGCTACCCCTAGCGGTGGCGGGTTGTCCCGCCAATTCCCGAATGAAACAGATGAAACAATTGAATACACGGCTTTTACTGCAATATAGCTTTGCTTTCAACTGGAAACTTCCAAGCTGTCGCCTACAACGAACATCAAGGAGGCGGCAGGCCTGTTGGCGCTCCTATGACTGACTTGATTGCGTCCGGATCACCCGAGGACCAGCGCAGAATCAGCTAAAGCGGGAGGTGTGGCAAGAGACAAGGTACGAAACGGAGGTGGAATGCAGGAATGTCGCTTCTTGTCGCGATCCAGCGCGAACGGCCAGTTCAGGGCGCTGAGGGTTAATCTCCATCTCAAAGCAGTCTGCGCGGTGGAGTCACATCGAAAGAAAAAGCCCCCGGCTACTCTCTCACTCGCAAATAGGATCTCCAGGCCACCGCGTCACCTAACATCACGTCTGCCCTATATACGCCCGGGTTCGCCTTCCCGGGAGAGAAGCTCCAGGTCCGTTCCAGGGTCTCGCCGCGCCGCATTGTGACTTTGACGGGTTCTCCGTTGCTCACTACGTGATTGTCAGCGTCGTACATTTGAAGTTGTACGGTCGTCTTAAGGGTCTCCATCGATTGGAAGGCGACAAAGACCGCCGCCGAATCGTCTTGCCGATTGAATTCGTGTTTCATCTCCTTCGGAAACGCGGCGCCGCGCTTTGTGGGTTTGCCCTGAGTGATCATCCCAAAAGCGACGTTCCGCGATGCCGTCACCGGGGCCGTAAATTGGCCGTTGGCCCACAGCGTCTGGAATGATGCAGAGTTTACATTCGGATGCGAAACGACAAGACTGATGGGGATCGCCGATGCAGTTATTGTGTACGTTGATCCTCCCGAGGTATCGGCCGAAGAATCTCTCATGATCTGAAGGACCAAGCTTTCTGGCAACACGCCGCCCAACAAGCCTATGACTTCCCCCCGTTCATTCAGGAGCGGGCCGCCCGTCGCTGATCTGTTGAAAATGTTTGAAATGCTTATTCTCTCGCCCCAGCCTTCCCGCGATTCCTTTCCCACAATCTGGCCGTCAGAGATAACTCTGCCGCCATCATTTTTCGTGTCGAGCCAATAACAATGATCTCCAATGGACCAGGACTTAGGATCGGCCACTCGCAATACGGCATGCTTGCCGGCCTCTACCTTCAAAATGACCCAGTCCTGGCGGCGGTTCCAGACTGCAACGTTATCCGTCTGAATGCGGGTTCCATCCGCAAGTTGAATCCGCAAACTATGCGCTCCTTCAATGACTCGGAACGCGGTGACAAAAGAACCATCTTCAATGAAAAAACCAGTGCCAGCCCCGATGGGCTGGCCTTTTTCGTCGAGTCTTTCGATAAGAGCGGTTGCAGCACCAGCACGACTGTAAATTTCAGCCGGAGTGGGTGGTACTTGTTCTTTTGCAGCGTCTGCCGGACGTCTTGCCGACACGATCTCGAATCTCAGTTCACCTGCGGACTCTCCGTCCACGCGCGACTCAAACGTCCATAAACCTGGGGAAGAGCTATCTAAGAGTGGCATCGTCCAGAATCCCCCGAATCTTGCCTGGGTCGCTGGATAGTCGAAGCTGGACATTACGGCTAGCTGTCCATTCGGGCCCTTTACTGTCCCTTCGCAGTGGTGCGTGCCCTTGGGCGCTTCCCACTCGAAATGGACAATCACCTGACGGTCATCGGGCACGTAAAAAGTTGTGCGCGGGTCCAAAATGACATAACTCCCACCGCGTGTCTCGCCTTTGGTCCCCGCCACCGACCGGACCATACGAACCTTCGGCCCAGCGGCTTGGACTCCTCCAGCCTGTGGCGCTCCAAGAGCAGCTGCATTGAAAGCGAGACCCCAAATCAGAACGAACACGGAAGTTGTATGACTGGCCGCCTTCAAAACGGTGTCTTCCGATTTCCCAAGGTACATGGATTCACAACCCTCCGGAGAAAAAGTTTAAGCGCCGGCTATTGTACTAGAAATGGACTTCATCCACGGTCAAAGCCACGGACGGTAAGCAGGGCTGAATGAGGAGAAATTTGAACTAAAGATGAACCGAAGAAGGTGGCGCGTTAAAGCTGGAGATGGCGCTGGACAAGTTTGCGGAGTTTTTCGCGGTCTTCGTCGCGCATGTGGACGAATTCGACGCCGCTGCCATCCGCACCGATATTGCGGACGACGGCGGTGAAATTGATCTTGCGAAGACCGGCGCGGACCTCGAGCTTGATCGAGTCGCCGATGCTGAGTTTCCTCGGGGATTCCAGATAGGCGCCACCCAGGCTGATTGTCTTTACGCGGGCAAGGCCCGCTGGCGCCCCCTCGATCTGCGCGCGGAGTGGTGAGTCGAGCGGAACTCGAACGTAGCGTCGCGGGATGACGTATCCGGAGCTGGATTGACCCGGCGCTCCGAACGCCGCCACCGCCTGCTTGAACGAAGGCCGATTCTCGAGCAGTGCCAGGGCATCTTCCGCATGGCCTTGATGCGCACAAACTGGTCGCGCAAAACCTCATGTTCACCGGCAGCGATTTCCATGAGTTGTGGCACGGCGGTGGTTTCCTGAGCCAGGCCGAGCTGGTCGATCATCATGGGAACGACCATAGGATGCGCATCAGCGAGGACCGCCGAGAAAACGAAAGCGGTGCTTTGCGCCGATGCGGAATTGGATGGCCGCGAGAGTTCGCTCACCGCCAGGTCCTGAAGGTTCCATTCCCAACTGGCCATGGCGCGCGCGAGACCACGCAGCAGGCGCTCCGAGTCCGCCGCCGCCAGCAGCTTGATCGCCGCGGTCACGCGCTGGCGGCGCGCTTCGTAGAGGCGCGTTTCGAGAAGGTTCAGAACGGGCACGCCAATAGCTCGCAGGAGGCGCGCCATCGCCGGCACCATTTCCGCGCCGCGCGGCTCCGTGAGTAGCAAGGTCATGCGGTCGAGCAGGCGCTCGGGATCGCGCTGCAGCAGCCGGGGCAAAACGGGATCCAGAGCGCGGTTGGCCAGTGCCGCGTCCACCAGCAACAACCAGCGGTCCTGTGCAACCAGGCGGTTGGCCAGCGCCGCCATGTGGCTATGCTCCTTGTCCCGGGGCACGCGCTCTAGACCGATCAGGATGGATTCAAAGCCCGCGTAGTCGCCACGATTCACCGCGATGCGGCCTAGCGCTTCAACAAAAGCGGCGAGCAGGGCGGCCGTTTCCGGAGACTTCTCCACGTCCAGAGCTTTCATGGCGCCGCGGCTCAGATCTTCCGGCAATTGATTCGGCCAAAGTGATTCCACGATGGGGCTCAATTCATTCAATCCCGCGGCAACAGCGCGCCTTGCCGAAGGGTCCGCATGTTCAATGCGGCGCGCATAATTCAGAGTGATGTTGCGTGCTTCACGGCGGGGCGCGTCGGCGCCGGCATCGGCAAGTTGCCCCAGCGTATGGCGCAGCGCCGCCACGGGAACGCACCAGACATCCGGGCCGCGCAAGACCGCCGATTTTTCGCGGGGCGGGAGTTCCAACCAGAACCGATCGATCAGCTGCGCGCGATGCGTGTCCGTTGCCCAAGTGACCGCGAGCATCGAGAGATGTTGCGAAGAGTGCGGACCAGAGTACCCGCCGGCCTCAACGATGGTATTGCCCAGGCGTTCGAACGTGGGCCTGACGGACAAGGGCGTAAGCGATCCGCTGGAAAATTCCGCGCTGAGAAATTCAAAGATAATGTTTTCAGAGAGGCGCAACAAAAAAGGCTGCGGCCGTTCGCCTTCGCGCGGCCCGTATTGCGAGACGGAACTGAGCAGCATGCAAACGCTATCGCGGCTGGCTTCTTCCATCGCCCCGTGTATCGCACGCGCCGCTTCCTCCGGGGACAGGCCACGCGCGCTTTCAAGAGGCGGAGTCAGCCGCGCCAGGAGCCGAAGACTTGCCACCAGATCGTCGAAGTTCGGAGCCTGGATGGGCGCATCGGTAGCCTCGCGCGGGGAATGCCCACCGTAGGCCACGAGCGCGGCGATGAGGCTCGCCAATACCGTGTCCACCCTGCGCTCTGTTTGGGTATTCACGGAAATTCCTTCCACACGGTTCTCCAGGAGTCGCGCCGGCCACCACGCATTGCCTGCATCCTTCGACGGCTCTTCCGATCTTAGCAAGGAAGCCTTTAGCAGTCGCGTGAGTGTGTCCAGCTCACCTACATGGAATTTTTTCGAGAACGCCAGCGCATGAATTCCAGAGCGCTGCAAGTCTATCGCAAGTGCCTGCATTTCGCCCCGGGCGTCTTGCAGGTGTGCGTCGCCAATCCGTGGCGCCACGAGTCCGCCGCGCTCCACTCGAATCTCCAAGCCGCCCAGGATTTCGGTGGCGGTGCGAAGCGAATCGTAGGCGCTATCCAGACTGTCCAGTCTGCGCGGATGATCCTTTTCGTAGAGACGCTCCGACCGGATCAGCAAGTGCAGGTTTCGGAGGGCGCGCTGAACTTCGGTGGCCTGGTGATCTGGGGCGCTTGGCGGAACCCCCGCGACCGCGTTCGCCAGCGCACGTAGCGAAGTGCGCGGCGTGACATTTGGATGGGCGCTCAACGGTGTCTCGCGCCTCGCTTCCCGCATCAGTAATGTGGCCCTCACGACCAATGGAATCTCCATTTGCTGCTCTCTAGAGCGCGCCTTCACCGCCTTTGGCAGCGAGGGTGCCCCAGGTCCGACGGTCTCCCCGTCTAAGGGCAGATGGTCCCTACTAATAAGGAAAGCACGCTTCCAGCCCGAATCCTATGCTAATAAACCCTTTGTTTTGAATACAAAGCATTGATGGTCCTAGGAGTCAAGGCATTTTCATGTAACAAAATGTTACGTTTCGAGTAGGGTTTTCAGGGGCGGTTCAGAAGCAAAACTACACTATTTTCGGCAAACAACTCATTTTTGGTGGAGCGACTCGTCGACGGTAACGGTGCCGCCTTCGCTGACTTGCACGGTCCTCTTCGCCTGCTGAAATCCATTCAATCGTAGCGTCAAGGTGTGCATGCCGGCAGGCACCTGCACGCGGGCAGGTGTGAATTGTCCGGTAGACGTTCCGTCCACGATAATCTCCGCGCCTTTCGGATCGGTGTTCACCTGCGCCCAGGCGACGCGGCTTGTGGACTTTTCGTTGAGCACGACATTGAGTTGCGTTTGAATATTGTCCTTGACCTGAATCCCCCCGGCGTACGCCTCATATCCCGGCATCCGCAAGACGAGGTTGTACTGGCCGGGCGCAAGCGGCAGCGTTACAGGGGTCTGCCCTGACTGTTTGGCTCCATTGATGAACACATCGGCTCCTGGCGGCTGGGTGCTGATGTACATGCCTTTGGCGAGCGATTCGAGTTTGATCTTCTGGTCCTGCGCGTCGCCACTCTTAACCTGTAGCGCGGTTTGAACGGATTGATAGCCGTCCTTCTGCACTTCGAGGCTGTAGCGGGCCGGAGCCAAATTGTTGAAGCTGCAGGGCGTTTCGCACCTGTTCAAAACGTGGCCCGCAGGTCCGTGCAGCACAGCCGTAGCGCCGATCACGTCGGTTACGATGTGAATCGCTCCACGCCCCGCCGTAGGAACCGGGTGCGAGCCCTCGTCCGTATTGCCCGTAACCACCGGGGTGTCGTCGTATTCGAGGTGGTCGATGACGCGCACGTCCGAGGGTGCGTTCCGCAATAATTTCAAGAGTGCGCCATGTTCCGCTGGCCGCAGCTTTCCCGCAAGCGTCAGGGTGTTCCCGGCGGCCTGAACTCTCACGTGGCCATTCAATCCTCTTTCGGAAATGGCCTCTTCAATGCGGCCTTTGTATTCCGCGGCTTTGGGACTGATCGCATTTTCTGTTTTCTTTGGCGTCGCTTTTTCCGGAACGATTTCCGCGGGCTTGGACTCGCCCGATTTTCGCTCCCCACTTGCTCCCGCGACAGAGTCTTTCGTTTCCGGAGGAGTGGTCTCGCCTGGATTTGACGCCGCCCCGTCGGACGCGGATCCTGGCCCTGCTGGCGCGGTTCCGGTCGAGCCGCCGCCTTTCTTCTGTTCGTCACGAAGTTCGCGCGCCGCCTCGAATACCGGTTTGATCTTGTTCGCGCCGTAAACAATCACGACAAGAAGCAGAATCGCTGCAAGGATGGTCGCGAAGAGACCCTTCTTTTTCGGAGGCTCCGGAGCAGGCGCGATCGTTCCCGTTCTCCGCACCAAAGGAGTTTGGCCGGGAGTCAATGCTCGCGCGTTCAGGGAGCGCGCCGTGGCAAAAACATTTTGGTCTTCACCGGTTAGGCCTCGGCCGCCGGAATTTCCCGATACCACGGTCGCGGTAGGCGAGCCTCCGCCCATGACCATCGTCGATTGCGGGTTGCCGCCGGGCGCAATGGTCCGGTAATTCCGCAAGTCCTCAAGCATTTCGCGGCAACTCTGATATCTCTGCTCGGGCTCTTTCTCCAGCGCTCTCATCACCACCGCGCTTATCCCGGGATGAATAGAGGGATTAATCTGCCGCGGGGGGACCGGTTCTTCGTTGACAATCTTATAGATCACCGTGGTGATGTTCTGGCCCGGGAATGGTTTTTCTCCGGTCACCATTTCGTAGAGCATGACCCCCAGAGAAAAAATGTCGCTTCGCCCATCGACCGCCCGCCCCTTCACTTGTTCCGGCGACATATAGCTGGGCGTGCCCATAACGTGCGCGGTTTGCTGCACCGTTCCGAACTGCAGGATCTTCGCCGTGCCAAAGTCCGTGACCTTGACGGTGTCGTCGGCGGTGAGCATGAGGTTCGCCGGCTTGATGTCGCGGTGGATGACGTTGCGTTCATGCGCGAATTGCAGCGCGCTGCATGTCTGCTCCATGATGCGCAGCGTGCGCGGCAGGGGAAACCCGTGGCCGTCATCGAGAAGCGCCTGCAAACTCTTTCCTTCCACCAGCTCCATGGTGATGTAGTACAGGCCGTCTTCTTCTCCGGCGTCAAAAACCACCACGATGTTCGGGTGCGTCAGCAAACCGGCGGCGCGCGCTTCGGTTTGGAAGCGTGTCAGGAGCTCGGGACGCGAGAGCCCTGTGCCTTCTTCGCTTAGCCGGATGGTCTTGACGGCCACGGTTCGCCCGATGACCGGATCCATGGCCTTGTAAACGACACCCATGGCGCCGCGGCCCAGTTCACCGACGATTTCGTATCTTCCGGCTTTTGTTACTGTTGGCATCATTCAATCGATCTGCCGCTCAGCGCTGCCAGCACAGTTCTCACAAACACCACGAGGGCGAATCGGGTTTCGTCCATCCGGGAAGGGAACTTGGCAGCACTCCCCACCCCTTCCGCCTCAATTTCGTGGTCTATCAGCGGAAATGGCTCCCCCGACACCCGGGCGCCCTATCCTGACAGTACCTATCGCTTTTTCGTACGGTCAACGCTACTGGGGTACTAGTGTTTCACACTCGATACCGTGCGAGCGCGAAGCTCCTTCTAACACTCCGCCGCAGTCGCCCGCTGCCCAGACCTCGTGCAAGTCAGGGATTGCTCCTCAAGTCTCGCGGAGACATGGTGCGTTCCGGCATGGGCACGTTCGTTTCGCGCACCGGGCGGTCGACTTCGCCGGGGCGCGCGGGAGCTTCAAGTCCATCCGTCAGCAGGAACCCTTGCAGCGCGATGCCGTTGGTCCACACGTTTTCTAGCGCGGAGATGTACTCGATCTGCAGTTCGTAAAGTCTACGTTGTGCATCCAGCACGCGCGGATAAGACGCCAGCATCTGTCCGTACTTGTCCACCATCAGGCCGTACGCTCTCTTCGCGCGCGGCAGCATTTCGTCGCGATATTCCACGGCCATCAGGCGCGCGTTGGCGTATTCATCGACAGATGACGCCGCCCGCTCGCGTAGCGTCAGCGCGATGCGCTTCTTTTCCTGCCCGGCGCGATCGACGTCAGCGTGGGCCGCCGCTACGTTTCCCTGGTTGCGGTTGAAGAGTGGAATCTGCACGGCAACCTCGGCAATTCCTTCCCAGCCTTTCGCGAACGGAACGCTCCCGAGCGTCTCGTGGTTGTATTCCATTCCCGCGCGCACTTGCACGTCCGGAATAGGTTCGCGTTTAGCCCGTGCGAATGCGCTCTGCGCGCGCTCTCCGGCGGCTTCGGCGATTCGCACAGCGGGACTCTGCTTCGCAATCGCGTCCACGGCCTCTTCTTCATTTAACTCTGGCCATTCTTTTTCCAGATCTCCCGCCACTGTCGCCAAGGGCAGTTCCGGCTGGCCAATAACGGCTGCCAGGGAGCGCCATTCTTCGCGCAGAGTATTTTCCTGCATTCGCGCGAACATGCGCATGCGCCGTGCCTCGACTTCTGCTTCGAGCACTTCGCTCTCGTCGGCCTGCCCCGTGTTCATCAGCCGCCGCTGCGTCTCCGTTGCATCTTGAGCGATCTTTGCCATGTCGCGGCGCGCGTCGAGCAGTTCCTGCGCCGCCAGCACGCGCAGAAAGGCCATTTTCACCGCGGTTTGCACCCTGATCTTTTGTTCCTCTGCTTCGATCTCCGCGAGCTTCACGTCCTTTCCGTACACGTCCCGGCTGAGGGCCAGTTTTCCACCCGTTACCACCGTTTGTTGGACAAAGAATCCCTGCTTTCCTCCGCCCACGGAGCCGCCGCGAATTTCATCTCCGGTGTAAGCCACTGTCGGATTCGGATAGAGGCCCGATTGTTGCTGGCGTGCCCTGGCGGCGCGCATCTCCGCCTCCGCTTGCCCCAATGTGGGATTCGATTCGCCGGCAATCCTCTGCACTTGCTCGAGCGTAACCAGTGCACCCTTCGTATTCTCCTGCGCCCTTCCCATCCGTGGATATTCCGGTTTTACCAGCGTCATTTGCATCTGATGGTGCTGCTCCTGAGCGGGCATTGGCATTTCCTGCCCTCTCGCCCCGCCCGCCACCGCCAACGTGCTTGCCATCATCATCGTTCCGAATGTCCATCTCGCTCGCATGTCTTTTCCCCTTGTTCTCTGCGCTCTCCGCGTTCTCCGTGCCCTCTGCGTTAGATCTTTTTCCGCATTTTCACGATTCATGGCGATGCTCCGATGATGTGCCGGGCGCCTTCTTGCGGGCGAGAATGGCGTCATACTCTTTTTCCGGCAGGACGCGGATCATGGTCATCATTCCCATCATTCCCGCGCTCCAATTTTTCGGCAGGCCATAGGTTTCCGGCTTTTCCACCACTTCGTCCATTCCCATTTCCATGAAGGCATCCTGCGGAAAGCCCGGCACTTTTTCCGCATCCTGCGCGATCGGCGCATGGTGCACGTGCTCGAACGGCACGCTTTTCGCCAGTGACTCCATCTGGCTCATCGCTTTCATGTCCGTCTGATCCGCGGTCTCGATCTGCCGGTCGCGCAACAAATCCATCATGCTGTTCATCATGTGGTGGGGCAGATGGCAGTGAATCATCCATGCACCGGGATATTTCGCTTCGAACTCGACCACGCGCGCCTGTGCCACGCCCACCAGCACGGTATTCATCGGATACCACGTCGACTCTGGCGCGCGTCCGCCTTCCGTGCCGGTGACCACGAACTGATGCCCGTGCAGATGCACCGGGTGGTGATCCATTCCCAGATTCAAGACGCGCAGACGCACGCGGCTTCCCAGCCGTGCGAGCAGCGGCGTCGTCATCGGCGCCGCTACGCCGTTGAACGTCAGCCAGTTGAATTCCATCGCGGCCGTATTCGGAACGGTGTTGCTAGGCAGAACCGCCCATTCCTGCAGGATCAAGCCGTAGTCGTGGTCGGCGCGAGGCTTGTAATCTTTTTCCGGGTGCGCCACAAAAAATCCGATCTGCCCCATCATTTCTTGCATCGCGCTATGCGCATGGTAAAAGAACGTCCCTTCCTGGTGCACGGTGAACTCGTAAATATACTTTTCGCCAGGCGCCACAGGCTTCTGGCTGATGTACGGCACGCCGTCCTGCTCGATGGGGATTTCCAGTCCATGCCAGTGCAGCGAAGTCGACTCCGGCAAGCGGTTCTCGAAGACCACGCGCACGCGATCGCCCTGTTGCACTTGAATCGTCGGCCCCGGGCAGCTTCCGTTGTAGCCCCAAGCGTCGATGGTCTTGAACGGTGCGATTTTTCGCTTCACCGGCTCGGCCGCCAAATGGAAAACCTTCACGCCGCCCTCCATTTCGTGCGGCAAGTCCGCCAAGTCAGGCGTCACCATCGGCAGCGCCCGATCGTGCCCTGCAGCGTTTGCATGCGCAGAATGCGCCCCGTGGCTCGCTTCCCGTGGACGCATCGGCATGGGCTTTTCATTCTGAGCTTGCAGACTCTCGCTCATCCCCAAGAGCCCCGCGCCGAAAATCGCCGCGTCCTGAAAAAATCTTCTCCGTGTGCCGCTCATCTTGGCCTCCTGAATTTCTCCATGCTGTAAGCCGCGTTCTTCGCCGAAGAAAAATGCAAACCGTTTCGGCAGTAATCCGTTGAAATCCGTTTGGTTGGGAAGGCAGGCAGACCTGCGCGCCTGCCGCGAGGTTGCCCTGTTCTTAAATTTTCAGGAGGGACAACTCAGATTCGAAGGACACCCGTTGGTTCATGCGCAAAACTACCCAAGAAGTCTCGCGATCCGCCAGAATGAAAATCGGGAGACGGCACCGCAGCTACAGAACGCAGTCCTTCTGCTGCGATGAGTATTCCATCGGGCACACTCAAGCGCGATACGCTGAAAGCTACTTTCAGGGAAGTGGAAGTCGAGACCACCGCCGGCAATTCCCGTGACCCACAACTTGAAAATCTCGATATCCTCGCCGCTCCACGGGGCATGATACCAGACCCGTGACATCCCCCATTTTTCGTGATCGGCGCATCATCCTGACGGCAATTCTGACTGGCGCAAAGAGACGCACACGCTGGCCCCACGAAGAGCGCCGCCACTGTCACCACGCTCAAAATCCGTAGCAGCCAACTCGCGCTTCGAATTTGCCCAGCACTTCGCATCCTTTTATTACGCTACGCCGGCCGCTCGCTTGCGTCAACCGGTCCGTTCAGAAGCCGTTAGCGCCAGGCACGCCCTTATTTCCTGAATCATTCATGCAATCCTCATCCATCGGCGCCGCATCCGATGTATTGTTTTGGCTCGATCCCTACCGGAGGGGTTCTCCTATGAAATACGATGCTATCATCGTCGGCTCGGGCCAGGGCGGCAATCCCCTCGCCTATCGCCTCGCCGACCTGGGTTGGTCGGTAGCGCTCATCGAGAAAAAAGACCTGGGCGGCACGTGCATCAACGTTGGTTGCACGCCCACCAAGACGATGGTTCACCGCGCGCAGGTCGCACACTACGTGCGAAACGCCGCGCGCTGGGGCGTCAACACATCGAACGTCAAAGTTGATCTCGCCAAGATTGTTGCTCAAAAAGATGAAGTCGTTCTCAGTTTTCGCACTGGCCAGCAGAAACAAGTCGACAAGCGCGCCAACCTTCGCCTCTATCGCGCCCACGCGCGTTTTGTCGGCCCGCATCAACTCAAAGTCGCGGACGATTTGCTCGAAAGCGAAAAGATTTTCATCGACACTGGAGGCCGCCCGAACATTCCGCAGATTCCCGGGCTGGATGCCGTGCCTTATTTAACGAACGAATCCGTGATGCAGCTCACCGCTGCTCCCGATCACCTGCTCGTCTTGGGAGGCGGCTACATTGGCCTCGAATTTGGCCAGATGTTTCGCCGCTTCGGCAGCCGCGTCACCATTCTTCACACCGGCAAACAGATTGTTACTCGCGAAGATCCTGAAATTGCCGCAGAGCTGCAAAAAGCCCTCGAATCTGAAGGCGTACAATTTTTGCTTAATGCCCGCACGACAAGCATCGAAAATAAGAGCGGCGCCGTGACTGTTGCTTTCGAAAGCTCGGCGGGCGCATCGAGCGTCACCGGCTCGCATCTCTTGATCGCCACAAGCCGCGCTCCAAATACAGACGATTTCGGCCTCGAGGAAGCTGGCATCGAACGCGACAAGAATGGTTTTATCAAAGTGAACGCGCGGCTGGAAACAACTGTCCCCGGTGTTTGGGCCCTCGGCGACTGCAAGGGTGGCCCGGCTTTCACGCACATCTCCTACAACGATTTTCAAATTGTTTATGGGAATCTCGTGGAAGGGAAGAACCTCTCCACGGAAAATCGCCCCGTGCCGTACTGCCTTTTCACCGACCCGCAGCTCGGTGGCGTCGGCATGACCGAGAAGGAAGCTCGCGCAAAACGGCGAAACCACCGGCCTCATGAAGCTCGTCGTGGATGCTTCGAACGACCGCATCCTTGGCGCTTCTATCCTCGCTTCCGAAGGCGGCGAATTGGTGCAAATCCTCGGCGCCCTTATGCTTTCGAATCAGCCCTACACCTTGCTGAAAGGCGCCGTCTACATTCACCCGACGCTCGCCGAAGGTTTTTTCGCTCTTATGGAAGACGTCAAGCCCGTCGCCTGAGTGCCAAAGAAGCCCCTCTGCATCCCTCTTCAAATTTCTAATTTCCAATCTCCAAGAAATCGTGGGGCTGGGGAGATTCGAACTCCCGACAAACGGTTTAGGAAACCGTTGCTCTATCCATCTGAGCTACAGCCCCGCTCCTCCATTGTAATACTTCTCGCGTTTTTCAGATGCGGCTGTGTTTGTCAGGGGGATGGCCGCGTCGCGCCCGGCGTAGCCCCCGGATTCGAATTCGAACCCGGAGCGATCTTTGTGATGCGCAGGCTGCGAAAGATTGTCGGCCAGTATTCCCGCAGCGCGTTGCTGGCCGTGTTCAGCCCGATTCGAATTCCGTAGCGCTGCATGGTCCGGCCGCCGGTCTGCTCTTTCACTGGCAGATAGCTGTTTGCCAGAGTTTCGGCCACCAGCGGGCCCAGGATTCCCGGCCAGTTGGCTCCGTCTCTGCCGTCATCCGTGCGCGAAACCAGGATGCGGCTCAGCGCGTAACCGATGCGGTGGCCTGCGCCGCCGTGCAGCGTCACGAAGTAACGCGGATCGCGGTGCAGCAGGGATGCAATCACAAACGTTCCAAAAAAATTGCTCGACGCTGCCGTGGCCATGGAAGAACCGAATCGTTTTCCGTAGCCGCCCATTTCCTGGCCATAGCCGGGCAGGGAATTGTGCGCTTGGCCGATCCCGGCCCCGGCAGCGGAGCTTAGAAATCGGGAAGGCGCGACGCTCAGATCCGCAAAGAGTTCGAACTTTTGTTTGGCGCCCAATGGGCCAGCACTGGTCGCAATATTCGGAAAGAAAGTGGACCGCCGGCCAATAATTTCGACGGTTGTGTGGAACGGATTCTCGTGTTTCTGCGGCGCGCTTTCTTGTTTTGCCGCCGGCGCATCGGGAAGGTCTTTCGGTTTTGGCTCCTGTTGCGCCGCCGCCGTTGCGGCGACGAGCATCAATAGTGCAATGAGGCGAAGAGCCGATGGACCGTGCCGCATTCTTTCATCCTAACATGACCTCGATTTCGTCCTTCCACCCTCGTGCCCTACGCGACAAATTCGCGCGCGATTTTCCGTTGGGCAGCAAGCGGCGCGCAGCAGAATCTTCATGCACTCAGGGAGCGCGCGATGCGAAATCCATAATCAGCATAATGAAACTCCGGTGGAATGCTGGAACGCGCCGCGGTGCGCGTAACCTTAATATGGTGCCGCCACGAACCGCCGCGCGAGGCCCGCCGCGTGCCGCTTTTCGGTCCTTGCGGATTCAATTGCGGAGAGTTCGCGTAGTAGCCCTCGTCGTACCAATCCGCGCACCACTCATGCACGTTGTCGCCGAGATTGTAAACTCCGTAAGCATTCGGCGCATACAAGCCCACCGGCTCCGGCCCCAGCTTCCAGCGTTTCGCGTAATCGGAAACCGTCTCCGGCGGCGCATCTCCCCAGGGGTACGGCAGACTTTGCGCGCCGCCGCGCGCCGCGCGCTCCCATTCCGCTTCGCTCGGCAAGCGGTAGTGTTTGCCGCTCGCGCCACTCAGCCACTTGCAGTAACTCGCCGCTTCATGCCACGATACTGCGACGACCGGCATCCGCGAATCGCTAAAGTTCGCATCGTTCCAATTCATCGGCTCAGGTGTTTTCGTCGCCGCAAGAAAGCTCGCGTACTCCTCATTCGTCACCTGGTAAATCGCCAGCTCAAACGCATCGATCCACACGCGGTGCACCGGCTTCTCATCATCCCGTCCCGTTTCGCAACCCATCGCGAACCAGCCCTCCGGAATACGCGCCATCACCGGCTCAATCACTTCCGTCTGCGCTCCACTCAACCTTGACGATGCCGCCATGTCTTCTCCATCCAAGCGTCGCGAAGCTTCGCCGTCACGATCGCAGAATCCAACCCACTGCCCTGTCGAACAACGTTGGCGGCACCGGAGAACTCTGCGGCGCGGGAACGCGCGCGCATAATTCTTCGCCGAGCGCCGCAAGGTAGGAAGCGTTGCCCCAAGTCGGCGGCGCCGGCAAGCGTGCCTCGATATGCAAGCCGAACGCGTCTCGCCACGCCAGCACGGAGTGCGGCGCAATCGCGTTCGCAGGCCAATTCATCAGGCGCTGGCCGAGCGCGGCGTCCACAGGAGGTTGCTGAATCTGTTGCGGCAGCACCAGGACCTCATAGGCCGCGTCGAACGCCGCGAGCCCGCTGGGAAGCTCCCGGGAATTCTGAAAGAATTCCAAGCCGCTAGCGAGCGCCCCGCTGAACGCCGCCACTCGCGCCACGGCTCGCGCGGTAAGCGCCTCGCCCGAAGCCCCGGACCCATGGCCGGATTCGCGCAACAGCACGTCGCCCGCGGACCTGTGGCCTGAGCCACGCGGCAGTAACGCCAAGTCCACTTCTCCTCCGAGAATCGGAACGCGTAATCTGAGTACCGTGTTCCAGCCCTTGTCGTACCTGCGTGTGCTTCCCGAAGTCATCACCCAGCTCAACCCGCTGTGGGTCTTGCCGTCAATGCGAAACGCCGTGGGATTTCCTTGCCAGTGGCGCAACCGGTACCGCCAACCCTGCCCCTCCGCACCTTGCCGAATTTCACGCATTGCGCGGCGCCGGCCTCGGGTGAGCAGCACATACAGTCCGACGGGCAGCCCGATCGTGATGGCGAAGGCCACAGCAACAATCAACACTCGCTGCATTTGGCTCATCCCTGTCTCTCGATTTTTCGCGACGCTGCCACGTTATCCACCAAAACTTTTTTGCCGAGCATCGCCTCGCTAGCCGCCGGGACGCGTTCCGCGAATGCCGCCATCATGGCGTCTGCGCGCCTTCGGCATTCACGTACACGGCGTACAGCGACTGGCTCGCGGCCATGAACAATCTATTTTTCTTGGCGCCGCCAAAACACAGATTCGCGCACGTTTCCGGAAGATGAATCTTGCCGATGCGCGTGCCGTCAGGCGCGAAAACATGCACGCCGTTGAAGTCTGCTCCGCCCCACCCCGCGGCGGACCACACGTTGCCGTCCGTATCGCAACGGATGCCGTCGGACGAGCCCGGCGCCATGTCCGCAAACAACCGGCCATTTTTCAGCCGCGCGCCATCCACCACGTCATACACTCGAATCGCGTGCGTGTCGCCGGGATGCCGCGGCGCTCCCGTATCCACGATGTAGAGTTTTTTTTCGTCGGGCGAAAAGCAAATGCCGTTCGGCTTATCCATGTCCGTGGCAACCACGGTGGCCTCGCGCGTCTTGGGGTCCAGCCGGTAAACGACCGCGGGCAGCTCGAACGCCGCTTTGTGTCCTTCGTAGTTCGACATAATGCCGTAGCCCGGATCGGTGAACCAGATCGCGCCGTCGGAATGCACCGCCAAGTCATTCGGCGCGTTCAGCTTTTTGCCCTGGAATCCGTCCATCAACACCGTGATCGTTCCGTCGGGTTCGGTGCGCGTCAGCCGCCGCGAGTCGTGCTCGCAGGTAAGCAGCCGGCCTTGCCGGTCGCGGAAGTTGCCGTTGCTGTAGTTCGATGGGCTGCGGAAGACGCTGACTTCTCCCGTGTCCTCCAGCCATCGCAGCATGCGGTTGTTGGGAATGTCGCTCCAAAGAAGATACCGGCCGTCCCCGAACCACACCGGCCCTTCCGACCACCGAGTCCCGGTATACAAGCGCTCGACCGCCGCGTTGCCGACTTTGTATTTTGCGAAGCGCGCGTCCACCACTTCCACCGCCGGATCGGGATACGCGACCGGCCCTTTGTGTTCGTGATAGACAACTCTGCCGTCTCGTTCCTGATCAGCGGCTGTGCCTTTTCGTTCCTGCTCCCCGGCCAGGGCCAGAGGCTTGCATGCAAGCGCCGCCGCCGCGCCAGCCGTCACATTCATAAACGTGCGTCTCTCCATCACTCCCCCTGTAGTGGCGGGTCTTTTAGACCCGTGCATTTCTCTTAGCTTTTTCTGTCGTGGCGGGTCGGAACTTGTCCCGCCCGAGCCAGTTACACCAGGTTTCCAAATTCCTCCACGCTGATTTTCAAGTCCTGGATGATGGCACGCAATGTCTTGCGCTTTAATTCGCCGCGATGCATCGGAATTACAACCCGTGCCTGATCGCTCTGCCGTACATAAATCGCATGGCTGCCTCGTTGGCGCCGAAACACGAAGCCCAATCGCTCGGCGACGCGCACAAGATCTTTCGCTGTGGCAGCGGGCAACTTCGGTGTCACGCAGGAATCTCAATCGGCTTGATTAAAATGTCTTCCGTAGGTATGGGCAATCCGTCTTCGACCAGGCTTTCGATATACAGCTCGATGGCTTCGCGAATGTTGGTGACGCCTTCTTCGACCGTCTCGCTTTGCGTATGACATCCCGGCAAAGTGGGGCAGAAAACGTGGTAGCCCCCTTCCGCCTCTTTCTCGAAGATCACAGTAAACCGGTGTGCCATCGCGAGCCTCCGCAGTCAACATTCTAGCCGATTCCGCAGCGCCTCGCCGCCGCGTTTCTTCGTCCCGCCTTCTTCGTTCCAGTATGGGCACAATACAAATTCGCCCCCGCTGCCCCGAGGGCCCCGGGGACTCCTCTGGGGATCGTGCCCTCTTCTTCCATTGTCATCCCGAGCGTAGCGAGGGATCTGCTTCGTCTTCGCGCTGCTTTCATCGCCCCGTGTCATCTGCTGGCACAGTGACAATTCAGCCTTTTAAGGTATAGTCGACAGCAATCTCTCTATGTCTTCCTTTTTTTCTAGGCTCCGCAAACCGTCGAAGACCGACCGGCTCCAGCGCGCCGCCTCCGGCGAGGTCTCCACACTCCCCAGCACCCAATTCGCTTTCCGATTGTTCGAAGCATTGAAGCCGGGCGATCGCAACTTGGCCATTTCTCCCTATAGTGCCCGCGTCGTGCTGGCCATGCTTTGCGAGGGCTCCACGGGCGAAACACGAAAGTCCATGATGGATACGCTGCGCCTGGATGAATATCCGGATTACGTCACCAACCATTTTGAGCGGCTAGGGCGGCCCCTGGGCTTTCAACTGGAGACCGAGACGGAGCGCCGCGGGTTGGAGATGCTCACCGCCAACTCCCTCTGGTGCGATGACGGTTTCGTCCGCAAGCCGGAGTACGTGAACACCTTGAAGGAGCACTACTGGGCGGAAGTGCAGACTTTGGATTTTCGAGATCCTCTTTCTGCGGAAAAAGTTAACCGCTGGGCCCACGAGAAGACGCGCGGGCGAATCCCCACGGTTGACGGTTCCTTGGAGTATTACTCGCCGCTCGTGACGATGAATGCGGTGTATTTCAAAGGACTATGGGTAGAGCCCTTCGAGGTCGAGGAGACACGCGAGGAAGAATTCACCCTGCAGGACGGCGCGAAACAACTGGTACCCTTGATGCGCCAGTCAGGGGAATTTCGCTACGCTGAAATTGGCGGCGCCGTACAAAGGCGGAATGAACATGCGCGTAGTGCTTCCCCCAAAGAACACGTCTTTCCCAAAGTTTTGCGCCGAGCTGACCAGCACCGTCGGAACGCGCTGGACTCGCGCCATGGGCCAACGAGACGGCCACCTTCGGCTGCCGCGCTTCCGCATCGAAACCCAAGCCGATTTGAGCGTCCCCCTAAAAGCGCTGGGCATGTCGCAAGTCTTCGACCCAGCCCGCGCCACACTAGAAGGCATCAGCGACCGCAAGCCTCTCTACCTGATGGGCGTCATGCAGAGAGATTTTGTCGAAGTCAATGAAAAGGGCACCGAAGCCGCTGCCGTGTCGATGCTGATGTGTGGCGCCGCCTTGAACCCACCGCCTCCCCCGCCGCCCTTCCAGATGATCGTAAACCGCCCCTTTGTTTTTGTGATCTGTGATGATTTTTCTGGAGTGGTCGTCTTCCTCGCCGCCGTCGTCGATCCCCTCGCCGGCTGACCCTCGCCCTGCCCGGGGCGGCGTGGGTGCCGGGCCCTCCCCGCAAGGAACGCGGGGAAGCCCCACAAGCCGGGCAAAGCCCGGCGCTACATTAGCAGAACCCGCAAATCTCACATTACTTCGGTATGACCTCGCGTGCCAAATGACTGGCGATCACTTCACGGATATCATCTAGCTTCTTTCCCGATGCCAGTGCCGCTTCCCTCGATCCAAAGTGTTTGTTGACGATGCTGGCCCCTTTGGCCGCTAGTTGGTCCATCGCTGCATAATTTGGATAGGAAATCGAAATCGCTACGTTCCAGTCGTCCGGATGATCTGTCACCGGATTCGTAAACGCCTTGTAATCTGAAATCAAGCCTGCCTTTTTGAACTCTTCAAAGATCGGCTTGGTATTCTCCCGGAAGTCCTTCCAGAACGCGTCTCCTTGTCCTGACTTGATATGGTAATAGGTCACGCGCCAAACAGGTCCAGGCTCGAAGTTGGGATTTTGCGCAAGCGCAGGAAATGCTGCGAGCAAAGTAGCAGCAAGTATCGTGGTTAGCAGAGCTTTCCTCATGGTGCCTCCTCAATTTTTTGACGGATCGAATTGGGCCCAGATCTGGCCCCCCAATAGGTAGGCCGCGAATCTACCACTCACCTAATGCCCCGTCAACGCTCCCCGGACCGCCGCCACGGGTCACGAGTCCCCATCCCCTGTGCTATCCTCGCCTCTCTGCCCTCGGGGGACTGCCCACTCCTCCGGCTTTGGAGGTCGTCATGAATAAAACCCTAAAGATTGTTCTTATCGTCGTGGGTGTGCTTGTCGTGATTGTTCTCGTCGCGCCGTTCTTGATTCCCGTCAATCAGTTTCGCCCGACGATTGAAGAAAAAGCTTCGGTCGCGCTCGGCCGCAAAGTCGAACTTGGCAATCTGAGCCTCTCGCTGATCAGTGGCTCCATTGCTGCCGACAATATCTCCATCGGCGACGATCCCAAATTCAGTTCTGCTCCTTTCCTCACCGCCAAGTCGCTCAACGTGGGCGTTGAAATGATGCCGTTGATTTTCTCGAAGACCCTCAACGTTACCGGCGTCACCATCGGCAGCCCGCAAGTCATACTGCTTCACAACGCCGCCGGCCAATGGAACTATTCTTCTCTCGGTGGTCCCGCGGCGAAATCCAAGGTGAAGGAGCCCGGCGCAAAAACCGGAATGGCCGAAGCCGCCGAAATCTCCGTCAAGAAGCTCACGCTGAAGGACGGCAGCATCATCATCGGCTCTGCGAATTCGCAGAAGCGCAGCACTTACGATCACGTCAACGTCACCGCCTCCGACGTTTCCATCACCTCGAAATTTCCCGTCACCGTTACCGCCGATCTTCCCGCTGGCGGCAAGTTTAAACTTGACGGCACTCTCGGTCCCGTGGATCAAGAGGACACCGCGCTCACTCCTCTCGAAGCCAAGCTCAATATAAATTCCTTGAATCTCGCTTCCACCGGATTGCTCGATCCTTCCCTGGGGCTCGGAGGCCTTCTCGACCTCGACGGCAATCTCTCCTCACAGGGCGGCGAAGCGCAAACCAAAGGCACCATGAAATTTTCTAAAGCTTTGCTGATTGCCGGAGGTTCGCCCGCGGGCGTCCCGGTCACCGTCAATTTCAATACCAAATACAATCTCCGCAAAAACTCCGGCGTGCTCCATCCGTCCATCCTCAATGTCGGCAGCGCTGCCGCGCATCTTAATGGCACCTACGAATCCGCAGGTGAAGCTACCGTCGTGAATATCAAACTCGACGCCAGAGATATGCCTGCGAAAGATCTCGAAGCCTTTCTTCCCGCGCTCGGAATCCATCTGCCCACGGGCGCTTCGCTGCAAGCAGGCACGCTGAACGCTGACCTCAATTTGACTGGCCCAACCAACAGGCTGGTTACCAACGGCACCGTCGGTCTGTTTAACGGAAAACTCGCGGGCTTCGATCTCGGCTCAAGGGCCTCAGAGATTTCCGCGCTGACCGGTCTCAAGACCGGCAAAGACCTCGCAATCGAAAAACTCACCACCAATCTGCATATGGCGCCCGACGGTTTGAAGGCCGACAATTTTCTGGCCGTCCTTCCGGCGCTGGGCCAGCTCACCGGCGCTGGAACGCTTAACTCGAAAAACGCTCTCGACTTCAACATGCTCGCCACACTCTCGAAGGAAGCGGGAGCTGCAGCCGGCCCGGCCGGTGGAGGAGCCGGTCTCGGCGGGATTCTGGGCGCGCTCGCAGGCGGTGGCGGGGGTTGCAACAGTGGACTGAAAGTTCCGTTCCAGATCAAGGGCACGACTTCCGAACCCAAGTTTGTTCCCGACGTTGGTGGCATCGCTAAAGACTTTTTCAAATCGGAGTTCGGCGGCTGCGCCGGCGGCAGTTCGCCCAAGACAAAGGCGCAGGGACAGGGGCAAAATCCCGCCGACGCCATAGACGCACTCGGCGGCCTCTTCAAGAAGAAAAAGCCCTAGTAGAAATAGCCGAAATGGAAAACTGAGAATCGAAAACTAAAAATGAAGTATGAAAAACGAAATAATACGAAATAGATAGTTCCTGGGAGTTCTTTCCAGGATTGAGGATTAAAACTGACAACAAAGAACTAAAAACCACTGCTTCATTCATAGCGCAAGGCAACAATCGGATCGACTCGCATCGCGCGCCGCGCTGGAACGTAGCCGGCAATAAGCACGGCGGTGAACAAAATGATTGGGACTGCCGCAAAAACTGCGGGGTCACCCGGGCTCGTACCGTAGATCAAACCGGCGAGGAGGCGCGCGCTGGCGATCGCCGCCGGCAAGCCAATGGCAAAGGCCACAATAGAAATGAGCAAGCCGTGCCGCGACGCCAGCCATAAGATGTCTTTTCGCTGCGCACCCATAGCTATGCGCACGCCGAACTCGTTGGTTCGTTCGCCCACGGTGTAGGCCATCACTCCGTAAATGCCAACGATGGCGACTGCAAGAGTGATAAGCCCGAGAATACCCATCATCGCGCCGGTATAGCCCAAACCCACTGTGGATTCATGGATGGCGACGTCCAGCGGCTTTACGTCGAAGGCAGGCAATTCAGGATCGATGAATGCGATTCGCGCGCGTGCGGCTTTTTCCAGCGAGACGGGATCGCCCGCGGTGCGGATTCCAAGGAGGGATGCCGCTTGAGGCGCCTGCGTGAGCGGACGATAAATCGTTGGCCGGGGTACTTGGCTCGTCCAGTCGTACAGCGCATCGACGGTGATACCAACCACGGTTAGCCAGAGGCCAGAATCGGCCGGCCCACCAATGCGAATCTGCTTGCCCAGAACGCTTTCCCCGGGCCAGTAGCGTTGCGCAAGATTTTGGCTGACTAGGGCGACCGGCTGCGTGACTTCTCGGTCGTCCAAGGTAAATTCGCGGCCAGCCAGCAATGCTACGTGCATCAAGTGCGGATATTCTGGGCTGATCGTCTGCATATCAGCCCACGGTGAATGCCGGAGGTCGGAGGCCACACGGCCCAGGACCTGAAAATAACTCCAATTCGTACCGTTGTTGCTCAAGGGATAGCAACTGAAGCCTGCTGCCGATTGTGCGCCAGGCAGGGAACTAAGAGCCGCGAGCGCTTTGCGATAGAAGACGAGCCGCTCCGCAGCCTGCGGATACTTTGATACCGGCAGATTCACCCCGAGGGTCAAAACGTGTTCTGGCGAGTACGCTTCCGCCGAACCGGTCATCTGGCGGAAGCCCTTGATCAGCAACGCCGCGCCAACAACCAGCACAAGCGCAATAGCGACTTGCGCGGTGACGAAAGCGCTGCGCAAGCGGCGCGTCCCCCGGCCGGTCGTCGCGCCGCGGCCGCCTTCCCTCAAGCCATCGGTCGTGTTCTGCTTTGAGCTTGTAAGCGCGGGCAAAACTCCCGCCAGCATTCCCGAGGCTAGCGCGGCGGCCATGGTGAAGAGCAGCGCTCCGCCATCCAGGCGAATCTTGTCGAAGCCGGCCCACAACCGCACAACATACGCCGGCATTTTTGATACGCAAAGCCATAAGCAAAATTTCGCGAATAGAAGTCCTGCCGCGGCGCCAAGAAGCGCGAGCAGGATGCTTTCTGTCAGCATCTGGCGGACAAGCCTTGAACGGCCGGCACCAAGCGCTTCGCGAATAGCAAGTTCCGAGCGGCGCGAGGAGGCGCGGGCGAACTGGAGGTTGGCAACGTTGGCGCAAGCCACAAGCAAGACGATGCCGACGACGGCGAGCATCAGAATCGTGTAGGCGCGAGTGATTGTGCCCTCGACGTATTCCACCAGAGGCATCACTTGAAACTGGCGGTCCTTGTTCGTATTCGGGTAAGCGTCAGCAAATCGACGGCCGAGCAGAGTCATCTCCGCCTGTGCCGCGGAAGCGCTGGCACCGTCCTTCAGCCGCCCAACCACCTGGAGGGAATTGACGGCACGATCCGCTTTTTCTTTTGGAGCCAATGCCAGGGGGATCCACAGATCGGTGGGCACGGGGAATTCCACGCTGCGGTCCATCACGCCGATAATCGTGTAGGGCTTGTCGTCGATGCTGACGGTCTTTCCCAACGCGGCTGGATTCGCTCCGAACCGGCGTTGCCACAGTCCGTGACCTAAGATGACCACCTGATGGTGGCCGGGCTCATCCTCGCCGCTGAGGAACCCGCGGCCACGCGCGGGAGCGACTCCCAAAGCCGCGAAAAAATCGGCGGTGACTGCTGCACCGTAAACGCGCTCTGGCTCACCAGAGCCGGTCAGATTCATATCGCCTGCGCGATACGCGGCAAGCTTTTCGAAAGACTGGCCTTGGGTCTTCCCGTCCAAGTAGTCGGCTGCGGCCACCGGGCTCTTTTGCCCGGTCGTCACAGCCACAAGGCGATGCAGATTGGGCAAAGCAAGAGGCCGCACCAGGAAGGCTTCGGCGAGACTGAAGACGGCGGTGTTCACGCCGATCCCTAGCGCCAGAGTAAGCAGCGCGGTCATTGTGAAGCCCGGGTTTTTGCGGAGCATGCGAACGCCGTAACGAACGTCTTGCAGAAGCGTGTCAAAGAAGGGAAGACGGCGTTGGTCGCGATAAAGATCCTTGGTTTGCTCGAGGCCGCCGAGTTTGATCAGAGCTTGACGGCGCGCTTCGACAGCGTTCATGCCCGCGCGCAGATTGTCTTCGATGTGCAGCTGAAGATGACTTTCCATCTCCGCGGCGAGTTCATGGTCACCATGGTTCCTGCGGAAGAATCCGCCAAGTCGCACAAACCAAGCGCGCAATTGCCTCATAGCCATCCCTCGCGACATGACCGGTCTGAAGACCGGCCACTACAATGGTCATTCGTAGCGCAGCGCCACCATCGGATCCACCGACATGACCGGTCTGAAGACCGGCCACTACAATGGTCATTCGTAGCGCAGCGCCACCATCGGATCCACGCGCATCGCGCGGCGTGCGGGAATCCAGCAGGCCAAACAGCCTACGATCAGAATCAATGCGGCACTCCCTGTAAATGTCCACGGATCGCTGGACTTTACGCCGTACAACTCGCTGGCGATCACGCGAACTGCTCCGAGCGCTCCAGCGGCGCCGATGGCGGCTCCGCAGGCCACGAGAGTCAATCCCTGGCGCATGACCATGCGCAACACAGTGGCTTGCCCAGCGCCCAAGGCCATGCGTACGCCGATTTCCTGGGTGCGGCGCGCCACCGAGTAGGACACGACGCCATAAACTCCCAAGAGCGCCAGCGCCAACCCTACGCCCGCAAATACTCCGAGCAGCACCGTGTGCATGCGCTGGTCGCCTACGGATTCGGCAATTGTTTTCGTGAGGGTCATCACATGCATCAAAGGCTGGTCGGGATAACTCGCCCAGATTTGCCGCGAAATCGTGCTTGCTAGCGCATCGGGATTGACTTGCGTTCGAACGAGCAGGCAATGCGAGCTCACGCCCCCCTGAAACAAGGCAAGAAAATATTCCGGGCCGGCGTCATCTTGGATGCCCACGTCGCGCGCGTTTGCGACCACACCGACGATTTCACTCCATTCCGGGGAATCCTTGCCGTCGGTGGATTCGCTCAGCCGTTTTCCCACGACTTCCAGCGTGCCCCAAAATCTTCGTGCCATCGTTTCATTCACGAGTGCCACTTTGTGCGCGCCTCGCGCGTCCTGCTCTTCAAACTCGCGGCCTCGCACCAAGTGCATGCCCAGCATGCGAAAATATCCCGGCGAAATGTAGCGCGCGACGACGCCTTCGGTTACCGCCGCGTTTTCCGGAAGCGCGCCTTCCAATCTCAAGCCTGAGTGCTCATACATCATGCCGTTCAAGAGACCGTGGTCGGAGGCTACAACTTCTTCGACCCCCGGCAAACGACGCACCTGAGCCACCATATCTTTCAGGCGCGCAACCTGGCTGGCCGCACGGTCTTCGGAATCTTTTTGGCTCCGCTGCGGCCCCTGCGGCAAATCAAACGTCAGCAGATGGTCGGTGCGGAAGCCGGGATTCTGGTGCAGAAGATGGGAGAGAGTTTGCATCATGAGGGTCGAACCGATCAGCAGGATGAAAGCCAGCGCCACTTCCAGAACAACAAGCGCATTGCCGAATCGCGACGTGCCTCGGACACTTCCACCAGTTCCTTCTTTCAACGCTTCGTTGGGATCCATTCGCGCGGCCCGGCGCGCAGGCGCCAGGCCAAAAATCACACCGGATACCAGCGAGCTCGCGAGCGCAAACGACAGGAGCGTCCAGTCCGCCGAGATTTCGCTCAGCCGCGGCGTGTCGCCGGGTGCAATGGCGAGAAAAATCTGGATAAGGCCGATGGCCAGGGCAATGCCCGCGGCGCCACCCAGCAATCCCAATAAGCAGCTCTCAACCAGGCTTTGCCGCCGGAGTCTTCCCGGCGAAGCGCCCAGCGCCGCGCGCAATGCGATCTCGCGCTGTCTTCCCCATCCACGCGCGAGCAGCAAACTCGTCAAGTTCGCGCAAGCAATCAGCAGCACAAAAGTGGCTGCCGCCAATAAGACCAGATAACTTTCGCGCGCATCTTCCACACGGCTCTCGAGGAGCGGCTGCGCCGAGAGGACATAACTCTTGCCCAGATCCGGATTCGCTTTCAAGATGCGTTCGCCGATTGCGGCCAGCTCCACTTGCAGTGTTTCGAGCCTTTCTCCTTTCCGCAATTTGCCGAGGACTTGAAATCTGAAAAACTTCTGATTCTGCTGAATCTCCGGAGTCAGCGCGAGCGGCAGCCAAACTTCGGACCCTTCTGGAAACCCAAATCCCTTCGCCGCGACGCCGATGACGCTGTAAATCTCCCGATCCAGGATCAGTTGCCTTCCAATCACCGCAGGATCTTTTGCAAAGCGTGTGCGCCAGAACGTATCGCTGATGACCGCCCCGCGATCCTGTCCCGGCTTGTGATCTTGCTCGGACAGCAGGCGGCCTTGCTCCGCCCGTCCCCCTAACTCTTCAAAGAATCCGCTGCAGACGCCGGTTACGCCGAGCACTTCTGGCTGGCCATGCCCGGTCAGCGTCCTATCCGTTTCCCAGTACGCCGCGGCCTCCTCCAGGGGAGTGGCCTGCGTGCGAACTTCCTGGAAAGCTGGCCAGGTCAGAGGGAGCGTGAACGCCGGAAACATGGAGGTCTTGGTATGGAAAGTCACAATACGCGGCGAGTCTTTGTATGGTAGCGGCCGCAGCACCACGGCATTCACAATGCTGAAAATGGCGGTGTTCGCGCCAATCCCCAGAGCCAGCGTGAGCACCGCGACAGCCGTAAACCCGGGATTGTTCCCGAACATGCGCGTCCCATACCGCAGGTCTTGCCAAAGAGTTTCCAGCAACGGAAGGCCGCGCCGCTCGCGATAGATTTCTTTCGTTTGCTCAACTCCGCCGAGTTTCATAAGGGCCTCCCGGCGTGCTTCTGGGGCGTTCATCCCCGCGCGCAGATTGTCTTCGATGTGCAGCTGAAGATGACTTTCCATCTCCGCGGTGAGATCCCGTTCGCGGCGGCCTTTGCGAAAGAATCCGCCAAGTCGCACAAACCAA
>WNGH01005559.1_pt1 | contig 31037 bp, 27 predicted proteins | sample 5400631 | NCBI WGS metagenome assembly WNGH01 (sample SAMN13153373, study PRJNA577476) | soil metagenome | isolation source: 115 cm soil or saprolite under Garry oak tree replicate 1 | place: USA:California | collected 2016-06-15
GCGGATTTCCTCCATTAACATCGGTTGACCAAAGCGCTTGCCGGTTCCAGAAGAGTATCGATCTGCCATCGGGCGAATATCGGGGCGCGTAGCCACCGTCGTTGATCCGCAAGCGCTTTCCACCGGATGAAGGTATGGTCCAGAGAGAAATCGCACCGCCTCGAGCGGAGGCAAATGCGATGGAATGTCCATCTGGAGACCAATCGGCGGAGATATCAATTTCATCCGCATCCGTCACGCGCTCTGTACTGCCGCTTCGAATATCGATTTTCCAAATATCGCTGTTGCCATTCAGATCGGTATGCGTGTAAACGATTTCGTATCCATTCGCGGAAAACCGCGGTTCCCGTCCGACCGCTCGGAAGGCGGGATTCTCGCCATTCACTGCAGCAGTCCAGATTTCAAATCGGTTGTCCTCCGCTGCGGTGTAGGCCACCAGCTTGCCATCCGGTGAGACTGCCGGCTCCAATTCCATTTTCTCAGTTGCCACTACGGAAGTTCCATCAGAGAGAACGATGTTGGAATCGACGAAATGCCGAGGCAGCACAATGCGATCCTTCCATACACCCATTCCGATTCGACCGACCGGGATCGTGACCAGTGGCTGAGTCAGGGGAAGAATGGTGGACTGCGCAAAATCGATCTGCCAGAGCGAATAAGCGCCCGCTCGATTGGTGAGATAGGCGACATTGCGCCCGTCCACAATCCAGCCCACATCCATTGGATTTTCGGCCGCACGGTCCACAACCAAGGGGCGTGCCATGCCATTCCAGGCCTCGACAATCCAGACTTCGCCTGTGAGATTTAGTTGCGTCTTGATGAACGCAATCTGGAGAGCGTCCGGTGAAAATCGAGGTGTTCGGATCGTGATGTCCGGATTCGCATCCGCTGTGACCAGTTGCTTTTCATTCTGTCCGTTCGGATTCATGATCCACAATGCCCGATCCCGAACAAACGCGATACGGCTTGTTGATGACCACGAGAGCGATGCCGCATTCGCCAGGAATAACTTTTCTGTGTTGGTAGCGGCATCGATGACAAACGTATCGGAGCCACGCGTAAATGCAATTCTCTTGCCGTCGGGGCTCCACGCTGGGAAGGATTCCAGTTCTGGTGTGTGCGTGATTTGCTGGCGGGCGCCTGTGGAGATGTTCAAGACCCAAAGATCGCCTGAAACGATCACCGCGAATCGATTCCCGTCCGGCGCTATTGCGACTTCGGTCTCGATTCCATCGATATCGGCTAGCCGGGTGAGCCTGGGCACATCCAGCGTCCGGTGATTGGACCGTGTCGCCGTAAACAAATACACTACGGCCGAGAGCAGAGTGACGGCGATAACCAATGGAACAATCGGCAATTTCATTTTTCGGAATGTTACTACAAGCAAAGTTCGGGTATAATGCTGTTCAATAAACCTCAGACGGGCGCCGAGACTGACCACCTTTTCAATAAATCTCACTGTCTGCAGGAATGCGGGTTGCATAGCGTCAGTGCGCTAAGCAGTCCGAAATCATATATTTGCACCCGCGGCGATGTCGAAGTCTGCGGAGGGAGGCTACCCAATTAGGAGGTATTCATGCCAGTCATGACAAAGGCCGCAAAGACCGATATGGTCTACAGCCATCCGACCATGTGTCTGCATTGCCACCTGATCGTGGAGATGTTCCACGAGCGGGGCGCCGATCCCGTAAAGGGATCCTGGCAGTGCCCAAGGTGTGGCCATAAGTATCTGTTCTCCCACTGGAAAATTAAGAAACAGGTCCGTGGGAAGCCGGAAGCTGCGTAAAAAATTGCGGATTTCGGATTGCGGATTTCGGATTTAAGGTCTCGCCGGACGCGGTTCCCCAAATCCGAAATCCGCAATCCGAAATCCGAATTCCCATGGCTCGCTCCCCGAAACTCCCCCCTTCCTTCTATTCCCGTCCCACTCTCGAAGTTGCTTCTGACCTTTTAGGCAAAGTTCTGCTCCGCCGTAACGAGGGCCGCGATCTCGCGGGTAAGATCGTGGAGACGGAGGCCTATGTTGGGCCACATGATCTGGCGTGTCACGCTTCCAAAGGACACACGCCGAGAACTTCCGTAATGTTCGGCCCGCCAGGCCACGCCTACGTATACATGATTTATGGCTTCTATTTTTGCCTGAATGTGGTGACGGAACCGATGGGCTATCCTGCGGCGGTGCTCGTCCGGGCTGTCGAGCCGTTGGAAAATGTGGATTTGATGCGGCAACTCCGCAATAATCCACAGCGTGAGACAAATATCGCCAGCGGTCCAGGCAAAGTATGCATGGCGATGTCGATCGACAAGCGATTAAACGGAGAAAGTCTATTCGGCGCCACGATATGGATCGAAGACAGGAAAATCGATCCAGGGCCGATCCGCACGAGCCCTCGCGTTGGAGTCGATTACGCCGGGGAATATCGAGACAAACCCTGGCGATTTTTTGTTGAAGGCAATCCGCACGTCTCGCGAGTGCGGTTCAAGTAAGGGATGCAATTCAAGTGATGAACCTGGATTCCGAACTGTAGGCACGGTCTAGGACGCGCGTTTTCTTCAAGACCCCGCCTACAGTCACGGATTGCACCCTCAAATCACTCTCTTCTGAGGTGGAGGTTCCATGAATCGATTATCCAGAAGTGCGTCAGTCCTGGTCTTCTTATTCCTTTCGAACATTGCAGCTTTCGCAATGCCAGAGTTTCTGGAGAAATTCAGAAGCGATCCGTTTCGCAATCCGGCTGTCGACGGGTGCATCACATGCCATATGAGCCCGCAGGGCGGTGATGCCCGAAACGTTTTCGGACAGGCATTTGAACGTGGAGGTAAGGAGATCACCGCCACGCTCCGTGCCCAATTCCCGGACAGGTTTATTTATCCCACTTCGAGGGTAGATTCGCTCGTGATTCATTTCTCCGATCCCGCTAACAAGCAGATCGTGATTGAGTCCGGCGGACGGCGAATGCTGGTCGATGTGGACAAGAAAACAGTAGACGGCACTCCGGCTACCACACCGGGCGCAGCACCGGTTGGGGCTACGGCGGCGGCGTTGGCAACTCAGGCGAGGCCGGCTGGAGACTCCGCGCCGCGCACGGACGAGTATGCGCGCGAAGGCGCATTTTTTGGTTCGAATGTCGTGAACCTTCCGAACGGAAAGCCGGCACAAGCCGGCGAAGTTGATTTCTTCATCGGACACCGATTTGCGCAGCCCGTTTGTTTACACAATTGCGGATTGCGTGGTGGGGGATTGGGAGACTTTTTCGGCTTTGACAGTCCAGCGACCATCGCATTTAGCGGGCGGGTTGGTCTGACGAATCGGCTTTCGGTCTCCGTGATGCGCAGCAATTTCTTTAAGTCCTCTCTCGACAGAACGCCCATCGAGTTCAGCTCGGCATTTCAGGTGTCGCGCCAAAAACAGTCGGTTCCGGTAACTCTCCAGATTCGGGGCGGCGTTGAAGGAAGCCGCAACTTTCACGTACTTTACCGGCCCTTTTTGCAGGTGATCGCAACGCGTACGTTTGCCGATCGTGTTTCATTTACGGCGTCGCCAACGTTCGCGTTCAACACGAGGAACGAAAGTACATTTCTTCCGCCGGAGCTGCTTTATGGAAACGAGTTCAACAATACGCAATCGCTGGGCTTGGGAGTGGGCATCCGTTTCTTACGCTCTGCATCCATTGTTGGCGAGTTCATTCCGAGACTGCATGGCTTCCGGGGAGAGCGAAAAGATTATGCCGGACTCTCAGTTGGACTTCAGAAGTCGACCTTCCGCCATACGTTTGAGCTTGTCGTCACGAGACAGGAGCCGATGACGACGGCGCAGTATGCGTTTCAGGGAATCGACACGTTCCGGATCGGATTCAATATTTTCCGCAGGATTCGATAGCGGCGAGGATCTCTTCGAAGGGCGGCGCCTCCCGTTGATTCGGGCTGACGGCGATCCGGCGAATCGTTCCTTCGCTGCCAACGACAAACAACGCGCGCCTTGCGAGATTAAACGTGTCGACGCCTAACGCCTGATAAACGCCATAGGCGCGCGTCACCTGTCTCTTTTCATCGAAGAGAACAGGGAAGGGATATGCGTGTTTGTGGATATGCTCCTTGCCCCGGAATAATCCGTCGATTTTCTGCGCTGCTATAAATACCACGCCGGCGCTGCGCTTCGTGAATTCATGATAAGCCGACTCAAACTGAGTCATCTGGTTCACACAGTTGGGTCACCAGGTTCCTCGGATAAAAACGATTACGAGAGGCGTACCGCGATAGTCCGACAGGCGGACGATTTGGTGGTCTACCGTGGGTAGTTCGAAGTCTGGCGCCGTATCGCCGGGCTTCAGGGTTTGGGAAACAGTCTCGAGCATGGAGAATTATAGCCGCGAGAGAGGAAAAATGGGGACACAGGGCGACGTCCCCATTTTTCCTCTCTCGCGGCTATAATTTTTTCAACAGCATGAATCCTACGGTTGAAGCCAAGCTCCAGCGAATTCCTCCAGGGCCGGGAGTGTATTTATACAGGGATGCTGAGGGCCAGACGATCTACGTTGGAAAAGCCAAGTCGCTACGGAACCGCGTGCGGACGTACTTCCAGCAATCCAGAAATCTGGATGAACGGAAGGACCAGATGATGGACGCCATCGAAGACCTGGAGTTCATCATGACGGACACAGAAGGGGAAGCGCTGGCTCTGGAAAACAATCTGATCAAGCAGCACAAGCCAAAGTACAACATCCTGCTGCGCGATGACAAGACCTACCCGTTCATAAAACTTTCCGTGAACGAGCCCTTTCCGCGGACCATCATTACGAGGCGCATCCGAAAAGACGGCGCATTGTACTACGGGCCATTCTTCCCGGCAGGCTTGGCCCGAAAGACTCTGAAGCTGATCGAACGATATTTCCTTATCCGCAATTGCAATATCCAGATTGACGGGAAGCGTCCCCGGCCCTGCCTGCAGTATTACATTCACCGATGCCTTGGGCCATGCGTGGAGGGCTTGACTTCCTACGAGCAATATCAGGAAGCGGTGAAGGACGTGAAGCTTCTACTCGAGGGCCGAAATGACGATCTCGTCGAGCGGCTCCAGGCGAAAATGGAGGAAGCCGCTGGCAATGAACAGTACGAAATCGCAGCGCATTATCGAGACGCGATCCAGACCATGGAAACGCTTGCCGAGCGTCAGAAGATGGCCGTCATGGGCTATGACGACATCGATATCTTTGGGTATCACCACGAAGAGAACATGGTCGCCGTATCGATCTTCCACATGCGCGGGGGCCGGGTTGTCGACAAGCGCGAGCTGTTCTGGGAGGACCAGGACCGCTTTGATACCGGTGAATTTTTTGGTTCGGTTCTCAAGCAGTACTACGTGGATGCGCCTTTCATTCCAGTCGAGATCCACGTTCCCACCGACTTTGAGGACCGCGGATTGCTTGAAGAATGGCTTTCCGGGCGGCGGGGACGAAAGGTCGAGATCCGCACGCCGCAGCGCGGCGGCAAGCGCGAGATGATTGAGCTGGTGCATCGGAATGCGCGCCTTTCATTCATGCAGCGGTTCCGGTCGGCCGTCCTGTCGCCTGCCACGATTTCCAGAGAAGTCGAAGAAGCGCTCGATCTTGAGAAACCACCGCGACGCGTCGAGTGCTTCGATATTTCGAACCTCCAGGGCAGCGACGTTGTGGCATCGATGGTCGCGTGGGAAGACGGGCGCATGAAGAAATCCGATTACCGGCGCTTTATCATTCGTTCGCTTTCCGGACTGCCCGACGATTTCCAGAGCATGCGCGAAGTTGTGACGCGCCGGTACAAGCGTATCCAGGAAGAAGGACTAAGCATGCCCGATCTCATCTTGATCGATGGCGGCATCGGTCAGCTACACGCTGCCCAGTCCGCTCTCGATGAGTTGAATATTGTCGATCAGGCGCTGGCCAGCATCGCAAAAAAGGAAGAAATCATCTACGTGGCGGGACGCGAAGACGATCCGGTCGTGCTCGATCGCCGCTCACCCGTCCTCCGCTTGATCCAGCAGATCCGGGATGAGAGCCATCGCTTTGCCATCAATTTCCATCGGGAGCGCCGCGGGCGCCGGACACTGACTTCCGAGCTTGCCGAGATTGAAGGTATCGGATTGAAAACGACTCAAAAGCTGCTCACCCATTTCGGATCCGTTGCCAAAATTCGCGAGGCCTCCGTCGAGGACCTGCAGGGGATTGTAACGCGGCCGCAGGCTGAGGCGGTGTGGCGGCATTTTCAGGCCTCAGGGATCAGAGGTCAGGGATCCGACAAAATTTCTGAGTCCTGAGCCCTGACCCCTGACCCCTTTGTGTCTTGGTGGTTAACGGCCTTCCTGTTAGTATTGGCCGAGATATTAAATAGGAGACAAGATATGAGCGAGAAGAGTAGTGGAGGCGACAAGTTCCTATACTTTCTGGCTGGCGCCGGCATTGGCGCTGTACTTGCGCTTTTATTTGCGCCGAAGACCGGCCGCGAGACACGTGATTTGCTGACGCGCAAGACAAACGAGGGCCGGGATTTTGTGTCGGGTAAAGTGACCGAGGGCCGCCAGTTTTTTGAAGAAAAGGGTCGCAAGGTCAGTGATGACTTCAACACTTTCCTCGATAAGAGCAAGGACGCTGTTCAACGGCAAAAGGAACAACTGACGGCGGCATTCGAGGCGGGCAAAACGGCCTACCGAGAAGAGAAAGGACTCTCGAACGAATAACGGTGGCTGCCCCTAGCTGGTTGGTGGGGATGGAGGATCGCTTGGAAGGTCTGTTGACGCTCTTTGTGGCATTGACGGCTATCGCTGTCATCACGCAGGCTGGCGTTCTGGTGGGCATCTACATCATGTCCAGACGCCTCACCGAACAGGTCGAGCGTTTCATGAAAGAGACGCGCGAGATGTTCGTTCCGATGAAATCGATCGTGGAAAACCTGAAGGTGGCCACGACGAACATCGTGGAAATCGGCCTGTCGGCAAAGGAGCAGTTCCGGCGCGTTGAGGCGATGGTCGCGGATACCGGCGAAGCGCTGCAGGTCCAGCTGGAGCGCTTTGACCGCGTCGGAAAGAACATCGTCGATCGCATCAATGAGACGTCCGAAATCGTTCAGGACTCCGTCATGCGTCCCGTCCGTGAAGTTGCGGCTTTGGCCAAAGGGGTCAGCCGGGGCTTCGAAACTTTTCTTTTCCGCAGAAACCGCAGCACGGTCGATCAGGCACGCCAGGACGAAGAACTCTTCATATGATTTCGGATTTCGGATTGCGGATTTCGGATTTTGGGGAGCAGCTTCAGGTGGCCGGTTTCCCAAATCCGAAATCCGAAATCCGCAATCCGAAATCGGTTTAAACCATCCTGATGGAAATCCCAATCTTCCCGCTCTCCAATCTCGTCCTATTTCCTAACATCGTCGTCCCTCTTCATATCTTCGAAGAACGTTACAAAATGATGATCAACACGTGCATCGAACACGATGAAGCATTCGGGCTCGTGTTGCTGCGCAGTGGCGCCGAAGAGGAGAACGAAGGAACGATTCATCGCGTCGGCGTGACTGTCCGAATCGTGCAGGTCGAGCGCCTCGATGACGGGCGCATGAACATCCTGGTCGAAGGGGAAAGCCGGTTCCGCATTCATCGATTCACCCAACAGACGCCGTACTGGAAGGCGTCCATCGATTTCTTCGAAGATGACGAAATCCGTCAATCGATCGAGTCTCTCTACGACGAGGCCGCCAGGCTTTACCGCAAAGTCGCCGAGCTTAGCGCCATGCTGAGCGCGTCAAAGGAATCGGAGTTGACGCTGCCTGAATCTCCGGCGGACTTGTCATTTATGGTCACATATGTTCTCGATCTCGATTCCGAAGAGAAGCAGAAACTTCTGGAAATCACTTCGACTGGCGAGCGGCTTCGCGTTCTGGTGAATCACCTGACCGATGCTATCCGAAAGCTCGAGCAGCAGATCGCATATAAAGAGCTCGTCAGCAAAGTTCGGGGGAATGGGGATTTGGGTAAGCCCAATGTAGAGAATTAGGGGCCAGGGGTCAGTGGCCAGGCTCGGGACCTGATCCTGACCCCTGGCCCCTGACCCCTTATTTCTTCAGGATTCGCACTCTGGCCACAAAATGCCGTCCCGATGATTCCGAAAAGCTCATGAACTGCGGTGAGTCCACATTCGCATCGACGTATCGAGGATTGAATCGGTTGAAGAGATTCGTCACGCCGACACGGAACGCCATTCTCTTACCGAACGGAATCGGGATTTCTTTTTCGGCATTGAAATTCGTCACGAAGTAAGCGGGCATCGTGTGGCTGTTGTATCCGCCGGCAACGCGATTCAGGTCGTCAACCGCGGTGTATGGAAACCCGGATCGCGCTTCGACCGAGAACGAGGCATCCATTTTGCCTGGAATCGGAAAGTATCCCCAAGAGACGAACCGGTGGCGCACATTCCATTCGACGGGCGCCTCTCCGGCGGTCTCCAGGGCCGGATCGGGAAAATCCAGTGACAACGAAGGCCGTCCCTTGGCATCGGAATAGGTGTAAGAGAACAGAATGCGCAGATTCGATCGTATTGGACGATCCAGGGCCAATTCCACAGCGCTGTACTCCGATTTGCCGGAATTGTCGAATACCATGTCGAATCCGTTTGGCTTGGTGATCGCGGCCAGGCGCACTTGATCGCGGCCCTTCTTCCGCACGTAATTGATCCGCGAAACCCAGCGCGGTGCCCATTCGTGTTCCCACTCGAGATTCCAATGAAGACCTGACGGGTTGCGAAGCTCGGGACTCACGCGGACCGCCGTTGGCGCAGCGGCGGCTAACGCGACGCCTCCTTCATAGATCGTCGTGTATCGGTGCTGCAGGAGAGGCAATTGCAGGTCCATCAGAGGGATGCTGTCGTAGAAAAGACCGACACCGCCGCTCAATTTCAGATGATTTGTTCCAAGCGGCAAAAACGAAAACGCCGTGCGTGGACCGAAGTTGTTGCGACCGGCGGCTCTTTCGCGATCAAAGCGCATGCCAAGCTCGACCTGCAGCTTTGGACTGAATACAATCCGGTCGAGCATAAACATGCCGTATTCGCGGTTGCGGATAGCCGCCGAATCGGAGCCCTGAAAAGAGATGCTGGACCTGAGATCGCCCGCTTCATTGAACAGAAGAAACGGACGCCTTTCCATCCATAAATTCGAGATGATGTGATCAAACTCTCCGCCCGCCTTCAGGCGATGCTTGAGCCTGCCGGCTGATCGTTCCCAAGCGACCGTTTGCGCCACATGCCATCGCTCGCCGCTACCGGCGCGATCGGTGAAAAAGTTTCCCCGCCAGCGATCCGGACGAACCTCGAGTGGAGCGTCACCCTTGGCCAGGTCGCTATGGTGCGAACGGGTCCACTGGAAGATCGTTTCCAGCAGCGCGCCCGCGGCGACACGTCTGTCTGATAAGGACAAGGTTCTCCCGCGCCGCAGAGTATTCGTTGTGGTCTCCAGCGGCCGGAGAATACTGAGGCCGGTATTACCCAAGTATTCCGAATTGTGAAGAAGATTAACAGTCAAGACATGCGACTCTTTGAGGTTCCACTGCAATTTCAACAACTGGTCGGCCAGAAGACTGCCAGAGTACATGAACCAGAGCTTCCCCTGGACCACTGGTCCCGATAACAACATGCGCGGCGAAAAGTCAGAAATGGTTCTTTCGTGAAAATTGATGCCCGGAATGAAGTCGGTGAGATTGAATCGATATTGGTCACCCACAAATTGGCTGTGGACCCGAACAATACCACCGGATCCTTTGCCGAATTCCGCAGAATAGCCTGCAAGATCGATGTCCACACTTTCGATCGAATCAATTGGGATCCTGGAGGAAATTCCTGTCCCCGAGGTATCCGTGAGATTGACGCCGTCGAGATCGTACCGGACCTGATCGGCGCGTGAACCGTGAACGTGAAGCTGTCCGCTGCTGTCGCGCAGGACACCAGGCATAAGCGTCAGGGCGTTGAGAAAATCGCGCCTGCCGGTGTATGGGATGTTCTGAATGACTTGTTCATTGACCGTGTTTTGGGAAGAAACCGAGTCGGGATTAATGGGTTCCGGACGAGCAACGACTTCAATCTCCTGTTTGAGAGCTTCCACTGGAGCCAGCGTGAATTCGATCGTTTTGCTGGTTTCAAGCCGGACTTCAATGGAATTTTCGAAGTAGCTTTCCTTTTGCACCTTCACCCGATATGTTCCAAGCGCGAGATGATCGAATCGGAATGTGCCGTCAGAAAGTGTTGTCGCTGTCCACTGTTGCCGATCCGTGGTGTGTTCGAGCATGACATGGACGTCACTCATCACTGCGGCATTCAAATCGAACACCACTCCACCTAGCGATAGTTCGTCAGTGGTGGGGAAGAAGAAAGAAAAAAGAAGCGCGGCGTAAAACAACATAGAACTGAAATCAAGCCCTCTCCCTCTGGGAAAGAGTAGGGTAAGGGTTTCAGGATTTGCGCGACGCCTGCGCCCTCACCCGGCGCTTCGCGCCACCTTCTCCCAATGGGAGAGGGTTCCTCTCACGGCTCCGGAGTATTGTCCGGAGAAGACTCCCCCGCCGGAATTTATCAGATCCATCGGGACGATGTTTTCCTTGAATGCTCTCCACGGTGATCGCTTCCGGCCGCGGTTGAAGATCTACCTCCTGTGCAGCGGATGATGTGCCCAACAAGAGAAACAAGGTAAACACACGCATTGGACTTGAAAGGCTAAGTCAAAGGCGTGTAAAAAAGCAACGGGGGGATCTCCGATGAACAGTTTTGCCCTTCTCTTCAAAGTCCTCTGGGCGCCGGGCGAAGCCATGCTTCTTATATCCAAGAACCCGAGAGTGCTCGCGCCTTTGATCGTGTTGACCGCGGTATCCCTCGCCGTATCCATGGTGACGTTCACGAAGATCGATGCCGGGGAACTGGCGCTTCGCCAGTTGGAGCGATCCGGCCGAGCCCAGCAGATGACGGAGGAGCAGAAGGAGAGAGTACTGGCGCAGTCGCGAAAGTTGACGCCGGTATTTATCGCGACGGCGGCAATCGGCCCAGTGATCATCATTACTTTCGCAACCGCGATCTATTTTGCGATATTCACCATCATCGGGCGTGAAGGGACCTTTAAGACGTTCTATGCCGTTACGGCATTCGCTTACCTTCCATTAGTTGTGCGCCAACTCGCGGCAATGATCCAGGTTTCCGTGGTCCCGCCTTCATCGATCGTGCCTCAGGAACTTGGAAGCCTGAGTCTCGCCGTTTTTCTTGATCCAACTTCAGTTTCGCGGCTCGTCTATGCGATCGCATTGGCGCTCGATATCACTTCGATCTGGATCATGACCCTGTTGATCATCGGTTTCAAATTCCTAGCCCGCCGCAGTGTGAGCACGGCGTTGCGGGTAACGGGAGTGGCGGCCGTATTTGTGGTTTTCTCGGCGATTGGCGTTGGTCTGCAGATGCTGCAGGGTTAGGCTTCAAAGAGATGGACAGACTTCGTCCGTGACGCCTAAAGGACCGGGGGGAACAACGGTCGCCCTTACCAAGGGAAGGACGCGAAATTGTTTGCCTCTGCCAGGCGCTTGTGGCAGAACGGTGACGGTAAATTCTCAGGAGTCACATCAGGAGTCACAGGAGAAATGGATTGGAAATGAACCTTTCCGGTGCCGCTACAACCGTATGTACGGAATGCCGCGTGGTCTTCCCGGTGGACGACATGATCCGCCACGGGAACGTCTATGTGTGTGCAGACTGCAAGCCCGTGTTCATGCAAAAGCTTGTCGAAGGCGCCGAGATCCGCACAGGCAAAATGCGCTACGCCGGATTCTGGCTTCGGCTCGGGGCGATTTTCTTAGACAGCATCATCCTCGCGGTGGGGAATTCCGGCCTGGCATTGATAGCGGGACTGTCCATGGGCCAGGCTTTAGGGACTGAGCAACGCGGTCTGAGCCTTACGGTAGTTTTAATGGCCATCCAACTCGGAACCGGCATTTCTTACGAAACCATCCTTATTGGAAAATATGGCGCGACTTTGGGTAAGATGGCGTGCAAGATCTATGTCGTTACTGCTGAGGGGGGACGGGTTTCCTACTTACGGGCGTGTGGGCGGTATTTCGCTAGAGTCCTTAGTGCCTTTACTCTTCTAATTGGCTATATCATGGCCGCATTTGATCCAGAGAAGCGCACCTTACACGATCGCATTTGCAATACTCGGGTGGTTCTCGAATAGCCGATGGCTACATTTTCTGTTCTAGGATTGAATTCGCTTGCCGGTCGCAGGCAGATTCATTCTCTTCCTTCATGTCCCAAGTGCGGAGCGGCGCTCGTCGAGGGCGTGCTCAATCAGTCCGGCCTGGAGCCATGTCCTGGATGCCAAAGCCTGTTGCAAGTCGAAGTTTTCCCCGCTTTGTTTCGCCGGACTGCTCCGGCCGGGAGCGGCGAAATCGTATTGGTCGAGGGCGAATCGACTTGTTTTTACCATGCCAGCAAAAAAGCTGTGCTCCCGTGCCAAGGTTGCGGCCGTTTTGTGTGCGCTTTGTGCGACTGTGAACTGAATGGGGAACATTTCTGTCCGCCATGTCTCGAGACAGGGAAGGCGAAGGGCAAAATCAAGAGCCTGGAAAATCGGCGAACGCTGTACGATAGCATTGCGCTGTCGCTTGCCGTTTTGCCGCTCGTTATTTTTATTTTCTGGTTTTTCACCATTGTCACCGCGCCGATGGCTCTGTTCATGGCCATCCGTTATTGGAACGCGCCGGGCAGCATTGTTCGCCACACAAGGATTCGTTACGTCGTGGCCATGATCTTTGCAACGCTTCAGATAGCGGGTTGGGGAATCGGCATTTATTTTTTGATTGAGAATCTTCATGGCTGACCGAGGGTACCGGCGTCTGACCCGATCGCGCCTGCGCCGTAAAGGCTTCTTAGGCTTCTTTACGATCGTGGCGAGCACTCGATCAAGTCTTTGGCTGGGCAAGGATCACGTGCTGAGCATCGACTCGAGACGCTACACGGAGGAGTACAAGAGGTTTTACTTTCGTGATATTCAGGCGATCACGATTCGTCAAACCAAACGGCGCGCAATCTGGAACTTTGCGCTGATGCTTTTGCTGCTTTTCTGGCTGGGAATGCTGGTCAGTATGGTTTCCGGGTTTGAGTCAGACTCGGCAACTGTCGCCTTACTGTGTACATGGTTCTTGATTCTTGCTGGGCCTTTATTGGCGAACAACATCCTCGGTCCAACCTGCGCCGTTTATCTTCGAACCGCGGTTCAAATTGAGGAATTGCCATCGCTCAACCGCGTGCGGCGCGCGCACAGGGCACTGGCCCGCATTCGCCCGCTGATTTCAGCCGCGCAAGGGCAGCTCGCGCCGGAAGAAATTTCCGTCCGAATCCGGGAAATGAACCAGTCATCCGAAGCTTCTGTGATGGCAGACGATAGCCAGGACGCGCGGTCAGAGAGCGCGCCCACAGTCGAGGACGCGCCGTCTCGGATCGTAGTTGAACCGCAGTGAGCTATGCATAATCTCGCTCAGCAGCGTTGCTTCAACCACGCCGCGCGCGAGGCGGCGGCGCGTTGTCCCGAGTGCAAACGGTTCTTCTGCCGCGAGTGCATTACCGAACACGAAGACCGGGTCCTCTGCGCCGCGTGCCTCAAGACGCTCGCGATAGCGCCGTTCACGAAACGGCATGTATTCGCAGGTCTGGCGCGTTTTGCTCAATGTGCCGTTGGGATCCTGATCGCCTGGTTCTTCTTTTTCCTGATTGGCGAAAGCCTGTCACGGCTGCCGGATTCGTTCCATGAAGGGGCGTTCTGGAAAGTTCCATGGACTGAACAGCAATGAAACGCGCGCGCAGTCGACAGCCAGGCAAAGGCGGACTCGATCTCATCGACGAAGCGGCGCATCTGCTGCGTGCCGCCTCCTCCGCGACGCTGGCAACTTACTACCTTGGAGCGATTCCGTTTGTCCTGGGGTTTCTCTACTTCTGGACCGACATGAGCCGCAGCCCTTTTGCCAATCAGCATCTGGCTGAAGCGGCGCTCGCCACCACCGCGTTATTTATTTGGATGAAGTTCTGTCAGGCGTCGTTCGCCCGACGCATCCGCGCGCAGCTCGCGGCCGAACCGATGCCGCGCTGGAGCTTTCGCCAGACCATTCGGGTTCTTCTCACGCAAGCCGTCATTCAACCCTCGGGGCTTTTTTTAATTCCGCTGTCGCTCGTCCTTACGCTGCCCTTCGCGTGGGTTTATGCGTTTTACCAGAGTGTTACCGCTATGGCAGACGCCGATTCAAGCGAAAGCTCCAAGCTGGTAAAAAGGGCCTGGAAACAGACGGCACTCTGGACGTGGCAGAATCACATCGGTCTCATCATCGCGCTTGTCTTCGGAGTCTGCGTCTTTCTGAATTGGGCTATGGTTGCTTTCTCGGTTCCCAGCCTGCTCAAAATGCTATTCGGCGTCGAGAGTAGCTTCAGCAAAAGTCCTGCCGCCATGCTGAACACAACTTTTTTGGCGACGATTTTCGGGTTGACCTATCTGTGCGTGGATCCGATTCTGAAAACAGTTTATGCGTTGCGCTGTTTCTACGGAGAGTCGCTGCAGTCCGGCGAAGATTTGAAAGCGGATTTGAAACGGTTCACGGTGACGCCACAGCATCTCGCCGCCGCGCTCGTGATTTCGATCTCGCTCTCTTGTGGCTTTGCAGCTGGAGCCGCGCAGTCCACCTCAGTCACCGGTCCACAATCCGGCGCGCAGGTTTCGGCCCTGGAGTTGAATCGCCGGATCGACGAGGTGATTCATCAAAGTAAATACACGTGGCGAATGCCCCGTGTGGAAGTTGTGGAAGAAGATTCGGAAAAGGGAGTCATTACCAGATTCGTGGAGAGAATCGGAGACCTCGCGCGAAATGTGGTGAGAACAGTTCTAGGTTGGATCGAGGATTTGGTCCGAAACGTTTTCAGGTCCGAACGAACAAACCAAGCCAGCGGCTCGAGTTTCAGCTGGATGACATCCCGGCTTTTGCTGTTCGTGTTGCTGGCGGCCGTACTTTCGGCTCTCGCTGTCTTTCTTCTCCGCGTCTGGCGTGGAAAACGCCTCGCCACCGGCGTGAGAGCCGAGGAGACTCGAAGCGCGCCGGACGTCGCTGACGACAGTGTCCGGGCGGACCAGTTGCCGGAGGACGGCTGGACGAGGCTCGCGCGCGAACTGCTCGAACAAGGCGAATTCCGGCTTGCGATGCGCGCCTTTTATCTGGCGAGTCTGGCGCATCTCGCACAGCGCAATTTGATCGGCATCGCCCGTTTCAAATCGAATCGAGATTACGAAGACGAGCTGGGGCGCCGCGGGCATGCGATTCCGAACCTGCTGCCGGTTTTTAGAGAGAATCTTTCGATGTTTGAACGCATCTGGTACGGCGTGCACGAGGTCAATCGTGAACTGGTCCAGCATTTCGCGGCGAACGTGGACAAGATCAAGGCCGGCACATGAAACGCTACTTTCCCATCATTCTCCTGCTTGCCCTCGGGGCGGCCCTTACGTTTGGGATCGTTCAACTTTTCGAGCTTCGCTTCGAGGTGGGTGATGTTTATCCGGAATACTCTTCGCTGCGTTCCGACGCACTCGGCACGATGGCTTTTTACGAGAGCCTCGATAGATTGTCGGGACTTTCCGTCCGGCGGGATTTTTCCACGTCGAACCGTTTGCCCAACGGAAACGAGACCGCATACTTTCATCTCGCCACGTCGATTGACGCGTGGCGGCGGCTTTCCCAAGGAACGGTCGCCGAGATCGAGCAATTCGTAAATGGCGGCGGCCGCTTCGTGATCACGATGTTTCCGGAGTCTTCGAACTTTTTACCGCCGCTTGATCAAAAAAAAGCGGAGACCGGCTCGGTGGACGAAAAGGTGAAGGTCACGTCCCTCGGAGATCGTTGGGGCGTCGATTTCCAGATCATCGATCTGAGGCAAGCGGACGGCGCGGTTTACGCACCGGCGCGTGTCCAAAATGAAAGCGCTTTGCCGCTCCCGGAAACGCTCGACTGGCACAGCGGCATCGTGTTCGCGAATTTAGATCATGCCTGGAAACGAATTTACACGCGCGGAACCAATGCGGTGATGATCGAACGCGCCTTCGGACGAGGCGCTGTCGTGATCGCGACCGATTCCTATTTCCTGAGCAACGAAGCAATGCGGAAGGATCGGCACGCCGACTTGCTGGCGTGGCTCATCGGTTCGAGCCGGAACGTGATTTTCGACGAAGCGCACCTTGGCGTTGCGGAGGCTCCCGGCGTGGCTACATTAATTCGCAAGTACCGTCTGCAGTGGTTTATCGCAGGTCTGATTCTGTTAGCCGGACTTTTTATCTGGAAGAACACGGTGAGTCTAGTTCCACCTCACGCGGAGAACAATGCTCAGGATTATGTCCCCGGCAAGGACTCGGCCTCGGGTTTCGACAATCTTTTGCGTCGCAGCATTCCAACACGTGATTTACTGGCCGTTTGTTTCAGCGAGTGGAAAAAATCGGCTGCTCAAACCGGCAAATACTCCCCTGTCCGGATCCAGCAGGCCGAGGCGGCGTTCCACGCGGAAAACCGTCTGGTGGAGAAGGATCGCGACCCGGTTAGAGCGTATCAAACCATCTCTAGGAGCCTCCAAACGAACCTGCGTGGGGGGACCGGCCGATGGTAAGAAGGCCACGAAGCGGTGTACCAAGGCAATTCGGCCGGTGGGCCCGACGCTAAGAAATGCGTGGGGGGACCGGCCGGCCATCAAGGAATTTCCGCCAGTAGCCGGCCGGTGGGCCCGACGCTAAGAAAGATCAAATGAAAATCGAACAAGGGATCGAACGAATCAAGGGAGTTCTCGCGGAAGCGCAGCATGAAACCGGCAAGGTCATCATCGGCCAGCGCGATGTGGTCGAAAAGGCGTTGATTGCGATCTTTACCGGAAGCCATGCGCTCATCGAAGGGGTGCCGGGGGTCGCCAAGACACTGCTCGTACGCACCCTCGCGCACGTGCTCGGCTGCGAGTTCGCGCGCATTCAGTTCACGCCCGACCTCATGCCGGCGGACATCACCGGAACAAACGTTTTTAATCTCCAGCGCAACGAGTTCTCGCTGATCAAGGGGCCGATCTTTACGTCGTTTCTACTGGCGGACGAAATCAATCGCGCTCCGGCCAAAACGCAGTCGGCGCTGTTGCAGGCAATGCAGGAACGTGTTGTGACGATCGACCGCGACACCTATCCGTTGCCGCCCAACTTCACCGTCTTCGCGACGCAAAACCCGATTGAATACGAAGGTACCTATCCGCTCCCGGAAGCGCAGAAAGACCGCTTCATGCTAAAGATCACGATGAAAGCGCCTGATCGCGCCGAGGAACTTTCGCTCGCCCAACGGACGATGACCAAGGAAGCGCCAGAAACGTTGCTGGCCGGTGGGGTCGTCCGCCGGGTGATCCAACCCGAAGACTTCGCCACGTTGCGCGACGGCCTGGCCCTTATTGTGATTCGCAATGAATTGGCCGGTTATCTCGTAGATATCGTTCGTGCCACGCGCCAACACGAAAGCGTCTTGGTCGGCGCCGGGCCGCGAGCGACGCAATCGCTTATCATGGCTTCGCGCGCCAACGCCGCAATTTCCGGACGGGACTTCGTTACGCCCGACGACATCAAAGCCATGGCGTTACCCGTGCTCGAGCACCGTCTGATTCTGCGTCCCGAGTTCGAAATCGAGGGGCTGGCCGTGACCGAAGTGATCGAGCAGATTTTGCATGAGATCGCCGTGCCGAGATGATTTACGGGCGAGCGAACCGGCCGGTGGGCCCGACGCTAAAAAATCCTCATGATTGTCCCACGCTCCAAACTATTATTTTGGGTGGCGGCAGTGGTGCTGCCGTTTGCGCTGCTGGCGGCGGCCGTGCCGGGCGCGGCGCCGGTTTGTATTTTGTTCGTTGGAGGGCTTGGACTGGCTGCATTCGCGGATGCTTTGGGCAGCCGGCGAAGTTTCGGGGGAATTCGAATTGAGCTTGCGCCGGTCGTTCGTATGTCCAAAGACCGCGAGGGAAAACTGGAAGTTCGCATTCGAAACGAACCGCCGCGTCAAATATCTCTGCGTGTGGCTCTAGGTTTGCCGCGAGAAATTCCTGCCGTCTCCGAAGAACTGGACATCGTTTTGCCTGCCGAATCGCAATGGTCACGGCTGGTGTGGACTTGCGTTCCAATCCAGCGCGGCAACTACCGCATCGAGTCAGCTTACGTGGAAGGGACCTCGTTTCTCGGCCTTTGGTCGGTGCGCAAAGCGGTCCCAGTGCAATCCGAGATCCGGGTTTATCCGAATCTGCTGATGGAGCGGAGGAACCTCGCCGCGCTATTCCTCAATCGCGGCGGTTTCGGATTTCATCTGCAGCGGCAGGTGGGCAAAGGGCGGGATTTTGAAAAGCTCCGTGAGTATGTTCCCGGCGACAGCTTCGACGAGATCTATTGGAAGGCTACGGCCCGGCGCGCCAAACCGATCACGAAAGTGTTTCAGATCGAGCGGACGCAGGAGATTTACGTGGTCGTCGATGCGTCGCGGCTTTCCGCGAGGGAGACGGTGTCCCGCGCCGCCGGCGCTTCGATCCTCGAACGTCTCGTCACCGCCGCTCTGGTCCTCGGTCTCGCGGCCGGGCAACAACACGATCTGTTCGGTTTGTTGGCGTTTACGAACAAGGTGGAAACCTTCGTTCGCGCCCGAAACGGCAAGGCGCATTACAGCGCCTGCCGTGACGCGCTGTACACATTGCAGCCGCGCACCGTCACTCCGGATTTCGACGAACTTTGCACGTTCATTCGCCTTCGGTTGCGCCGGCGGGCTTTGATTGTCTTCCTGACTTCGCTAGACGACCCGGCGATCGCGGAGGATTTTGTCCGCAACGTGGATTTAATTCGGCGGCAGCATCTGGTAATGGTCAACATGATCCGGCCACCGGGAACCACGCTGATGTTTACCGATCCGGTTGCGTCGGTGGACGACTTATATCGGCAGGTCGGAGGTCATTTGCGGTGGCAGAAGCTGCGGCAGTTAGAAAAGACCTTAAGACGGCGCGGTGTCCTTTTTTCGTTGATTGAGAACGAGCGCTTGAGCGCCGATCTGGTCTCACAATACCTGAGCGTCAAACAGAGGCAGTTGATATGAAGACCGGGGATCTGACCAATGCTCAATTCCCAATGCTCAATTCTCATCCGAAGTGGACACTGCCGAATCGCTTCGGCTTCAATTAAAACGGCTCGCACACATGCGGCCGCTTCTATCGGATGAGAATTGAGAATTGGGAATTGAACATTGGTTAGTCCTAAGACCCTAAAATGATCATCGACCTCCAACGTTTTATTACGAGCGAGCGGTCTTGCTGGAACGAACTCGACAAAATGCTAGGCCGCCTGGAAGCCGAGCCGAATGCCCGCATGAAGCTCGAAGAGTTGCAACGCTTCCATGAACTTTCCCAACGCACGGCGGCTAGCCTGGCGAAGCTGACGACGTTTTCATCCGAGCCGGAAACTCGGCGGTATTTGGAGAGTCTCATTGCCAGGGCGTACGGAGAGATTCACGAGACGCGAGAGAAGCGGCGGCGGATTCTTCCGTTAAGATGGTTTTTCCAAACCCTGCCGCAAACGTTTCGGCGTCATATCCGCGCCTTTTCTCTTTCGTTAGCCATTACGCTGGCAGGCTGCGTGTTTGGCGGGTTTGCGACTGCTTTCGATCCTGACTCGCGTCACGTCACAATGCCATTCGGTCACGATCAATTGCGACCGAGCGAACGGGTGCAGCAGGAGGAAAGCCGGGCCGAAGATCGCTTGGCCGGCCAGAAGACATCGTTCTCGGCCTTTCTAATGACTCACAATATCCAGGTTTCGATTTTTACTTTTGCGCTCGGGATGACTTGGGGGGTGGGCACGATCCTCATGCTCTTCTACAATGGCATCGGATTGGGCGCCATCTCGGTCGATTATGCCGCGGACGGACAAACGAGGTTTCTGTTGGGCTGGCTGATGCCGCACGGCGTCATTGAGATTCCGGCAATTCTTATTGCCGGTCAGGCGGGACTGGCGCTCGCTCTGGGACTCATCGGCTGGGGCAAACGCGCTCCGATGGGAACCCGGTTGCGCGAAGTGTCCCAGGATGTCGTCACCTTAAGCTTTGGCTTCGGGCTACTGCTGGTCTGGGCTGGGTTTGTTGAAGCATTCCTCTCGCAATATCACGAACCGATTGTTCCGTATGATGCAAAGATTGCTTTCGGCGCTATTGAATTGGTTTTGCTTTGTTTGTATCTGGCAAAATCCGGACGATGAAAACCAACTCCCTCGTGATCAAAACGCCAGAAGGCATCGTGTTCTCGCAAGCACTTGCCGGTCCGGTGACGCGCTTTCTTGCGTGGTTCATCGATCTCCTGAGCATCGCCGTTCTTGTCTCCGCGCTTGAAACGGTTCTGGGATTGCTTGGCTTCCTCAGTCCCAACCTCGTTGGGGCGGCGTTCACGTTGGGCTATTTCATCATCAGCATCGGGTATGGAATTTTTCTGGAATGGGTGTGGCGAGGCCAGACAATTGGGAAAAAGCTCCTTCACTTGCGGGTCGTGGATGCGGAAGGTATGCGGCTGCAGTTCGACCAGATCGTGACACGCAATCTGCTGCGGTTTGTGGATATGTTGCCCGCGTTTTACTTTGTGGGAGGAGTGTCATGCTGGCTGAATCGAAAATGCCAGCGGTTGGGAGACGTCGCGGCGAACACCATTGTTATCCGGACGCCCAGCATCGCCGAACCCGATCTGGATCAATTGCTGGCGGGAAAATTCAATTCACTTTCCCAGTATCCGCATCTTGCCGCTCGGTTGCGTCAGTTGGTATCCCCCGGCGAGGCCTCAACGGCTCTCCAGGCATTGATCCGCCGCGATGAATTCGAACCAGCCGCCCGCGTCGAATTGTTCGAACAACTTGCCCGGCATTTCCAGGCTAAAGTGGATTTTCCGCCGGAAGCCGCCGATGGCGTCGCCCACGAACAGTATGTCCGCAATGTGGTGGACGTGATCTATCGCACGTCCTACATGGGACATCGGCGCTGATACCACGCTCCTGCGCCCCTCGTGCCTCAAAACTCAAACGCCAAGGGCTGCGCCCCATAAGCGTTAACTTAGCGAGCTGTGAGCGAATTGGAACTCCCGGACGGTGTGTGTGAGCGACCCCCTGCCGCTTCGCGGCCGTCCCCCTTTGCAAGGGACATTACATTCTCCCCCTTGCAACTGACCATTACCCACAAGTCGTCCGCTGGACACGGGCGTCTGGGACAATCGGCGGGAAAGGCGAAGTCCACTCCTTGGCTCCTTGGCAAAGGAGGGGTGGCAGCGCCATCAAGTAAATGGTCCCGTTCTTATAGAGGCTCTTGCGCGAGATTCCCAACATTTGGGCTGCCAGGCTCTTATTGCCTTTGCTCTTGGCTAGGGCGTTGATGATCAGTTTTCGCTCGGCCTCTTTCAGAGTGAAGACTTCGTCTCCCAGCATCGAGGCTTTTCTCTGCGGCTGGACAGACTCCACGATACGCTCGGGCAGATCCGTCATCCGGATAATGGGCGACTTTCCATAGGCGAGTAACATCTCAATGAGGTTTTCCAATTCGCGAACATTGCCAGGCCACACATACTTCATCAGGGTATCCATGGCCTGTGGATCGACCCCGGCAACGGTGCTCCCGTAGCTTTTTTGATGCTTCTTTAGGAAATGTTCGACGAGCAGCGGGATGTCATCCGCACGGTCTCGAAGAGCAGGCAAATGGATGGTGATCACGCTCAGCCGGTAATACAGGTCCTTCCGGATGGCTCCCGACTCGAGCGACTCCTCGACCGGCTTATTCGTCGCGGCGATGACGCGCACATCGACCGGAAACTCTCGCGTATCCCCGAGATGGCGAATGCGGCGCTCTTGAAGGACACGCATCAATTTCACTTGAAGGTCGGGGGACATTTCCATGACTTCATCCAGAAAGATCGTGCCCCCGTTGGCTGCGCGAAACAAACCTTCCGAGTCGCTGACCGCGCCGGTGAAAGCGCCTTTCTTAGAACCAAACAATTCGCTTTCAATCAGATCTTTCGGCAGCGCGCCACAATTGACAGCGACGAAGGGAGCATCGGATTCGTTTAGCGTCGGGCCCACCGTCCGGCTACTGGAGGAAATGTCTTGAGGGCCGGCCGGTCCCGCCACGCTGAATGTATTGTAGTGAATGCCGCGTGCGACCAGTTCCTTGCCGGTGCCGCTTTCGCCGGTGATGAGCACTGTCGCGCGATTGCCGCAAGCCGCGGTCATTTTTTCGAGCACGGCCTGCATCAGCTGGCTCTTTCCAATAACGTTCTCGAAACTGTATTTGCCTTGAAGTTCGGCGCGAAGGCGATCGACTTTTTCTTCGAGCTGCTTCTTCTCGAGAGCGCGCTGGATCAGGAGATTCAATTCGTCATGATCGAATGGCTTCTGAATGTAGTGAGCCGCGCCAAGCTGCATCGCCTCGACGGCACTTTTGACGGTGCCGTAGCCCGTCATGACGATGAACTCGATGTGCGGGTATTTGCCCTTGACGGCGCTCAGCAGTTGGATGCCATCCATCTCCGGCATTTGAAGGTCGGCAAGCACAAGGTCGATGTCGCCATTCTGTGCAAGCAGCGAAAGCGCTTCACGCGCGGAGGTTATGGAGCGCGCTTGATAGCCGCGGCGTTCGAGTAGGCGCGCGCACATGGCGCCGTGCTTGGCGTCATCCTCGACGACGAGGATTCGAGCGGAATCAACCAACCGGGACCTCCGCCTTGACGGGTAAATAGACGCGGAACGTCGTTCCCTTTCCCGTCACCGTATCGAATTCGATCGAGCCCATGTGGTTTTCGACAATTTTGTAAGAAATCGAAAGCCCGAGGCCTGTACCTTTGCCGACTTCTTTGGTCGTAAAGAACGGCTCGAAGACGCGGTTTCGGTCGGATTCTTTGATCCCGCAGCCGGTATCGTGTACGTCAATGCGGATGCGATCGAACTCTTCGTTGTAGCTCGTGGAGACGTAGACATCACCGCCCTCGGGCATGCTGTCGGCGGCGTTGTTGGCGAGGTTGAGAACAACTTGCGCAATCTCGTTTTCGTTCACTTTTGTCCGGGGCAGCCTGGAGTCCAAATCCATATGAACCCGGACGTTCTTCATTTCAAAATCGTGCTGAACCAGAGACAGGACTTTGCGAATGATATCGTTAATATCCGCGTTGCTCTTCGCAATGGTTGGACGCCGCGAGAAGTTCAGGAGGTTCTTGACCAGATCGCGGCAGCGTCCTCCCTGTTCAATGATTTCGTCGACGTCCGCAAGATTGGCTGAAGTTCCGGGCTGCTGGGAGAGATCCTCTCGAAGCATCTGTGCGTAGCCGATGATCGTGCCAAGAGGCGTATTCAGCTCGTGAGCAATCCCCGCGGCGAGTTGGCCAACACCCACCATCTTTTCCTGCTGGACCATCGTCTCTTGGGATTCTTTCAATTCACGCGTTCTCTCTTCAACCTTCTTCTCCAGGGTCTGGTACGACTCTTCCAGTTTTGAAGCCATCGAGTTGAACTGTTTGCTGAGGAGCTCGATTTCATCACCCGAGTCAATGCGCAGCCGATTGTCGAGTTGACCTTTCTCAATCACCTCGGCCCCTTTGCGAAGCTGGTCGATGCGGGCTGTGACGCGCTTGGAGAAAAACGATGCGATGGCAATCGCAACGAACAAGGAGATAATCGCCGAAATGATGATGTATATATTGGTACGGCCGCCGGCTTCGGCTTCAATCGCTTGTTGGGAACTGTCGATCGAGTCGATGAACGAGAGAGGCCGGCCCACCCAGATGGCGCCAATGACCTGGTTTTCGTAGTTGCGCAAAGGTTCAAAGAAGCCCATCCTTCGTTCGCCATTGATGCGGACGGTTCTTTGAAGGTACTCGCCCCGGCTGAGGACTCGGTCCGTTTCCGCATCGATCAACGTTCCGGTGGCATTCTGCCCTTTGTTCTCGCCCCGGCTGAGCGTGACGGTGGTGGCAATCCGGACGTCGTCCAGGAAGATCGAAGCCGCATCGCCAAGCAGTTTCGGGACGTCCTGGACAATGGAAAGATCTTTGTTCAAGAGCCGCCCGGCGAGGATGGCGCCGACGATCTTTCCTGAAGAAGTGCGGAGGGGCATCGCTACGGTCATCAGCAAGCCGCGGTCCTCGTACGTATTCGCGGGAACAGGAATACTTGCAGATGACTTGAGGAGTACGGTCGCCTGCTTATCCAGATTCTCTTTGGCCAAAATCTGCGGTGGGAAGGTCTCAAAGGACTGGATCGTATGGGCCGTGAGCGCGTTCAGAATCAAGCGATGGATCGAAGAGACGGGTTTTTGCGGATCGTTGTACTCGCGGATCAGCATGTCGTCGCCGAAAGCGTCGGGATTGTTGGCCCGGAGCAGGGTCCGTCCCTGAATATCGACAATTGTGATCATCGAGAGCTTCGCATCCCGTTGCACCCCGCGGAGCAATTCCGCCATCCGATGCCGTTCCTCCTCCGTTTGTGGCAACCGGTCTCCGATGACGCCGGATTGCGATAGCGCACTGATCGTCGAGGTAATGCCGGAGAAAATGTTCTGAAACTCATTCTTGAAAATGGCAACGTTCGTCCGGGTTTCGCGCTGGCCTTGCTCGGAAACGAACTGTAATCGCACTTCCCCCAGCCGCCGGAAATAGTCGTTCATGATGCCCTTGATAACCAGGCTGAAGAGCAAAACTGTCAGCAACGAGCCCGCGAGAAAGGTATAAACCAGCTTCTTTCGAAGGGAGAGACGGAACGTCATAAGCGTTAAGGCAGGTATTGTACCAAATCGGCGCGAGGAACTTATGCCCCTCCTTGGAAATGCGGAGCATGTCCCACAAGTTCGGTGCTGGACACGGGGGCACTGAAAACAACAACTGAAGAGAAAGCCGAAGTCCCCTCCTTGGCCAAGGAGGGGACTTCGCCTTTCCCGCCGGTTGTCCCAGACGCCCGTGTCCAGCCGACGACCTGTGGGGTAATGCTCAGCCTTGCAAGGAGGGGAATACTACAGCTCAAACAGCCGGATACGCCGCAGCCATACATCCGTCAGGTACAGCAACAGCGCCGCCGCCGTCAGGTAAGGCCAGAGCGGCGTGGGAAGGGCAGTGGTTTCGCCGTTTGGATCGAAGATATCTTCTGCTCTAGGTTGAAAACGGCCCTTCGTCTCCGCGCTGATGGCTCGCAGCAGGTCGGTATTCGGTGGGTAGAAGTGATACTCATCGGGATATGAATACGCAAGAACCCTCGAAGCTCCGCCGCTGTCTTCGCCGACGGCGCGGAATAGATACGAACCCTTTTTCGTCAGTGGGAACTTCGCTTCGTAGGATCCGGGTCCGACCTGGCGAACCAACACCTCAGACACCGACTGGTCCGGGCTGATAACCCGGACCTGCGATTCAAGCTTGTTCCTGAACTGGCCATCCTTTCGAATGGCGTTAATCGTAACCTTCGCTTCGTTTCCGTCACGCACGACACGGAAGTCGAACTCATTGTCGTCACGCCGGCGCATCGTTTCGCGTATAAGCTGCGACCAGAATTTCGGATAGCCTTTCCATCGGAGCCAATCCACGGCCCAGCGGTCTTTCAAGTCGGACGTGAAGGCCACAGTCTTGCCCAGGCCATATTGCCACCGCGCGAGGATCGGATCCTTACGCTTCGATTCGAGCAATACCTCGGATGTGTCTTTCGACTTCGTCGCCACATAACCTAGCAAAGGCGGGGCCGCATTGAAGTCGATGCCTTTGAATGCTTCGACGTTCTTCTTCACCACAGGCTTGAACGATTCCTCGCGAAGCGTCTTTCCGGTAGCAAGCTCGGTCTCTTCCGTAAAGATCTGAGGAACGTTCGTCGGTTCTTCCAGGTAATACGTTCGTCCCTTACCCCAGGTCGCGATGTTAGCAAGCAGTTCGCGATCGGCGCCGTTGCCGACGGCAACCGTGGAAACCGTGATTTTGGCTTCGGCCATCTTCTGAGTCAGACCTTGGAAATCATCCGGCAGCGAACGGCCGTCCGAGAGAAGGATCACGTGTTTAACCTCCGTCGACGATCCGGTGAGCTGGATGAATGCCTCGCGCAGGGCCGGATAAATGTTGGTCTCGCCACCCGCAATGATCGTGCTTATCGCTTGAATGATTTGGGTTCTGTTTGACACGCTCTGAAGGCGCACAGGCCAATAGAAGTTATAGTCGAATGCGACAACGCCAAAGCGATCCTCATCCTTCAAGAGCTGCAGTGGAGCTTTCGTGGCTTCCTTCGCCAGCTCGATCTTCTGCCCGCCCATACTTCCGGATTTGTCGAGGACGACAATCATCGCCACCGACTCGGGCTTCTCTTTCTTTGCCTCAAATGTCACGGGGAGGACTTCTTCAATTATCGTCTTGGAATATCCGCCTTCACCGTAGTTGTTCTCGCCGCCCGCAAGGATGAACCCACCACCAAGGTCGCGAACATACGTGGCCATCGTGCGCATTTGCTGATCGTTGAGGGTGTTTCTAGCCACGTCACTGAGCACGACCGCATCGTATGCATCCAGCACTTCTATGTTCAGGGGAATGGCGTTCGAGGGGACTGTGGTTACCGAGAACCCTTCCGCTTTCAGCGCTGCTTCCAGGTATCGCGCACTCTGGGGATGCCCTTCTACATAGAGTATTTTCGGACGGCCCTGTACGACGATCGATGTACGGAACTTGTTGTTGTCGGGAAATGGATCCCGCGCGGCCTTCACTTCGGCTTCGAGGGTGACCGGACCAGCTTCGTCCTTGATGCTTCCCTCGAAGGCCACGCGATTGAGGCCGCGAATCAATTGGACCTTTCGAGAGCCAAGCGTCTTATCACCATACTTCACCTCGACTTCGGCCGAGGTATCCACCTGGCTGTACACATGAGCTTCGAGCGGAAACAGTTCCTCGGCTGTTATTTCAGAGGGAGCCATGATGGCTTCAACCCAGACGTCGCGATTCGTTCGGGCTTCAGCGGGCACCGCGTAAACGCGCACGCCTTCCAGCTTCAGCCGTGAAAGCACGTCCATCATGTGCCCGGAATTTTCATTTCCATCACTGATGAGCACAAGACGTTTCAAATGATGCGGTGCAAAACTGCGGATCGCCGTATCGATCGCACCTTCGATATCGGTAGCACTCTGGTCGATGGGAGCCCTTTCGCCCTGGGCCAGGGCGGCCTGCGGCTGGGTGAGCGTCACATTGACTTTCTTAAGCTGATCCAGGCTCTCGAAAACCGTCGAATTTGCTGCAAACGGAATAAACCGCGCTTGCTGCGGCCGGCCGGCATCGTTGGTTCGCTGAATCCACTCCATTGCGGCTTGGATGCCCGGAGGAGAAACGCTTTGAGAAACATCGAGCAAATATGCGACCGACAGCCATACGCCGGAGCGGTAGATGACCGGCTGCATCAGCGCGAGAGCCAGCAGTGTCACTATCGACGAGCGCACCGTTGCCGACAGTTGGAGGTGCTTTGCGGTCAGATCCGCGAGCGTCTTCCGCTGGACCCACCAGAGGTAGGGAATGGCCAGCAGGAGCAGCAGCGGCCAATAGGTGTCGAACGTCAGTCGCATATTCAATTTGGAACAAAAGACGGAGGCTGGAGACCCTCACCCGCCGCTTCGCGGCACCCTCTCCCAAAGGGAGAGGGACACCTGGCCGGATCTATCCCTCTCCCCTTGGGAGAGGGAGCCGCGAAGCGGCGGGTGAGGGTTTCGGGGTTTGCCCCATTCTCTCACAACGTAATTCTCCGGTGATATGTAAACCACTCCACACTGATGAGCACTACGGCCGCCAGCAGCATGTAGAACCACAATTCACGGCTCAACCAATAGCGCGGACCGGCCGCGAGTTTATCGTCTTTGAATACGGATCGATTCACGTCCGAAAAAGCTCGATTCGCGAGATTCACCGCGACATGAACGCGAGCATCGCCCTGTGTAGCTGCGTAGAGTCCTGGCTCGTTTGCTTCGAAGACGGTTTTGCCGAGTTGTTGTTCGGATGGAATGGTCTTTCCGTCAATCGTTCGAATCTGTGCGTCGGCGAGCGGAACTTCCACGTTTCCAGGCGACCCGCGCAATGCGAGTTGTTCGCGGTTGAACCACGCCAGGACGTTTTCGACGAAAACAGGAAATCCAACGTGGAATGGGAAATCCGATTGGTCCAAATCAAACGTGAGCATCACCCACTTTGGTTTTTCCGAAGCCACGATCAAAGGTGTCTGCTTCGAGGCGGCGATTACGGTCAAGTTTGCAGGGTCGATGCGGGTAGCACGTTCAATGGAAACATCGTGGACGGAAACGTACTGCATGACGGGGTGGTTTTCCGACCACGTCGTGATTTCCGGCTTTCGGACCTCGCCAGTGGCGGGTCTCAACCAGGAAGCCGCCGGCGCCCCAATGATCAGGGCGGGCCGCAGGGGCGGCGTGGACGGAGCGAAGCGGTCGAAAATGTAGGCGTCGATGTTTGGCGACTCTCGATAATTGGCGGGGTCTGTTTTTAGCAACTCGACGTAGTTGTCCAGTTTCAACAAGGTCTCGAGATAATTGTTTCCACGGGTCACGAGAAGCGTGCGGGTCCTTCGTTTTGTGGGAAGGTAAGCGAAAGCCAAGTCATCAATGGAAAGCGCGTCGTCTTTCGACTGAATCGAGGCCCGGACGCCGCCGCCCCCGAAGCTCGACAGATCGAACGCCTCTTTGAATACTTCGTTTCTTGGCAGTCGAACGGTTCTGGTGATCCGCTGTCCGCCCGTTCCGCTGATGGTGATTCCGACCTCGGCCGGCTTTCCGAAATTCTGAACCTCGAGATACGCCTCATATCCCAATGGAGTTGATGGCATCGACCGGATTTCGAACGCGGTGATTCCCACGTTTTCGGCCTGCTCGAAAACCGAGACGCGTCTGACGAAGCGTGGAAGCTCGTGAAACGCCACTCCATCCGAGACAAAAAAGACCTGAGAATCGCCACCGTCCACTTTAGGAAACTGCGGTGCCGCACTTCGCGGCGACATCTGCTCGATCAGCCTGCGCGCTTCGCCGCGGTCGGTGATGAATGCCGATGCTGTTTCGCCGGATGTGTCGACGACGCGAAACTCCGTGGTCGGGCCGCCCGTGTTGAGCAGGGCTCGGGCTCTATCGCCGGCGTGTTGCCATCGCGTTCGGCCGTCAGCGGTGTGAGTGTTCATCGTAGGCGACGTATCCAAAACGATCACAACCCGCTCGTTCTTGCCCGTGAGCGACTCAATCTCCGGGCGGGCCAGAGACACCGCAATCAGCAGTGCGATCGTAATCGCGACAAGGATCGAAATGACCTTCCGCAATTTCTCCCAGAGCGAATGTGATTGTCGCTCATCCAATACGCGCCGCCACAATATGGACGAAGAAACCAATACACGGCGATGACGCAGCTTAAGGAAATACAGCGCGATTATCGTTGCGGCCGTCAAGGCGGCCAGCAATGCGGTTTGTAAAGGACTCAGTGCAAGGAACGTCATTTCAAGAACCTGCCTTGCCGGAAAACTTTCAAGACCAGCTCTTCGAATGGAAAGTCCGTCGCAGTTCTTACATACCCGAGCTGATACTTGCCACAATAACTCTCGATAGCTTCACAATACCGCAAGAACTCGGCGCGATAAGCCGAGAGCAACGACGGAGTGATCGTGATTTCGCGGCTGACCTGGCTCTCGGAGTCTACGAGCACGAGTTCTCCTTTCAATGGCGGATCAATTTCCTCATGACTTGCAATGTGGATGACGAAGATGTCGTGCCGAAAATGCCGCAGAATGTCCAACGCGCTTTCGAATCCGTGCTGATCGAAGTAATCGGAAATCACGACAGCAAGCCCACGCCGGCGCTTCTCGGTGCAATAGGTCTTGAATGACTCTTTGGCGTTCGTCTCGCCGCTGGCAACGATATCGGTGAGGAACCGAAAAATCTTAAAGATCCGGCCTTTACCGCGCTGGGGCGGAAGCTCCCCCTTGACGCCATCCGCAAAGGAAATCACATTGACCCGGTCCAGATTCGCCAGCCCGATGTAGCACAGGGCTGCGGCCACCCGCCGCGTATAGTCCAACTTTGTGGGGTTGCCGTAATTCATCGACTGGCTGCTGTCGACGAAGAAATATATCGGCAGATCTTCTTCCTCTTCAAACAGCTTCAAGATCAGCCGGTTCAGCCGAAGGTACGCCTTCCAGTCGAGATGTCGAAAGTCGTCACCCGCCACATACGCACGGTAGTCCGCAAACTCCAGTCCGGTGCCACGCTTCCGCGTCCGGCGCTCAGCCCTCAACTGTCCGGCAAACAGGCGCTTTGAGATGATATTGAGGTACTCGAGCTTCTTGAGGAACTCGTCGTCGAAAAGCGTGACATTGGCCGTGGTGGTGGACATAAGAATTAATTGGGATTTCGGATTTCGGATTTGGAGAACCTGCTTGCTTGTGCGGTTCCCCAAATCCGAAATCCGCAATCCGCAATCCGAAATCCCTAACTTGGTTCCGGCGTACTCTCCAGGATTCCCTTGATGATGGTGTCGGTATCCACCCGTTCGGCCTCGCCTTCAAAGTTGAGAAGTATTCGGTGACGAAGGGCCCGTACGCCACCGCCCGGACATCGTCGCACGAGACATGCACGCGATTCTTGAGCAGGGCGCGTATTTTCCCGCCGATCACCAGTGCTTGGGCACCGCGCGGGCTGGATCCATACCTCACGTATTTATACGTCATTGGAAGGGCATAGGGAGGCCGGGGGTGTGTCGCTAATGTGATCCGGATCGCATAGTCCTGTACCGGCCGGGCGATCGGAACCGCGCGCACGGTTTTCCGCATCTCGAGGACTTCGCCCTGGCCGAGAACGCGATTGACTTCAGGTTCTTTGTTCTTGGTTGTTCGATTCAAAATGGTGTGAAGGCTGTCCTTGGTGGGGTAATCCACCTTCAGCTTCAAGAAGAACCTGTCGAGCT
>WNGH01000636.1_pt1 | contig 31031 bp, 35 predicted proteins | sample 5400631 | NCBI WGS metagenome assembly WNGH01 (sample SAMN13153373, study PRJNA577476) | soil metagenome | isolation source: 115 cm soil or saprolite under Garry oak tree replicate 1 | place: USA:California | collected 2016-06-15
AGGTTTCTCACGGAGACGATCCGGGATGCGAACGTCAGAACCGTCCTCGGCGTTCCCCTCGCCTGGGGCGTCGCGGGCATCGGTCTTACCTATATCGTCGCCTCGATCCAAAAGCTGTTCGAGCTCCTGCTGACTCTCTGGGACTACGTCACGAAACCGGACCTGCAGGTCTCGCTTTTTCCTGGCTGCGTGACCTTGGCCTGTCTCGTGGCCTACATGACTGCGCTGCCCACCGTCGTTTCCGCCACGCGCAGCGAGCCCGCCCAAACGGCGGCCAAGAAGGAACTCGTCTATCTGGCGCGAATGACGGAATCCAAGCCGGTCGAAGCGTTTCCCTTCCTGTTCGAGCTTGCGAGCGGACCGCCGGACTGGTCGAAGGGCGTGAAATTGAGCAGGGCACAGGAGGCCGAGCTCACCCGGCTTCTCGCGACCCTCAGGGCCTGCGCCGGCTCCAACCCCGGCCAGGAAGTGGAGATCCAGGTGCGGGGCTTCGCCGATGAAAACGAGTTTCCCTCGGAGTCAAAGGAGCTGAACCGGGAGACGGCCAATCGCCGGGCCGCGAACCTGCACCAGCAGATCGCGGCGATCATCGGCGCTCAGAACGCCAAGTCGAAATTGATCGTGCAGGATCCGGTTCAATGGGCGTCTCTCGAAGCCATGACCCGGGACCCGCGGTATTTCCAGGCGCGGTCGCTGCGGGAAACGGGCAGGCGAAGGGATCAGGGCCTGTTCAATCGCCGCGCCGAAATCCTGCTTCTGCGGGCCGGGGCGTGCGAAAGGCTCGCCGCCAGATGAGCCGCCCGCCAAGCGGGCGCGCGTTCATCCCGCCGCGGCGCGGCGCCTGAACATGCCGAGACCATCCATGCGCATCACCAGCTCGTCTTTCTGGTTGAACACTTCCCAGCGGTGCAGCACCGTGCCGCGGTCGGGCCTGCTCTTCGAGGGGGTCGCCTCGATCACGCTCATGCGCAGCCGGAGGGTATCGCCCGGACGCACGGGCTGGGTCCAGCGGACTTCGTTGACGCCGGGCGAGCCCATGCTGGCGGCGTCGAGCAGGTAGGCGTCGCAGATCATGCGCATGCAAAGGCTGACCGTGTGCCAGCCGCTCGCGATCAGGCCGCCGAAGATGGAATGCTTCGCGGCTTCCTCGTCCACGTGAAAGGGCTGCGGGTCGTAGCGCCGCGCGTATTCCAGAATCGATTCACTGGTGAGCGTGGGGCCGGGCAGCTCGACCGCCATGCCGACCGGAAAATCCTCGAAGTAGTACTTGAATTGTCTCGCGCTCACGCCTTCGCCTCGGCTTTCAGCTGAAGCGACTTGTATTCCAGGTATTCCTCGAGCCCCGCGCGGCCGAGCTCGCGGCCCTTGCCCGAGTGCTTGACCCCGCCGAAGGGGGCGAGCATGTTGAAGGGGCCGCCGTTGATGTCCACCTGGCCGGTGCGAAGGCGCCTGGCCACGCGCTTCGCGCGCTCCTCGTCCTTCGACCACACGCCGCCGGCAAGCCCGTACAGGGTGTCGTTCGCGATGCGCACCGCCTCGTCCTCGTTCCTGTAGGTGATGATGGAGAGCACCGGCCCGAAGATCTCCTCCTGCGCGATCGTGGATTTCGGATTCACCCGCCCGAACACCGTCGGCTTCACGTAATAGCCCCTGGCGAGCCCTTCCGGCGCTTCGGGGCCGCCCGTGAGAAGGTCGGCGCCTTCCTCGATGCCCTTTTTGATGTAGTTGCGCACGCGCTCGCGCTGCGCGGCCGAGGTGAGCGGTCCCAGTCTCGCCGAATCGCCGAACGGATCGCCGACCGTGAAACCTTTCGCGGCCTCCACCGCGAGCCTCGCGGCTTCCTCGTATCTGCTCTCGGGCACGAGCATGCGCGTGTGCGCGCTGCAGGTCTGGCCGGTGTTGAGGAAACAGGCGCCGATCGTGCCTTTCACGGCGGCGGCGAGGTCGGCGTCGTCCAGGATCACCGATGCCGACTTGCCGCCCAATTCCAGCGTCACGCGCTTCATCGTCTGCGAGGCGAGCTCGGCGACGCGTTTTCCCGCGCGCACCGATCCGGTGAAGGACACCATGTCCACCCGAGGATGCTTCGCCAGGGCTTCGCCCGCCACCGGGCCGTAGCCGGTGACAAGGTTGAACGCGCCGCCCGGCGCGCCGGCCGCATCGATAACTTCGGCGAGGATGAACGCGTTGAGCGGCGCGATCTCCGAGGGCTTCAGCACCACGGTGCAGCCTGCGGCGAGCGCGGGCGCCACCTTGTTCGCGATCTGGTGCAGGGGATAGTTCCACGGCGTGATGGCCGCGACCACTCCGGCCGGCTCGCGCAGGACGATCGAGTTGCCGACTTTCTCCTCGAACCTGAAATCCGCGAGCATCTTCGCGTACATCGAGAACGTGAAGATCGGCGAGCCCGCCTGGATGCGCGTGGCGAGCTTGAGCGGCATGCCGACTTCGCCCGCGATGGTGCGGCCGATCTCGTCGGCGCGGGCCTTCAGGCCCTCGTGAATTCTCGAAAGGAGCGCCGCGCGCTCGGAGACGGGTGTCGCCGCCCAGCCCTCGAACGCGGCGGCGCCTGAGCGCACCGCGGCGTCGACGTCCTCCGGCGTGCCCTCGGGGACGCGGCCGATCGCCTCTTCGGTGGAAGGACTGACCACGTCGATGGTTTTGCTGCCGGCGGGCATGCGCCACTCGCCGTCAATGTAGAGCTTGTCGCGGTTTTGCATGGCGCGAATCTGCGGTGGAAGGAAAGGCGCGGATTATGACAGTTCCGGCGGGTGCGCTCATATTTCAGGATCGTGCCCCGGGGGAGCGGGAGTGTTAATCGCCTGTAACGCCGGGGGCGGACATGTAACACCCTGTAAAAGGTCAACGATTTGTCAGTCGACGGGGTTAGACTCTCGTCGAAAGCCCATGTCCTCCACGAATCGCGCAAGGAGGCTTGTATGAAACGAACTGTCGCATTGCTGCTGGCACTCGTCCTCGCCGCCGGCGCGGGCGCCGCGTTCGCGGGCAGGGGCGGTGGGCACGGCGGGTCCATGGGGGGCGGGGGACGCGGGTTCGGGGGCCCGCATTTCGCTCCGGTCGGCCACCCGGGATTCCATCCGGTGGTCCGCCCGGTTGTGCCGTTCCGTCCCGTCGTCCGCCCGGTCTTTCCTTCGCGCACGGTGATCGTCACCAGTCCCGTCGTGACTTCGCGCACGGTGATCGTCGGCGGGGGGTTCTTCCTGGGCTGGCCGTACTACTACCCTCCGTACTATTATCCTCCCGGGTATGCGGCGCCGTACGCGGACTCGCCCGCGTATGTCGAGCAGGGCGCTGACGTGCGCTACTACTGCCCCGATTACCGCGACTACTATCCGAACGTCCCGGATTGCCCGTCGCCGTGGATGAAAGTGGTGCCCTAGGCGAAACGCCCGCCGGCCGGCGCCGCGATCAGCCGGTGACGAGGACGACCTTTCCCAGCGCCCTGCGGTTCATCACGTCGTTGAGCGCGTCGGCGGCGCGCTCGAGCGGATAGGTCGCGCCCACCAGGGGCTTGATCTTTTTGGCGCGCAGCCAGGCGGTCAGCTCCCTGAAATTGGCCGAGTGGACCTCGGTTTCGCGCCGGGCGAAATCGCCCCAGTACACCCCGACGATCGAGCAGCCCCTGAGCAACACGATATTGAGCGGGATCCTGGGGATTTCTCCGGCGGCAAACCCCACCACGAGATAGCGGCCCTTCCAGGCCATCCCGCGCACCGCCGGCTCCGCGTATTTGCCGCCTACCGGATCGAACACCACATCGACGCCGTCGCCGCCGGTCAGCTTCTTGAGGGTTTCGCGCAGGTCCTCGCGCTCGTAGTTGATGACCGTCTCGGCACCGTGGCGCTTGCAGGTTTCGAGCTTCTCGTCGGAGGAGGCGCAGGCGATGACCCACGCCCCCATCAGCTTGCCGAGCTCGACCGCCGCGAGCCCGACGCCGCCCGCGGCACCGAGCACGAGCAGCGACTCGCCCCGCTTGATCGCGGCGCGGTCCTTGAGCGCGTGGTAAGCGGTGGCGTGGACGACGCCGAACGAGGCCGCCACCTCGAAATCGATCCCGGCCGGTATGGGAACGAGGCGCGATTCGTCGACGACCACTTCCTCGGCGAATCCGCCCAGGCCGATCAGAGCCATCACCGGGTCTCCGGGCATGTAGCCGTGCACGCCCTCGCCCGGCTGCTTGACCACGCCGGCGATCTCACTGCCCGGGGTGAACGGCAGCTCGGGCTTGAGCTGGTACTTGTTCTGGATGATGAGAACATCGGGAAAGTTGACCCCGCACGCCTTGACCGACACCGCAACCTGTCCCTTGCCGGGCCTGGGCGAGGGCATCTCCTCGACCACGAGCGTGTCGGGCGGGCCCCAGCTCTTGCACAAAACCGCCTTCATGCGCGTCCTCCGGGGATCATGCGGGCATCATAACCGCGCTGTTGCTTCGGTCACAATTGTCGGGCTACCATGCATCGCACCGAACGGAGGATGCCATGACGGAAAACGTGAGCCAGAGCGGGCCTAAGTACGTGGGTTTCTGGAAGCGCCTCTTCGCCTTCTTCATCGACACGCTGATCCTTGTCACCATCATCATCGCGTTTGCGCTCGCCGTTTATGGACGCCAGTACATGACGCTCTCCAGCGAAGGCAAGACGCTCCTCTTCGACGTGGTCGTGCAGGGCGTGCTTCCCGCCTTGGCGGCCATCCTCTTCTGGCGCTACCGCGGCGCGACGCCCGGAAAGATGCTGATCGGGGCAAGAATCGTCAGTGCGAAAACGCTCGGCGCGCCTTCTACGGGTCAACTGATCGGGCGGTATTTCGCATATATCGTTTCCATGCTGCCCGCTATGGTGGCCGCCGTGGCCATTATCGTTGCGTCCACCCTGTCGAGCCGGACCGATCTGCAACCGTGGCTCGTTATCACGCCGTTGCTGATGTGGGGATTTTTGTGGATCGCCTTCGACAAGCGCAAGCAGGGCTGGCACGACAAGCTCGCCGGCACGGTGGTGATCCTCGATGAAAACGACTGAGACCGCAGTGACGCTCGGCGCGCCATGAGCCTGTTGGCAGGAAAAATCGCCTGGGTGACGGGCGGCGGCAGCGGCATCGGCCAGGCGGCCGCCGTCGAGCTTGCGAAAGCCGGAGCGATCGTGATCGTGTCGGGCCGCAGGGCGCAGGCGCTCACGGAAACCGAGGCGTTGATCAAGCCGGCCGGCGGCCGGGTAGAAACGCAGGCAGTCGACATCGCCGACTGCGAAGCGGTCAAACGCGCCGCCGCGGCGATCCTCGCGCGCCACGGACGCATCGATATCCTCGTCAACTGCGCCGGCCTCAACATCCCCAAGCGCTTCTTCAAGGATCTCGACGCGGCCGAATGGGATCGCGTCATCGGCATCAACCTGAACGGCGCGCTCTACTGCACGCTCGCGGTGCTGCCCTCGATGCGCGAGCGGCTCGATGGCCTGGTGATCCACGTCGCGTCCTGGTTCGCCCGCTATCAGGGCTACGTCGGCGGCGCGGCCTACAACGCGAGCAAGCAGGCGCTGTGCGCGCTGGTCCACCAGATCAACATCGAGGAAGGCCTGCACGGCATCCGCGGCTGCGCCATCCACCCGGGCGAAACGGTGACGCCGCTGCAAAAGGCGCGGCCGAAGCCGCCCTCGCCCGAGGATCAGGCAAAGATGCTCAAGATGGAAGACCTGGGGCGGGTGGTGCGCTTCGTCGCGGAATCCCCCGCGCACGTGTGCGTGAACGAGGTCGTGGTCACGCCGACCTGGAACCGGCTGATCCTCGGAGGCGGCGAGATGCTGCTCGCGCCGAGGATCGGTTAGCGATGCGGCTCCGAGGCTTCGGAACCCGAACGGAAGCGATCAATTGCCGCGGCAGGAACCGGGCAAGTACTTGACCGGCACGGTCGTCTGGTCCGTGGCCGAATCACCGCAGCGCCAGCCGTAAAGCGGCGAACCGATGTCGGCGGACGTGGCGGCGGTGCCGAGAGCTTTCAGCGGCACCAGAGTGACGACCAAGCCATTGGCCTGGGCATTGATGTTCTGGACCGTCACCATCACCCTGCCGTTATCATCGGTCGCAACACTCGCCACGTACTTGCTGCCGATCGTAGTTTCGCAGCCCCAGTTACCGGCGCCCGGCGAACTGCTGGCGGTCTGATAGATCTCGGCGATATAGACGCGGCACGCGCTCGCGGCGAGGATCGCTTCGGACATCTTTGCGCGGGCCGTATAGTTCTGGTACGCGGGCAGTGCGACCGCCGCAAGAAGCGCGATGATCGTGACTACGATCATCAGCTCGATCAGAGTAAAGCCCCGTGCGCTGCGCTTCATACGAATCTGATCCTGAAGGATGGGACTGGGGGGGACCGGCTTGATCCCCGCGCCAGCACCCGGCACCGCTAGCGAACAACCCGGAATGCGCTTAGGCTATCATAATAGCCGGGAGTGGAAGCGCCCGGCTGGTCACGCCGGAAGCGGAACGTCAAATTAATCACGGATTGATGTAGCCAATATGACTGACGACTGGGTTTCGTTCGCCTTGAATGGCGTGGGTGGCTTTGCCGCTATCGTGTGCTTGTTTGAAGGGACGCGGCGTATTGGCGCGCGCGGAGCTCGACTCATCGCAGTGCTGATGGTGGCTCTTGGCGGCTTGTTCTGCGCCTCCTATGGCGCAATTGCTTATTGGACGCACGAAATTCAAATCGAGACGTCGGAATTGCTCCGACACGGAGTCTTTTTCGCGCAACGGCTACCCGATTGGGGAAAGAACATGGGGGCCGAGGAGCGGCAGACGTTAAGTCTGGCTTATGCGCGCGCCACGTACCTGGCGCACGGTATGCTCGTGGCGCGGCTTGATCGTTCGGGCGCAGGAAAGCTTTTCGAGCCGAGCCAAGAAGACGTCAACCGGCGTGAATCGATCGTCTCCATACGGGCACAACTGGATCACTCGGCGCGCCAGAATCGTTCCGACGCCTTTCTATGGTGGCTTTGGGGTTTGCTTGCCGTTCTGGCTGGATACGGCGTTTCGCTTGAGAACCGGCCGGCACCGGCTAGCCCCGCCGTCGAGCGGCGCGATTAGCTCCCCATTGCTTCCATCCGACCAGCAGATTCCGGGCCGCGCCGCCTGATCCCCGCCTCGACACGGACCGTCGAGCGGCTCCTTATCCGTTCTTCTTTTCCCCGTCGGCGAGCAGCTTGAACGTGCCGATCGCCTTGGCGAGCAGCACGCGCTTGTCGTCGCGCGCCTCTGCTTCGCAGAACGCGGTGGACTTGCCGCCGTGCAGCACGCGTCCTTCGGCCGTCACCTTGTCGCCGAGCCCCGCTTTCATGAAGCCGACGCTGAGATCGACCGTCAGCACCCCGCCGACGATCCCGTAGTGGCCGCGCACCGCCCAGCTCATGACGAGGTCGAGCATGGTCATGACCACCCCGCCGTGGGTCGCGCCCCAGCTGTTCAGCAGCTCCGGCCGCCTCTCCAGCGACACAACCGCGTGCTCGCGCGTCATCTCCACGAGCTTGACGCCGAGGTGCTCCGTGAACGGAATCTTGACGCCGAAGGAATTCTGCGTCATACGACGCTCGAGCCGCCGTCGACGGCGATGATCTGCCCGGTGATGTGGCGCGAGGCGTCGGAGGCAAGCAGCACGACGGCCCCCTTCAGGTCTTCCGCATCGCCGAGCCGGTGCAGCGGCGTGTGCTCGACGATCTTCTCGCCGAGCTTTTCCAGCGACGCCTGGGTCATCTTCGAGGGGAAAAATCCCGGAGCGATGGCGTTCACCGTGATGTTGTGCTCGCCCCACTCGCCGGCGAGCGCGCGGGTGAAATTCACGAGCCCGCCTTTCGTCGTGTTGTAGGCGAGCGTCTTCAGCATTCCCACGGGGTTCCCGCGCAGGCCCGCGATCGACGCGACGTTGATGATTCTGCCATAGCGGTTGGGGATCATCGAGCGTTTTCCCACGGCCTGCGTCACGAGGAAGGTGCCGGTGAGATTCAGGTTCACGAGTTTCTGCCACGCCTCCAGCGGATGCTCCTCGGCGGGAGCGCCCCAGGTCGCGCCGGCGTTGTTCACGAGGATGTCCACCTTGCCGTAATGCGCGAGCGCTTTCGAGACCATGGGCTCGACTGCCTCGGGCCTCGAGAGATCGCAGGCGAGGGGCAGGGCTTCCACGCGCTGCGCCGCGAGGTGCGCGCGCGCCTGCTCCAGCTCGCCCGCCTTTCTCGCGGTGATCGCCAGCCTTGCGCCCATTTCGCCGAGGGCCTCCGCGATCTGAAGCCCGAGCCCGCGCGAGCCCCCCGTGACGAGTGCGATCTTGCCGGTGAGATCGAGCAGTTTTCTTACGCTCACGATATCGAGGATCGGGTAAAGGTCTTGCCTTCGGCGGCGAGTTTCGCAAGCAGCGGCGCCGCCTGCCAGCACTCGCCATGATAACCATTCCGGTACTTTTCGATCGCGGCGAGGACCGCCCCGAGGCCGACGGTGTCGGCATGGAACATCGGTCCGCCGCGGTAGCGCGGAAAACCGTAGCCGGCGAGGTAAACGACGTCTATATCGACCGCGCGCAAGGCGATTCCCTCCTCGAGGATGCGCGCCCCCTCGTTGACGAGGGCGAAGACGCAGCGCTCGACGATTTCCCGGTCGTCGACGGCTCGCGGCCGGATTCCGGCCTCCCGGCGGCAGTCCTCGATCAGCTTTTCCACGGCGGGGTCGGGAATCGGCGTGCGGCTCCCGGTTTCATACCGGTAGAAACCCGCTCCCGTCTTTTGGCCGAATCGGCCGAGCTCGCAGATGCGGTCCGGGATGCGGGAGTAGACGAAGTTGGGCTGCTCCGCGCGCTGGCGCTTGCGCACCGCCCAGCTGATGTCGTTGCCGGCCAGGTCTGACATCGCGAAGGGGCCCATGGCCATGCCCCAATCCTGCAGCGCCTCGTCGACTTGCCGGGGGAGCGCGCCTTCGTCGAGCAGGAAGTTCGCCTGGCGCTTGTACTCGTTGAGCATGCGATTGCCGATGAAGCCGTCGCATACGCCTGAGACGACGCCGACCTTCCCGAGCGTCTTGGCGAGCCTCAGGACGGTCGCGAGCACCGCTCTCGAGGTCTTCGCTCCGCGCACGATCTCGAGGAGCCGCATCACGTTCGCGGGCGAGAAGAAGTGCGTCCCGATCACCGCCTCCGGGCGCGAGGTCGCTTTTGCGATCTCGTCGACATCGAGGGTCGAGGTGTTGGTCGCGAGGATCGCATTCTTTTTCATTGCCGCGTCGAGTTTTGCAAATACCCCCTTTTTCGCCTGCATGTCCTCGAACACCGCCTCGACCGCGATGTCGGCGTCCCCGAGCTCGTCGTAGGAAAGCGTGCTGGAGATGCGCGCGACGCGCCTGTCCATCTCGTCCTGCGCGAGCCGACCGCGCGCGACGGTGTTCGCATAGTTCCTGCGGATCGTGGCGAGTCCCTTGTCGAGCGCATCCTGCTTCAATTCGAGAAGCCTCACCGGGATGCCGGCGTTGGCGAAGACCATGGCGATGCCTCCGCCCATGGTGCCCGCGCCGATCACGGCTGCGCCGCGAACATCGAACGTCGGCGTGTCTTCGGGCACATCGGGAATCTTGGCGACCGCGCGCTCGCCGAAGAAGGCGTGGCGCAGCGCCTTCGATTCGGCCGAGACGAGCAGCTCCTCGAAGCAGCGGCGCTCGAATTTCACGCCTTCGTCGAAGGGCAGCTTCGCCGCCGCTTCGACGGCGTCCACGCATTTCGCGGGCGCGGGGTAGCCGCGGTACTCCTTTGCGATTTTCTTTCGCGCCTCGGCGAAGAAAGCCTCGGCGTTTCCGTTCGTCGCCTTCAGGTCGCGCAGCTTTCGCAGGGGACGCATTTCGGCGGCCACCCTCTCGGCGAAGGCCATCGCGCCCTCGAGCAGATCGCCCTCGACGATTTTGTCGATGAGCGGCGTGCCCGCCACGGCTTCCGGGCTGACCGGGTTTCCCGAGACGATCATTTCGAGCGCCCGCTCCACCCCGAGCGCGCGCGGCAGACGCTGCGTGCCGCCGGCGCCGGGCAGGATGCCGAGCTTCACCTCGGGCAGCGCGAGCTGCGCGCCCGGGGAGGCCACCCGGTAGTGGCAGCACATCGCGAGCTCCAGCCCGCCGCCCATGGCGGCGCCGTGGATCGCGGCCACCACCGGCTTCGACGAGGCTTCGATCGCCGCCATCAGCTCGCGGGAGGTGGGCGAGGCGAGCGCCGCCGGCGTGTTGAACTCGCGGATTTCGGCGCCCGCGCAGAACGCCCGCCCGCCCCCGGTCAGCACGATCGATTTCACCATCGGGTCGCCGATCGCCTGGCGCACGCGCTCGAGCACGGCGAGGCGCATCGCGAGCGCGAGCGTATTCATCGGCGGGTTGTGAAACGTGATCGCGGCGACCGCGCCGCGCACCGAGTATTTTGCGGCGTTCATGAAGTCTCTCAGGTCCCGGATTGTAGATTGACACGAATTTCCGCGCAGGGTAATTTGCGCCGACCCACCCGCAGAAATGCGCTTCAGGAGGAGAACCATGCTGCGCGGCCTCATGATGGACATGCCGTTGCTCGTCTCGTCGCTGATCGCGCACGCCGACCGCAGCCACGGCGACGCCGAGATCGTGTCCCGCACCATCGAAGGTCCCGGGAAGGACGGCGCCGGCGCCGTGCACCGCTATACGTACTCCGAAGCGCACAGGCGCTCGAAGCGGCTCGCCCAGGCGCTCGCGCGCCTGGGCGTGAGGCAGGGCGAGCGCGTCGGCACGCTCGCCTGGAACGGCTTCCGGCATTTCGAGCTGTACTACGGCGTGAGCGGCATGGGTGCGGTGGTCCATACGGTCAACCCGCGGCTCTTTCCCGAGCAGCTCGTCTTCATCGTCAACGACGCCGAGGACAGGTACGTCTTCTTCGATCTGACCTTCGTGCAGCTCGTGGAAAAGCTCGCGAGCGCGTGCAAGGGCGTGAAGGGATGGGTCGCGATGACCGACCGCTCCCACATGCCTCGGGTCGATCTCCCGAACCTGCTTTGTTACGAGGAGCTGCTCGCGCGCGAGGACGGCGATTACGAATGGCCGCAGCTCGATGAATGGACCGCGGCGGGCCTTTGCTACACGTCCGGCACCACGGGCAACCCGAAAGGCGTGCTCTACGCCAACCGCTCGACGGTCCTGCACGCCTACGCTGCGTCGCTGCCCGACGTGTTCGACTGCTCGGCGCGGACGGTGATCCTGCCGGTGGTGCCGATGTTCCACGTCAACGCCTGGGGCGTTCCCTATTTTTCGCCGCTGAACGGCGCGAAGCTCGTGTTTCCCGGCGCCGCGCTCGACGGCAAAAGCCTGTACGAGCTGTTCGAGGCGGAAAAAGTCACGGCGACCGCGGGAGTGCCCACGGTATGGCTCGCGCTGCTCGCGTACATGAAGAGCAACAGACTCAAGTTCAGCACGCTCAAGCACGTGGTGGTGGGCGGGTCGGCCTGCCCGCCGACGATGATCACCGCGTTCCGCGAGGAATACGGCGTGCGCTGCCAGCACGCCTGGGGCATGACCGAGATGAGCCCGCTGGGCAGCCTGTGCTCGCTGAAGGGCAAGCAAGCGTCGCTGTCCCGCGAAGACCGGTTCGCGATCGAGTGCAAGCAGGGACGCACGATCTACGGCGTCGAGATGAAGATCGTCGACGGCGAGGGCAGGGAATTGCCGCGCGACGGCAGGGCCTTCGGCGACCTGCTGGTGCGCGGGCCGTGGATCCTCAGGGAATACTTCAAGGGGGCGGGCGGAAATCCGCTGCGCGAAGGCTGGTTTCCGACGGGCGACGTCGCCACCATCGACCCGGACGGCTACATGCAGATCACCGACCGCTCGAAGGACGTGATCAAGTCGGGCGGCGAGTGGATAAGCTCGATCGATCTGGAGAACATCGCGGTGGCGCACCCGGCGATCGCCGAAGCGGCGGTGATCGGCGTGCGCCATCCGAAATGGGACGAGCGGCCGCTCGTGATCGCGGTGAAGAAGCCCGGGGCGAGCGTCACCCGCGAGGAGCTGCTGAAATTCTACGAAGGCAAGGTGGCGAAATGGTGGATGCCGGACGATGCCACCTTTGTCGAGCAGCTGCCGCACACCGCGACGGGCAAGCTGCTGAAGACGCAGCTGCGGCGGGACTTCAGGGAGTACAAGCTGCCGACGGCGTGAAGCAGCGGAAAGCGTGACAATGAGAAAGCAGGTCGCCGTATTTGCGCTCGCCGCCCTGTCGTCCGGAGCGGCGCTGGCGCAGGACCCTTCGACGGGCTCAGGGCAGGCCTATCCGGCGAAGCCCGTGCGCCTCGTCGTTCCGTACGCCGCCGGCGGCAACGCCGACATTTTCGGCCGCACGCTCGCCCAGAAACTTACCGATGCCTTCAGGCAGAGCTTCGTCGTCGAGAACAAGCCGGGCGCAAACGGCGGCATCGGCGCTGATTTTGTCGCGAAGAGCGCGCCCGACGGCTACACGCTGCTCGTGACCGCGAACGGCCCGATCGTCGTCAACCCGGTGCTCTACGCGAAGGTCCCATACGACCCGCTGAAGGATTTCGCGCCGGTGGCGCAATGCACGGTTTACCAATACGTCCTGGTGACGCTCGCGAGCTCCCCGATCGAGAGCATTGCCGACCTCGTCGCTGCGGCGCGAGCGAAGCCGGGTGCGATCTCGTATGGCTCGACCGGCGTCGGCGGCGGCAACCATCTGGCGGGCGAGCTCCTCGCGCTCGCGACCGGCACGCAGCTCACGCACGTGCCCTATAAAGGCAGCGCGCCGGCGCTCGCCGATCTGCTCGGCGGCCAGCTTTCCTTCATGTTCGACACCGTGATCACCTCGGTCCCGCAGATCCGCGCGGGCAGGTTGCGCGCGTTCGCGGTATCGAGCAAAAAGCGCGCCTCGTCCCTGCCCGAGGTGCCGACGATGGAAGAAGCCGGCATCAGGGGTTTCGACATCTCGCAGTGGCAGGGGGTGCTCGCGCCCGCCGGCGCGCCGCGCGCGATCGTGGAGCGCCTTAACGCCGAAATCGTCAAGGCGCTGCAGACGGCCGGGGTGCGCGAGCGGCTCGTCACCCAGGGCGGCAACGAGATCGTCACCGGCCCGCCCGAGGAATTCGCCGCGCTGATCAGGAGCGATTTGCAGAGTTACGCTAGGCTCATCAAGGACGCCCATATTCACGCGGAATAGTGAAACGCGGCACTTGTTTACGCACGAAAGTTGCGGCCGGATGGTTCGAAGCGCAGAATAAACTGCATGAAACGCGCCGCCCCGCACGGGGCACGCGGATAATGCGGTAAACTGCGCGGAACCGAATACTTCAACGATCTGCATACTGCAGTACCGGTACACCCAAGGAGATCCCAGATGATGGAATTGACCGTCAACGGCAAGAAACACAGCGTCGACGTCGAGCCCGAAATGCCCCTCTTGTGGGTGTTGCGGGACGTGCTCGACGTGAAGGGCCCCAAATTCGGCTGCGGCATCGCCCAGTGCGGCGCCTGCACCGTGCACCTGAACGGCGAGCCGGTGCGCTCCTGCTCGGTGCCGGTCTCGGCCGCCGCGGGCCAGAAGGTGCTCACGATCGAAGGGCTCGCCCAGCGCGGCCGCCTGCACCCGGTGCAGAAGGCGTGGATCGACCACGAAGTGCCGCAGTGCGGCTACTGCCAGTCCGGGCAGATCATGGCGGCGGTCGCTCTTCTCGGCAAGAATCGCAACCCCAGCGACAAGGACATCGACGCCACGATGACCAATATCTGCCGCTGCGGAACCTACGCGCGCATTCGCACGGCGATCCACGCCGCGGCGAAAGCGATGAAAGCGTGAGGAGGCGATCATGACGACGACATTTGCTCCTTCCCGCAGGGAGTTCCTGAAGCAATCCGCCGCGATCGGCGGCGGCCTGACCGTCGGGTTCAGTCTGCCGGGCGCGCTCGCGCAAACGGCCGATGCAGCCGGCGCCGAGATCAACGCCTGGGTGGTGGTCCGCCCGGACGACACCGTGATCATCCGCTACGCCCGGTCCGAGATGGGACAGGGCAGCATGACCTCCGCGCCGATGCTGGTCGCCGAGGAACTCGAGTGCGACTGGAAGAAGGTGAAGATCGAGTACGCCTCCGCGAACGCGAACGTGCGGCGCAAGCGCGCCTGGGGCGACATGGCGTCGGTGGGCAGCCGCACCATCCGCAACTCGCAGGAGTACCTGCGCAAGGCCGGCGCGACCGCGCGCGCGATGCTGATCGGCGCCGCAGCCCAGCAATGGGGCGTTCCCGCCTCCGAATGCTCGGCCGCCGACAATGTCATCACTCATGGCCCCAGCAAGCGCAAAACGAGCTTCGGCAAGGTGGCGAATGCCGCCGCGAAGCTCGATCCGCCCAAGGAAGTGAAATTGAAAGACCCGAAGGATTGGAAACTCATCGGCAAGCCGATCAAGCGTATCGACATTCCCGCCACCGTGATGGGCAAGCAGCAGTACGGCATCGACGTTCAGCTGCCCGGCATGATGTACGCGGCGATCGTGCAGTGCCCGGTGTTCGGCGGCAAGGCGAAATCCGTCGACGCGTCCAAGGTGCAGGGCCGGCGCGGCATCGTCAAGGTGGTGCCGCTCGAGACCTTCGTCGCGGTGGTCGCCGACAACTGGTGGCGGGCGAAGGAAGCGCTGAAGGACGTCGCCATCGAATGGGACGTGGGCGCGAACGGCAACGTCTCGAGCGCGAGCCTGATGGACTTTTATCGCACCGGGCTCGATGCGCAGACCGACATCGCCGTCGCGCGCAAGGAAGGCGATGTCGACCAGGCTCTTGCCTCGGCTGCGAAAGTGCTCGAAGCCGAGTACTTCACGCCTTATCTCGCGCATTCCACGATGGAACCGATGGGCTGCACCGCGCTCATCAAGGACGGCAAGGTCGACATCTGGACTTCCACCCAGAACGCCGAGGCCTCGCTCGCGACCGCGGCGGCGACGGCGGGCGTGCCGCTCGAGAACGTCGAAGTGCACCGCGTGCAGCTGGGCGGCGGCTTCGGCCGGCGCGGCGGCGCGCAGGACTTCGTGCGCCAGGGGGTCCAAATCGCGAAGACCATGGAAGGCACGCCGGTGAAGATGCTGTGGACGCGGGAAGAAGACACCCAGCACGATTTCTACCGGCCGGCGAGCCTGGTGCGCATGAAAGGCGCGCTGGATGCCGCGGGCAATCCGGTGGCGTGGTATTCGCGCGTGGCGTCCACGTCGATCTTCTCGACCCTGGTCCACTTGCCGCTCAGGCCGCCGCTCGCGCCCGCGGAAGGCGTCGACCCGCAGTCGGTGGCTTCCATCTACGACGTTCCGCACGCGATCCCCAACGTGAGGGTCGAGTACGCGCAGCGCAACGCCCACGTGCCGGTCGGTTTCTGGCGCACCGTCGGCCACTCGCAGAACCCGTTCGTGCGCGAGAGCTTCATTGACGAGCTGGCGAACGCGGCCGGCAAGGACCCGTTCGAGTACCGGCGGGCGCTGCTGCAGAAATCGCCGAAGGACCTCGGCATCCTCGAGACGACCGCGAAAGCGGCCGGCTGGGGCAAGCCGCTTCCCGGCGGCGTGTTCCGCGGCATCGCCGAGACCGAAGGTTACGGCAGCTATACCTGTGCGGTGGTCGAGCTCTCGGTCGACAAGAACGGCGAAGTGAGGATCCACCGCCTCGTGCTCGGCATCGATCCGGGATATGCCGTGAACCCGGACAACATCCTGGCGCAGATGCAGGGAAGCGCAGTGTTCATGCTGACCGCGATGTTCTGGGGCGAGATCACCATCAAGGACGGTCGCGTGGAGCAGTCGAACTTCGACAACTACCGCATGATGCGCCTGCGCGAGATGCCCAAGGTCGAAATGGTGCTCGCGCCCTCGGGCGGGTTCTGGGGCGGCATCGGCGAGCCGGGTCAGGCGTCGATCGCGCCGGCGGTCTGCAACGCGATTTTCGCGGCGACCGGCAAGCGCATCCGCTCGCTGCCGCTCAAGAACCACGGGCTCACTCTCGCGTAGCGGCAGGCGGTGATCCGCAGGCCGACGTGCCGGGCTTGGGCTTGCGCGCTGCTCTCGGCGTGCGCGGCGACCGGTGCCGCGCTCGCGCAGGGCGGTCCCGTGCATTTCACCGTGGTGGGAGATGCGATTCCGCAGGCGCTCACGCCCGAACCCGGCGACCCCGCGCGCGGTCGAAGCATCGTGGTGAATCGTGAAGCGGGAGCCTGTACCCTCTGCCACGCGGTGCCGGGTGAGCGCGCCTCGGGCAATATCGCGCCGACGCTCGCCGGAGCCGGCGCCCGGCTCTCCCCCGGGCAGCTGCGCCTGCGCGTCGCCGATTCCACCCGCGTGAATCCCGATACGCCGATGCCCGCTTACTACAGGACCGAGGGTTTGACGCAGGTCGCTGCTGCCTACCGCGGCAAACCGATTCTTTCGGCGCAGCAGGTCGAGGATGTCGTCGCCTGGCTCGCGACGCTCAAGGAGCCGGCGCGGTGAAGCGCAGGGAATTCCTTGCCGGCGCGCTCGCGCTGCCCGCGCTGATGGACGCGGCGCGCGCGCAGGATCAGCTCGATCCGGATGTCTGGGCGATCACGAACGGCGCCCCGGTGAAAGCGGGCAAGGTGAAGCTCGAGCTGCCGCAACTCGCCGACAACGGCAATTCGGTCCCGATGAAGGTGAGCGTGGACAGCCCGATGACCACGGCCGATCACGTGAAGAGCATTCACCTGTTCTCCGGCCGCAACCCGGTTCCGCGCATGGCAAGCTTCTATCTCGGGCCGAATGCGGGCAAAGCGGAGGTGATCTCGCGCGTGCGCCTCGCGGGCAGCCAGCGGGTGACCGCGATCGCGCAGCTCTCCGACGGCTCGTTCTGGTCCGATTCGGCGCAGGTCGTGGTGACGCTGTCCGCGTGCCTGGATGAGAGCTGAGGCATGGCCGCCCGGTTGCAAATTCCGAAGGAAGCGAAGCGCGGCGACGTGATCGAAGTCCGCATCGTCATCCAGCACGCGATGGAGACCGGCTTTCGCCACGACGACGTCGGGCATCTCATCAAGCGCAACGTCATCAACGCGTTTTCCTGCCGCTTCAACGGCGCCGAAGTGTTTCGGGCCGACCTGTCCTCGGGCATCGCGGCGAATCCCTACCTCCAGTTCTACACCGTCGCCCGGGCGAGCGGCGAGTTCGAGTTCTACTGGATCGACGACGAGGGCAGGCAGGGCGGGGAGCGGCAATCCATCGTCGTGAGCGGATGAAGCGCCGCCCGGCGGCCGCGCCTCTTCTCGCCGCGCTCGCGCTCGCCGCGGGCGTCGCGGCCGCGCAGGAGCGCGCGATCCCGCCCGACCGGCTCAAATCCGGATCTGCGTTCCTGAGCGGCGACTTGCGCGCGCTGCAAGGCGACGAGTTCGCCAATCCCGCCATGCTTTGGGTCGAGAGGGGCGAAAAGCTCTGGCGCGAGCCCGCCGGAAAAAACGACCGGTCCTGCGCAAGCTGCCACCGGGACGCGCAAGCGAGCATGCGCGGCGTCGCGGCGCGCTATCCGCGCATCGACGCAGCGAGCGGGCAGCTTCTCGATCTCGAAGCGCGCATCAACCGGTGCCGCACCGAGCACCAGGGCGCCGGGCCGCTGCGCAACGAATCCGAGGAGCTGCTGTCGCTCGCCGCGTATGTCGCGCGCCAGTCGCGCGGCACGCCGATCGCGGTCAGCATCGACGGCCCGGCGCGCGCGCATTTCGACGCCGGCCGCGCCCTGTATTACCGGCGGCTGGGACAGATGAATCTTTCCTGCGCGCATTGCCACGAGGCGAACTGGGGCAAGCGGCTGCTCTCGGAAACCATCACGCAGGGGCACCCGAATGCTTATCCCGCCTATCGCCTCGAATGGCAGACGACGGGGTCGCTCGAACGGCGCCTGCGCGCCTGCCTTTCGGGAATACGCGCCGAGATGCTGCCGTACGGCGCGCCGGAATACCTCGACCTCGAATTGTTTCTCGCCTGGCGCGCGCAGGGCCTGCCGATCGAGACGCCCGGAGTGAGGCGTTAGCGGCGCGCGCCCATCCGTTCAGTCGGACGACATCCAGATCACCCAGCCGACGAGGAGAGCGAAAAACACGGAAAGCCAGAGAACGCCTACAAGGCGCTGCCGGTCGGTCGGCGTGAAGCCTTCCTTTTTCTTTTTCGCCATGGAGTAGTCGAGCACCACGAGCAGCACCCCGATACCCAAGGTGATCCCCATCCACTTGTACACGGCTGGACTCCGCGGCGAATGAAGCGCGCAGTTTACCGGAAAACCCCTTTCCGGCCCGTGTAAGGAAGGGCGCCTCGCCTGCGACAACGCGGAGAAGGAGAGTCCATGAAACTCAAATACGTCCTCGCCGCGGCAGCCGTTACGCTCGCCGGCGCGGCCCAGGCCGCGGCGCCCGCATGCTCGGCGCAAAGCACTGGGCGCACCGCGGTGCTGGTCGAGCTCTACACCTCGGAGGGCTGCGACAGCTGTCCGGCGGCCGACCGCTGGCTGTCTTCGCTTTTCGCGCAAGGCTATGAGGCCGGTCGCATCGTTCCGCTTGCGCTGCACGTGGACTACTGGGACTACCTCGGCTGGAAGGATCCCTACGCGAAGCGCGATTTCGTCGCCCGGCAGTACAAGCTCATGCAACTGCGGCGCGCCACCTTCGTCTTCACGCCGCAGGTGCTCGTGCAGGGGCGGGACTTCCAACGCTGGGGCACGAGCGAGTTCGCCGATGCGGTGGCGCGCATCAACGCGAGGCCGGCACGCGCGAACATCGCGCTTGCGATCCGGTCGTTCACGCCGGGCGCGGTCAACGTCGAGTTCGCCGCGGAGCTGCTCGAGACCGCCGCGCAAAGACACTCGGCGGTGTACCTCGCGGCCTACGAGAACAAGCTCGCGAGCGACGTGGCCGCCGGGGAGAACCGCGGCAAGCGGCTCGAGCACGATTTCGTCGTGCGCGAGTGGCTGGGCCCGATCGGATTCGATCGCGGATTGAAGCTCGCCGACCGGCGTTCGCTGCCGCTGCTGGCGAGCGCGAACCTGAAGCACTCCGGCGTCGCCGCCTTCGTGCAGGACCGCTCGAGCGGCGAGGTGCTGCAGGCCCTGATGCTCCCGGCCTGCAAGTCCTGACCTCCGTTGACAAGGCGCTTGAGGGAGCCGTGGTGGCTCGGGCGGCCCTAGAGTAGGATAAGGTCTCAGAAGAAGAATTTCCGCGGCGCTCATGGACATCTCCCTTGCCTGGCTGATCGCCGGATTCGTCCTCATCATCGCGGAGCTCGTGACGGGCACCTTCTACCTGCTCGTGCTCGGGATTGCCGCTTTTGCCGGTGCGGGCGTGGGATATGCAGGCGGCACGCCCGCATGGCAGGCTATCATCGCGGCCGTCGTCGCCGTCGCCGGCATAGTCGGGGTGCATCAGTACAGAAAGGCGATGGCGCCAAAGCGCATGCGGGGGCTGGACGTCGGCCAGCCGGCCACGTTCGAATCCTGGGTCAGTAAAAACGCCGGCCACGCGCGCGTGAAGTACCGCGACGCGCTCTGGGACGCGCAGGTTGCGGCCGATGCCGCAGGCGACCCCGGAGAAGTTCTCTACGTCACCTCGGTCGATGGCAACACCCTCAAAGTTTCCAAGACGCGGCCCGCCTGATCTCGCGCAGGCCGCGGAAGAAATCTCACGCTCCATGGGAGGCAGCATGCTTTTCAAAATCGTCGGCGTCGTCATCGCCACCCTGGTCATCGCCGCCATACCGGAATTGCGGTCCTTCGCCATCCCCTTCTTCATCGTCGCGCTCGCCGCGGTTTTCGTGATCGAAGGCGTGCGCGTGGTGCCGCAGCAGAACGCATGGGTCGTCGAACGCCTGGGTAAGTTCCATCAGGTTCTCGATCCGGGGCTCAATATCATCATTCCGTTCCTGGACCGCGTCGCATACAGGCACTCGCTCAAGGAAGTGCCGCTCGACGTGGCCGAGCAGGTGTGCATCACCAAGGACAACACCCAGCTCGCGGTGGACGGCCTGATCTACTACCAGGTCACCGACCCGCGGCTTGCATCCTACGGCACTTCCGACTACGTCACGGCCATCGTTCAGCTCGCCCAGACCACGCTGCGCTCGGAAGTCGGCAAGATGGAGCTCGACCAGTCGCTGCAGAGCCGCGACGTTATCAACCGCTCGATCGTCAGCGTGCTTGACGAAGCCGGCCGTTCCTGGGGCGTGAAGGTGCTGCGCTACGAGGTGAAGAACCTCACCCCGCCCGAGACCATCCTGCGCGCGATGCAGGCGCAGATCACCGCCGAGCGCGAGAAGCGCGCGCTCATAGCCAAGTCCGAGGGCGAGAAGCAGCAGGAGATCAACCTCGCCGAGGGCGAGAAGCAGGCGGCGATCCTGAAGTCCGAAGGGCAGAAACAGTCGGCGATCAACAAGGCGCAGGGCGAGGCGACCGCGCTGCGCGTCGTCGCGGAGGCGACCGCGGCGGCGGTGACTGCGGTGGCCGAAGCGATCGGCAAGGAAGGCGGGCAGCAGGCGGCGAACCTCAAGATCGCGGAAGAATACATCGGCGCGCTCGGCAATCTCGCCAAGACCAACAACACCATGATCGTGCCGACCAACCTCGCCGACGTGGCGAGCGTCGTCGCTTCCGCCATGACGGTGCTCGACAAGACGCGCGCCGGCGCGAAGGCCGCGTAAATGGACTCCGTTCCGCTCCAGTCGGTTCGTGACGCGATCGCGGATTGCCTTGAGAAAAAAAGAGACCTGATTTGCAGGGAGATCGGCGATCACCCCCGGCCGATCCCCGGCTGCGATGTGCACTTCAACCGTCTTCTCGAGGACCGCACGAAGATCTATCAGGAGTTGAGCCGATGGAAGACGCTGCGCGAGGATTGCTTCGCTTCGGAGGACCAGATCGAATTGATTCGCGCGTTCGTCGCGTGTTCCGAATGCATCGACGAAGAAACGAAGCGAAAGCTCGGCTCTTCTCTCGGGAAGCAGCTTGCGGGGTAAACTAAGCAAATTTTTCATCGCAATACATGGGAGATAATCAATGGCAAACAACCTATCGTGGGTGATTCCGGGTGTCGCGCTGATATTCGCCGGCTCGGTCGCCGCGCAGCGGCCGACCGAGGTCCGCCGGGTCGTCACCAAGCTCGATTCCTCGGGCAAGGCGGTGGTGATGTTCGACGGCAAGGTCCAGCTGGCCAGCCTTCGCTCGCCGAATCCGGCGGGCGAAATGTGGGTCACCGAGAGCAGCCCGCCCGATTTCTCCTGGACGGCCGATCGCGGCAAGACCAAGGTCGGCCTCGTTCCGCCCAAGGGCGGAACGATCTTCCGCATCGTCGACTTCGTGCCGACGACCCGGAAGATCGAGAGCATGGACATCAACACCATGATGAAAGTGGTCGGCGATCACGCGCCCGCGAAGGGCCTGCCGCCACGGCATCCGATGATGCACCGCACGCGCAGCGTCGATTACGCGATCATCATGTCCGGCGAGATCGACATGCTGATGGACGAAGGCGAAGTCCATCTCACGGCCGGGGACGTCGTCGTGCAGCAGGCGACCAACCACGCCTGGGTGAACCGCAGCGGCAAGCCCTGCCGCGTCGCCTTCATCCTGATGGACTCGCAGGAGCCCTGATCCCGCGCTCCTGCCCGGCCCCGCCGGCGCGTGGGGGTCGAGGGAGAGTTGCCATGAAGCTGATCGGTATCATCGGCGGCATCGGCCCCGAATCCACTATCGATTACTACCGGCTTTTCATCTCGACCTATCGGGAGCGCAAGCCCGACGGGGGCTATCCCCCTGTCGTCATCAACAGCGTCGACCTGGCGAAAGCCCTGACACTCGTCAGCTCGAACGACCTGGCGGGCTTGGCCGCGTACCTGCTCGAGGAAGTCCGCCGCCTCGCGCGCGCCGGGGCGACGCACGGGTTGCTTTCCTCCAACACGCCGCACATCGTGTTCGACGAGATCCAGAGCGGCTCCCCCATCCCGCTCATCAGCATCGTCGAGACCGCGTGCCGCGCGGCGGTCGTGCGCAAGCTGAAGCGCGTGGGGCTCTTCGGCACGCGCTTCACCATGCGGGGCGGGTTCTATCAGAAAGCCTTCGCGCGCGAGGGGATCGACGTCGCGATTCCCGAGTCCGGCGACCAGGAATTCATCCACGACACCTATCTGAACGAGCTCGTCAACGGAATCGTCCGGACCGAGACGCGCGACCGCTACGTCGCGATCGCGCGGCAGATGAAAACCCGGCAAGGCATCGAAGCGCTGATCCTCGGCGGCACCGAGCTGCCTTTGTTGCTGCGCGACGCGATCGACATCGGCGTGACGCTGCTCGACACCGCCCGGCTGCACGTGGAACGCGCGGTGAGCGAGCTCCTGTCGTGAAGCAATTGATATGTGCCGGCGAGGCGACTAGGATTATCAGGCTTCGTCCTGTTCGACTACCCGATGGAGGATCTCATGGCCGCCAGAAAGAAAGCGAAAGCCAAAGCGAAACGGAAGAAAACGCCGGCGAGAAAGCCTGCGACCCACAAGAAGAGCACACAGCTCAGGAAAAAGGCTGCAAGGAAGAAACCCGCGGCCCGTCGGGCAGCGCCGAAGAAAAGACCGGAGGCTCGCCCGGCGCGCCCGCCCGCGCAGCCGGCCGGTGCAACCGCCCCGGTGGCGATGCCCGCCCCCCTGCCGAACGAGCAGCGAATCGGGACCGTCACCCACTACTACAGCCATCTTTCCGTCGCGGTGCTGCGGCTGGAATCGGCGAGCCTGCGCGTCGGGGACACGATCCGCATCCTCGGTCACACGACCGACTTCCGCCAGCGGGTCGAGTCCATGCAGATCGAGCACGAATCGGTTTCCGAAGTCAGCGGTCGGCAGGAATTCGGCTTGAAAGTGATCGGCCACGCCCGCGAGAACGACGACGTCTACAAGGTGATGACATAAAGCCGGGGATGGGGGTGCTGCAAACGCTATTCGTCGCCGTTGCGCTCGCCGCCGCATCGGGAGGCGTCCCGACCGCGGCGGCTCAGGGCTACCCGTCGCGCCCGGTCACGATGGTGGTGCCGTTTGCGGCGGGGGGACCCGTCGATACGATCGCGCGTATTCTGGCGGGGCCCATGGGCAAAACGCTCGGCCAGACGGTCGTGGTCGAGGACGTCACCGGCGCGGCCGGCACCATCGGCGTAGGCCGGGTAGTGCGAGCGGCTCCCGACGGTTACACGGCCAGCATCGGCCACTGGAGCACTCACGTCGTCAACGGCGCGGTATACCCGCTCCAGTACGACTTGCTGCGGGATCTCGAGCCGGTGGCGATGATCGCCGCCAACCCCCTGCTGGTCGTGACGAAGACGGCGGTGCCGGCCAGGGATCTCAGGGAGTTGATCGCGTGGCTGAAGGCCCACCCGGACACGCCGACCGGAACCGCGGGCGCCGGCTCGGGGTCGCACGTCGGCGGCGTGTATTTCCAGAACGCCGCGGGCGCCAAGTTGCAATTCATTCCGTACCGGGGCACCGGTCCCGCGTTGCAGGATCTTGTCGGGGGCCAGATCGACCTGATGGTGGACCAGGCGTCGAATTCCCTTTCGCATGTGCGCGGCGGAAAGATCAGAGCCTATGCCGTCACGGCGAAAACGCGCCTGGCCGCGGCGCCGGAGATCCCGACGGTCGATGAGGCGGGCCTGCCCGGGGTTCACATCGCCATCTGGTATGGGATCTGGTTACCCAAGGGCACGCCGAAGGATATTGTCGCGAGGCTCAATGCGGCAATCGTGGCCGCGCTCGCCGATCCGACGGTGCGCCGGCGGCTCGCGGATCTGGGCCAGGAGATACCGCCTCGCGAGCAGCAAACACCGGAAGCGCTCGGGGCCTATCACAAGGCCGAGATCGAAAAGTGGTGGCCGATCATCAAGGCGGCGGGCATCAAGCCGGAGTGATGCGAATTCCGGTCCCGCTGCCCGGCAGATGGTAATTTCCCTCCCCGCGCTACAGGAAAGCAACAAGGATCCGGCATGGACAAAGCCCCGCATGTGAAGCTTCACTCGACCTCGCACTATTTCCTCGAGGGCCTGAACGAGATCGGCGTCGAGTATCTGTTCAGCAATTTCGGCACCGACCACGCGCCGTTGATCGAAGAGATGGCGCGCTGGAAAAAAGAGGGCCGCAAGTTCCCCAAGGTCCTGAACTGCCCGCACGAGAACACCGCGATGCACATGGCGGCGGGCTTCGCCATGGCCACCGGCCGCGGGCAGGCGGTGATGGTGCACGTGGATGCGGGCACGGCGAATTCCGCGATGGCGATGCACAACGCGCGCCGCGGGCGGCTGCCACTCCTGCTGATGGCGGGCAAGGCGCCTTACACCGTTCGCGGCGAGCTGCCCGGCTCGCGCGACAACTACGTGCACTTCATCCAGGAGCCGTTCGACCAGTCGGGGATCGTGCGGCCCTACGCCAAGTGGGAGTGGACGCTGCCCTCGGGCATCATGACGAAAGAGACGCTCAGGCGCGCGCACACGGTGGCGCACAGCGATCCGATGGGCCCGGTCTATCTGATGCTGCCGCGCGAGACGCTCGCGCAGACCTGGGACGAAGGCGCGCTGCGGCCGTTCCCCGGGGAGCGCTACGGCCCGGTTTCCGCGGGCGCGGCGGATGCCGATGCGGTGGCGCGAGTCGCAGAGCGGCTGCTCGGATCGAAATACCCGGTCATGGTCATCTCCTACGCAGGCCGCAATCCCGAGGCGCCGGCCCTGATCGAGGAGCTCGCGCTCTTCGCGGGCATCCGCGTGTTCGAGGCGAACCCGCTCTATCTCAATATCTCGCGCGCCTCGCCCTGCTTTGCCGGCGCGATGCCGAACATCGAACAGGCCGACGTGGGGCTGCTCGTGGACGTGGACGTGCCGTGGATTCCAAAGCAGACGCGCGAGAACCCGCAGACCTGGTGGGCGCACATCGACGTCGACGTCGTGAAAGAGTGCTTCCCGATCTGGGGCTTCGCCTCGAACGCGCGCTTTCAGGGCGACAGCGTCGCGATCCTCAGGCAGCTGCTCGAGGCGCTCACGGCCCAGGCGACGCCCGCGTTCCGCGCTGCGGCGGGGAAGCGCATGGAAGCGATAGGCCGCGAGAGCGACGAGCGCCGCGCGAATCTCGCGAAGCAGGCCGCAGACAAAGGCAGGGCGGGTGCGATCAACCCGCATTACCTCTGCGCCGAAGTATCCAAGGCGATCGGCGAGGACGCGATCGTCGTCAACGAAGGCATACGCAACGGCCCCGTCGTCAATGCCCAGATCATGCGCACGAAGCCCGGCTCTGCGATCGGTTTCGCGGGCGGGGGCCTCGGGAGCTCATCGGGCACGGCGCTCGGCATCAAGCTCGCCCGGCCCGACGCGATGGTCGTGCAGATGGTCGGCGACGGCGGCTTCTATTTCGGCAATCCCTCCTCGGTGTACGCGGTCTCCAAGCAATACCGGCTGCCGATCTTCACCGTGCTCTTCGACAACGCGGGCTGGTCGGCCGTGAAGGAGGCGACGCTGCGCGTGTATCCGGAAGGCGAGGCGAAGGCGACCAACGAATTCAACGCGCTCCTCGCGCCCGACGTCGAGTTCGCCAAGATATGCGAGGCGGCGGGCGGCTACGGCGAGATGCTGACCGATCCCGAGGCCGTGCCCGCGGCGATCCAGCGCTGCCTCAAGGAAGTGCGCGGCGGGCGGTCGGCGGTGCTGCACGTGCGGATTCCGGTGCTGTAATCCCAGTTGTCATTCTGAGGGCCCAGCCCGAAGAATCTGCTTTTCAGTTCGGTCAACAGCAGATCCTTCGCGGAGCCTGCCCTGAGCGAAGTCGAAGGGATCAGGATGACAAACAAGCGTTCAATTCTCGTCGTCGGCGCCGGGGCGATAGGAGGTCTTTATGCGGCGTACTTGGCGAAAGTCGCCGACGTCGCCGTGCTCGACACGAACAAGGCGCACGTCGAGGCGATCCGCCGCGATGGCCTGGCGTTGACCGGCCGCACCGAGTCGGTGACGCAGCTGAAGGTGTTCGCCAACGCCGCCGAAATAGGCAAGCGCCGGTTCGATGCGGTGATCGTCCTGGTCAAGTCGCAGGCGACCGAAGCCGCGTTCCGCTCGATTCACCCGGTTCTCGAGGGGCGGCCCCTGCTCGTCACCTTCCAGAACGGCATGGGCAACGAGGAAACGCTGGAGCGGCTTTCCGATCTCGACGTCGCGCACGGCGTCTCGTTCGAGGCGGCGCGCTACGACGGGCCCGGGCGCGTGCATCACCTCGTCCACGGCGAGGACTCCTGGCTCGGGCCCGCGCGCGGGCGAGTCGAGTCCGTGGCCTGGCTGGGCGAGCTCATGACGAGATCCGGGATTCCCACGAAAGTGGTCGCCGACCCGCGCGGCGCGATCTGGGGCAAGTTCATCTTCAACAGCGTCATGAACCCCGTCGGCGCGATCGTCATGGGCGTGAACGCGGCGCGCTTCAACGTGCCCGAGGTGCGCGCGCTCATCGACGACATGGCGGCCGAGTGCATCCGCGTCGCCGAGGCTCAAGGGATCAAGCTCGAGTTCGACCCGCTGTATCTCGTCAAGAAAATCCGCGCCGGCGAAGCGCCGCTCACGAAACACGCGGGCTCGATGGCGCAGGACATCGAGGCCGGCCGCGAGACCGAACTGGAGGCGATGACGGGTTACATCGTGAGGAAAGCCAGGGATCTCCGCATCCCGGTGCCGGTGACCGAAAGCGTATACAGGATGGCAAAGGGCGTGGAATACGCGGCGCGCGTGAAACGCGAGATCGGCTGAAAGGAGGAAACCGGGCGGACTGGTCAATCGAGCGCGGCCACGCAGTCGATCTCGACGTCCACGCCCTTCCTGTGCGGGGTCGCGCCGATGCAGGTGCGCGTGACTTTCTCGCCCTGCAGGAAATCCCGGAACGTTTCGTTGAAGGCCGGAAAGTCCTCGGTGTGGCGCAGCACCACGCGCATGTTGACCACGTGCGAGAAATTCAGCCCGGCCGCGGCGAGCACGTTCTTGATGTTCGTCAAAGTCTGCCGGGTCTGGTCGCGGATGTCGGCGCCCACCACCTCGCGGGTTTTCGGATCGAGCGGCCCCTGGCCCGAGACGAACAGCAGATTCCCCGCCTGAATCGCCTGGGCGAGCGGCGAAGGCGCGGCCTTATCGGTGAATCCAGTCGTCGGGGCTTCCGGAGAGGAAACGATTTTCTTGGGCACGGGCGCTACTCGAACGCGGCCTTGATCTCCGCCGGGATGGGAACGGCCTTCAGGCGCCTCGGATCGTCGGGACTGCGCTGCGTCCAGGCGCGGATCTCGTAGCCTTCCACCGCGCGAACGTCCCGGTTCAGCACCGTGTGGCCGACCTCGAAGGTCTTGTCGTTCCACTTGCCGATGCGTGACTCGACCACGATCTCGTCGCGAAACCAGCAGGGCGCGAGGAAACGCGCCTTGGCCTCGACGATCGGCAATCCGGTGATGCCGTATTTCCGCCCGAGCGAATCCCAATCCAGGCCCACCGAATCGAAAAAAAGCCGCGTGCTCTGGTCGAACCACTCGAAGTAGTTCGGATAGAAAACGATCCTCGCCGGATCGGTGTCGCCCCAGTGGACGATGACGTTGTGGCGGTAGGTTTTCACGCGGACGCCTGCTCGAGCTCCAGGCGCCGGATTATAGCGCCGCCGCCCGCGCCTCCGCGCTTCGGCTACAATCGGAAGAGTGCCAAGTTGATCGCCCGCGGCGACGAGTGGAGGCCGATCCTTCGAGGAGGGAGACCATGGCTGGACAGAGAAACAAGACCAAGGTGACCATCCTGACCGGGGCGTACCGCATCAAGGGTTATATCGAGCTCATGGCCGGCGCCCGGGTGACCGACTTCATGGTCGAGGCGAAGGACTTCATCGCGGTGACCGACGCGGAAGTCTGGGAGGTAGGGGACCGCCGCATCATGACCGTGCCCTTCCTCAACGTGCACCGCGACCACATCCAGATCGTCACGCCCGGCCACTGAGGCCGTCCCTTCGTCCGCGCCGGAAGCCCGTGCCGAATAAGACCGTCGCCATCCTTCATCCCGGCGAGATGGGCGCCGCGATCGGCGCCTGCCTTTTCTCGCGCGGGCTGAGAGTCGTGTGGGCCTCCGCCGGCCGCGGCGCGCGGACGCGCTCGCGCGCGAGCGCGTCCGGCATCGAGGATCTCGGCCCGCTCGAGCGCGCGCTCGGCGTGGCGGACGCCGTGATTTCGGTTTGTCCGCCGCACGGCGCGCTCGCGCTTGCCCGCCAGGTCGCCGCGGCGGGTTTTCGGGGCATCTACGTCGACGCCAACGCGATCTCTCCCGCGACCGCGCGCGCGGTCGGGAACGCGGTCGAGGCCGCGGGCGCGAGCTTCGTCGACGGGGGCATCATCGGCCCGCCGCCTGCGCAAAGCGGGCGCTCGCGCATCTATCTGTCAGGCGCAAAGGCCGGCGAGATCGTGGCGCTCTTCGCGGGCACCCCTATGGAAGCGATCGCACTCGAGGCTCCCGCCGGCGCGGCCTCTGCGCTCAAGGCCTGCTACGCGGCCTGGACCAAGGGCGCGACCGCGCTGCTGGCCGCGATCCGAGCGCTCGCCGGGCACGAAGGCGTCGAGGCGGCCCTGCTCGCCGAATGGAAGCTATCGCAGCCGGAGCTGGAAAAGCGCTCCGAAGCGGTCACCGTCCAGGCGCGCAAGGCGTGGCGCTGGATCGGCGAGATGGAGGAGATCGCGGCGAGCTTCGAGGCGGCGGGGCTGCCCGGCGGATTTCATCTCGCGGCTGCCGAGATCTACCGCGGGCTCGAGGCGTTCAAGGGCCGGGCGAAGCCGCCCGCGCTTTCTGAAATCATCGAGGCGCTGCGCGCGAAACCGCCTCGTCGGGCGGCCGTCAAGCGCGCGTCGCGAGATTAGCAGCTTCGCAGTGCAACGATCGAGGCCTTATGAAAAAAACATCGGCGTTCGCCGCAATCCTGCTCGCCGCGGCCCCACCGCCGAAACTTTATGACCGCCAGAATTAGCGTCTCTTCCGCAAAAGAAGCGTACTCCGTAATCGAAGGCGTAGCTCGCACCAACAGCGACGAGGTTGGCGCGACGATCGTGCAGATTCTGTCCGGACTTGAAGCAAGCGCGCTCGCGCCACGAACGCTTTTGGAAATCGCGGAGGTCTTGCGGGCATCCGGCGTGGACGCGGTGGCCCGGTATCGTTCAGGCTACACCGACCGTGCCTTGCCGTTGGGTGCAGCGGAAGCGAGGCAATTCGGGCATGCGATGGCGCTTCTTCAAGCATTCGAAACGCTGTATCAACGCGCTTTCGAAACGGCCTTGGCCGCGCGTCCCGATGACCCGGCGCGGCAAGACCTGGCGCGCCCGCTGCAACGCTGCATGGCTTGCCTGGTGAGCCAAATGATCGAGCATTACCGCGCCCGGCAGAGCGTCGGCCTTGCGCTATGGAGAAGGCTGCAGGAGCGCATGCAGGCAGCCAACCGGGAGAAGCTGGATGCCGTGGTGGTTCGCGATCCCCTCAACCCGCAGGGCGCCACCACGCCGCTTGCGACTTACGGACGCGCATTGCTGCTTTCGATCGCGCAGGCAGGCGCGATGACGCATCGCAATCTCGAGGCGACGCTGGCGCTGACCACATTATTTGCGCACTTGGTCGAATCGGCGATGCTCGACAAGGAGGAAGGCGCTGGCGACGCCCGCCCCGAGGGAGGGATTGCCGGGGTGGGAATCAAGCGCGCCGGACGAATCCGCGTTGTCGCGGCCGGCGGCGTCACCCACCTAGTCAACACCACCAAAATAGATGGAGCATTAAGCTGGTGCGTGCAACGCTTGGCCGAGGGGGGGGCCCCCGAACAGATCGGGCTCGCGACCGTGGCCCAGGCCGATTTGATGAGCCTGCTGCCGCGCCTGCGCCGAATTTGGTGTGGTGCCGGCGATGTCAGGGAGTCGGAACGTCAGCCGCGTCAGGAACAGTCGGCTGTCGCCATCGGGTTTCGCGAAATTTATGAGTTCGCGAGCCCCGGGCCACCGGTCATACCGAAGGAATTCGACGTCTATGGCGCGAGTCCGGAAGTCAGCTATGGCAAATCCGGGCGCCTGCCGACGTTAAGTCGGCAGGCGAATCCGGTCGAGAGCTGGCAGACCCTGGACCTCAGCGCCTCGGGGCTGCGCGCGACGCGCTCCCGGCCGGGAGTTCAACTTCGCCGCGGCCAGCTGTTGGGCTTCAAGGACATGGAAAGAGGTTCCGGGTTCGTGCTCGCCGAGGTGCGCTGGCTGCAGCAATTCACCGACAGCGAAGCCGGCGGGATAGCGGCCGGTGTTCAGTTCGTGTCTTTGCGTGCGGAAGTAGCCCTGGTTCGGGTGTTTGGCTTGGTGCCCGGCCAATACCAGACCATCGGGCCGGCGTTCGTGCTCGGCCAATCGACGCCCCACCAACTGGTGCTGCCTTTCGGGTGGTTCGCGCCGGGCCGCAAAGTGGATCTCTGGCACAAGAAACGGGTCTCGCCGGTCGAACTCACCGACCTGCAAACGCGCGGAACGGACTACGAGATCGTTGGCTACAAGCCTGCGGGTTAAAGAGATCTCATCGCCGCTCCACGACCCGCACCATCCGGCTGTTCTTGTACTCCGACAGCCACACCGCTCCCGCCTGGTCGACGGCCATTTTCCGCACCTGGGAATCCACTCCCGGCAGGGGAAACTCGGAGAATTTGGCGGTGGCGGGATCGAAGCGCACGATCTTGTTCGCGGTGAACTCGTCGAACCAGATCTTCCCGCGATGATCGACCACGATGTCGTAGGGGCCTGAGTCAGGTGTCGGGACCTTCCACTCGCGTATCGCTCCGGACTCTTGGTCGAGCAGCGCGATCCTGTTCGTGTTGTACTCCGTGAACCACACGTTCCCGTTGCGGTCGAGCGCCAGCCGGCGCGGGCCCGAGTAGCGCGTCGGCGGCGCATATTCCCTGATCGCGCCGGTGGCCGGGTCGAGCCTGCCGATC
>WNGH01002385.1_pt1 | contig 30970 bp, 37 predicted proteins | sample 5400631 | NCBI WGS metagenome assembly WNGH01 (sample SAMN13153373, study PRJNA577476) | soil metagenome | isolation source: 115 cm soil or saprolite under Garry oak tree replicate 1 | place: USA:California | collected 2016-06-15
ATTGAGGCGGTGATCGCCTCGCTCGCGAGCGTGGGGAACCTGCTCACCCGCCACGGCGTGCACCGGCGACGGGTACTGCTGATTGGCGGGGCGGCGAGATCTGAGGCCATTCGTAAGCTCGCGCCGGGCATTGTCGGTTCGCCGGTACTTGTACCTGCCCCCGGCGAGTACGTCGCGCTGGGCGCAGCGCGCCAGGCGGCGTGGGCTCTCGAAGGGGCGCCCGAGCCTCCGCCGTGGCCTGCGCCGCCAGCGCAGGAGCACACCGGCGAGCCGCAACCGGAACTCCTGCAGCGGCATGAAGCGCTACGCGACGACACGGCCGCCTGGGCCGGATGACGCAGCTCACCTGTCGGTTCGCCCCAGCAGCCACACGCGGTCCTCCTAGCGCCTTCATGAGCCTGGGTACGGCGGGATGTACGGCACGTTGGGGTAGATGTCTGGGCCGAAGAATTTCAGCACCTCCAGGTCCCGGTCGCCGGTGTTCTGGACGAGCAGATCCCGGACTGCCCGGCCATGGGTGACCAGAAGCTCGTCCTGCCCGGGGGCGCCGGCGCGGACCTCCACTCCGCCATAGAGGCCTGCACCCTCAAGCACGAAGATCGAGTACACACCGCGTTCCCGTGAGCTATAGGTCTGGCTGGTCCGTACAACAAGCTTCTTGCCGCTGAATTTCGCTGTGTTGTAGAAGATCCAGTGCTCCTCGCCGCCAGGCTGCCGGCTCGGCTCGATGAGCCGCGCGGGCATGTGGTGGTTCTCGTAGAAGTACGGATCGCCATTCTGCTCCCAGTCGACGAGCTCGAGAATGAACCGCTCCCCGTACCGCTCAGGATCCTCCCGCCGGACGTCCTTCCACAGCAGTTCCTTGGAGATGACCCTGCCTGCGTTCAGCGCCTGCAGCATGGCGAGTACATCGGAGTCTTCCTGCAGCTCGATCGTGACCGCGGTGCCCGGCGCATGCAGAACTCCCGATGGGACATAGAACCCCTCGCCCGCCACCTGCTGGTATCCGCGGGTGTGCTTGAGGATCTCGTCGCTGTCTGCGGGCGCAGACGCTGTCATGGCGACTCCGCCCATTGCCACATCCTGTGAAGATCCAGAACTGTTCCGGTATTACGCAGCCATCATGGAGTCGGTTGAACTGCCTGTCGTCGTGCAAGACGCCAGCGGATTCTTCGGCCGGCCGCTCAGCATCGAACTGCAAGCGGACCTCGTCGCTGCCTACGGTGACCGCGTCATGTTCAAGCCGGAGACACAGCCGATCGGGCCGTGGCTGAGCAGGCTGCTGGATGCTACCGACGGGAGAGCAAAGGTCTTCGAGGGCACCGGCGGCCTTGCACTCGTAGACAGTTACCGACGCGGCATCGCCGGGACTATGCCAGGCCCAGACATCTGCTGGGCAGTGGTAGCCCTGTGGGACGCTCTTGAAGCCAACGACGGCGACCGGATCTGCCAGATCGAGGGGCCGCTGTGCGCGTTGGTCTCGATCCTGACCAGCCTCGACTCGTTTGTCGCCGTCTTGAAGCATCTGCTGTACCGCCAACGGGTTATCCCCGCGACCGCCGTTCGCGGGCCCGTGGGGGTACACGCTTGATGCGGCGACCGAAAGCGAGGTGAACCGCCGGTTCGACCGGCTCGCTCGAGTAGTGAACGTCCAGGTGTAAGCGCCGTGGGTCTGCGTAGTGACCGTTGGTTCCGGCGCGATGACGAGGTAGGGCTCGACCACCGGGCAGCGATGCGCGCAGCGGGGCATCCCGTGGGACTGACGAACGACAAGCCGATCATCGGGATCTTGAACTCGGTCAGTGAGCTGAACCCCTGCAACCTTCCGTTGCGCCATCTCCCGGCCGCAGTCAAGGCTGGCGTTGAAGCTGCGGGAGGCATCCCGGTTGAGATGGCCACTATCTCACTGGGCGAAGACCTCATGAAGCCCTCGGCGATGCTGTACCGCAATCTCATGGCAATCGAGGTCGAGGAGGTCATCCGCGCTAACCCGATTGACGGAGTCGTGCTGCTGGGAAATTGCGACAAGACCATTCCCGCGCAGCTGATGGGCGCCGCGAGCGCAAACCTCCCGGCCCTGCAGTTGAGTGGTGGCTACCGGCGCACGGGCCAGTTCCACGGGCAGGATCTTGGCGCAGGTACCGACCTGTGGAGAGGTACTGGGACGAGCGACGTGCCGGGCGCCTCGGAGACGATGAGTGGGCCTGCCTGGAAGCGGCCCTGGGCTGCAGCTGGGGGGCATGCAACGTCATGGGAACGGCACTGACCATGTCGATGATGGCTGAAGTCCTCGGCATCATGCTGAAGGGCGCCAGCACGGTCGTCCACGACGACGTCCGGCTAATCGCCAAGGCTAACGAAACGGGGTCGCGGATCGTCGAGATGGTGCGGGAGGGAATCACCCCCGAGCGAATACTCACGCCGGAATCGTTCCGCAGGGCATTGCTGGCTTTGGCCGCACTCGGCGGCTCAACCAACGCAATTATTCACCTGTGCGCCATTGCCGGAAGGCGGATGGTGCCTCTCCGGCTCGAAGACTTCGACAAAGCCGCCCAAGAAATCCCAGTTCTGGCGGATGTCGCTCCCATCGGAGCACATACCATCGCCGCGTTTGATGCGGCCGGAGGCGTCCAAGCAGTCCTAGCGGAACTGGAACAGGTTGCTCCGCCCCCCACTTCGCCGTCCGGCTCCAGCTTCAGGGCGGAGAGGAGCCAGGCGATCCGGAATCGGAAGAACCCTGTAACGGGAGTACCGGCATTCGCGGTCGTCAAGGGCAACCTGGCACCGGACGGAGCGATAATCAAGACTGCAGCAGCAAGCGCGCACCTGATGACGCACACCGGCCCGGCGGTCGTATTCCGCGGCTACGACGACATGCTCGGCCGGATCGATGATCCGCGCCTCGACGTCAGCCAGAGTTCGGTGCTCATCCTTGCCGGCTGTGGCCCGCGCGGGGGCGATGGGTTCCCAGAATGGGGAATGATTCCGATTCCGAAGAAGCTCGCCGAGCAAGGCGTCGCTGACATGGTCCGCATCAGTGATGCCGTCGGCGGTCCGCTCGGGGGAGTGGAGGATGGCGACGTGGTCACTGTCGACGTGACCCGGCGGCTTCTGGCGGTTGACGTCGCACCGCGCGTTCTCGCTGAGCGGATCGCCCGTCGGCTGAAGCAGCCTCAACAACATCAGCGGGGCTGGCCTGCGCTCTACCAGGAACACGTCCTGCAAGCCCCAAGGGGGGCCGACTTCGACTTTCTCGTTCCGCGGAGTGCTGAGCAGCTGCAGTTCGTGGATCCCAAGGTTGGCAGAAGTTGACTGAGTAAGTATTGCCAGTCCATTGCCGCAGCCAATACGATCCTTCAGGGCCACTATGAGAATGGGGCTTTTCGTCCTGGGGACGTGATCGGCGTTTCGGTGTCCTTAGTCGGCAGCCTGGTTCGGCCATCCCCCTCCCCGAGACTGCCTCTGAGCACGACTTCGCCAGATCAAGTGCACTTGCTCGCCGAGATTGGACATTCTAGATGATCAGCAAGTGCAAGTATACGCCACACTATTTCCCTACCACTCGGTCTCGGCTCGCTTGAAAATCTAGCGGTAGCCGGACGCATGTAGGTCGAGTGCGAAGTGTGGGACGACGACACGTCCAGATCGGGCAAATATGGCCGCTTGCGTTGCGCTGATCAATCGGCCGACTACCTGCACCGATTCGGCGGTACGGGCTAGCCCGTACCGCTGCGTCGGTTGCTTTCCGTGATCATTGGGTCCTGGTCGCTTCCACACACCTCGACTCGTTTCGGCCCGCCGAGCGGCCGAACGTTGGTTCGGCGGCGCGCAATTGAACTGACAGCCGCCGCGGTGTCTGCCCGGGCATGGCCGCTAGATCACACCATCCTGGATGCCGTTTTTGCCGGCCGCAGCGGCTGGTGCGAGCGGTTCGCGGCCGGGCGTGTCCGCCCGGTTCGGGCGGCAGGCAACGCTCAACGCCGGATCCGTGGCCGCCACGGGCGGCATGGCTGCCGGGCGGGTCGGCGCGGGGTAGGTTAGCTGGCCGCCCCGGCGAGGCGCGCGGCGAGCAGGGCGATGTGCTCGGGTCCGGTGCCGCAGCAGCCGCCGATCAGCTGGGCTCCGTGGCCGGCCCAGTTCACGGCCTCGGCCAGGTACTGCTGCGGGGTCAGGCCGGTGAAGACCCAGTTCGGCGGCGTCCATTCGCCGGTTTCCGCGTACACCCCGATCGGTCCGGCGTAGTGCCTGCGGACAATCTCGATCGCGTCGAGGGTCAGCTCGGGACTGGCGTGCATGACCGTGACTGCGGCCAGGGCGGGCACCGCCAGAGCGCTCAGCAGATCCTCGAAGCCCTCGCCGTCACCGAGTTCGGGCAGCGTGCCGAGGGTGCCGTCGGGCAGCCGGACCGGGCTCAGGCCGAGCCAGACCGGCAGCCCCGTCTCACGAGCCGCCCGCACGGCGGCGCTGCCGTAGCCGCGCGCGCCGATCATCTCCAGGGCGATGAGGTCGGCGCCCGCTTCCGCCAGCAGCCGCCCCTGCTCGCGGAAGTCGGCCGGGCCGGGGAACCGGGGATCGTCCGCGGCCGGGCCGTCCAGCGGCGAGCCGAGCACCGCGGCATCCATAACGACCGGGCAGAACGACGACATCGACCCCGCTACCGCGACCGGACGCGAGGCTGCCGCCTCGCGGGCGCTCAGCGCCGCCCGCATGGCGCTGCGGTTCACCTCGGCCACCGCACCCCCCAGGCCCGCCGGCTCCAGCGCCGCCCGGCTGGCCGCGTAGGTGTTCGCGATGATCACCTCGGCGCCGGCCCTGATGTACTCCTCGTGGACCCGCTGCACCATCCCCGGATGCGACAGGTTCGCCCGCGCGCTCCAGGCAACGTCGTCCATCGGCACGCCCTCGGCCTGCAGCTGGCTGCCCGTGCCGCCATCCAGGATCACCACCTCGCCGGCCGCCAGCCGCCCCAGGACATCATCCGCCGCACCCATGCAGCTCATTCTGGCAACGACGGCGCCGCGACGTCAGTTTGCTGCTCTTCACGCTCCGTGTGGCCTGTAGGTCACGTTGAACTGGGCGGGCCATACTGCAGCCAGGCAGAGGACGTGAGATGTCGCCTGGCGGCAACTACGGAATGAAGCCCGCCGTCACGACGACAGGCAAGCTGCTGCAAACAGGTTGCCCGATGCTACGGATCACAGGGTTGCGGATCTGGTTGGCGGAGCCAGGGTTCCAGCGCCAGGATGCCGTCCGGGAGGGAGGCGGCCCAGTCGGCGATGTCTGGCAAGACCCTGGTGAGCTGCGCGGTCATGCAGGCCTGGCCGTCCTCGCCGTTCGACGGGCCGAGCTGGTAGAGGTTCCAGTTCTCCCAGTGCGCGTGCAGGTGCGCGCGGACGGCATCGAGTTCGGCCTTGATCCACCGGCTGGTCACCACGCACAACAGGTCGCCGAGCTGCGGCCGGAGCCGGGCTTCGACGGCGTCCCGGTCGGCGGCAGCGACGACGAGCACGGCCTGGTCCTCGCTGGGCCGGAAGGTGGTCACCGCGACTGCGGCGCCGGTGTCAGCCAGGTCGCCGAGGTCGTAGTCCAGGTTATGGACGCCGCGTCCCCGGGTGCCACGTCCCCAGTCCAAGTGCGGCCAGCCTCCAGCCGGGGGCGGGCATGGCGGCGTGTCCCAGCGCGGATAACGATGAGGGTGTTCTCGGCCGTCGTCTGGCGTATCGCGCGGAACTGATCGTGTGACCAGATGCCGGTGACACTCGCGTAGCCTTCTACGGCCCCATCGTGCTCGAAGCGATTGCCCAGGGCATCGAAGTTGACTCCGGTAATGCGCACGGCTCCGCGCCATGGGGCAGCCACCTGCCGCTCAACGCCGCCGATCAGGGTGCGGGGCAGGGCAGGCTCGAACCAGTCGCCGTCCGGATTCCGAACGAGGCGACCGGATGCGGCGACGCGATCACCGTCGCGCACGACGAGGGCTTCGACATCCATACAGCTAGCCAATCGCATACGCGGAGAAGAGCCCCCGCCAGGTCTCCGGTCCGGTTAGGCCTGGCCCTGCAACAGCCCCGCCCGCAGGGCGGCACGTGACGAAGCGCTCGGGCATCCCGGCTCACCTGCGAGCCCGCCGCCTACGCGCCCGCGCTTTCCTCACCTCGGTTTTGATCGCCTGCACAAGAGCCATCGTCAGGAGAACCGCTGCGAGCACCAACATCAGGAGAAGCCAGATCCTCAACGGCACCGCGAACACAAACACCCGGTTCTCCTATGTCCGGCAGCGAGGCGACGCTCACACGCTGGTCTGTGCGGTTCCTAACGTCAAGCTGAGCGCAGCCACTCAAGTCAGCTGCCCGGCAAGCGTTGCCAGGGGTGCCTCGAGTCGATCTGGCCTGCCTCGCCGAGACCAACTCCCGGCCGGCTCACGTCACCAGCCAGTCGTCGGAGACACGCCACGACGGCTCGTTATGAGCGGTGCGCCCGACGTCAGCCTGGCCGTGCGGGCCGCACCGAACGGGACGTTCTGCGCAGCCACGGGCCGGCGGGGAGGGATCGCTGGCCTCCTTGCTGCGTACCGGCCGGCCGTGCCCCGGCCAGGCGCGGGCGCACCAAGGCCAGCCCGCCCGGGCCATGATCACCACAACCGAAGTCTCCACGGTTTGAGGGGAACCCCGGAACACGGCGGCATACCGCGATCACGAGCTGGAGGCTAGGTAAGGCGCGACAGTCAGCTAGCCAGCGGGGGCCGGGCTCGCTGTAATCGGGACTTGCGTGGGTGTACATGGTTGTACATGGTTGTGCACGTGCGATGAGGTGGGTAAACCTGGCTGAATGACCGGGCGTCTTAGGGGTGATAAGGCCCTGGAACGGCAGGACGGATGAAGCCCGGTAGCAAGCGTCGGCGTCTCGATGGAATCCTGGCGGTCGCTGCTTTGACGGCTGCGTGCACGGGCTCGCCTCCAGCTGCCCCGAAAACTGGCCTGCACAACTTTGCCCATCGCCAGCGGGCCGGCCGCCGGGGCAAGCGGCCAGCACTCGGGGCTGGACTTGTCGTCGGTCCCGGGATATTTGGTCGACGTCGCGGCTTGGTCGTCCAAGCGCGCCTTGGCCGTCGGCTGGCATGTACCGCCCCATGGGAGGGCTCTGGTCGCGCTGTGGAACGGCGCGGCCTGGAGGACATTGAGCAGCCGGGCGCTGCCGTGGGCGGTTAATTTGAAGGCCGTGGCCTCGTTCCCTGGCGGCGCGTGGGCTGTTGGGAAGTACGGGAACGCGGAACACAAACAACTCGGCAAGCCGCTCATCGCGCGGGTGACCGACACGACGGTGCGGCGGGTGCCGGTCCCGGGTCCGGAGTACGGCTGGCTGGCGGATGTGGCCGCCACATCGGCGACGCACGCGTGGGCGGTCGGCTCGGCCTCCGGCAACGCAAGCGGCCCGCCGCTGATCGTGCACTGGAACGGGACGGCGTGGACGCGCGCGCGGCTGCCCGCCACGGTAAGGGAAGGCCTGCTCTATGGCGTGGCAGCCACGTCCAGGACGAACGCGTGGGCGGTCGGCTACAGCTTCGAAGGTCCGCTGATGGTGCACTGGAACGGGACGGCGTGGACGCGCGTGCGGCTGCCCCCGGCGCTGGGGCGGCACCTCGCGCTCGACGGGCTCTCGGACGTGGCCGCCACCTCAGCCACGAATGCCTGGGCCACCGCCGGGTCCGCCGGTTCGGACAGGGCGCTGATCCTGCACTGGAACGGCCGGAGGTGGACGTGCGCTCTCACCCCGTTCCCGTCGCAAAATGCCATCATTCACGTGAGCGCGTCATCGGCGGACAATGCCTGGGCTGTGGGCAGTGACGGCACCGGAAGAATCCTGGCGCTGCACTGGAACGGACATACCTCGAAGCGGTCATGACCCCCAGCCGGGCCGGTGAACTTCCTGCAGGGTGTCGCCGTCATCCCGTAGTCAGGCCGCGCCTGGGCGGTCGGATACAGCGGCGCAGGTCCGCTGATCGAGCACTGGAACGGCACCGCCTGCACTGAGGGCCATCATGCCGCACGGAATGGGTTGGGTTGGTGCGCAGTTCTCGCGGGTCTGAGCGACCTATCTCCAGGTCAGGGCCGCGCAGAGGTCAGCAAGCCCGAAACGTGGCCCAACTCAGGTCCATCGAAGCCCAACGCTATCGACACCCACGCGCCTGGCGACCGAACCGGACGTTACGCGCGGCAGGAGCTTGAATTACCTATCCGATGGGTAGCCATACATAGTCGGCAGGGAGGTCTGCCATGCGCAGGTTGATTGCACGAGCGTCGGCCGTGGTGGCTGCCGGTGCTGTAGCCGGCGCGCTTGGGGTGAGCGCAGCGGGCGCGGCCGCCCAGGCGCCGCACCCGGCCAGGACATCGTCGCTCGCGGCGGCCCGCCAGATGGCCGTTCCCGGCGCGAAGCTGTGGGTCCAGCGGTACAACGGCCCCGGCAACGGCTCCGACGCGGCCAGCTCGGTGGCGGTCAGCCCGGGCGGCGGCACGGTGTTCGTCACCGGGGCCAGCACGGGCGCCACGTCATTCAGCGATTACCTGACGGTGGCCTACAACGCCGCCACCGGCGCGCGGCTGTGGACTGCGCGGTACAACGGGCCCGGCAACGGCGGCGACGGGGCCGCGTCGGTGGCGGTCAGCCCGGACGGCGCCACGGTGTTCGTGACCGGGGCCAGCGGCGGCGCCTCCAACTCGGACTATGCCACGGTGGCCTACCGCGCCGCCGACGGCACGCAGCTGTGGGCCGCCCGCTTCAACGGCCCGGCTAACGACTTCGACGGCGCCGCTGCGGTGTCGGTGGCCCGCGACGGTACCAAGGTGTTCGTCACCGGGACCAGCTTCTGGAACGGAGACGCAGCAAGCGGCATGGCCACGGTGGCCTACCGCGCCTCCGACGGCGCCCAGCTGTGGGTCGCCCGCCTCAACGGCCCGGCAGGCAATACCGGGGCCCGCGCGATCGTGAGCCCGGGCGGTAACCGGGTGTTCGTGACCGGCGAGGTCCAGAGCAAACAGATTACCGCCGAGTACGGCACGGTGGCCTACAACGCGACCACCGGAGCCCGGCTGTGGGCGCGGCGCTACGCCGGCCAGGGTGCGACATCGATCGCGGTCAGCCCTGACCTGGCGAAGGTGTACGTGACCGGCGAGAGCCACGGCGACTACGGCACCCTGGCCTACAGCGCCCGCACCGGTGCCCGGCTCTGGGCGAGATTCTACGGCGGCCGCCGCAGTTTCGAATTCGCCAACTCGGTGGCCGTCAGTCCCGGCGGGACGGTGCTCGTCACCGGGGGCAGCCGCGGCCCTGCCGGCTTGAACACGGATTACGCCACGGTCGCCTACAGCCCCGGTGGCCACCAGCTGTGGGTCCGCCGCTACAGCGGCCCCGGCAACCACAGCGACATAGCGTATGCGGTGGCCGTTCCCAGCAGCGGCAGGGTGTACGTCACCGGGACCAGCTGGGGCGGGAGCGTCACCGGGGACGACTACGCCACCATCGCCTACAACGTCCGCACCGGCGCCACGGTCTGGGTCAGGCGGTACAACGGCCCGGCCAGCGGCGGCGACTCCGCCACAGCGCTGGCCGCGCGGGGCGGCAGGGTATTCGTTACCGGCGGCAGCACCGGGACCACGTCAGGCGACGACTACGCCACCATCGCCTACAACGGCTGACCGCACGCTCGGGCAGCCACGGCCACGCATCGGGCCCCGGGCGGAAGCCCGGGGGCCTGATGCACGAGCCCGAAGGAAGCCGCCCGTCCCACGGGTGCCCTGAGAGACGGCCCGCGCGATCTAGCCATGAGTGGCTCTCCCGGATCAGGCCCGGCCCGTAACCTGTTCGGCCGGCCTGCCTTGTTTCAGCGTGACCGCACAGCTGGCGGGCCGAGCGCATCATGCCGCGGAGGATGGCAGGTCGAGCGGCATCCCTCAGCGGCGCAATGCACCCGCGGATGACCCTTGCCGGGCTCGTGTCCTCAGGGCGTGAAGCCCGCTAACACCCGCCCGGCAAGCCGGCAAGGGCCCCCTCACCTGAATCCCGGAACGATTCGCCAGCAGGTCGCGGAGCGCCGCACGCCCAGCCCAGTCGCTTGCCCGTAGCTTCGGCACGTGCGCGGCCACCGGGTCATCCAGCGACAAACCGGCCCGCATCCGCCAGACCACTGATCGCCGTCGCGACCATCGACTTGGTCAGCGAGCCAGCGCTGAAGCGCGTCCTGGGGGTGACCGGCTCGCCGGTCCTGATGTCCGCGACTCCGGAGCAGGCGGTCGTGGCCGCCCCTTCGCGAAGAACCCCTATTGCCGCCCCCGGCACCGAATGCCGCACCGCATGCTCTCGGAGCAACGCCGCCAGGTCCTCCGCCATCACGCCTCAACCCTAACGACGCACCAGGCACACCGGCCATTGCCGCAGCTCCACATGGCCGCGCCAGAATGAGTCCTTCTGCTCCGCCAATCGTGGCGGGCCGTCTGCCGCTAGCGGCACAAATGCAGGCCCCTGTTCATCCCGCCGTCAGCGGTGTCACGCTTTATCCGCTGACCACGCGAGCGCACCGAACCGAACGATCTGCACCCGAGAAACGTAGAATGTCTACTGATTAGTAGACATTCCTAATCGGCAGGCTGCCCGCGTGTGGCAGGCCGGGGTCTCTGCGGACTGTTGCAGACGGTCAGGCGAGCGGGCCGTCTCGGACGGATGAGGTCAGACGTCCCTGCGCGACTTGCCGGACGGATGCGCCGGTGGCGATGAGCGCCGAGGGATCACAGTCCGAGATAGGCCCTGATCGCCCGCTCGAGGCTCGCCATCTCGGCCACGGCGAGTCGGCCCCTGCGACGATGAAACCTCGGCCTGGGAATCGTGTGCAGGTCGGTGGCGTTGGCGTAGCTTTCCTCGTACTCGGTCAGCCCGGCCTCTCCCCTCAGCGGCACGTGCGTGTACCGCGGCCCTGCGGTCCCGGTCACCAGGGCCGCTGTCACCGCTCCCAGCCTAGCGATCATCGGGTTGACGGTGAGGATCACGAACGGGTGCGTGCCCGCGCCGCGGACGTGAGCGTCCCACACCTCGCCTCGCAGCAGGTCCACGCCTACTCAGGCCATAGCGCGGCCGTGACCTCAGACACCGGCGCCGGGTGGCCTCCGTAGAACTCGTCATAGGAGGCCGCCATCGCCAGCTCCCGGGCCTGCTTGTGAACCAGCCGCAGGCCTTCCCTCACCAGCTCCGACGCACTGCGCAGCCCCAGCACGGCCGCGTCCGCCTCGCGGGCCTGTATCGTCACCGTGCCCCGTGCCGCGCCGCTCGGCTGCAGGGCCGCGCGGCCTCGCGAGGTCCTCTTCCTCCCGGAGCTGCCGCCACGACCAGCCGAGTTAGCCACGCCGGCTGGGCCGGACCGGGTGGAACGTGACTTCGGTTCACTCATGTCTTTAGTCTGTCATACAAGCGCGGTGAGCGCAGCCCGGTCGGCGCCTGCCGCGGTGTCGTTCCGGCATCTGCCCCGGCCAGATCAGCAGCACACAGGCAAGCTCAGCGCCCACGAGATCGCCTCGACGTTCAGCAGCGGCGCCCCCGGACAGGCGGTGATCTTGGCCAGGTTGCCGGCGACCTGGCGGTTCATCTCGGCGACGCAGCACCGCGACCGCCCCGGAACGCCCCGCCGGCGGCAGCTGCAGCCACGCCACGAACTCGGCGATGTCCTCCAGCCGGGCCTCGCGCCAGTCCGGGCCCCGGAACCCGAGGAACTCCCAGAGATCTTTCATGTCGTGGGCGTACGCCTTCACCATGTTCGGCGACCGGCCGATGTCGGTCAGGTAAGCCAGGAACCGGTCGACCGGGACGACCGGCACGTCGTCGTCGCCGAGCACGGTCCACGATCGTGTCCCCGAGCCGGGGATCACCACCGGATGCACGAGCATCGTCTCCTCCTTGCGCAACATCATGGACAAGGCAGGAGATAACCACGGATGAACCGCTATCCGGGCACATGAGAACGCTCGTGATGGACGTTAGAGACACTTCAGTTGAGGCTTGAGATAACCAGCTCGAACGGGGAGTCGGTGAACACCGCGTGGTAACGGTAGGCGGCGAAAGGCTCGCCCTGCCCCGCCGGGGCGTCGCCGAGGCGGCGGACGATCAGCCGGGCGGTGATGGCCTGGCCCTTCTTCGAGGCGAACGCGGTGTAGCCGATCCCGGCGATCTCCGCATCGGAGACCGGCCGGTTCTCCTGCTCATCCCAGACCGCCTGCGGGTAGCTGATGGGCTTCCAGGCATCCTCGGGGATGCCGGCGATCGCGGCCTTGACCCTGGGATCCATCTTCGCGGTGACCGAGAACCGCGCCCCGTTCTGGCGGGCCGCCCGGCAGGCCACGGCACTGTAATAGCCCGAGTCCATCCGCACCACGATGATCCTGGTGCACCCGGCCTCTTTCGCGGTGCTGACCGCCTCGGCGATCAGCCTGGCCGCGCCGCGCGGTATTGGCGTTCCCGCCGCGCAGCCGGGTGGCGGCGATCACCGGGGCTGACAGCGCCGTGCACACCGTGGCGGCCAGCGCGTTCAGCTCTGGTGCCGAGGGACCTGGACGGCTCGCGCCCGACGGTCATCGAGTACATCGGCTGCGGCGGAGGCCGGGGACATCCCGGCGAATGGCTGTTCTGGTCCGCGGCAGGCTACCCACATGATCATGGACAGCCGCAGCCAGGGCAGCGCGTGGCGCACAGGTGACACGCCGGACACCGGCTCGTCGGGCAGCCCGCGCGTGCCGGGATTCCTGACAGACGGTCTGCCCGATCGCGACGCCTACTGCTACCGCCGCCTGTTCACCGACGTGGTCCGCGCCGTGGAGGCCGCCGCCCAGCTCCCCCACTCCGACCCGACCCGGCCGGTCACCACGGGCACCACGGGCACCAGCCAGGGTGGCGCGCGGGCGATCGCCGCCCCGTCCCTGCATTCCGGGGTCACCGGGGCCATGCCGAACGTGCCGTTCCTCTGCGACATTCGCCGCGCTGCGAGCGCTGGCTTACTTCGACGTCGCGGTGCTGGCCTCGCGCGCCACCTGCCCGGCGCTCCTCAGCGTGGCGCTGCGTGACGAGACATGCCCGCCGCCGGGGGTATTCGCCTGTTACAGCCGGTACGGCGGGCCGAAGGAGATTATCCCCTTCGAGTGGAACGACCACGAGCGCGGCGAGGCGTTCCTGCGGCTGGATCAGGCGGCCTGACTGGCGCCGTAAGCCCCGCGAAGTAGACCACTCGGGGATCGAGTCGCTGAAGGGCATCAACCCAGGTCGGGATGTCGGGAAGAGGCTGATCGTGACCGTCACGACGGGCTCGCCACGCGAGCTGGTCAGCAGCGTACTGTGTCGCCGTGTCGTGGCTTTGCCCAGCCACGATCACTGCGCCGTCCCGCTGGCGGACGACAAGTGACTGGTGACCGTCGGTGTGACCCGGTGTCGGCATGAGGAAGACCCCCGGCAGCACCTCAACCTCGCCTTCCGCTCGTTCGAAGCGGCTGCCCTCGATCAGCTCTGGGAGCGTGTAGTCAGGTGTCTGGCGGGCGGTATCGAGCTCGATTCCCTGCACGAAGACCGGGATCTGGCCCAGCAACTGGTTTCCGCCGCAGTGGTCGAAGTGCAGGTGGCAGTTCGCGGCAAGCCCAATGTCAGAGACCTGCGCCCCGATGGCCGCCAGCGCCTCGCGCACCCCGACTCTGCGAGGCCGGTAGTGGGCGTCAACCTCGGGACGAGAGCCCATGCCAGTGTCGAACAAGATCATTCCCTGGGGGTGGCCGATGACGTAGCCCAGGCACGGTTCCACTCTGGGACCGCCCGTCCCGGTCTCCTGCGCTGGCCGCACGAAGTAGCCGAAATCAACCCGCCGGACCGTGACGTCAGCCATTCCGCCATACTCGCAGACTCACCCGGGCAGCTAAGCACCACAAGGACTCGCCAAGTGGCATCGGACAAGCGGCGAAGGCAGGGAGCGCCTGCTGCCCCGAGGCCCAGACCGACCCCGCGTTCGCCCGCCAGTACCGCGCGCGCTTCGTCCAACCGCGCCGTGACCAGGCACGCGCGATCTTCCGCCACGCCATCGACCGCGGCGAGATCCCGGCAAACACGAAAATCGAGGTCGCGCTCGACATGCTCTACGGGCCGGTCTACCACCGGCTCCTGCACGGACACGCCTCGCTCAACGACAGCTTCGTCCGCGACGTCATCGACACTGCTCTCAACGGCATCGCCAGTCCGGCCCGCCGATAGAGACGGGTGCTCAGGCGAGCGGCCCGGCTGCCGTCGCCTCCGCCGGATCGGGCCAGCCCGCCGGGATCTCGGCGGAGTCGGTCAGGCGCAGCTTGCGGCGGGCACGCTGGTAGAACGTGGTGCTGCCCAGCCGGACCACCCGCGCCGCCGCCGGGCGGGGCCGCATGCCGATCCGCTCGCCGGAGCTGGTGTACCCGGCGACCACCCCGTCCACCTCGACCGCGAGCCGGCCGCTGGCAGGCAGGATCTCCAGCATGACCGACTCACGGGCGGAGATCACCACGCCGCGGTTGTAGGCCGAGTGCGGCGCCGCGGGGGTCACCAGCAAGGCCTCCACGGCCGGGCTCACAATCGGCCCGCCCGCCGAGAAGCTGTAGGCGGTCGAGCCGGTCGGCGTGGCGACTACCACGGCATCGGCGGCGTAGCTGACAAACGGCTGGCCCTCAACGTGCACCGCCACGACGGCGGACCCCTGCCCGGGGACACGGACGACGGCCACGTCATTGAAAGCGGTAATGGCCTGGCCGGCGAACACGCCATCAATGGCCAGCCGCGGCTCGACCGTGAACTGCTTGCTGTCGATGGCCGACAGCGCGCCCGCCAGGTCCGGCACGTCCACCTCCGCCAGGAACCCGAGCTTGCCCAGGTTCACGCCCAGGACCGGCGCCCGCTGCCGGTCGGCCAGCCGCATAGCCCGCAGCATCGTCCCGTCCCCGCCCAGGCTGACCACCAGGTCGCAGCGGCGGCCGAGTTCCTCCGCGGTGACCGGCACGGCGGCGCAGTTCAGCCGGCTGATCTCCGCCTCGATGCCGAAGACCGCGATCTGCCTGCGCGCGGCCCAGCCAAGCACCGCATCGACCGCCGCCGCCGTATCACGCTGGGGATGCAGAACCAGGCCTACAGAATGCATACCCCGGACGCTACCGCCGCCGACCACGCCGCGGAACCGTCACGCGGACCGATGCGTCCTCCGAGCTCCTGAAGTTCTTGAGCAGCCGTGAAAACGTGTGTATACACGCAGTGTCTACATCTAGTGTATGGTCTCGGTTGTGAGCGTCCCCCTAACCCTCCTTGGCCTGCTCGAGCGAGAGCCGAGCCACGGATATGACCTCAAGCGCGACTATGACGCCTACTTCGGCCGGGGCAGGCCGCTGCCGTTCGGCCAGGTCTACGCCACGCTCGGCCGCCTCGCGCGCGATGGCAAGGTTGTAGCCGGGGATGCCGAGCCGGGCGCCGGGCCGGACCGCAAGCGGTATGCGATCACCGACCTCGGCGTCAACGAGGTCGAGGCGTGGCTCAGGCAGCCGGTTGAGCCTGAGCCGCACCTGCAAACCGTCCTGTTCGCCAAGGTCGTGCTGGCGCTGATGCTGGGCCGTCCCGCCGAGGGCTACCCCGATACGCAGCGCGCCGCTCACGTGCAGCGGATGCGGGAGCTGACCGACCTGAAGCGGATGGGAAGCCTGGTCGATGGGCTTCTTGCCGATCATGGCCTCTTCCATCTGGAAGCCGATCTTCGTTGGATCGATGTGACCCAAGCCAGGCTCAGCGCGCTGGCGGAAATGGTGCGTACCTCATGACCTCCCTGAACATGCCGCCGGCGGCGGACGCTCGACGCTGCGTTATCGAAGCCCGGGATGTGCACCGGTCGTTTGGGCAGACAGCAGCGCTGGCGGGCGCGAGCCTGTCGGCGACCAGGGGCGAGATCCTCGCCGTCATGGGCCCGAGCGGCTTGACACGCTCAGCGACACCAAGCGCACCGAATTGCGGCGCACGGCGTTCGGGTTCGTGTTTCAGTTCGGCCAGCTTGTGCCCGAGCTGACCGTCGCTGACAACATCGCGCTGCCGCTCCTGCTCAACCGGGTCGGCCGCAAGACCGCCTACGCCAGGGCTGCCTCGTGGCTAACCCGCCTCGGCCTTGATGACCTGGGAGCACGGCGCACCGGGGAGCTGTCCGGCGGGCAGGCCCAGCGAGTCGCGCTGGCCAGGGCCCTGGTGGCGCACCCAAAGGTCCTGTTCGCGGATGAACCGACCGGATCGCTGGACACGCTGGCCGGCGAGATGGTCATGGACCTGCTAGTTGGCATGGCCCGCGAGGAGGGCACCACCGTCGTCCTGGTGACTCATGATGCCCGGGTCGCCGCATACGCCGACCGCGAGGTCATGGTCCGCGACGGCAGGGTCATCGACCGGTCGAAACTGAAGGCAGGGGTAGTCCGCTAATGTACCGACTGGGCCTGCGCCTGACCCTCCGGAGCGGCAGGGAGCCGTTCGTCCGCCTCCTGGTCACGGCCACCGCGGTAGCCGTCGGCGTCGCGATCATGCTGGCTGTGCTTGCCGACTTCCACGCCTTCCAGGTCACTAACGACAGGCCGTCCTGGGAGTTCACCCAGGGCCGGGCCGTGAGCACGGACTACGCGTCTGCCCATAATGCCGAGCTGTGGAACTACAGCAACGACATCTACCAGGGCCAGACCATAGAGCGCCTTGATGTGGCCAGCCTCGGGGCGCGGGCACCGCTCCCGCCGGGCATCTCTCACCTGCCGGCCAGCGGGCAGTACTACGCCTCCCCGGCGCTGGCAGCGCTGATCCGCACCGTGCCCGCCGATCAACTGGGCGACCGGTTCCCCGGCAAGCTGGTGGGCACCATCGGGCAGCAGGCGCTGACCGGGCCGACTGAGCTGGTGATCTACGTCGGCTACGCACCGGGGCAACTGGCCGGCCTGCCGGCCACGGCTGTCGTCGGCAAGATCGCGGCGGCGCCCGGGCAGCAAATCTGGTCGAGCTACTTCAGGGACGCTTTCGTCGCCGGCGCGATCGCCTTCCTGTTCCCGATCCTGATCCTGGTCGGCACGGCCACGCGCCTTGCTGCCGCCCGGCGCGAGGAGCGCTACGCCTCGCTCAGACTGGTCGGGGCAACATCCCGGCAGATAAGCGTCATCTCCTCCGTCGATGCCGTGGCCGGCGCGCTGCTCGGCGCGATCCTCGGCATCGGGATATTCACCCTGCTGCAACCCGTGCTCGCCGACACCGCCATCACCAGCGCCCGGTACTTTGCCGATGAGGTCACCCCTACAGCTGCCGGATATCTCGCGGTGCTGGTGGGCGTGCCCGCAGCTTCGGCCATTTCCTCGCTGCTGTCGCTGCGGCGGGTGCGGATCTCGCCGCTGGGGGTGAGCAGGCGGGTCACGCCATCGCCGCCCACGGCATGGCGGGTTGTTCCGCTGCTAGCTGGCATCGTCCTGTTCATCGTGGGCCTGCGGCTGACGTCCGCGAACTCGATCAGCGCGCCGGCCTTCCCCGGCCTGATCGTCATCCTGATCGGCCTGGTGGTAGGCGGTCCCTGGCTCACCGCGCAGGCGGCGCGCGCATTCGCGCGGTTCATGCAGGGCGCGTCAGCCTTGCTGGCGGCGCGGCGGCTGGCCGATAATCCGAAGGCCGCGTTCAGGTCGGTCAGCGGACTGGTGCTTGCCGTGTTCCTCGGCACCGTGGTTGCCGGGCTCCTGCCCGCCGTCGATTCTCTTACCGCGACCCCGAGCGCGACGGCGCTGAGCAACGTGCTGCTTGACGGGTTCCTGGCGGCTCCGGTCTGCGGCAACAACGTCAACTGCACGGGCGGCTCCGGGCCTGCTGGGCCGGAGACCGGCTCGTCGCCTCTCCGCGAGCGGATGGCGCTGGAGGGGTTGCCGCCGCAGGCCGGCATCGCGCTCGTTGCCAGGCTTCAGGCATTCCGCGGTGTCGCGGTCGTCCCCGTCTACTCACTGCCGCAGGACGCGAACCCGAGCAATTTCGGTCCCATCGGCCCCGGCGCAGGCGCCAGCGGCCCGCCCAACAACGCCGTCATCAGCTGCGCCGGCCTGCGGGAGCTGGCGGCGCTTGGGCAGTGCCCGGCAGGTCGCAAGGCAGTCAAGGTCTTCACCGGCGACATGATTTACAGCGACAACCCGCATTACAGCACCAAGCCGATCGCCAGCCCGTCGAGTCCGGCCGCGTCGGACAACTTCAGCGGACTTTACTTGCAGGCGGTGCTGGTGAAGGTCAGCAGCTCAGCGACGCTGGAGCGAATCCGCACGTTCCTCGTCACGCACACGTCGCAGTCCGCATCGGGCACCGCGCCCCGAACTTTCGGCGAGGCCGTCCAAGCGCGAGAAGGAGTCGCCGCGACCGTGCAGCGGCTCGTGTACATCGCGGTCGCCCTGACGTTGCTCGTGGCCGGCTGCAGCCTCGCGGTCACAGTCGGCGGCAGCCTTGTCGAGCGCAAGAGGCCGTTTACGTTGCTGCAGCTGACCGGCACGCCGACCTCGACGCTCTACCGGGTCGTGTTCCTTGAGGCGGTATTTCCGCTCGTCGCCGCGACGATCGTTGCCGCCGGCACCGCTTACGGCATCTCAGTACTGACGGTCAACACCATGGCACCGGCCGGCACGCCTGTGCTGGTCCTCGGCCACGTGTACTACCTGACGATGGGAGCGGGCCTGGTCGCCTCGCTGCTGGTGATCCTGACTTCGCTGCCGCTGCTCGGCCGCCTTACCGCGCCCGCTGGCGCGCGGTTCGAGTAGGTCATCGTGCGCCGGCCACTTCGCTGGGTCGGCGCGTGCCGAGCTTGTCGACCCGGAAGGCGCGCAGCTGGTGCCCGCTGGCCCGGTTGCCCCAGGCGGGGGTGTGGTCCATGATGCTCGGCTTGCCGGAGAAATAGCGCAAACTCGGGCGACGTCGCCTCGGCCGGCCGCATGCCAGGAATCGCAGCGCGCGGACTGCCGCACCGCCGCCTGCTGGCAGATCGTCGCGTTCGCCGCGTCTTGCTGGCCTTGGTCGCCTCTGGCGCGGCTGACGGCTTCCTGCCGGTAGCGCTGAGCTTCGCGGTCTTGCGGGTCACCGGTTCAGCCGACCGGCTCCGGATTGTCCTGGCCTGTCAGGGCACCGTGGGTCTGCTTCTGACGCTGGCCGGCGGCCTGGCTGGGACCGACTTTGCCGTGGGCGAGTCGTCATCGTCTCACTGGTCGTTCGCATGATGGCCGCCGCGCGCGCCGGACCGACGCTTAGCGGGGATCGGCGCGGTCGAGGTTCCAGTGCCGGCTCACGGTGGCCAGCCAGACGCGTTTGCCATCCTGATCGTGCCTGGGCACCAAACCGAATCTGGTGATCGCGCGCTGGCCGCCGTTGCTGTCGCCGTAGAGCAGCTCGATAGAGATCGGCTCCTCGCGCTCGACGGCCTCGCGCAGCTCTCCGAAAAGCGGATCCGCGGGATCGCGGATCGCTCCTTGCCAGAAACCGAGGTCCCCGAACGGGACGTACAGATCCCGGGTGAGCATCCGGAAGTCGGCTGGCGGGTGGTGGTCGGGATATGCCACCGACGCTCCGTTCGACCACACCGCCCAGCCGTGCAGGATCGCCATGCCGCGGCCGACGTTGCGCAGCGCGATCGCCAGGTAGATGACGTCCTCGGTGATGTCGATCTCGCCGCGGCCGCCTTCCACCCGGATCCAGTGCTGGTCGACGAACGACACCTTCACCGGCAGGTCGTTAAACCGAGACGCCATCAGCTGGGGGCGCAAGCCGTCCAGCAGCGTCTGCTCGGCCACTCGCGCGGCACGGTTCGCCGAGCGCACCGACGCGAAGGTCGCCATGGCAAGGACTAGGGTGCCGCCGGCGGTAGCCAAGGAAGATATCGTCACCCAGTCCGCCATATACCGACCTTAGCCAGTCAGCGCAGGACCGCGCGCGGATGGCTGCCCTGTGTCGCTGCCGCGATCCGGCTCGACCGGATCGTGCACCGGTACCGCCCGCGCCGGTCAGCGCGACAGGGCGGTCCTAAGTCCCCGGGATGAACGAGTCAAGCTCGGCGGCGAGGTCTTCGGGCGCGCGCATCCGCCACGCGTCGGTCACCAGTTCCGCCAGCCGGTCCGCGTCCACCTCGGCCAGCCGCAGCATAACCAGCGGCCAGCCGTCGTAACCGGGTGCGGTGAAGAACAGCCGGGGCTCGCCGAGCAGCAGAGCCTGTTTCTCGGCTTCATCGCCGACGAACAGCACCGCGATGTCGGTCCGGATCAGCCGCGCCTGGCCCGGCCTGCGCTCGGGGTAGGACCACACGAAACCCTTGCCGGCCACCCGGAAGTCGAAACCATCGCTGTCGATCTCCTCGACGTGCGGCAGCTCCAGGGCCAGGCGGCGCACGTCGTCGGCGTCAGCCACCGCATTTCCTTTCCGATCGCGGCCGGCGCCCGGCTGAGCGCCGCTACCGTAGGCGCACCTTCCAGGCGGCCATCGCCGCTCCCGTACAGCCGGCAGGCCACCGCCAGGCCCGCGCCCGGTACAGGGAACAGATCGCGGCCGTCGGCGAGCAGGGTCGGCGACCCGCGCATCCCCCAGCGTGCCGCCTCGTCCGCATCGGCGATCACCCGCCTGACCACGGTCACCTCGGGCCGGCCGGCCAGCACCTCGGCCAGCCGCCGAACGAGCACCGGTGCGCTCGGGCAACCCGGCACCTCAAGCACCGTGAACTCCATCACCGCGCTCCCATCCGGGCTCTTTGCCTCGGCATCCGACTCCGCCCAGGAATCCCTTGGCGCCGCGAGGTCAAGCGTACCGACCACCGCTGACAGCGCAGAGAAGACAGCGCAGAGAAGACAGCGCCGAGCAGCGCACCTGCACCGTCCGCAGCGGCTCCTAACCGCCGCCCCGCGGGCCAGGCGGCGATCCCGCTCAGAGCGCGAGCGTCAGAATCATGGCGCTGCTGGGACGCCTGGACCCGCGGGCGCGCTCTACGGTGAGGCCCAGGCGGTCGCCTGGTCGCAGGCCGGACGCGATCACCGGGCCAGTCATCCCGTGCCGGGCGCCGGGCAGCATCCCGGCGGGCCGGTCGCCGCTCGGTCCCATCAGCCACAGTTCGTAGCGTTCCGATGACGGCACCCTCGGCAGCCTGGTTGCCGTGAAGATGAGTGCATGCCGGCGGGCCGACATGACGATGGTGGCGCTGCCGCCGGTCGTTCCCCTGGCCCGCAGCACGGTGGCGTCCGGCGCCGCCAGCACGGCCCCGATCGCGTGCGCGCGCGACTCCTGCTCGCCGAGCCGGTGCGCCGCGGTGCTCGCGGCAACCCCGAGGACTGCGGCGGCGATCGCGGCGGCTGCCGCCGCGGCGAAGGCAAGCCGGGCCCGGGCGGGCCTGAGCACCCGCGGGACGCGGCTTCCCCCGCTGGACTGCCCCGCCGCCTTGCGGCCGGGCCTGGGAGCGGCGTTCCCGGCGGCGCGCGGCAGCTGCCGGGTTCGCGCGGCTGCGGCGACGGCGCGCTCGGTCAGCCCGGGCGGCGGCTCGGCCGCCGGACCGGCCGCCAGGCAGGCAGCGGCCTCCCGCAGCGCGCTGAGCTCCCTGCTGCACCGCGCGCACCTGGCCAGGTGCCGCTCGAACCGGAGCAGATCACTTCCCGCCAGCGCGTCCAGGGCATAGGCGCCGACCAGGGAGTGCTGCTCAGGGCGGCTAGTTCGCATCGCTGCGCTCCAGGCAGTTCCGCAGGCGGAGCAGGCCATCACGCATCCGGCTGCTTACCGTCCCTGCCGCCACCCCGAGCAGCTCGGCGACCTGCCGGTAGGTGTATCCGCCGTAGTAGGCCAAGGTAATGGCCTCACGTTGCAGGTCGGTCAGCGTCCCCAGGCACTGCCGGACCCGTACCCGGTCCAGGCGAGCCTCGACGGTCTCCGTCACCTCGTCGTAGGCGACCGGCGGCAGTGCGGTGCGTTGCTCCCGTTCAGCAGACTTCTGCGCGGAGCGGACGCGGTCGACGGCACGGCGATGCGCGATCATCAGAACCCACGCCATCGCGCTGCCCCGGCCCGGATCGAACCGGGGCGCGATGCGCCACACCTCGACGAGCACGTCCTGCGCGACCTCCTCGGACTGGAATGGGTCCCGCACCACCCGGCGCACGGCGCTGAACACGGCGGCTTCGACCCGATGACAAACCGCCTCGAACGCCCCGTGATCTCCCCCGGCCACCCGGCTGAGCAGGTCCTCCAGGTCACCGCCTGGTGCGTGGCCGGCTCCAGCGCGGCCCCGTCGCGTTATCTGGCTGCCGGCTGTCCACACACGAGTTATTCGGAGCACGAGGGAGCATGTCTTGGCGCCTGGGCACGACAGCCGCCGTCCAGTCCCGGCAACCACGAACCACGGCCAGGAACAGCGGCCACGAACCGAGCGGGGAATCTGGCGGGCCGGGCAAGGCAGCTCGCGCCCGGCACCGAATTACCTGAGCGACGGCCGTTCAGCGGACGCACATCGGCGACCGCTGCCGCGTCGACGAACGCAGCGGTCAGTCACACCCCTAACGGCAGGAGATGGCATGCGATCCAGTCACAGCTACCGGAACGGCCGCGGCGGCGCCGTCATCACGAGCGTGATCGCGGCGGCAGTGGCGCTGACGGCCGCGGCGTGCGGCAGCTCGTCCGCCGGCTCCCGCTCAGCCTCGGGCGCGACCCATACCCATCACCCCATGGCCTCGCACTCCGCGATGCCAGAGTCCGCGACGTTCGGGTCGGACTGCGGGATGATCCCGGCATCGGGGATGGGCAGCCTGCACGCCATGACGATGGACCCGGTCGTCACCGCCGCGTCGCACAGCCCGCTGCTGGCCACGCTCGCCGCCGATATCAAGATGGCGGGCCTGACCAGCGAGTTCAACTCGATGCACGCGCTCACCGTGTTCGCCCCGTCCGACGAGGCGTTCAAGATGCTCGATGCCTCCGCGATGAGCATGCTCCACAGCAAGGCCGAACTCGCCAAGATCCTCAGGTACGGCGTCGTCAGCGGCCGCGTCACACCCGGCGAGCTGGCGCAAGGGAAGGAGCTGAAGACACTCGAGGGCGGCACCTTGCGGGCCTCGAAGATGGGCGCGGTGTACGAGGTGAACAAGGCCCACGTCATCTGCGGGAACGTCCAGACCGCCAACGCCACCGTCTACATCATCGACAAGGTGCTGATCCCCATGCACTGACGCCGCCCAGCACCTGCCGTCGGCGGCCTACCCGAGGCACTGCCCGAGTCGGCCAGACCAGCCACCGGGCTGGCGAGCAACCGGGCTGGCGACCCACCGGGCTGGCGAGCCAGCGGGCAGGCGCAGTGCCTGGCAGATCTGGGCCGCCGAGTATCTCGGTCCCGCCGCCGACGACTACGTCGAACTGCTCGGCCGGTTCGAGGCCGCGCACTCGCAGGACGAGCCGTTCTACTACCTGTCACTGCTGGGAACCCACCCAGATCACCGGGGCAAGGCGATCGGCATGCGACTGCTCGCCCACGTACTCGGGCTCATCGACGCCAAGCACCTGCCCGCCTACCTGGAGTCGACCAACCCGCTGAGACACGGCCAGGCACCGGCTGGCCATCTGACCGAGAGCTGCAGCGCCGACGCCCGCACCGCTCGCTGCCGCACCGGGCCACCCATTGCCTGGCGCCCGGTGGTGTAGTAGTCAGAAGCCGTGGCGGAAGCGCGATGACGTTCGGGAAGCTTGCGCTCGACCAGCCCGGCGGCCGGCGCCGGCATGCGCAGCCGTGGAAGCGCTGGGCAGCGCCCGCCGCGGCGGCACTGGCCATCCTGGCGGTGGCCGCTGCACTGGCCGTCGCCGCCGGGATGCGCGGCCACCATGGCGTGCGCCACGGCAGACCGCCGGTCTTCGCCGGCAGCGGCAGGATCCTGCTGTACGTGCCCGGCTACGGGCTCGAGTGGGTCTACCCGGATGGCCGGATATGGCAGATCGCCCGCGGCTTCATCGGAGCCAGGCTGGCACTGGGCGGCACGAGGCTGCTGGCCTGGCGCCCGACCCAGAACGGGCTGGCCAAGCCGCCGTGCCGCGGCTGCTTCGCCGACGTCGACTACTACCTGATGGACCTCGGCGGCACCAGGCGGCGGCTCGTGCTCGCGGCCGAGGACACGGCGCCGGCCGTGCGCGTAGGGCATGACAGCGTCGGGCTGTCACCGGACGGCAGCAAGCTGGCCTATCTCAGGCTCGGGATATCGACAGCCGGCGGCAGCGAGGTCTTCAGCCAGCTCTGGGTGACCGATCTGGCCACCGGGCGGCGGGTCGACCTCGGCCCCGCGGGCACCGCCGCGTCGTGGATCAGCGACTCCAGCCTGCTGGGTGAGTCGCCTGACGGAACCACGCTGCAGGAAGTTGACGTGCTCACCGCGCGCAGGACGACGTTCCTGTCCGTGACCGATCCCCGGGTTGTCCGCGCCTACGAGGGCGCCCGGCCCGGCGCCGGCCCGCCGCTGACGATGAACCCGGCCGGCTCGAGCGCCGACCCCCGCCACCCAGCAGTTGCCGTCATCCTGCGCGGGGTCAGCCGGCGGGCCAAGGCCGTGGTGGCCCTGGTCGGCGGCGGCAAGGTCCTCGGCCTCGCCCCGGACAGGTATCCGCTGGTCTCGCTGACCTGGGGCCCGGGCGGCCGGTTCGTACTCGAGTCCACGCTGGCCGCGAATGCGATACCGCCGAACCTGTATGCCGGGATGGCCGGCTCGCCGGCGTTGTACCGGCTGCCCGGCTACGGGAACGCCACTCAGTTTGCCTTCAGCCCGGACCGGACGATGATCGCAGAAGGCTTCCAGAACGGAACCGTGCACCTCGTGCCGACGCCAGCACCGCTATGCCGCGGCTCGGCCAGGTGCGGTAGCCGCGACCTCACGGTGCTCAGCGTCAGCGGCATCCCGTACGGCTGGGCCCGCTGACCGCCGGTCTGAGCGCCCGGACAACGATCACTCCTGCTGAAGCGGCGATCGCGTGGTCGATGAATGGTTCACGCATCCTTATTTTCCGCGATCGATGTGCCATTCAGCGCGGTTCCCGCGCCGTCATGGGCGGTCACGGTGGCCGGCTGCCGCATTCTCGGCGACGAAGGTCACCCCGCCGATCTCGGCGGGCCCGGCGGACCCGGCGGGTAGCCCGGCAATGCTCACCGCGGTGATTCCCTCGCCATGGCAGTCCAGCGACACGATGGCGCCAGGGAGGTCCTTGGGACGCAGGTGCGTGCCGGCCATGCCGGGCAGGTCGGCCGCCCAGACCGCCCGCACCCCAGGTCCGGCAGCCGGCGACGGGCCGCCGCGAGATCAGGAACCTGGAAGATCGCCATGTACCCGCCGTCACCACCGCGCCGATCCAGATACCGGCCCGCGGTGCTGCCCGGCTCGGCGGGCGCCACCACTTCCACGAACGTATCCCCCACCGCGAACACGGCGTTGACCAGCCCGAACCGTCCCGACCCAGGGTCGTGAAACGGCGGCGGCCAGCCAAATGCGTCGCGCAGCTCACCCGCCACCAGGTCGCAGTCACGCACGACCAAGGCCACCTGCCGCAAGCGGGGTCCGGCGCGCATACCTCCCACTGTAAGGACCTGGTCGCCGCAACAGGACGAGTTGCCGCGATGCCTTACCCGTTGAAGTGGTAGTGGATGAGCAGCAACTCGAGGAAGTGCGCGGCGAGGGTACAGCCAGCGAAGGCAACTGGTATCGCCGCCCATGCGGCGATGCGAGACCGCCGTGCGAGCAGAGCGGCAGCGCCGATCAGGACGAGGGTCACCCACCAGACAAGGTCACTGTCATGCATGGCGGCGGTAACGCGGCTCAAGCATGCCGGCGTGGGGCTGTACAGCATGACGCACGTATCGTGCGCACCGCTGACCGTCGTGAGCACCGCTGGGGTGATTGGCCAGGCCAACCACATGAACAGCGCAGCCGCAATACCGGCCATGTGCCACCAGCTCGCTGGCTCGGCGCGGGACGACCGCACCTGCTGCCACTGCACGGCCGCGAACCCGGCGGCGATAACAACTGGTCCAGCAAGCACCGGCGCGGCGATCGCCGTCGGCATATTGCCGACGATCACGCTGCCGATAAGCTCTGCGAGGATCGCGCCGAATACGACGATCCAGCCGGTGAAGCCCCCTTGCCATGGCAGCGTGAGAAAGGGTCTCTTCGCCTCGGTCACATCCGTCACGTCCGGATTGTATTACCGTGCTGGGGGTACTGCGGGGCGTGTTGCTGGGGCCTGATGGCCGTCCTGGTCGCGCTCGGCGTGATGAACATCGCCGCGATGGCAGGGCTCGCCCCAGGCCTGCACGCCGCGTCACACATGGCCAGCTGACGAGGCCAACCCGACGGCGAAGGCCCCCGGCCTACCGGCCGACTTGCCGCCTACGGGATGACCACCTTGGCCGTGAACAGGTCGAGCTGGTGCAGCGTGCCGTCCGGGTTCTGGCCGTCGCTGTTGGAGTTGTCGGACCACGCCGGGTAGAACAGGTGCGACTGGAACGCGGCGTGGGTGTAGTCGCCGAAGTCGAAGAAGCTCTGCGCGTCGGGCGCGCTGAACGTGCCCGCGCTCACCTGGAAGTTGGGCGCGAAGCTCACTCCGCCGTCGGCCGAGTCCGTGGCCCAGATCTGAGCGTCGTCGTTCGGAACCCCGTCGGTGTCGCCGGGGCCGCCGGTGCCGAGGTCGTTCCTGGTGTCGTACCAGGACACGGCCACGTCCCCGGTGCTTTGGTCGACCGCGATGGACGGCATGAACTGGCTGTTGGCCGTGTGATCGTCGTTCAGCGTGGCCGACGCGGTCCAGGTCACCCCGTTGTCGTCGGAGTACTGGAACATGATGTCCATATTGTCGCTCTCGTTGGGCGACTCCTGCGTCCAGATCGCGTAGACGCGGCCGTTATGAGCGCGGCCGCTGTGGTCCCAGGCGAGGTTGGCCTCGGCGTCGACGGAGCGGTCCGGTTGCGCGGGAATGTAGTCGAATCCCCCCACCGCGCTTCTGGCCAGGAGCCGGGGATCGGAGAAGCCTCCCGGCCGCAGCCCGTTGGCGTCGACCGCGGTGTAGATGTGCGACCCGCCCTGGCCGTTGGTCTGGTCCTGGTAGGTCACCATCACCTGCCCGTCCGGCCCGACCGCCGTGTCGCCGTAGTCGCCGCGCCCGGCCGAGGTGGGGACGCTCTGCGGCGCGCTGAACGACCCGAACTTTCCAAGGCCGGTGACGCTGGCCCCGAACGCCTGCACGACAGTGGACGGGAAGCTGGTGTAGCTCACCCACACGCTGTTCGGCCCGGCCGAGATGGACGGCTGGTCGCCGAGGATGTTCGGGTTGTTCGACGGCGACCGCATGCGCTTGGGCGTGGCGCCCGACGGGGCCTTGCTTCCGGTCGGCGTGGTCGGCACGACGTCCGCGACCTTGGTGAACGTGAGCCCGCCGTCGGTCGACACGGCGACCAGGACGTCAGGGGTGGTGTTGACCAGGTACGCCATCCACAGGTTGCCGAACCGGTCCCAGGCGAGTTGCTCGTCGCAGCAGATCGGGCCGAGCGGGTCGCTGTCGCTGGCCCCGATGACCTGCCTGGTCCAGCTCGCCCCGCCGTCGGTCGACACGCCCTCGAACAGGCCGCTCGGCACGTCGGGCAGCGTGGACATCGTCACGATGTTCGACCGGTTGGTCGGGTTGATGGCGATCGCGTCCTCGGCCTCGTTGCCGTGCATGACGCTGGCATCGAAGTTCGGCGGCGGCTTGGGCGCCGCAGCCGCGGGCGCCACCATGGATGCCAGCAGCGCAACGGCCGCGAAGGCCGGCGCGGAAACGGTCAGGACACGAGACTTTCGCCACTGCATATTGGCCTCCCGCCATTGGGCGCCCGCACCTGGACGCAGCCACGCTACGGCGACTTCGCGGCTAACGGCAAGAGTCCCGGCGCCCGGATTGCGGGCCGGCCAGGGCGTGGGTCACAATGACGGCTGGCGATGAATCTCGCCCCGAACCGCGGCGCGGCCGATGGCTTCTACCCTTGAGTGCCTGGCAGGAACTGGCCATCATCGCCGACACCATGCCGGAGCAGCCCGGCAATGATGCGGCATAGGTCGCGCGCCGCCGCCCGAACGGCCCGTCCATCAGCTCGCCCTCGCCGATGATCCCGCGCCGCACCCACTCGAGCAGCGGCGATGTCGGCATCTGCGCGGGCAACGCCCCATCGGACGGCTCCCCTGGCTGATCATGCAGCTGATCATGCATCGGGCCCTCCCGCGGCTCTACCCCGCCTGGCCAGCGCCGAGTTGCTTGTTATCTGCGCGGTGTGGGTCAGCGCTTCTTCGCCGGCTTTGGCTTCTTCACCTTGGGCGGCATCGCCCGGACGTGCAGCAGCGCCCGCTCGACCCAGTCCGAAGCGAGCTCCGGCGTGGCGCGCCAGGCTCTCGGCAGGGTGAGATACCCGGACATGGGGCGCTCGGCGGGGCCGAACGGACCGGCGCCCTCGACCGACGCCAGCTCGTCGCGCCCGGACTCGTCGAGCCGGACGCCGACGTCGGGGCCGAACAGCCCGGCGAACATGTTCCCGTTCACGAACGCGCCGAGATTGCCGAACATCGGCTTGACCTCGACCGCAGGCTCATCGGGCACCAGGGACCTGAAGAACTCCCTGTCATCCTCGGTCGGCTTGGGAATCTCCATCGGTCTATCCCGCCCTCCTGGCCGGCCTGGTCACCGGTAGTCCGGGTTCTCAACCTCGCCTGGCGCAGAACGCTATTCCCATAATCGGCCGCCCTGTGGCCGATTCGGCAGACCGCCGGAGATCGACGAGACACGTCCTAGCCGTCGGGCCTGAAGTGCTCGGCGACCCGGCTGGCGTAGTAGTTCTCCCAGGGCTCGGCCGGACCCTCGGCCGTGTACTGCTTGTCCAGGCTGACCAGCAGGTACACCAGCTCGCTGCGGACGGGCTTGACGCCCAGCAGGTCGGGCAGCTCGGACAGGTTGATCAGCCAGTCCGCGTACCAGGAGGCCCAGTCCTGATCGTCGCCGTCGACGATCCGGTATACCCGGTGATGCGTCTCGCCCGCCTCGTGCAGCAACCCGCTGATCTGACCGGTTGCAGCTGTCATCGTTTCCCTCCCGGTTAGAGACGCGCAGCGATCCCGCGGCGGCCTGCCCGCGCCTGATGCGGCGCCACCAGCCAACCCTTCCCGTTCGCCGGGCTTCTCGGCAAGCCTGCGACTCGGGACTACCCCGCCTCGGTGAGGATCTCGTTGCACAGGCTGATGCACTCGGCGCAGATCCATACGCCCGGGCCGGCGATCATCCGCAGCCCGGCCGCGGCCGACTTGCCACAGAACGAGCACCTGTGGTCAGCGGCCTTGCCCCATCTGCGCCGCCGCTGAAGCGCCGACCCGATATGACACTCGAGTTCCTTCCTGATCGCGGCGGCGCTGACGTCCAGACGGGCCAGGATCCGCCGGGCACGCGACCCAGGGTCGAGCACGAGAGCGCCGAGGAGGTGCCCTGTGCCGACGTGACCGTGGCCCGCCCGCTGCGCGAGATTCGCCGCGGCTCGCAGCGCCTCGCCGGCCTCCGCCGACTCCAGCAGCGCGAGCTCGCCAGGTGCGCCGTCCGCCGCGAACATCTCGCGCGAGACATCCCGGACCGCGTCCGCCCGTACCCCGAGCTTTGCCAGGATCGCCGCTGCCTCCGGATCCTGGAACAGCCCGAGCAGCTGATGCTGGGTGCCGATATCGGCGGCGCCCTCGGCGTGTGCCTCATCGCTCGCTGCCTCCAGGCACGCGACCAACCGGGGCTGCGGTTCCTGGCCGCCGCCCGCCGGCCGGGCCTGCGGCCGCCGCGCGAAACGCTGCCGGGCGGCCTGCTTCGACACGCCGATCCGCTGGCCGATCTCCATCCGCGAGCACCCTGCCACCCGCGCTTCCGCCACGAACGTGCCGATCAGCTCGTCGGTGCCGGACGCGAGCTCCTCGCCGACCGCCAGCGCCGCCTCGATCCGGTCGAGCGGGCCGCCGGAAGCCCGCTGGCGGACCGCATCCGCCAGCACCGGCAGGTTCACGGCCCTCACAGCGACAACTTAAGGTTGTCGCCCAGTCGACGTCAATCTTGGCGGCTCGCCGGCTCAGGCCGTCGTGCGCTCGAGAATGGCCTTGAGCGTGTCGAGCTGGGCCACCTCGGACCGCATCTGCTTCGAGATCATCGGCGTCATGAGCTTCATCAGCCCGGCCGGCGCCAGGTCGAGGGCGAACCGCACCCGGGTGCTGTGATCCGGGTTCTCGAAGAGCTCGAAGAGGCCGCGCGGCCTGGCAGGCCCGGCGGTGACGGCGAACTCCAACCGCCGCGGCGGGTCGAAGACCGTGACCTGGTAGTCGCCGTCGATAGGCCGGCCGCCAGGCCCGGCGAGAACCTGCCGGTAAGCGGCTCCCTGGCCGTCGGCGGCGGTCGTGCGCTCGATCTCGAGGACGCCGGTGCGCCAGTCGCGGTTATGCGCGCCGTCGGCCAGGTAGCCGAAGACGTCCTCGGGCGACCGGCCGATGGTGACGGTGTGCTCAGCGTGCAGCATCTGGTTCAGCCTTTCTCGTGAGTTTCCTGGTCGGCAGGCTGCTCGGCGACGCGGCGCAGGGCAGCTTCGAGGTAACGACGTTCTGCCTGGTTGGTGACCAGCCGGAGGGCGCGCTGGTAGTCGGCGGTCGCGGCCGGGCGGTCGCGGAGCCTGCGGTGCAGGTCGGCCCGCACCGCCCAGACCCGGTGCGAGCCGCGCAGCGCGGGCTCGCCGGCGAGCTGGTTCAGCAGCGGGAGCGCCGCGGCGGGCCCGTCGCGCATGGCGACCGCTACCGCGCGGTTCATGGCGACCACCGGGAGCCTCGAAGGCAAGGTCGCCGCGGGTCAGGGTGTCGCCGGCGGCAGCCAGGCAGCCCTCGTTGAA